>Ga0308157_10002055_pt1 | contig 35782 bp, 41 predicted proteins | sample PhyBR1_FD_201035 | JGI IMG/M metagenome (GOLD analysis project Ga0308157, IMG submission 201035) | Phyllosphere microbial communities from UC Gill Tract Community Farm, Albany, California, United States - DLSLB.R1 | ecosystem: Host-associated > Plants > Phyllosphere > Unclassified | place: USA... | reverse complement strand
AGTCATCGTATTTCGGCATTGCATAACGAAACGCTGCGCCAAATCCTCGTTCGACCGGGCATCTTCTGCCTGCTCAAAAAGCCAGTCTCGCAGATCACGTGCGCCACGGCCCGCAAATGCCTTGTAGCCATAAATCTCACGCAGGGCTTCCATATGCTGCTGGCGAGTTTGACGGCGGGCGGCATAGGTAATCAGCGCATCTGCCGCAATGCCAAGCTGCGCGCCGATAAATGATAGAATTTCGCGCTGGATCAACTCGCCTGATGCCAAGGAACGACCGGGATAACGCAAGGCGCAAAGTTGTGGGGCGAAGCCGAGCCTGTTTTCCGGTCTGCGCCGTTCCCAGATATGCTCAAGGTCATCATCAGCGAGCGTGTAGTGTCGGAGCAGCGACAGTTCATCGGTTGGCAGGTCGAACAGTACCGAGCGTTGTCGCTCGGTCAAAATATGTCGCCTTGGCATGCATAATTGTCCCTATTGAAGTATAGTCTGTTTTGGACAACAATCGGCCCATACAAATCAAGGCCTTCCGGCACCAAAATCCACGAGGGTTCAATTGGGACAGCGAGCCGCAATTTATTGCCGTGTTTCTACCGCTGATCAGTCATGCGAGCGACAAGAGCGTGACCTCGCTGCTTTCGCCGATCGCGCAGGTTATGAGGTGGCTGCGGTATTCAAGGAGACGGGTTCCGGGACAAAGCTCGATCGTATTGAACGACGCAAAGTTATGGCACTGGCCCAAGCCCGTAAGATCGACGCCGTGCTGGTCACCGAGCTTTCGCGCTGGGGCCGCTCCACCGTTGACCTGCTGAACACCCTTCGCGAGCTGGAAGGTTGGAAGGTGTCGGTGATCGCCATGAACGGCATGGCGTTCGACTTGTCCTCACCGCATGGCCGGATGCTGGCAACTTTTCTGTCCGGCATCGCAGAATTCGAGCGCGATCTCATCAGCGAGCGAGTCAAGTCCGGCCTCGCCGCGGCCAAGTCGCGAGGCAAAAAGCTCGGCCGCCAAACTGGCGAGCGTCCTAAATCAGATCGGCTTGCGCCCAAGGTAGCGGCATTGATGGCTGAAGGCCGAAGCTATCGCTGGATCGCGCGTGACCTTGGCATCAGCAAGAATACGGTTGCCGATATCGCCAAGCGCCAGCAGTTACAGACCTGAATACGCAAAGGTTGCCAATCATGCTTATTACCCGCACGCTCGCCGGCCTTCCTGCATATGGCCCGCCGGCGATCTCATTCCCGAAGCCCAATGCTTTCAGAGAGGGCTTTGTCGTTGAATTCACTACCAATGAAGGCGAACGTTGGATCGGAAACTTTTCGGAGGGGTGGCGGAAACGCCCGAACTCTGTTCATGCGGAACCCGATGGGCGGTCAGTTGTCGTCGTGGCTGGTGGCATTGGGTATTTTGTAAACGTAGAAGCAAGGCAGCTTATTCGCGAATTTGACGTCGAGGATCTATGGTATCTCGACAGTCAACGCATGTTCCTCGTCACAAACGGCCTTTGGTTTGAAACGTTTGAGGTAAATGGTGTGCATTGGCAAAGCCGTCGTATTTCGTGGGACGGCATGCGACAGTTCGAATTGTTGAATGGCAGCATACGCGGGGAGGCATATGACCCGTTCTCCGAAGGTTGGGTACCATTCGAGCTCAATCTTCATAATGGTGATGTTATCGGTGGCTCCTACTGCGAAGCTTGAGTAAGTCCGCAATCGCCTCATCGTTGCTGTGTGCCGCTTAGGGTGTCATTTCGCCCCCAGCCGGAACCGACCCCAAAAGCTTCGACCGCAGGTTCCGTGAACGTTTTCTCGACCTCCATATGGAAGTTGCCGGGCGACAGCACGATGACTGGATGAAAACACCCGAAGGTGCGTTAGCGCTTCTGATCCTTACCGACCAGTTCCCGCGCAACGCCTTTCGCGGGACCGGACATATGTACGCGACGGATTCCCTTGCCCGGCACTATGCCCGATTAGCCCAGGCGGTCGGGCACATGGAGCACCTTGAGCCAGATCTGCGCCTGTTTTTCTGTCTCCCATTCGCCCATTCGGAGGAAATGGCTGATCAGGACACATCGGTGGCGCTCAATGCCCGACTGGGAGAACCGTGGTCCTCGCATGCCGAGGGTCATCGCGACATCATCAAGCGTTTCGGACGCTTCCCGCATCGAAATCCTATGCAGGGACGACTGAGTACTCCTGAAGAGGAGACTTTTCTTCACAATGGCGGCTTTGGAGGATAAAGCCCTGTAAGACAAAGTGGGAAAAGCAACATACGGGAGGGGGAACAGTATCGGGACTGAGGTTGGGGGTTTATCGACGACATGTCGGGTTTTCTTGTTCTGCTTGGGCAAGCAGTCATCCATTTCGTCGCGATGGCGACCATTTTTCACTATCGCGCGGCGATAGGGATCGGGGTTTTCTATTCCGTCCTCGGTGCCATGCACTTCCTCGAGACCTATCTCGCGGCCGTCTTCTTCATTGAACTCCCGTTCGGGCTGATCTCGCCGGGATCTACCGTGTGTTTGCAGGCGAACTCGCCTTCTTCCTGCTGCTCTACATCAAGGAAGATGCCGAGAGCATGCGCGAGCCTGTGAATGGCTTGCTGCTCGGCAACATCCTCATGGTGGTGCTGGCGATGATCCTGCGTGCCTACAGCGATACCGCCAGCTTGCCGGGCTATAATGCCGATCTGCCCTTTCTTGACCAGATCGGCTTCCTCATGGTCTGGGGCACCTTACTGCTCTTCGTTGACCTGATCGCCATGGTGATCATCTACGAGCGGATCGGCCGGGACGCCCTTACCGGGCTGAAGGATCGGGGACAGTTCGACACGAAAGGCCCGGCCATGTTGAAGGCGGCCTCGCGATCGAAGGTTTCGGTGAGCCTCATGATGATCGACATCGATCACTTCAAGGCGATCAACGACACGCACGGGCACCCAGCGGGAGACGGCGTGATCCAGGCAGTGGCAGACATCATCACACGGACGAAGCGCGAAGGTGACAAGCTGTTCCGTTATGGTGGCGAGGAATTTGCGCTACTTTGCCCCGGAACACCGCCGGGCGCCATGGCGCTCGCTGAGCGCATCCGCGCCGCGGTGGCTAGTTCTGCGTATCCCGGCCTCGACCGCCAAGTTACGATCAGCATTGGCATTGCAACCTTTCCTAAGGACGAGAGAGATTTCCGGGAGCTGCTCACGCGGGCGGATGCCGCGCTCTGCCCGGCCAAAGCACTGGGGCGGAACAGGGTCGTGGGCCGACCGGGTTTTGGATGAGATAACCAATCAACGTGTCGGCAGATGTTCCGAAAACGGGAACGGATTGAAGTGCGGCTCGCACCACCAAGCTTACGCAACGAGGCGATAGCAAATCAGTGGTGGGAGGAGCACGCCGTAAACTCTTCGCTTCCTTTGGCATCGACCCGGATTCCGGCGAGCGAGGTGCCGGAACAGTGCATAACGGCGCATGACTGTTAGGCTCAACTAGCGGGCGGAAACCCTGCTCCGAATGGGCAGGAAAATCGAAGCGAAGCCAAAAGCGCCGCAGGCGACAGCCGCAAAGAGCGGAAGCCCGTGCGAGGTCATCTCCATGGCAACGCCGCCCAGGAGCGGTCCGGCGAAGGCCCCTACCCCCCACGCCACGGAAAGCAGCGCATAAATGCCCACGAGTTCGCCCCCTTCGTAAAGATCGCCGTAAGCGGTGTCTCACTCACACCGGGCCGGTATAATTCCATGGTAATAGTTGGTCGATTTGGCTCTGCTTATGGCCATTGACGATTGCGGTGAGGGTAGCGGTCAGCCACTTTTGCGGATCGACTGAATTGAGTTTGCACGTCTCAATCAGTGAGGCGATTGTAGCCCAGTTATGAGCGCCTGCTTCATGACCTGCGAATAATGCATTTTTTCTGCTCAATGCTATTGGCCGAATTGTTCTTTCGACGCTGTTGTTATCCAGCTCGACGCGGCCGTCAGACAGAAACAGGCACAAGCCGTCCCAGTATTTAGCGATGTATTTCAACGCCTCGCCCAATGGGGCTTTTGCCGATACGCGTGCGCGGTGATGCGCAAGCCATGTTTGCATATCGATGATTAGCGGCTTTGATTGTGCCTGACGAACTGCGAGCCGGGCTTCTGGATTGAGACCACGCAATTCAGCTTCGATCTTATAGAGTTGGCCGATCCGCTTTACACCGTCTTCAGCAATCGGGGACGAGCCTGTGCGCGTGATTTCTATGAGCTTGCGACGCGCATGAGCCCAGCAGAAAGCCAATTGTATATTCTGACCAACACGATCTGGCGCGACCAGTCGATTGTAGCCTGCATAGCCATCCACTTGCAGAATACCGTTGAAGTCCTTCAATATCTGTTCGGCATATTGGCCAGATCGTCCCGGAGCATAAGTGAAAGCGACACCGGGCGGAGCATTGCTGCCCCATGGTCGATCATCCCGAGCCAAAGCCCAAAAATATCCTGTTTTGGTCTTTCCTGATCCAGGATCAAGAACCGGTGCACGCGTCTCATCCATGAAGAGTTTGCTTGATCGCTTCAGATCAGCAATCAGCGCATCAAAGACAGGGCGCAGCTCAAAGGCTGCCCGTCCCACCCAGTCAGCAAGTGTCGAGCGATCTATGTCGATGCCCTGACGGCCCATAATCTGGGCCTGGCGATAAAGCGGAAGATGGTCGGCATATTTAGATACCAGCACATGCGCAACTGTTGCTTCCGTCGGCAAGCCTGATGGGATCAATCGCGCTGGAGCGGGTGCTTGCACAACACCATCAGTGCAAGCGCGGCATGCGTATTTGGGACGATGCGTGACAATGACGCGAAACTGCGCAGGGATCACATCCAGTCGCTCAGAAACATCTTCGCCAATGCAATGCATGCAACCACCGCAGGCGCAAATCAGACTTTCCGGTTCTATCACTTCGTCGATACGTGGCAGGTGCTTTGGAAGAGAACCGCGATTGATGGCACGTGGCTTTGAGGCAGGCCTGGTGGACGCTGTATCCGCTTCATCTTCTGCATGGATCGCCGCAATAGCTGTTTCCAGATCTTCCAGGGCCAGATCAAACTGCTCAGGATTAATCTTCTCTGACTTGCGTCCAAAAGCGGCCTGTTTGAAGGCTGCAACCAGCTTCTCCAGCCGCGCAATCCGATCATCCTTACGAAGACCGAGCGCTGTTGCTGCAATCAGAAGCGCCTTCAACTCAGCAATATCATTGGGAAGATCAGAGGCATCCAGCATGGGCCAAACTTACCAAATCCGGCCTTGATATGCTTGAGGATTATGCTGTCAGAGTCATCGTGCCGCAGCTATGAGACAGGTGCTCAATAGCTATTCAACCGTAATCGGCGCTCTCACCTCCACTGCGCGCACACGTCGCCAGTCAAGCCCAGCAAACAAAGCCTCAAACTGTGCATGGTTCAACGACATCAGCCCATCCCGGATCTCTGGCCAGCTGAACGTATGGGCTTCCAAACGCTTATAAGCCAGAACCATACCTGTGCCATCCCAGTAGATCAGTTTTAGCCGATCGGCCTTGCGCGAGCGAAAAACAAATACAGTTCCAGTGAAAGGATCTTTGCGCAATTCGTTCTTCACCAACGAAGCTAGCCCGTCATGCCCTCTGCGGAAGTCAACAGGCTTTGTTGCCACCATGATCCGCACCCGATTGGAAGGAAATATCATGATGAGACTGCCAGTCCACGTGCAACTGCAACAATACGCGAAATCGGCGCACCCGATTCAAGACGTACTGTCACTGAACCAATGCATATCTCCACGCAGCTGGTGTCAGAGCCCGGTTGTTCCGCCAAGGGCTCGCTGATCACCAACCCTGCGAATTCTACTCCGTCTTCCGGTGCTGGCAAAACCAGTTGACCGCGCTTGGCTAGCGTTCGCCACATAGATAATCTGTTTGCTCGAACACCATAACGCTGCGCCACATCAACCACACGGGAACCAGGCCGAAGCGTTTCTGAGACCAGTCTGGCCTTGAATTCCGGCGTCCATTTATTGCTTCCCCCGCTAATACTCTTCTCAGGGGTGAGAAACTCCACCGTAGGCCCCATGGGGAAACTCCTTCATCCATCCATGAAAAGCCCTTCGCAGATCAAACAGCGCGAGAAAATGTGGGGCCGAAACAGCGGTTACAGATCGCCGAGCATCGCAACCGTAGTGGTGTAGATTCCGACGAACACGCCGCCCCATACGAACAGCAGTGGAAAGGCAAGCCAGGCATGCGCGAGCGCCATTGGCCAGAAGGCCGCGCCAACGGTCGCTATCAGTGCCAGCAACACCAGAAGTTTCGAGCGCGGCATCCGGTCTCCGAGCCAGCCGATAGGTAATTGCATCGTGATCGAGCCGACAAGAAGCACGGTTAGAAGAATCGTTGCAGATTGCTCCGGCCATCCAAGGTTTACGGCATAGATCGGCAGAAGGCTGAGGCCCGCTGATTCCAGAGCCGCGTTGAGTGCCGCAGACGCCACGGCAACTGGCACCAGCCTGAGAAATCGAAAGGGATTGCCGATGTCCTCATGATTGGACTTTGGCTCTTTCGGTTTGCCGACAACAAGGACAATACACGCGGTAAATGTGACCATGGCACCAATGACGAATGCCCAGAGTTCATGCCGGCCGACAAGCGCGAGAATGGTGGGGCCGAGGGCCGTCCCGCATGAAAGCGCGGTCGTGTATATGGCGATCAAACGTCCGCGTGATGCCTCGCTTGCCAGGTGATTGAGCCAGGTTTCCGAAACGACGAAGAGGGTCTCGGACACGGCGCCAAGGGCTGCGCGCAGCGGAAACCATATCCAGAGAAAGGGGGCGGCGGGGAACAGGAGAAGTATGCTGCCCGCACCGAGAAGGGCGCTTCTCGCCAGGCGTCCAAAGCCGAACCGACCGAACAGGCGCGGCATGAACGGGGCGGCCAGCAAGACACCGACGGCATACATCGCGCCGTTCGCACCGATAAAGCTCTCGGAAAATCCCGCTTCGGCAAGCTCGAGTGCGATCAGCGGCGCACTCAAGCCATAGGTCAGACCGAAAATAGTCGCCGTCACGGTGATGACCACCGCGGTTCGAGTGTTCTGGTTCATGGCTGCCTCGCGGCAGCTTCGGCGCGCTCGTCCTGATGGGCAAATGAACGTCGTGCCTGCAGCGCCTGGCGAAGCTTCCTCCGCCAGCGGCCCTGATTGTTCTCGACCACAGCGAGTAGCAGGCGCGAATAGTCAAGCACCAGCCCCGGCGTCCAGGTCATGGCCTCCGCACGACCGCGGACAAGACGCAGCAGCCAGAACTGCGGATTGGTCAAAAGCTTGAAGAGGTCACGCCAGATGTGGCCGGTATAGCTGCTCCCTTCAAGGGCCGCATCCAGTGCCTGGATAACGGTTGTCGAGCAATTGCGCGCGGTCAGATTGTAGGTGTTGTCCTCAGAGTAGGCAGCCCAGAAGCGACGCAGCGCTTCCGGCTTGAAACGACGGAATGTCACCTTCTGGTCCGGCATGCACCAATTGGCTGCCTCCCACTCAAGCGACGGATTGAACCGGCCGGCGACGTCATTCTCGTGACCCGCCCGAAGGAGCGCGCGAAAGTCGTCGGGGTTGTGGTCGATATCGTCGGCCGGATAGTGGCTGACATAGAGATCCGGCGGCATCTCGAGCGCTGCATGCCCGGTGGAAATCACACCATTCTTGTCGACCGCCGCGACATACCGGTCGATCAGCACTCGTCGCTCGGGACTCCCAATCGCACCGGCCGCCGTCCAGACATAGACATTGAGAAGCTCATCAGCCGAGCTCCAGACATCCTCGTCTGGAGGAATGACCGGGCGCGTCACACCGCCTTGCCAGTTGCGGGCGGCATAAAGCGGAAGAGCGGTCACGGATCCGCCTTCGGGGAGCTCACGCAGCGGTAGGGCCATTCGCACAATGGCGTATCCCGAAGTCAGGAGCAAAAGTGCGAAGCAGAACGGCACGGTCAAAAGATGAGGAATCGGCCATGACATCAATATGGCTACCGCGAGGCACACCTCGATCAATCCCGCAACGATACCGACGCGCCAGCGCGAGCTGTGGACGACGAATGCCGTGGCGATCCGGAAAAGGCCATCAACCAGGAAGGCGAAGCCGAACACGATCGCAGCCCCGATATTGCCATCCCAGGGAACGTTGAACACGAGAAAGGCCGCGACCAGGGAGGCGAACCCGCGGAACGCATCGATCCAATGCTGTCGCACACCGACCGAAAAAGCAGCGGTGAGCTCGATCAGTCCTTCAACGATAAGGAAAATGGCGAATGTGTCGAGCAGCAGGAACAGCTTGCCGTCGCTCAGATCGAACAGGATGGCAATGCCGATCAGCATCCAGGCGACGCCGGCGATTATCAGCACTTTCCAGGCAGGTTTGAGCGCCTTGGCCCCAAGTAGCAAGAATACGAGCCGTATCATAATAATCCGTCCGGAGAAGCATTCGTTTTCCTCCGGTTTCTGCTTTGAGGATTCTTATCGGCAGGGTGCTGCCGAATGGTCCGACAAATTCCGAGAATCAGAGCCAATCCACGGAAGAGGCCTCAACTGGCTGCGCCGGCGATGCTCGAATGAGATGGCCAGCGACGTGCCGTGAAAGGAGCCCGGCCCGTTACTGGCTGAAGCCTTTTGCTTTCATGCAATCCGCGACCAGTTTTTCCCTGTCCAGTTCTTGCTCGACGCCAGCAGCGATACCGGCGCCGATCGCGCTCTCGTAAGTCTTGTAGTGGCCGCCCGATCCGATACCGATCGTGGCAGCCTCAGCCTGGTAATTGCACTCGGCCATGGCCTGCTCGGTTTCCGACCGAGGAACGTCGCTTTTGACCCATGGCTTCTTGCTGCTGTTGCAACCAGCCAGAAGAATTGAAGCGGAAATTAGAATAACGGAATTTCTGATCAACACTGCAATTTGTCCCTCGATAATTGTTGCTCGCTATCATTAAAATAAAGGCGGTGTTGCCTATTGCCCTTCAAAGACGACGAAGCCGATATCCTCTGTGGGTGTGAAGTCTTTTCGCCTTATCTCGAAAGTCGTCGGCCCGGTCTTGTTGAGCCCCCTCATGCAAAGCGAAAGGACCGCATGCGGCTTCTCCTTGTCGATCGTCAGATGAAAATCGCCGATCGGCCCCTTCCAGTTGGTCCCTGTGATCAACACGTAGCTCACTTCGTTTGGTGCAATTCCAGACGGCTTTTCCGGATCGGCTTTCGCCGCGGCCTGCAGGAGATGGCGGACCCCCGCCTTGCCCTGTTCGTCCAGGCAGTAGCGCGCATAATCCTTGAACTGGGCTTCGTCCGAGAAAATCGAGGCACCACCGACGATGGGCTTGTAGCGATGGTCTACGACAACGGCTTTTCCGGCCGGGAAAGTCTGCTCCCAGTGAAAGGTCGCACGCAGGTTCCAGTTGACGCTGAAGTCGGCCGATCGATCGGACGGGTCCTCCTCTTCAATAAGCCCCTGCTCCACAAGCTTCCGCCAGACGTTCTCCGGCAAGGCGCGCGCCTTGTCTTCCCACCCCGGCAGCTTTGAATTGACCGGAAGGCCTGCCTTGGTGATCACGGCGGTCACATCGGCGCCGTTGTCGGTGAACGCCTTCTGCTCCAGCTTGGGACGGATGGACTTTCCGTCCGCGGTCACCTGAAAGCCAACGAAGTTCTCATGATCTTCAACCGGCAGGAACACCGTTGCGAAGGCGCTCTGATCGATGTCCGGAAGGGGAAAGGCTACCGTTGTGGTGATGTCCCGGTCGCTTTCATTGCGAAAGACGTAATGTACGCGGACCTCGCTCGACGACAGATAGAGATCCTCGCTCGCCATCACGATATGGTCCGAAGTCGTCAGCGACAGCCCGCCGGCGCCGAGAACAGCGCTTGTGTCATTGGAATGGACCGGCGTGGATGTCAGCGCCGCCACAGCCAGCGACGCGAATAATGCTTTAACCGGGATAGGGTTGGCATGCATGGTTTCTTGCCCTCTCAGATCACTCAGCGTCGCCTGGATCGTCGACGAGGCAGCCTGCGCCATGGCAGCCCTGGTAGTTGCCATGCACGTCGAAGTTCGGTTCTCCCTGCCTGGCGAATTGCGGTCTGGTATCGATCACCTCGTCTGGATTATCGACCATGCATCCGACACCGTGGCAGCCATTGTAGCCGTCGTCGCGCCGGTAATTGCTCGTTGTGTGCCGGCGGCTGTGACTGCCATCGGCCATCCCCTCGATCAGAGCGCCGAGGATGGCGCCGCCGACAACCGCGCCAACATCATTCCCGCGGTGGTCATACATGCGCGCATTGGGATCGAAGGTGTCACCACGTCCATGGTGGTAACCGCCGAAATCGGCGAAAATCCCCGAGCAGCCTTGCGCGACCCAGATATATTTGCTGCGTGGATTGTAGCCCCATGTCCGGTTCAGAATGCATGGGCTACCGGAGGTCTGATGAATGAGCTGCGGCTTGCTCAGCGGTCCGGCCCAGCATTCACCGTACTGATAATGCCTTGACTGGCATTCGACGGTCGATTGCGCGCGGGCGTCGGAAACCACCAAGGACGACCCGAGCGCGAGCGACGCGATGAACAGGTAACGTAGCATGTGAACCCCTCACAGTGGTCGACGATCGGCTTCGCCGCTATCGCCGGAAATGGCTTCGTCGATACAGACGTCAGTCGTTGATCGCGGTGATCCTGATGGGGTTGCCGTCCCCAACACCTGAAAACCAAACCTCGCCGTCGCCGATCGAGACACCCTGCCAATTGGCGAACAGCGTCGGGTAGGTCTGCCTGGCGACAGCCTGCTTCACCTTGGCGGTGACGATCTTGTCGTAATCGGCCAGAAAGTGTGCGGCATCGTTTAATTTGACAGCCTTGCCACCGATCCGGGCACGGAAAGGATAATCGACCATCGAGGCGACGGCCTGCTTGTCGCCCGCGGCGATGGCCTTTTGTAGTTTCTCGAAAAACTGCTGGTAGGGTGCATGACCGCCGAACAACGCATCGAGCGCCTGGTTCGTTTCAGCAGCGCTCTGTGCTGCCGCAGAGCCTGGGATGCCGCAACTCAAGAGGGCGGCGGAAACAGCTATCAAGACGAATTGCCTCATTACATGTCCTTTCATCCGGTTCGTTCACCTGCCAGGCCATAGGACTGGATATGTCCTTCGGACGTCCGTGCCACGGCTGATGCTGCGAATTGACGTCGAACGAAAAGACAACGACACCTCATCACCAGCGGACTGGCATGCAGAGGCGTCCAACAAACCTATTATTTCATTGCCCCGATCGCTCAAAGCATTGCAAAATTTCCAGGGCAAAGCTGCGGTCGATTTTGATTGGATTCCGATATCCTGATCTGATTTCGACAAAGAAACGGTCGGCAGAAAGGAGCAACATCGCACTTCCGCCCACTTTTGCATTGCCCAAACAATCGCAGAGAGTGAGAGAGCTTTTTCAGGTACTTGTCTTCATTGAAGTTTTATCGCTATCTCTCGATTGAGAACAACGTCTGATTTTGCGGGAATGGAATTATGGATATCGGTACAATTCTCGCCCAGCTTATTGGCGGGGCAGTCGGGGGAACCGCAGGCGGCAAGGTTATCAAGGAGTCGGACCTGGGTAGCCTCGGCAATCTTATCGTTGGCGCGATCGGTGGTGTCGGCGGCGGGTCGCTCTTGGGCTCTATCCTGGGCGCGGCCGCAGGGGACGCTTCTGCAGGCCTCGATAGGCGCGGTCCTCGGTCAACTCGTCGGCGGCGGCGTGGGTGGAGCAATCGTTCAAATTGTTGTCGGCCTGATCAAGAACAAGCTGATCAGCAGTCGCTGAGGCTCTCGCATTGAGATTTGTAGCCAAACCGGCTGGATGTAACCCCGAAAGGAAATTTGAGATGTATAAATTCGAAGTTTATCAGGACAAGGTCGGCGAATACCGGTTTCGTTTTCGCGCCTCCAACGGTGAGATCATGTTCAGCTCCGAAGGCTATTCGGCGAAGGCATCTGCCCTGAAGTCGATCGAGTCCCTGAAGAAGAACGTTCCCGCGGCTGCAATCGAAGATCAGACGACGGCTACAGCCTGATGCTGCGAACGCCGGGCCTGAAATTTGCCGCCCTTGCGACGCAGGGGCAGACCGTGATCCGACAAACGCCAAAACGGTTGAGATGCGAGGTGAGCACGGTGGTGGCTGGTGCGATAGCTGCTACGCCATAAAATAGGGACATGGCCAGGACTGTTTTGTGAATGCGCAGAAGCGCATTATGGTTCTTCTCAAATCATAGCTATGAGACTATGTGAGGGAGGAAGCATGAAACGGATATTTGCGTCACAGACGACGCTGCACAAACTCGAGATATTCTGCACAGTATGCGAATTGCAGAGCGTCACCCGCACTGCAGAACGCATGTCAGTGGCGCAACCTGTCGTAACCGCACATTTACGCTTCCTCGAGGACAAACTCGGCGTCAAGTTGTTCGAGCGCAGTGGCAGGCGTCTGGTACTTACTGCCGCCGGCCGGCGTGTCCACATATGGGCCAATGAGGTCATAACACGCACCCGCGAATTGCAGCGTGAACTCAACATTTCAGGTGAGGCCGAACTGGGTACGGCAATCGTTTCTGCATCGATGACCGTCGCATCCTATGTATTGCCACCTCTTTTTTCCGTGTTTCGCCAAAATCACCCGACAGGTGACGTTACAATGCTTGTTTCCAATCCCCAACTAGTCACCGCCTCCGTCCGTGACGGAAGCTGCGACTTTGGTGTTTGCATTTTCGATCCTCGCCATGACGTGGACGGCCTGAATGTCGAACGACTGTGGACCGAGCGACTCGTACTGGTTGCAGCCGCTAGCAGTACTTTGGCCGGTGAAGCAGTCTCACTGGAGGAAATCGCTGCACTTCCCTTCGTGTCTTCTCCGCGCAATCAGGTTCGCCGGGAACTGGAGGAGGATGCACTGCGCGCCCATGGCATCATTGGTCGGCAAGTAGTTCTCGAACTTGGGCATCCGGAAGCCATGAAACAGGCAGTCCGTGCTCATGCCGGTGTTGCCTTCGTCATGGAGACATCGGTGCGAGACGAATGCGAGCGCGGTCTCCTTCGTCGTATCGCGACGCCGGGTGTCGATCTTTCTGTCCCTGTCTTTCTGGTGAGCAGACGCGACAAAAGTTTCTCCGATTTTCAGGCAAGCTTGATGGATTTTGTCCGCAACTCTGCGGAGGATGGCCAGCCTCCATCCGGTTTTGAGGCCGTCGGACCGAGGCCAATTATCAAGTAGGTTGCTATCAGGCTAGGTCCGTCAACAGGAAAACCATACTTAAAGGACTATGGTTCTCGCAAAATTATATATTGGATAAGCTCCAACGCGAGAGATACCCTCCTCCTTGACCGCGGTTCCACGGGTTCCGCGGACACCTTCGCCAAAGACTGATGAGGCTGCGCCATATGGCGCGGAGGATTTGGCAAGGTGCGCAGTCAATTCGGGAGGAGTGGAATGTTTCTGGGAGTGGATATCGGAGGGACTTTCACGGATCTCGTCATGCTGGACGAGAACGGGGACTTGGTGACGACCAAGGCGCTGTCGACGCCGGGCGAACTGGAAGTCGGCGTCTTCAATGCAGTCGAGGATGCCGCCCGGCAGCGGGGCATGTCGGGCGAGGAGCTCTTGGCCAGGGTCACAGCGTTCGGCCACGGCACGACCCAGGCGACCAATGCCGTTATTGAGCGCGATGGTGCGCGGACCGGTCTGATTGCCACGCGCGGTTTCGGCGACACGCTGGCAATCCAGCGGTTGATGGGATTTACCGCTGGCGTTCCGGTTGACCGGCTCGGCTGGTACTCGCGGCGGCGTTATCCGGAACCGATCGTGCCGCGACAGTTGGTGCGAGAGGTGCGCGAGCGCGTTGATCATGCCGGCACGGTCCTGGTTCCGCTGAATGAGGACGAAGTCCGCACGGCAGTGCGTTCGCTGGTCGCCGAGGGCGTACAGACATTCTCGGTTGCCTTCCTGTGGGCGTTTCGTAACCCCGAGCACGAGCGGGTCGTCGCGCGGATCATTCGCGAGGAGACGTCGGCGGCCTATGTCAGCCTGTCGAGCGAGATTGCGCCGGTTCTCGGCGAATACGAGCGTACCGCAACCGCGGCACTTAATTCCTATCTCGCACCGAAAGTCGTCTCCTACCTTGACGGCATCGAGCAGATGCTGCGCGGCAAGGGCTTCAAGGGGGCCTTTTCCATCCTGAACTCGGCCGGCGGCGTCATGCCTGTTTCCGAAGCATCCCGGCGACCGGTCACCCTCGTCACGTCAGGACCGACTGGCGGTGTCATGGGCTCGGTTCATCTCGCCAAGAAGCTTGGCTACAGCAATCTCATCACCACGGATATGGGTGGCACTTCGTTCGATGTCGCCATTGTCGTTGACGGCAAGCCGCTAATGTCGACCAACCATGAGGCTGGTGGGTTCCATATCGCGACGCCGATGATCGAGGTACGGGCCATCGGCGCCGGTGGTGGTTCCATCGCGCGCGTCATCGACGGCCAACTCCGCGTTGGCCCCGACAGCGCCAGTGCCTGGCCTGGCCCTGCTTGCTATGGGCGTGGCGGCACGTTGCCGACCGTCACCGATGCGGATGTCGTTCTTGGCGTGATCGATCCCGAGACCTTCCTCGGCGGCAAGATGAAGCTCGATCGCGCCGCTGCCGTCACTGCGATCAAGACACATGTTGCCAAGCCGCTCGGGCTTTCTGTCGAAGAAGCGGCCGCCGGCATTCGTCGCATCGTCGACTCGCAGATGGCCGACACATTGCGTGAGGTGACGATAGGCCGCGGGTTCGATCCGCGGGACTTCGTGATCTTCGCCTATGGTGGCGCGGGCCCCGTGCACTGCGCCGGCTATGGCGCGGAGCTTGGCGTGCCGAAGATGGTGGTGCCCGTTACATCGATGGCTCATTCCGCCTATGGGGCGCTGGCTGCCGATCTGCAGTTTTCCGCCGAACGGGCGCTTCTCATGCGCGGCGGTGGTGGTTCCCGACCGCTTGGCGAAGGACTGGAAGCCGACCGTATCGCCAAAACCCTCGGGGAGCTTGAAATCGAGTGCCTCGAAGCCATGGGCCGGGCCGGTGTCACAGCATCGGATGTAAGCCTGGTACGCACGGCGGACCTGCGCTACCGGCGACAGACCAATGACCTTATCATTCCGCTGGACGACGGCGCAGTCACCGATGCTGCCATTGCCAGCCTCGTTGACCGCTTCGAGCAGACCTACGAACAGACCTACGGCAAGGGTTCGGCGTTCCGTGAAGCCGGGATTGAGTTGACCAATATCCGCATCGAGGCGTTCGGCAAGACACGCCGTCCGGAAATAACCTTGCGCACGCCCACCGAGACGCCGAAGGCGGGTCGTCGCTCGATCTTCGAGCCGGTGGTCGGGCGCCGCATGGATTGCGCCGTCTACAATTGGCGCGACCTGCCCACGGGGTTCACCGTGGAGGGACCAGCCGTCATTGAGCATCCCGAAACCTCGGTCTTCGTGGCGGCAAGCCAGGTCGCCCGGCTCGACAGCCATTGCAACATCACCATCGAGCAGCGGGAGGACATCTGACATGGCCGCAAGCGACGAGAACACCATCGATCCGATCACCTTCGAGGTCGTGCGCAACAAGCTCCAGGCGATCACCGAAGAACAGGCGATTACCCTGAAGTCTGTTTCGGGCTCACCCGTTGTCACGGAGGCGACGGACTTCAACAACGGGCTCTACCTTGCCGACGGTTCGATCGTGACGATGGGACCACAGGTTCTCTTCCATACCGGCACGATGTCCTCGGTGATCCGCTCGATCAACGAGAACTTCTCAGACAATCCCGGGATTCGCGAAGGGGATATGTTCATCCTCAACGACCCTTATCGCGGTGCGATCCACCAGCCCGACGTTTCTATCGTCGCGCCTGTTTTCCACGACGGTCGGCATGTCGCCTGGGCAGGCTCCTGCGCTCACCAGCTTGACGTTGGCGGCATGAGCTTCGGTTCCTGGGCGATCGGCGCTACCGAGATCCAGCAGGAAGCGATGCTGCTGCCCGGTATCCGGATCGTCGAAGGCGGTATCCTGCGCCAGGACCTCTGGCAGATGATCATGGGCATGACGCGCCTGCCCCATGTGCTCGGCCTCGACCTCAAGGCCATGATCGCCGCCAACAATGTCGCAGTACGCCGGCTTGTCGAACTCATGGACCGCTATGGCGGTGATGTCGTCGACACCGTCATGCGCGAAGAGATTGCCAGTTCCGAGCGGCAGGTGCGGCAGGTGCTGTCGTCCTTGCCCGACGGAGTGTTCCGCGCCCGCGATTACATTGAGCACGACGGCCACGAGAACGTGCTCTACCAGGTTTGCGTGACCGCCACCAAGAAAGGCGACCGGCTCACCCTCGACATGACCGGCACCTCGCCGCAGGCGCCGGGCTTCATCAACTGCACCGCGTCAGGCATGCGCGGGGCAGCGTTGACCGGGCTTCTGCCCATTCTCGCGCCGCGTATCCGCTGGAACGAGGGTATCATGCGGGCTGTCGATTTCGTTGCACCCGAAGGCATTCTCTGCAACGCGACATGGCCGGCGCCGATTTCTTCGGGGACGATCTCGACGGCGTGGATCGTCCAAAATGTCGTGGTCGCGGCCCTGTCACGCATGGTCGCCTGCTCGCCGGAGCACCGGAATGAGGGCCAGGCGGTGACCAAGGGCCATATGATGGTCATGACGCTCGCAGGCAAAGACCGTGATGGCGCGCCGTTCGGGACATTCCTTCTCGACTCAACGGCCGGCGGCGGCGGCGCATTTCCGGACCATGATGGCCTCGACGGTTCTGGCGACTATTGCGTCCCGCGTCCCGCCATCGCCAATGTCGAGGCGAACGAAGGCAACGGACCGTTTCTCTACCTGTTCCGTTCCTTTGTTCGCGATACCGGAGGACCGGGCCGACAGCGTGGCGGCGCGGGCACGGCCCTCGCCATCGTCCCTTATGGCACGGATGGATTACAGGCGATGATGCTCGGCCATGGCGTCGAAGTTCCCAATTCGGCCGGTCAGTTCGGTGGTCTGCCAGGCGCGTGCGGTCGCAATGTCCTGCTTCGTGACGCCGGTGATCCGGCGACAATTGCCGGGCTTGCCGGAAACATAGCGGAGCTTCTGGATGCAGGCGTCGAACAACTGGGGCCGAAGCCGGGTCGCATGGGGCTCAGCCAGCGCGATGTGCTCGGATACGCCTTCCAGGGCGGTGGTGGCTACGGCGACCCCCTGAAACGTGATCCAGCCGCGGTGCTGGCAGATGTCCTGAACGGGCATGTCAGTGTCGAGGCTGCGCGTGAGCAATATGGCGTGATCATCTTGAACGATCAGGTTGCCGCTTCCGAAACGGAGGCTGAGCGCCATGCGATCCGGACCCGACGGCTTGGCGGCGACGCACCGCAACGGGTTGCGAGTGCAGGCGAGATGCAGGCTGCAAACGGAAGATTCCAGTGTGGTTGCGGCTGTGATCTCGGTCCCACCAACGAAGCCTGGAAGGCCCGGGCGCGTAGCTATCGCGTGGAGCCCTCGTCGTACGGCCCGCACATTCGCACACATGCGGATTTGGAGCTGCGCGAACACATCTGCCCTGACTGCGGCTCTTTGCTCGAAACCGAAACCGTGCGCAAGGGCGACGCATCACTCGTCACGTGCCTGCTCGACATTGCCGATGAAGCGGACACTGCGGCCTGACTTGGAGAAAGTTATGAATCATTATCCTGAAAACGGCGCTGTTATCGTCACCGGCGCGGCGCAGGGTATCGGCCGACGGCTGGCGCTTAGCCTGGTGGCTGAGGGCGTCGACGTCCTGATCGCTGACTGGAATGCCGAAAAAGGCGAGTCCGTGACACTTGAGGCGACGCCTGGCACCGGCCGCCGGCTCTTCGTTCGAACGGATGTCGCCAGCGAGGAAAGCTGCCGTGCTGCTGTTCAGGCGGCCCTTGAGGCCTTTGGCGGGGTTTTCGGCCTGGTAAATAACGCTTCCATCTTTTCGACGCTCGAAATGCGCCCGTTCTGGGATATCCCGAGTGACGAATGGGACCGCGTGCAGGAGGTCAACCTGAAGGGCGTATTCAATATGACGCGCGTGGCTCGCGAGGCGTTGGTGGCTTCCGGGGAAGGATCGGTCGTCAATATTGCGTCCTCGACCATTCATTTCGGCCGGCCGAACTACGCCCATTACGTCTCGTCAAAAGCTGGCGTCATGGGGCTGTCCCGGGCCATGGCGCGTGAACTTGGCGCATTCGGCGTGCGTGTCAACACATTGACGCCGGGCCCGACGTTTACCGAGGTGGAACGGACGACCGTCACACAGGCACAGAAGGAAGCGATGATTGAACAACAGTGCCTCAAACGTGCTGGCGGTCCGGATGACATTGCGGACGCCATTGCATTTCTGCTCTCGCGACAGGCGCGCTGGGTGACCGGCCAGCTTCTGAATGTCGATGGCGGCATGATCACATACTGACGATCCGATGGCGCCCGGCGCCACACATTAACAGGAAACATTGTCATGGCTTACGTGACCGCATCCGATCGCATGCTGATCGGTGGCGAGCTGGTGCACGGCTCGACCGGGGAGTTCGACGACTCCGTCAATCCCGCGACCGAAGAAATTATCGGACGTTCTCCGCGCGGCACACGCGACGACGTTGCCCGCGCCGTTGCGGCGGCGGAAGCCGCCTGGCCCGACTGGGCGGCGTTGACACCGGCGGAGCGCGGGGCGCGCCTGCGGGCCTTCGGCGCAGCGCTGAAAGCGCGGGCGGAAGAGATCCTGCATGTCGAAGTTGCCGATACCGGCAACACGATCACGCCGATGCGCGGCGATGTCGGCATGGCTGTAGAGAGCCTGGATTATTATGCGGGCCTCATCCACGAATTGAAGGGCGAGACCATTCCGGCGACAGCCGAGAATCTGCACATCACGCTGCGCGAGCCCTATGGTGTCGTCGCCCGGATCGCACCGTTCAATCATCCGCTGATGTTCGCTGTCGCCCGCACCGCCGCCGCGCTTGCCGCCGGCAATGCCGTCATCGTCAAACCTCCGGAAACCAGCCCACTCTCCGCCCTCGTACTGGCTGAAGTTGCGCGGGAGGCGCTGCCGCCGGGTGTGTTCAACATCCTGACGGGAACAGGCGCCACGGTTGGAGACGCGATTGTCCGCCATCCCGATATCAAGCGCATCGCCTTCATCGGCTCTCCAATGACGGGGCGCGCGATCCAGCGGGCAGCGGCTGAGGTCGCGGTCAAGCACGTCACGTTGGAACTGGGGGGCAAGAACCCGCTGATCGCGTTCCCGGACATGGATCCCGACGTGATCGCCGCCGCGGCCGTCAGGGGCATGAACTTCACCTGGCAGGGGCAGTCCTGCGGCTCGACCAGCCGTCTTCTGCTGCATGAGGACATTCACGAAGCCGTATTGGCGCGCGTGGTCGAGCGCGTTGCGGCACTGAAGGTCGGCGATCCCGCCGATCCGGCCTCCGATATGGGGCCGCTGAACTCTCGTGTGCAGTATGACAAGGTGCTGTCCTTCTTCGAAACGGCCCGTCGGGACGGCTCCCGCTTGATGACCGGAGGCAAGCGGCCTGCCGGGCGCGGCTTCGAAAAGGGTTTCTGGGTCGCGCCGACGGTTTATGCCGACATCAAGCCCGGCATGCGGCTCTGGCAGGAAGAGGTCTTCGGTCCGGTTCTGTCCGTTGGCCGCTGGAAGACCACGGAAGAGGCCATCGCCCTCGCCAACAGCACGGAGTACGGCCTGACGGGCGCCGTCTGGACCAACGACATCAAAAACGCGCTCAACGTCGCGCGCCGCGTGCGCTCTGGGCACATGTGGATCAACGGCTGCTCCAATCATTTCCTCGGCGTTCCCTTCGGCGGAATGAAGAATTCCGGCGTCGGTCGCGAAGAGGGCATCGAGGAGATGCTGTCTTACACCGAAGCCAAGACCATCAACATCATGCTCGGCTGATCGGCCGGGCAGGAAAGAAGCCGATCTGTTTTCACAAACTTGCCAAGGATTACGCTCATGTGTTCGCCTGACAATCCGCATCAGACCATCGCCGTCGCGATCGCCGACACAGCCAAGGCGGGTCCGCCGCCATCCCCACAACTGATCGAGGATCTGGTAACAGCCAACCATATCCTTTTCGACCAGGGTGTGGTTGACGGCTTCGGCCATGTGAGCGTCCGTCATGACAAGCGACCGGACCGGTTCCTGCTTGCCCGCAACATGGCGCCGGGTCGGGTCAGCCGAGAGGATATCGTCGAATTCACGCTCGATGGCGATGCGGTCGACGCTGCTGGCCGCAAGGTCTATCTCGAACGCTTTATCCACGGCGAAATCTACCGTCGCCGGCCTGACGTCAACGCCGTGGTGCACAGCCATTCCCACGCCATTGTACCGTTCAGCATCGCCAAGAACTTCCGCATGAAGGCCGTGTTCCACATGGCCGGTTTCGTCGGTCAGAATGTGCCGGTCTACGAGATCCGTGAGGCGGGCGGCGACGCGACCGACCTGCTTGTCAGTAACAACCATCTCGGGCGCGCGCTCGCCGAGAAGTTCGATGCCAGCGATATCGTGCTGATGCGCGGCCATGGTTCCACCGTCGTCGCCGACAGCATCCAGCGCGCGGTCTATCGGGCAATCTATGCCGAACTCAATGCCCGCTACCTGATGGATGCCAGCAAGCTCGGTGAGGTCGTCTATCTCACCGAGGGGGAATGCCGCACGGCAGCCGAGAACATCGAAGCGCAGGTTCATCGGCCCTGGGACCTCTGGGTCGAGCAGGCCCGTGCCCGGCGCTCGGGCCTGTGAGCAGGAGGAGGAAAAATCATGACGATGAAGGATCACGCGGCGGTCAAGAACGCCATGCAGCCGGACGATACGCCGGAACTGCGCGAACTCTATGCGGGCTTCGAGCGCGAGCATCTGAAACCCCTATGGACGCAGCTCGGGAATCTCATGCCGATGCACCCCAAACCCAAGGCAGTGCCGCATGTGTGGAAATGGGCCAACCTTTATCCGCTGGCAAAGCGCTCCGGCGATCTTGTGCCCGTTGGACGCGGCGGCGAAAGACGAGCGCTCGGACTGGCAAACCCTGGCCTCGATGGCAATGCCTATGTGAGCCCGACGCTCTGGGCGGCGATCCAGTATCTCGGGCCGCGGGAAACCGCACCCGAACATCGTCATGCCCAGAATGCTTTCCGTTTCGTGGTGGAAGGCGAAGGAGTCTGGACAGTGCTGAATGGCGACCCCGTCCGCATGAGTCGCGGTGATTTCCTGCTCACACCGGGATGGCATTTCCATGGGCATCATAACGACACCGACCAGCCCATGGCCTGGATCGACGGGTTGGATATTCCCTTTTCCTACCAGAACGATGTCGGCTTCTTCGAGTTCGGTTCTGAGCGGGTGACGGACTATGCGACGCCGCGTTTCTCGCGCGGCGAGCGCCTGTGGTGCCATCCAGGTCTGCGTCCGCTGTCCGGCTTGCAGAACACCGTCAGTTCGCCGATCGGCGCCTACCGCTGGGAGCACACGGACAGGGCGCTGACCGAGCAGCTCCTTCTGGAGGATGAAGGCCAGCCCGCTACGGTGGGACAGGGCCATGCCGCCATACGCTTCGTCAATCCGACGACCGGCGGCGACGTCATGCCGACCATTCGCGCCGAGTTTCACCGTCTGAGGGCGGGCGCGCAGACGCCACCGCGCCGCGAGGTGGGATCTTCTGTCTTTCAGGTGTTCGACGGTCGTGGCTCGGTTGTGCTGGGCGGCATGGAACACCAGCTGGATATTGGTGATCTGTTCGTCGTGCCGTCCTGGACACCCTGGTTCTTGCAGGCCGAAACGCGGTTCGATCTCTTCCGCTTTTCGGATGCACCGATCATGGAACGCTTGCATTTCGACCGCGTGTTCGTTGAGGACGGACCGAGATGAGCGCGAAAGAGCGGCTGCAAGACGAGCGGGAGGCGCTCGCCGCGCTCCGGGTTCGGCAAGGCAAGGGCGCACGGTATGATTCAGCCGCCGCCCCGGCTTCTGACCTTCTCCTGGCGCGAAGGGGAGCGGCCTATTTCGCTCGTAAACTGAACGAACTCGACGATGTGGCGTTCGACGGCAGTTCGTCCCTTAATGGGGTCGGTCGTCGGTTGATTGTCGCCCGCGTCGGGTACGAGGCCCGCGCTATGGCGCGTATCGCGGAAGCCGCGCGGGAAGGACGCGGGGAAGAAGGTCTTGGCGATCCGGAACAGGAGCCCGATGACGAGATCCTGGGTGCGTGCCTTCCAGCGCACGCGTTGCGCTATCTTTTCGAGCATGCTCAGGCCCATCTCAATATCGAATGGCGCGATCTGACGGATGCGGCATGGGACCGTACGGTCGTTTCGCTGACGGGCCGCCAGGTGACGCCGAGGCAAATGGTTCGCGAACGCGCGGTCACGCTTTGGCTCAGTGCCGTGGTTCTCGGAAATGGCGGCCGATTAAGCGACATCCCGGGCGAGATCCGACCAACGAGCAACAGTACGATCGATCAGCAGACCTAGTCATGCCTCGAGCAATTCCATGGCGCCGCGTAGGCGCCTAAGACAGGAGAACATCCATGACGTCTCGCACACTGTTTCCCTCTCCAGCGTATCCCTCTGTAGCGGTCCTTGGAGAAGAGGCGACCTATCCCGTTCATCGCATTTTCTGTGTCGGCCGCAACTATGCGGAGCATGCCAAGGAAATGGGCGTCGAGGTCGACCGTGACGCACCCTTCTATTTTCTGAAGTCGCCGCTGTCGGCCGTGAGCAGCGGACTGACTTTACCTTATCCACCGGGCACCGCAAATTTTCACTATGAGATGGAACTGGTGGTCGCCATCGGTGGGCCAGCCTTCCGCCTCCGCCCGGACGAGACCGCGCCTGTCATCTACGGCTATGCCGCCGGGCTCGACATGACGCGCCGCGATCTGCAGCTTGATGCGCGCGCCAAGGGGCGACCGTGGGATTTAGGCAAGGACTTCGAACAGTCGGCGGTGGTGTCGGACATCGTCAAGGCAACCGACTTCGGTGTTGTTGGAGAACAGCGCATCCACCTTGACGTGGATGGCGCGACTCGCCAGGACGCGCGACTTTCCGATCTCATCTGGTCTGTACCCGAAATCATCGCGCACCTGTCGGGCTTCTACCATCTTGATGCCGGCGACCTCATCTTCACGGGTACGCCTGCGGGGGTTGGAGCCGTGATGCCGGGCAATGTCGTCGTCGGAGAAATCGACGGTCTTCCCCCCGTGTCCGTGACGATCGGGGAGGCCGAGGCATGATTCTGCACGGATACTTCCGCAGTTCGGCGGCCTATCGTTGCCGCATCGCCTGCAACCTCAAAGGCGTTTCCTACGATACCGTCTCCGTCCATCTACGGCGGGACGGCGGTGAACAGAAGGCACCAGCCTACCGAACGTTCAATCCTCAAGCCCTCGTGCCGACCCTTGAGGTCGACGGCGCAGTTCTTACACAATCGCTCGCGATTGTCGAATGGCTGGATGAAACGGTTCCCGAGCCACCGCTCCTGCCGCCGGACGCGATCGGCCGCGCCCAGGTCCGAGCCTTCGCGCTGGCGATCGCCTGCGATATCCATCCGCTGCAGAATTTACGGGTGCTGGATTACCTGAGGACAGAACTCAATCAACCGCAGGAAGCACTCGACGCTTGGTGTCGCCGATGGATCGGGGACGGGCTTGCCGCTTGCGAAGCCCTGCTGACAAAGACAGAACGTTCCGGGCCTTTTGCTTTTGGCGCGCGCCCGAGCCTGGCGGACATCTGCCTTGTCCCGCAACTCTATTCCGCAAACCGCTTCGGCGTCGACCTCTCGGCCATGCCGCGGCTCGTCGAAGTTGGGCATGCCTGCGATGCGTTACCGGCCTTTGCGTCCGCACATCCGTCCCGTCAACCCGACTGCGAATGAAAGAGAACTACGCCCGTTGCGAACGCTCGGGCTGCTTGTGGAGGAAACATCATGTCCAAACAGCTTCCCATCGTCATCGCCGGAGGCGGGATTGGCGGCCTTGCAACCGCCTTGGGCCTCGCCCGCAAAGGATTTCGCTCCATCGTCCTGGAGAAGGCACCACAACTTGGCGAAATCGGCGCAGGTATTCAGCTTGGGCCAAATGCCTTCCACGCCTTCGACTATCTCGGCGTCGGCGACATGGCGCGACGCATGGCTGTGTACATTGACAGCCTGCGCTTCATGGATGCCATAACAGGTGAAGAAGTCACCCGCATTCCGCTCGACGAGACGTTTCGCACACGCTTTGGAAATCCCTATGCAGTCGTCCATCGTGGCGAACTCTTCGGTGTCTTTCTGCGGGCTTGCCAGGAAAACCCACTGATTGAGCTGCGCGTAGGATCGGAGGTGAAGACCTACGATCAGGATGGTTCCAGCGTCACAGCATTCCTGGCCAATGGCGAAGCAGTTGTCGGCAGGGCTCTGATCGGAGCCGATGGGCTCTGGTCGAACATACGCCGCAAGCTTGTCGGAGACGGCGCCCCTCGTGTTTCGGGGCATACCACTTATCGTTCCGTCATTCCGATCGAGGAGATGCCCGAGGACCTGCGTTGGAACGCGGCAACACTTTGGGCCGGCCCCAAATGCCATATCGTGCACTATCCTCTTTCCGGTTGGAAAACCTTCAATCTGGTGGTGACGTATCACAACGACGCAGCGGAACCGGTCGCGGGCCTGCCGGTCACGAAGGAAGAGGTTGCCAAAGGTTTCGCGCATGTGGCTCCTGTCGCTCGTCAGGTCATTGAGCGCGGCAAAGACTGGAAGCTCTGGGTTCTTTGTGACCGAGACCCCGTGTCGAATTGGGTTGATGAGCGGGTTGCTCTGCTCGGGGATGCGGCACATCCAATGCTGCAATATTTTGCCCAGGGAGCGTGCATGGCAATGGAAGACGCCGTCTGCCTTTCGGCGGAGCTAGAGGGAAATGAAGTGAGCATCGAAAGCGCTCTGCTCGCCTATAACTCGAAGCGAGCACTTCGCACGGCGCGCGTTCAGCTTCAATCACGCGAGATTGGTCAACACATCTATCATCCATCTGGCGCCCATGCGCGGCTTCGCAATACGATGATGCGCGCGAAAACCGCAGATGACTGGTATGATTCAGTGGCGTGGCTTTACGGGACCACAGGTCTCGAAGGAGCGGTCTCGTCAGAGCTTATGAAGTAGTTGTACTGCGAACCTGGCTGTTTTTGACTTTACTGTCTTACCCGAAACATTCTGGTGCCGAGGAGCCTGCTTGAATATCTCCAGCTTGTTCCAGGCATTTGGGATGCGAGCAGCCTTTCCACTTGAGGACTTCGTGGATTTTTACGCTCACTCATAGCTCTTAGGATATGCCTCGAAGAGGAATAATATATTTTTCTTCAAGAGGTGAGCAGCTTATTCGTTGCTACACGGCCGGAGGATAAGGCCGACAAGGGAGGAAACCAATGCGTCATCTTTTGTGCGCCGGAATAGCGCTCGCAATGTTGTCATCTCTTTCCGCCACAGCGCGTGCGGAAGGGGTCGTGCTTCGCGCCATCTCGGCATTTCCCGCGAATCTCGAGTTTACCAAGCAGTTCAAGGCATTTATCGATCGTGTGAACGAGAACGGTGAGGGCGTCGTCTCGATCCAGCTCGTGGGCGGCCCTGAAGTGATACCGCCACAACAACAGGATACGGCCCTGCGCAACGGGGTCTTTGATATCCAGATGGGGCCTGCATCCTATTACAACGGCACAGTGCCAGAGGCGGACGCGCTTTTCGGCGCAACCATCGGTCCCGTGGAGGCGCGCAGCAACGGAGCAACGGCACTCTTGAACCGCATATGGCGCAAGAAGTTGAATACCGAATTCATTGGCTGGCAAAGCGGCAATATCCCCTTCTACATCTACCTCGTCGATAAACCGAAATTTGCCGCTAATGGAGCCCTCGACCTTACCGGCGTTCAGATGCGCTCGACGCCTGCATACCGCGAATGGTTTGAGAGCTTGGGGGGCAATAATGTCATGCTGCAAACCTCGGACATGTTCACGGCTCTGGAGCGCGGAGTCGTTAAAGGGCTTGGTTGGCCTGCGATCAGCTTCACCGACATCGGCGTCCACAAGTTTCTAAAGTATCGTATTGCGCCCCCGGTCTGGCAGCTCGATCTCGTCATCATGATGAACTCTGCAAAGTGGGATGGGCTGTCAGAGAAAGCGAGAAACATTATCAATAATGCAGCGATCGAGCATGAGAAACAAACCCAGAAGGATTTCGCTGCCATCGCCGAGAAGGAGCTGCAAATTCTGCACGATGCGGGCCTGGAAACCGTTGATGTGCCTGATCCCGCTATGCACCGGAAGTCTGCACATGACCTTGTCTGGAAGCGGTTGGAGGAACGAGACGCGACCAATGCCGCCGCTTTGAAAGAGAAGTTATATCAAGACTAGACCAGCATCAGGGCGGAGGAAAAATTGTCATGTCTTTAATTCTGCGAAGTGTGACGAAGGTGTATGACTGGCTTGTGTATTCCATGGCGTGGCTTGCCGGAGCAGTCATTGTCGCGACTTTCATGGCGATCATCGTTGACGTAGTTTTGCGCAATGCCAGTCTAAAGACACCAGCCTGGACAAGCGCTTTCTCCGAATATGCCATGCTGATCGCCGCTATGGCCGCCGCCCCGCTCGTCATCCGTGAGCGTGGTCATGTCTGGGTTGAGGTCATCGCAACCGTTACTGGGCCGCGTTTACAGCGGATACTCGGTTTGATAGCTGTTCTGCTTTGCATCGCAATCTCGTTGGTAATGGCCTGGTACGCCACAGTAATGGCGTTCGATGCTAGCATGCGCGGAGAGGTCGATATTCGTTCGGTCATTATGCCGCGGTGGTTCCTGTATTCGGTGCTCGCGGTCGGCTTCACCTTGTGCGCGACAGAATTTGCGAGATTCCTCGTCCGAGGCGAAGATATGTACGTCCGGTCATCCGAGTTGCAGGAGGGCTTGTGATGGCATGGTACGAAGCTGGGGGCCTTCTCGTCGGGATAATCCTCGTTTTAATGGCTGTACGCATGCCGGTGGCGATAGCATTTCTCACGGCAAATCTGGTCGGAGCTCTGATCTTTATTGGTGGCGAGGTCGCAATTATGCAACTCGTCGCGAACGCGACAACATCCGTAACCACGTTCACGCTTGTGCCAGTCCCGCTTTTCCTCCTGATGGGGGAGCTGTTCTTTCATACCGGTGTGGCTTTGCGTGTGTTTGACGCAATCGACCGACTTTTAGGGCGGATTCCCGGACGGCTTTCCTATCTGACGGTAGGAGGCGGGACGTTGTTTGCGGCGCTGTCCGGTTCGAGCATAGCCAACATTGCGATGCTCGGATCGACACTCTTGCCGCAGATGCAGGCTCGTCGCTACAAACCAGTATTGTCGATGGGGCCAATTATCGCAACCGGCGGTCTCGCGATCATGATCCCTCCATCAGCGCTTGGTGTCCTGCTCGGGAGTATTGCGCAAATCGACATTGGCAAGCTCTTGATCGCCGGGATCGTGCCAGGGTTGCTGCTGGCTTCCGCCTACGTCGCCATCATTGCATATTGCACGTGGCGGGATCCAGAGGCGGCACCGCGCTACCTTGTTGAGCCCTTGCCACTCGGTGCGAAGTTGCGTCTCGCGGCGACCAATGTGCTGCCAATGGCAGGCGTCATCTTCATGGTGGTCGGATTAATCATCCTTGGTATTGCAACGCCCTCCGAAGCAGCCGCCTTCGGCGTCCTCGGCGTATTGATCCTGGCACTCCTCTTCCGTTCATTGACATGGGAAAGCGTACGCAAATCCGTGCTGGGAACGGTCAGAGTCACCGGCATGGTGTTTCTGATCATCGTGGGTGCGTCCACCTTTAGCCAGATGCTCGCTCTTTCGGGCGCTTCGAGCGGACTGATCGGCTGGGTGACGACGCTTTCTGTTCATCCACTGTGGGTTTTGGCCGGCATGCTGATGATCGTATTTGTGCTCGGCATGCTCATGGAATCGGTTTCGATCATCATGCTGGTTGCTCCGATCTTCTTTCCGCTGGCTGCCGGGCTCGGATATGACGCCATTTGGCTGGCAATCCTGATACTCCTGATGTTGGAGATCAGCTTGGCCACACCGCCATTCGGCATCGGTCTGTTCGTGCTCGCAGGCGTTGCTCCGCGCGATGTTACGCTTTCAACGATTGTGCGAGCATCCTTGCCCTACATCACTGCGGCGTTGCTGATCGCCTGCCTTCTTATCGCCTTTCCCCAATTGGTGACGTTCCTGCCGGGCCTCATGGGATAATGCACCTGGGTGCATCCCTGCGTCGCAGACCGCTGCGCTTACATGCAAGGGAAAATGTGGTGCCCCATGTCATCCGGTGGTCGCCAAGCCAAAGCGGAGTCTGGTGGATCCTCAAGTGTGCCAAGCCTGACGTTGCCACATGAAAAATCCATCGATCCCTTCCCCTAGTGTAGGTCACGATCGTAGACGAATTTCGGCATGCTCCAGTCGAAGCGCAGTGCGAGCAGACGAAGCATCAATCCGATTGCCATTGCAGTAATCATGACGACGTCATGATTGAAGCCAAACGACAGGCCAATGACATAAATGCCGCCTGCCACGATCGAAACAGTGGCGTAAAGTTCGCTTCGAAACAGCAGTGGAATATCGGCACACAGAATATCCCGGAGCACGCCACCCACGCATCCGGTAATCATGCCGGATGCGATGACGATCAGGATGGGAAGATCCAGCGCCAGGGCCACATTGCAGCCGATCACGGTGAAAACGACGAGCCCGATCGCATCAAGTAGCAGGAACAGTCTGCGCAGATGGTGAACGAAGCGAGCGATGACGATCGTCGCAAGTGCTGCGCCACCGGTGATCAGCAGATAGGACGGATGCTCGACCCACGACAAGGGATGGTGGCCGAGCAGAACGTCGCGTGCAGAGCCGCCACCAAGGGCCGTCACGCAGCCCAGCAGGCACACACCGACCCAGTCCATGCTGCGACGTCCGGCGGCCAGCGCCGCCGTCATCGCCTCCGCGACGATCGCGATCAGGTAAAGCGAATGCATCAGAAATGGCAGTTCTGCAGAAAGTGTCATGGCGAGATCTCTGGTTCCCGGTTGTCCGGAGAGATGCTCAAGGCAACACAGGCTCCAGAAAAAGCGACAATTGGTGAATTTGCGAGACTATGACCTGTATAAAAGGAATTGTCTTGGGTTCAATTATCAGTCGGTGGTTCGGGTGTATCGTCAAGAGCTGACGGCATTGCAGGATGAGTTGCACGAATACAGGGTTGAAATCCTGTAATGTCGAGGAGCGCCCTGCTATTTTAGGGCAATCAACGCACCCGCCACGCTGAGCAGACCGATGACAGCTATAAGCGCACCAAACCTGGCGGCACGGACTCGTCTTTGGCGACGCCGGACTTTCTCGCCGGTCCAGTCGTAAGGGGTATGCCGTCTCATTGATAGGTGAACTCGGCTTCGAGGATCGTTCGGTCCAACACATGCGGGGCGGCGATATTCAGCAACGCATAGACGACCTGCTGATGATCCCAGCCGGCTTCGATCGCCAATTCGATCAATCGGGTCACAGACGGCTCGAGCGCGAACTGGCATTCTTCCTGATACCTCAGTCCTTCATTGAGGCTCCGGATGGGGCCGTTGATTCTTTTGATCTTCTTCATCACTCAATACTTCCGTTAAGGTAACCGCGTTGAGCGTTCGCGCAGTCGCCTGAAAAATCTCCGCGGCTGACCCAGGATGGCAAGGGCAAGGAACGCCAGGGCATTTTTGTTGATCGAGACCAAGGCGCTTGCGCGTCCCGCTTCAAACGAGGCCAGGCGGGCCAGATTCGCTACTCGATTAAAGTGTGACCGAACTGGAACCTGGAAGGGCCACCAGATCGTCTGCCGAGTATTTGACCGATACAAGATCGGATCTTTCAGGCGCCTTCCCAACCGCCAGTTTCTGCCAGTAGCCGGCGCGGGGCCTGACGATGTCATGGTCGTCGCATGCGCGAGCGACCTTCACAGCGGGGATGCCATAGAGTTTTGCGATCTCAGTTATCGGGTGAGACCAAACAAGGTCATAAAGGGCGGATCTGCTTATCTCCATTGTTCCCCCTGTGGCCACGCGGTGTTTTCCGAATACCAAATCTGTGGCTTCTCCAAAGTTGCAGATTTCTTCGTGTCGGAGACACGTGTGCAAACCGATCTCGTCGACAATTAAAGACCAAGGGCGGAAAGGCCCGAGAACGGTGTGCGCGTGCCTCGCTTCCATTGGGAGCATGGAATTGGTACCCGAGCTGCCCAGGTCGTCACGGATGTGACCAACGACTTGATGCTGCAGCGCATCAGCGGGTCTACTGCCTCCACCCGGATCATGATCCCGACCTCACCAGCTCGCAAAATGGCGCGGCATTCATCAAGCATGAGAACAGTATCGCCGTCATTATATTCTTCCATCTTGCTCAAATCTACGATCTGACGAGCAACTGTGGGCATAAGCTCTATTGGCCTTGAAACGATGGCATAAGTTTCACAAATTTCTTGCATTATGCTTCCACCGCCAGCCCGGGATTTGCGCAATCAACGGGCCGCTCGGTGCCTCTATATGTTATTCTGATCAGTCCTTGGTCTGAAACCCAGACGGGTGGCTTTTGCTATAGCCGAGCGTTTCTTTGAATAGCCTGGGGCGACCATCGGATAGGATGGATCAAGTCCCCATTTTTGCCGGTATTGATCGGGGGACAAGTTGAAACTGGTCCTGAGATGACGCTTCAATGATTTGAAACGTTTGCCATCTTCAAGGCAGATAATGTAGTCGGCCGTTACCGATTTGCACGGCGCGACGGCAGGCACGATCGAAATAGTGCTGTCAATGTGCGGATTGGCAAGACCGCCCAGCGACCGGTGCACCTGGCGGATGAGGTCTGGCAGATCTTTGCGCGGAACATTATTGTGACCGACATACGAAGTTACAATGTCTGCTGTGTACTCTACGGTGACTGCAGGATGTGACACTTGCCGCCGTCACAATCGGGTTCGCTTAGCCATTCTGTAACAGGCGGACATGAAAGCCACCCAAATGTTAAAGTTTGCGTGTTTGTTCTTTGAGTTGGCCAAAATCGCACGTTCGGGCCGACCGGGCTTATCCAGCGCGCCACCCGCGACCTGGTGGCGTGTCACGCCGGGCGGTTATCATTGGCGGGTTGAACTCGTCCGCTTGATCCAGCTCCACTCCAGCAAGACAGCGACGGTGACCGGCCTGCTGGCCGGCGGGCGATGAGCCGATTGACCATGTTGAAGGCGGCCGGTGCATGAAGCCCCGCGTTTTCGGCAACCAAAGTGGCTGTTCGCAATCTTTATGCTTCGCACGATACGGCATCCCCTTCCCCGGCGTTGCATTTAAATTATGGGCGAGGGCAGTCAACTGTGCCTGGCTGACTTGTGTCAGGTCCGTGTTGCTGGGCAAATACCGTCGAATGCGCTTGTTGATGTTCTCAATCGCGCCTTTCTACCAGGGTGAATTTGGATCACAAAACCAGCTTCTTGCCCCATCCCATCCTCCAAAGCCCGATACCCCATAAACTCGGAACCACGATCAAAGGTAAAACTGCGGCGTGCGTGATAAGGCAGTGCAGCGAAGGTCTGAATGATTTTGTTCATGATAGGCTTTGAGTGCCGACTGCTGTTTTTAATGATGATGCAAGAGCGGCTTTTGCGTTCAACAAGCGTCATGACATTGGCTTCTCCAAGGTCACGATCAAAGATGATTAAGTCACCTTCCCATGTGTGGATACCCCCGGTAATGCAAGGATTATTTTTGGATTGCTCGAACGTGAGATCGGTTACGGTCATGTGTCAGGCCTCTGTTGAAGCGGCCATTTATGCCGCGGGCCGGTATGGCGACCAATGGGCTTCCAATTGTTCTATTACGAACTCGCGCAGCTCTGGGTAACGTCTGAGCTTGCGCAACCGCGTTCTGCGGTCTTTGCTGATGTTGTCGGCAACAACACTATGATAGCCATTATAGTCTGGAATCTCGGCATCCCGAAAGCTGTTGCGCGTGATCTCGCGATAGATAGTCGAGCGATGACGACCCATCAGCCGCGCAATATCGCCGAGAGGGACTTTAAGCTGTTTAAGTTCGAAAGATGACGACGTTCACGCAAAGTGATTTGCGAATAGCAATTCGGCATCCAATATCCTCCATGGCTAACCACATGAATTCATTGGCATGTTGCAGTTTAAAATAGCATGTACCCTCAATCATCTTGGGATCGCATAGTTGATGGAGGCGGAAGTGGTGTATCCCACCGCCCATGTCCGTATTTGTGCGAGGAGGCTTTCAAGGTCATCAATACCATTTTCGATTAGGCCTTTTGTACCATGTTCAGTGCCATCATGGATATAAACGAGTTCACCCTCAGCTATCGGAGTTGGCGGTCACCTCTTCGATTAATTGGTGGGGTTTTCTAATCCCGAATGCGACTTCTTTAAGCGTATAGATGGACCTCGAGCGCGCCATCAGCCAGTCTTCTCCAGATCGTTTACCGCCCATTTATAGTCCCGATTTCAATCCAATTGAAATGGCATTTTCGAAGCTCAAAGGCCATCTGCGGGCGAAAGCTGAACGGTCAATCGAAGCCCTATGGGATGCCGTAGGCAAAGTCATTACACTGTTCGAGCCTGCTGAATGCGCAAACTACTTCGCCGCATGTGGTTATGACCCAACATAAAATGAATCTGCTCTAAATGTAACGAAACCATCATCTGTTAGAATAAGACCACAATCGGATGGTCGCCACTTATCCTGCCTTTGTGTCTGGCATTGACCGGTATATCACGCAAACTTAATCAGCGCATCTCTATCGAAAATGGGGCTTGACCGAAGATGCAAACACCCATGCTATCTGTGATAATTCCTGCTTTTAACGCGAGCACGACAATCATTGAAACGCTCAACTCTTTGTATACAAACGTAAAGTCGTCTTTCGAAGTAATCATCGTGGAGGATAACTCTACCGATACAACCATGGAGACGGTCGAGAATTTCATAACGCACAACAGCAAAAATAACGTGCGAGTCCTTGTCAATGAAAAAAATTGCGGTCCCGGAGTAAGTCGGGATCTAGGGCTTACCCAAGCGCGTGGAGATTTCATTCTATTTTTCGATGGTGATGACATACTGCGACCGCATGCAGTGGATGCGGCAGTATCATTGCTCGCTGAGCGCAACTTGGATGTCGTACTGTTGCCATACAACATAATTTATGGATCTCAGAAAACCGAGATTGGCATGTGGGAACCAGATAAAGCGATATTCGACGCGCTTTCGGTAGTACCGAAAGCGGAGATACGTCCGGCTGAATTTCCGACGCTTTTAAGTCTTACCAATTACCCTTGGAACAAGATAGTCCGCAAATCCTTCTTAGAAGAAATCGACTTTTCATTTGGCGCGCTCCGCCTACATGAAGACATCATGGCTCATTGGCAAATATTGATGAACTCCGACACCGTATTAATAAGCCAAATTCCAATATGCGATTATTATTATAATCCAAATGGAAATAGTGCTACCAATAACAAAACTACGTTGCGCCTCCAGGCTATCGATGCTCTTAGAGAGCTATACGCTTACCTTACCTCTAGCGCGAGGTATCAATTCGCGATTCCTACTTATATTGAATTTTCTATAAACTTGATCTCATGGGCATACACGAATATTCATTCTGATTATCGCGAGGAGTTTACAAAAAGGGCTAGGGATTTATTAATCAAATATGAACTACGCGACTTACAAAGAATATTCCATCGTGACCGTAATGTTTATAGCAAGATATACTCCATACTAGTAAGATGCGAGGTCAATTAAAATGCAACCACTGATATCCGTAATTGTTACTTCGTATAATATAAAAGACTATATTGAAGATTGCTTGGAAAGTATTGTTATTCAGACACTTAAAGATATTGAGATAATAATTGTCGACGATGGATCGGACGATGGCACAAAAGAAATAATTAATAGATATGTTTCTAAGGATGAAAGAATAATACCTATTTTATTGGATCATAATTCGCCAGGCGGCGTTGCGACTGCAGCTAATGTTGGACTTAAAGCGGCCAAAGGAAAGTATATTGGTTTCGCAGATGGTGATGACATTTACGATCCCACGATGTTTGAAAAACTATACATGTCCGCTCAACGATATGACTCTGATATAGCGATGTGTAGTTTCATGGAATTTGACACCGAGACCAGGACTCGAACGTTGGCGCATGACCATTCGTGGCCGAATGTTCGTGTCGCCCGGTCGATAGAAATGGCGTATCCGCGAGAAAAATTCGATATCTTGCGATTACTTCCTGTTCCGTGGCGAAAAATATATCGTAGGAGCCTAGTTGAGGATAATAATATTACGTTCCACGAGTGCGACCACTTCTTTGAGGACAATTATTTCCATTGGCTCGTGACCGTAGCGGCTAAAAGAGCTAGTATTGTCGACGAGGTTCTATGTTACCATAGAAGAAACCGTATTGGTCAGACCATGTTGTCTGGAGGAGAGAGGCTCCTCGGCGTCTTCTATCAGCACGAACTCATAATGACTTTTCTAGCGCAACGGAGCGATGGCCATTTGTATCACGAAGAAGCTGCTCGTTGGCTCGTGGGCCACGTGTCTTGGGTGAGCCAAACGATATCGAGACAGTACGCAAAACAATTTTATAATGCAGCTAAGGTAGAGCTGCTGAGACATAAATTAGAAAATATAAGATACTTTTGTTCCGGGGAGAGATTTGATCGAAAGACGGTAGAGTTGATTGTGTGTTTGATTGCGCAGCGGCCTGATTTATTTGAGAATGTTTTGAAAGATCAATACAAAAGATCTACTATACAAAAGATCTACTTTAACTATATTCGTCTTGGTTGGTACAATTTCTGCAAAGCAGTTCCAAACCATGTATTCAGTTTACTGCGAAGGCGTTTAGTTAGAGCAAAGCCTCGCCCAAACGAGCAATTAGATGCCGTCATTGGACTGCTAGAAGACACAAAAAAGAACATTCATAATATTCAATTACGATTGGACGATGTGGAAAGAATATTGGAAGTTGGTCTCATTAGTATTGCGGAGAGTAAATCGATTAATGAAAAAGGGAGGCAATAATTTGGTTATATACTTGGTTTCAGCCGCCGGTTACCCCAATTACGGAGATGAACTCATTCTCAAGAATTGGGTAAATTATCTTCTCGATAAATTTCAAGATGCTGAAGTTTGGATCGATGTTCCGTTTCCAACTAATGTGGCATTCTATTTTCCATCGCGCCGTATAAGAGTGACAAACGTTTTATGGAGATTGGTGACGGAGACTAAGTTTGATAGCTTGGACGAATTTGCGTTTATAGTCAGGGAGAGAATAGAACATCTGGGTTCGCCGAGAATTGACAAAGCGTTATTGGAATTGCGGGAAGTCAACATAGTACACGTCGTTGGCGGTGGGTATATTAATGGATTATGGGAAAGGAATATTGGCGTACTGTGCGCCGCAGTGGCGTTAAAAGCGCTTATAGGGTGCCGTTTATACATGACGGGAGCGGGTTTACATCCACTTGTAGCATCGACCGACTACATGAACCATATTCTTGACCACTTCGATTACGCCGAAGTGAGAGATGAGAAATCGGCTAATGGACTTAATGTCAA
>Ga0308157_10002054_pt1 | contig 35793 bp, 24 predicted proteins | sample PhyBR1_FD_201035 | JGI IMG/M metagenome (GOLD analysis project Ga0308157, IMG submission 201035) | Phyllosphere microbial communities from UC Gill Tract Community Farm, Albany, California, United States - DLSLB.R1 | ecosystem: Host-associated > Plants > Phyllosphere > Unclassified | place: USA... | reverse complement strand
CCTGCAGGGCCGCTACATACAGATAGCCCAGCGCAGCCCACGTAGGCATCTGCGCAATGTTGTGGTTGAACTCAATGGCGGGCCAGCCGTAATAGGCCACGCCCATGGTCAGCACCGTCCCCAGAAAAGCGCGCTCACGGCTCATCAGGCGACAGCCGGTAAGCCACACCATCCACAGCGTCGCCACGATGCACAGCTGGCTCAGCAAGAAAGGGCCAACCTTGCCAAACGCCATGTAAAACACGTGCAAGACACTGGGACCCAGCGTGGGGTGCTTGTACGTGCCCCACTGCCACTCCCGCCCCCAGGACAAGCTCTCCACCACATCCAGTGGCAAGCTTTGTGACAGCAAAGGCGGCAGCAGTGACCACACCAGCACATACAGTGCCGCAGCAATCAACAGACAGCGCGTCAGCAGGGGTTGCGGGGTCGGAGTGGAAGATGAAGACATAGTGACAAACAAAGATATGCGCTGTGCCCAGCCCATGACCGGATCACACGCAGCGCGCAAAAAACTCCACAAAACGCCCCATGCACTGGCTGTCGCTGTGGGTTTTGGCAAGCAAAACTGCGCGTAGTTTGCCCCAATTCACAAGGGCAGGACACGATGTGACTCAGGTTCACACCATACGGGGGCTACACCAGCAAAGCCACACTGGCAGAAAATGTCAGAAACGCCAGCGCCGTACTCACCAAAATAATGCGTGCAACGCGGCCTCCGTGGGCACCAAAACGCTCGGTCAGCAGCGACACATTGCTGGCACTGGGCAGCGCGGCCACCAGAACCAAAGCGGTGACGGTCAACGCAGACATGTGCCAGCCAGCAGCCATCACGGCCTGGCAAGCCAGCCACATCAACGCCGGGTGCAGCAGCAGTTTGGCCAAAGCAATCGGCACATAGTGACGCGGTGCTACATGCTCGTGCTGATTGCACTGCGAACGCGCCAGCACCGCGCCAATGGTGAACAAAGCCACAGGAGACGCTGCCCCTGCCAGCATGGCCACCGTTTGATCGATGGGGCCAGGCAATTCAAAGGCACAGGCCGATGCCACAGCACCCAAAGCAATCGACCACGGCATGGGATTGGTCACGATGCCCTTGAGCGCATTGCGCAGCGCCTGTGCCACGCCCTTTTCGCCTTGCCCCAGACGCGAGAGCGCAATACACAGCGAACTGATGATGACCATGTCAATCGCCATGGTCAAAATCACGGGACCCGCACTGGCAGCACCCAGCAGGGCCACCAGCAGCGGCACTCCCATAAAGCCCGAGTTGGGGAACGCAGCGACCAAAGCCCCGAAGGCTGCATCGTTCCAGCCCCATTTTTTGTGCGTCACAACCATGGTGCCAGCCACCATCAGCAGCCCGCACAGCAGATAGACACTGGCGGCCACGGGGTCAAGCAACTGCGCAAGCGGTGTTTGCGCGCCAAAGCGATACAGCATGCATGGCAGCGCAAAGTACAGCACAAAGGTGTTCAGGCCGGGGATGGCCGCCAGCGGCAGAACACCCCGGCGCGTGGCGACAAAGCCGCATAGCACGAGGGCAAAGAAAGGAAAGGTGATTGCAAGAATAGGCAGCACGTTGCAGATTTTCGCAGTTGCACGGGTGCTTTGCGCTACATCGCTTACGCCGAGGCGACAAGTGTTGCGATGTGCAAACTTCTGAGTGGCACGGGCATGGAACACGCCAGGGGTCTGCCCGCATGGGCTTGCGTATGATGGCTTCGCGCCTGCTTTTCAGGCGTTTGTTTTCTCTGCCTAGAACGATTGCCATGTCCGCTGGTCTTAACCTCGCCCAACTTCAAGCTGTCCATTACACCGAAGGCCCCTGCCTGGTGCTGGCGGGCGCTGGCTCGGGCAAGACCCGCGTGATTACCCACAAGATTGGCCGCCTGATCGAAGGCGGCATGGCCCCCAAGCGTATTGCGGCCATCACCTTTACCAACAAGGCCGCCGCTGAAATGCGCGAGCGTGCCAAGGGGCTGATTGGCAAGCCGGCCAAAGATGTGCTGATCTGCACCTTTCACTCACTGGGTGTACGCATGGTGCGTGAAGATGGGCATGCGCTGGGCCTCAAGCCCAGCTTCAGCATCATGGACACGGACGATGTCACCAGCATCCTCAAAGACTGTGCCGGCGGCGGCACCGATGCAGCCACGGCACGCCAGTGGCAGTGGACCATCAGCAACTGGAAAAACGCCGGCTGGGACAGCCGCACCGCCCTGGCCATGGCGCAGGACGACCACGAGCGCAGCATTGCCCTGATCATGCAGCGCTATGAAGAGCGCCTGACGGCTTACCAGAGCGTGGACTTTGACGACCTGATCGGCATGCCCATGCGCCTGCTGAAGAACCACGCTGAAGTACGTGAAAAATGGCAGCGCCTGCTGGGCCATGTGCTGGTTGACGAATACCAGGACACCAACGCCACCCAGTACGAGTTGCTCAAACTCCTGGTCGGTGAGCGTGCGCAATTCACCGCCGTGGGGGACGATGACCAGTCCATTTACGGCTGGCGCGGTGCCACGCTGGATAACCTGAAGAAGTTACCCCTGGACTACCCCGCGCTCAAGCTGATCAAGCTTGAGCAGAACTACCGCTCCACCAGCGCCATCTTGCGTGCGGCCAACAACGTAATTGGCCCCAACCCCAAGCTTTTCCCTAAAACCCTGTTCTCGGAACTGGGTGAGGGTGAGCCCGTGCGCATTGTGGATTGCGACACCGAAGAGCACGAGGCCGAGCGTGCGGCCCTGCGCATTCAAAGCCTGCGCGCGCAAACCAATCCACAGCCCGCGTGGAAGGACTTTGCCATCCTGTACCGCGCCAACCATCAGGCCAAACCGTTTGAGAAAGCGCTGCGCAAACTGAACATTCCCTACAAGGTCTCGGGCGGCACATCGTTCTTTGACCGGGCTGAAATCAAAGACCTGTGCGCGTGGTTTCGCCTGTGGATCAACAACGACGATGACCCCGCTTTCCTGCGAGCCATTGGTACGCCCAAACGCGGTATCGGCCACACGACCTTGGGCAAGCTGGGAGAATTTTCTGGCCAGCACAAGCTGTCCATGTTTGGCGCGCTGTTCAGCCACATGCTTGAAGCCGTTCTACCCAAGAAAGCACACGAAGGCCTGCTGGAGTTTGGTCGTTACATCAATGATCTGGAATACCGGGCCCGCCACACGCTGGGGGCCGAGGCCTCACGCAGCTTCATGCTCGACTGGCTCAAGGAAATTGGCTACGAGCAGTACCTGTACGACAGTGAAGACAGCGAAACCGTGGCCGCAGCCCGCTGGACCAATGTGCTGGAATTCTGTGACTGGATGAGCCAGCGCGCCGGGGGCCAGATTGAAGATGCGGCAGGCACCACCACACAGACAGAAACCAAAAGCCTGCTGGAAATTGCGAAAAACATTGCCCTGCTGTCCACCATCAGTGAGCGTGAAAAAGAGCAAGACATGGTGATCCTGTCAACGCTGCACGCCTCCAAGGGTTTGGAATGGCCGCATGTCATGCTCGTGGGCGTGACCGAAGGCATGCTGCCCTTCAAGCTCGACGATGACGATGGCAAACAGCAAAAGGTGAGCGACGACATTGCCGCCCGCTTGCAAGAGGAGCGCCGCCTGATGTACGTGGGCATTACCCGTGCGCAGCGTACGCTGGCCGTCAGCTGGACCAAGCGCCGCAAAAAAGGCCGTGAAATGGTGCAGTGTCAGCCCAGCCGTTTCATCAAAGAAATGAATCTCGATGCCAGCACCGCCCGCGAAGACCCGCGCGAAAAACTGCGCCAGCTGCGCGAGCAACTGGCGCGCAAAGTCGACGCGGCACCGAAACAGATTTGAAGCCACTGATGCATTGCACCTCTGCCAGCGCATACCCAGCCCGGGTTTGCAGCCGACGTCAATCCCGTAACCCTTGTCGCGCGTTGTTGACTGACGCAGCGCAGCCAGCAGACCCAGTAAGCTGCGCAACGCGAATCTACGCCGGAGAGGGCCTTGCATGCACACCATCCACATCCGAATGACTTCACACACATGGCTGGCACTCGCCTGCGCAGCACTTGTGCCAGCCGCACAGGCGCAAACGGCGCCTGCTGCCACTGTCCCGACCGAGGCATGGCAGCAATGTGCTGCCACCACCGACAATGCCACACGCCTGGCCTGCTTTGATACCTGGGCGCGCCAGCAGCAACCGCTGACCCCGCCGCCAGCCACCAGCTGGCAGGCGCCAGCTGCGTCAGCCCAGCAACAGACACCTGCGGCACTCACACAGGCTGCCAATGCGCCCATGGTGCAAGCTGACGTGGTCGCTGACCCAGGACTGGTGCCCACCAACGGCGGGTGCCGTGACCCGCGTTACAGCGAAATGTCCCGCTTTTTTGAACTGGAAACAGGCACAGACTGCGGCACTTTCTCCTTCCGTGGCTACAAGCCACTGTCGGTTGCCGTGATCACTGCCGACACCGTCAACACACAGCCGAGCAGCCCCGGCAAGCCCCCCGCAACGGCACAGAACTACCGTCCGGAAGAGTTGCGCATCCAGCTGTCTGCACGCACCAAAGTCGCATCGGGCCTGCTGACCAGCCCCACATCGGGCTTGCAGGATTCTGTCTGGGTGGGCTACACCCAGCAGTCGTACTGGCAGGTGTTCAGCCCCGCCCTATCACGCCCATTTCGCACCACCGACCACGAGCCGGAGGTGTTTTACGTCTACCCCACGCAGGCCAAACTGCCCTTTGGCTGGCAGCTGCGCTACAGCGGCATTGGCATGGTGCACCATTCCAACGGGCAAAGCGAACCACTCTCGCGCAGCTGGAACCGCTGGTACCTGATGACCGGAGCCGAGCTGAGCAACCGCTGGCAAGTGCATGCCAAGCTGTGGAAGCGCATGGCAGAAAGCACCCCTGACGATGACAACCCCGGCATTCAGAACTACTGGGGTCGTGGCGAACTCAAGCTGCTTTGGCAGCCCAACGAAAACAACACGCTGGGACTGACAGCACGCGGCAGCGTGGGCAAAGGCTATGGCTCAGGACGGCTGGAGTGGCTGCGCACCATCGGCCAGGGCTGGAATGGCGGCAAAAGCAATCTGCGTCTGCATGTTCAGCTGTTCAGCGGCTATGGAGAAAGCCTGATCGACTACAACCGCAAGCGAACTTCGCTTTCAGTGGGCTTGAGCCTGCTCGATTTTTAAATCTCCAGCCTGTAAAAAAATATAGCTTCAAGCGCTTGATTCACAAGCGTTTGAAGCTTTTTTGTAGACAATCGTCACCGCACCGCATCAGCGCACTGGCGGTGCTTGTAGCACCCGCGCTCTTGGCGCAGAATCTGCATCACGTTTTGGCAAGCCCAAAGCACTCCCGTGAACTGGCCGTCGCTGTACCGCCATTTCATGTGTTTGGATACCTGGCCCGTCGCAGACAATGCGACACCAAGGATGACCATGAACCTGCAATACCAGCTCAAGGCCGGCAGCTATTACCTGTACGACATGCGCGACACCCCCAGCGCAGTCACAGGCGAGCGCCGCTTTAAGCTCAAAACAGATCTTCTGGCCATCGCCTTTGACAGCTACACCGGGGAAGTGCACCAGCACGGCACCCCCTCACGCATTCAGTCGTGGGCCAGCAACACGCGGCGTCGACTGCGTGCCGCAGGGCTGTGGCAAGAGGCCGAAGACATTGTGGTCATCAGCGGCCCCTTTCCCGTCGAAGAAATCAACAAGTGCCTGTGGATCAAAGGCTACTGCCGACGCTTGTTGCAGCGACTGTCTCAGCTGCCCCACGGCAAACTTCAGCAACGCCCCGCGCCACAGCACAGCAGCTACAGCAAGACACACAGCGGTGCCAAAAACTGGCAGCGCAAAGCGGCATAAAGCCGCCTTGCTTACGCCGCCTCTGGCTCGGCGTCTGCCTCGTCTGACGGAACCTCCAGCTCCTCAGGTACACGCACAATCAAGACCGGTTTGCTGCAGCGGTGCAGCACCGCCTTAGAGACAGAGCCCACCAGCACACTCTCTACGGCACCCATACCGCGCGCGCCGAGCATGACCATGTCTGCATTGATCTGCTCTGCCAGGTCCACCAGTGCGGTGCCGGGCTCACCGAGCACCACTTCCATGGAGTAACCAACGCCTGCCGCATCCAGCAGCGCAGCGCCTTCGGCCATCAAATGCTCACCCGCAGCGACTGCCGCTGCGGCGATGGCATCGGAGTCATGCGTTGCCAGTTCCAGCAAAGAGGCGGCTTCTTGCACATTCACCAGCGCAATCTCAGCGCGCAAACCGCGCGCGACCAGAGCCAAGGCCTGGCGCACTGCTTCCAGCGACTCTGGGGAGCCATCCACGGCAATCATGATTTGGGTGTACATGGGCGTTTTCCTTGTATGAAGTTCACGTTTGATTCCACTATAGACCACCCCGACTCACGGGCAAGCTCAGCGCAGCCAAGTGCGCTTGAGGGACAATGCAGGCCATCATGCTGCAGTTTGACCTCCTCACCACCGACCCATCCAGCCACGCACGCCGTGGCACCCTGACCCTCAACCATGGCAAGGTGCAAACACCTATCTTCATGCCAGTGGGCACCTATGGCACCGTCAAGGGTGTCATGCCTCGCAGCCTGGAAGAGATGGGGGCGCAGATCATTTTGGGCAACACCTTCCACCTGTGGATGCGCCCGGGACTGGACATCATGAAGACCTTTGGCGGCCTGCATGGTTTTGAGAAGTGGAACAAGCCCATCCTGACCGACTCCGGCGGCTTTCAGGTGTGGAGCCTGGGAGCCATGCGCAAGATCACCGAAGAAGGTGTTCATTTCCAAAGCCCCGTCAACGGCGACAAACTGTTCATGTCGCCCGAAGTGAGCATGCAGATTCAAACGGTGCTGAACTCAGACATCGTCATGCAGCTCGACGAGTGCACACCGTACGAGACCAACGGCCACAAAACCACCGAGGCCGAAGCACGCAAGTCGATGGAAATGAGCCGCCGCTGGGCCAAGCGTTCCAAAGACGAGTTTGAGCGCCTGGAAAACCCCAACGCCTTGTTCGGCATTGTGCAAGGGGGCATGTTCACCAATCTGCGCCAGGAGTCACTGGACGCTTTGGTGGAAATGGATTTCCCCGGCTATGCCGTGGGCGGTGTCTCTGTGGGCGAGCCCAAGGACGAGATGCTGGAGATCATGGCGCACACGCCGCACCTTCTGCCTGCCAACAAGCCTCGCTACCTGATGGGCGTGGGCACTCCAGAAGATCTGGTGCAGGGCGTGGCCGATGGCGTGGACATGTTCGACTGCGTGATGCCCACGCGCAATGCACGCAATGGCACCGTGTTCACCCGCTACGGCGATTTGAAGCTGCGCAACGCACGCCACAAGACCGACCACCAGCCACTGGACACCACCTGCACCTGCCACGCATGCGCAGGTGCCAGCGGCGTGAGCTGGGACGACGGCGGGCGCGACGGCTTTAGCCGCGCCTATCTGCACCACCTGGACCGCTGCGGCGAAATGCTGGGCCCCATGCTGACCACCATCCACAACCTGCACTACTACCTGAACCTGATGCAGGAAGTTCGCAATGCGCTGGATGCTGGCAGCTTCATGGCCTTTCGCGCCAAATTCAAAGCAGACCGCGCACGCGGGGTGTAAGCTTTTGCTGGCACACATGCACAACAAAAGCCTCCTTTGGGAGGCTTTTTTTTTGCGCCAAACTTGAACCATTGCAGCACCCGGTCCCAGTGTCTCCAGAGCGCTTGATGCTCAGCACAAGCGCCCATCCAATGGGAGGTGCATCTTGCGTGCATGTGGAAAACCTGCCTATCCTCGCCTCCCGAAAGATTCTCAGTCTGTGCAGACCACCAATTTTTCTATCAGCAACAACGAGCCCCCCTTGTGGCACGGGCAACTGGCGTTGGCAGCCTGCATTTTTGCCGCCTGTCTGGCAGGCATCTTCAGTCGCCCCGTCGGTTTTCTGGCATCTTTCTGGCCCGCCAACGCCATCATGCTGGGTCTGCTTTTGCGTCACCCGGCATGGGCACGCAGTGCCAGTACCTGGGCCCTTGCCCTGCTGACCTACATCAGCGCAGACCTGCTGACGGGTGCCAGCGTTTTTGTCGCAGTCATTTTGAACATCGCCAATGTCGCAGGCGTCTGGGTGGGCTGGCTCTTTTTGCACCGGCAATCGTCAGAGGTTTTGCATTTTCAGCGCCAGCGCTCGGTACTGGTGGTGTTCACGGGGTGCCTGCTGGCCTCACTGAGCTGCATGGCTGTGGGTGCCTGGCCAGGCAGCATTGCTTTCAACCTGCCGTTGTGGCGCTCCTTCTTCCTGTGGTTTTCCTCAGAGTTCTACAACTACATCTTGCTGATCCCCGTCTTTCTGGCATCCCCAAAAGGCTGGCTCTGGCAATGGAAGTGCAGCACCACACAACGGTCTTTAGCCAACGTGCTTCCCTTGCTGGCGCTGCTCGTGAGCGAGGCTATGAGCCTGCTCATTGGCGGCCCCGGGGCGATTGCTTTCATCATGCCTGCCATGGTCTGGTGCGCCATTGCGTACGGCGTATTTCCAACCACAGTGCTCAGCCTGCTGGTCTGCTCATGGAAGGCGGCATCGCTGTTCCTAGCCAGCGACGCCTTCGGCTTTGCCCCCAGTAATTTGATGGAATCGACCTCTTACCGCACAGGGCTGGCGCTGCTTTCTTTGGCCCCTTTGGCTGTCGCCTGTGCCTACTCGCTGCGCACACAGGCGCTGCGCAAGCTCAACCATGCGGTCAATCACGATTTTCTGACGGGCGTGCTGGCACGGCGTGCCTTGATGGAGCGTGGACAAAAACTGCTGACACGCCTGGAAGAGGAAGGCCAGCAAGTTGCCATGCTGATGGTGGATATTGACCACTTCAAGGCCGTCAACGACCGCTATGGTCACTCTCAGGGCGACGTGGTGCTGCAGGAGTTCGCCGTTCTCGCTCGCGATGCGCTGCGCCCCGAAGATTTGATCGGGCGCATGGGCGGAGAAGAATTTGCCATCATGCTCCCACGCACCACCCACGACCAGGCCTTGCTGGTAGGTCAGCGCCTGTGCGAGCGCTTGCGTGAGCACGTCTTTCCGCTGCCCAATCAGGGCCAGATGCGCATCACGCTCAGCGTTGGCATGCATTCGGTCTCTTGCATTGGCCCGCAAGACAGCATGGAGCATTTGCTGTCCAAGGCCGACGAGGCGCTGTATGTGGCCAAGAACAGCGGGCGCGATCAGGTTCGCCAATATGGTCCGGCACTGGCACCCTCAGCCATCTAAAAAGATAGCTTGCATCGCTTGAAATCAAAGGGATTCAATATGATTTATATCTAAAATCACCTATAGACAAGCGATGCTCGCTCATTTTTTAAGTTTTACGTTCTTCTAGCGATGCGGCTGGCGCGTGGGTGCCACAGCTGAAACAGAACTTGGCAAACGTGCTCTTGCGCGCATTGCAGGCGGTACATGGCTCAAACAGGCCAATGCCGCAGTGGGGGCAGAAATCGGTCACCCCATCTTTCAGATCCACAGGGCGCTCACAGCCGGGGCACACCCCTTTGCTCAGGTGCGTCCAGGCTTTGTCATAAGTCATCTGCGTGCGCCGCTCGCTGGCAGGCAAGGCTTCTGCCTGCCGCTGGCGCTCTAGGTAGCGCTGCAACGCCACAATGGCCCAGCGCCCTATCAGCACGGTCAGCACAATGCCCACGGCATAGCGCACGTAGCCGCCATAGCTGGGCAGATAAGGCACCAGCTCGACAAAGAAGGCAAACAGCGCAAAAAAGATAAAACCCCATACAAAGGGCCACCATGTGCTTTTGCGCTTTTTCACAAACAACCAGCCAGCCAGAGCCAGCAAAGGCAAGGTGATGGCCAGACGGTACAGAAACACGCGCAGCTCTTGGGCACGCTCTGCCTTGTTAAGCCGCTCGTGTGCATCACGTTCGATCTCGCCGAGCGTGTTGCTGACACGCTGCGCCTGCTGGCGGGTGTTGAGCAAAATCTGCTCCTGATCTTGCAGCTGTTGCTGGGCTTTGCGCTCTAACGCGCGCAACTGCTCAAGCTCTTGCGTGCGGCGAATGACGTCGGGGTCTTGCTCGCTGCGCTGTGTGGCAGAGCGTGTGGCAATCCAGCTGTTGAAGTTATCGCGTGCGGCCTGCGTGTCACTGCGCGCCTTTTGCCACTGCAACTGCGCCTGATCGCGCGCCTCGATGGTTTTACGCTGCACGCTATGCAAAGCTTCTTGCTCAAGGCGCAGAGGCTGCACTGTGGATAGATCCAGAAAATCATCCAGCTCCAGCCGCTGCTCTACCTGCGGCAGATCGTCCACCACGGCAGAACCCAAGCCAATCAGAAAGCTGGCAAAAACCAGTGCTACCACCCACAGTCCACGCTGGAACCACTTTTCCGACAATCGCAAAGACTTCGCCATTTCTTATTTCCTCCACATCTTGGTGTGCATTATGCGGATGGGGTATGAATGCGCCCCAAACTGCGCAGCACCCAGTTTTTACTGCGCCGCAGGTATTGCGGATCGCGCCAGCACATCAGGGCCACAAATACCGCATTGGCCACACCCATGCTCAAGAACAGCTGCGGCACATTCAACCCCGCTGCCAGCAAGCCACCTGCCAGCACGGCAGAAGAGACCATGAACAGGGCGTTCAAAATATTGTTGGCAGCAATGATGCGCGCACGGTGTGTCACTGGGCTGCGTTGCTGAATCAGTGCATACAAAGGCACGCTGTAGACACCGGCTGCCAGAGACAAGCCGAATAAATCCAGCAGCACATGCCAGCGCCCCGGAGCATGGATAAATGCGCTCAGCGTCAAAACGTGCGTGACCGCAGACAGGCCTTCCAATGTCCACCACAGATCAATGGCAAACACCGTCATCCCCAGCGCACCGATAGGCACCAGCCCCGGCTCCACACGCCCTCGTGAGAGCGATTCACACAGCAATGCCCCCGTACCTACCCCCAGTGAGAAAACCACCAGCAGCAATGCTGCCACCTGCTCATTGCCATGCAGCACCTGTTTGGCCAGCACCGGGAACTCCGCCAGAAACACTGCGCCGAAAAACCACATCCAGCTGATGCCCAGTACCGCGCGAAACACCAGACCATCGGTACGGGCCAAACGCAGATTGGCCATGGTTTCTGACCATGGATTCCAGTTCATGCGCTGCACCACTTCGGGCTTGGCCTGGTTGGGAATCGAGCGGGACGTCCAGCGCCCGACCAGCGCCAGACACAGGCAGGCAATCGCCACGTGCACGCGCCCCACTTCAGGGGTCGCAATCAAAACACCACCCACCATGTTGCCCAGCAAGATGGCCACAAAAGTGCCCATCTCCACCATGCCATTGCCGCCTGTCAGCTCTGAGGGCTTGAGCACCTGCGGCAAATAGGCGAACTTGGCCGGGCCAAAGAACGTGGAGTGCACACCCATGCCCACCAGACACACCAGCAACAATGCAGGCCACTGCATGACAAAGCCCAGCAAGGCGGTGGCCATGATGGCTACCTCACAGTCTTTCACCCGCCGCATGAGCACGGCTTTGTCCATCCGGTCTGCCAGCTGGCCGGCTGTGGCCGACAGCAGCACGAAAGGCAGGATGAATAAAGCGCCAATCACCAGCCCCGCAACCGAGGCAGGCAGCCAGCCCACCTGCAACTGGTAGGTCACTAAAACCGTCAACGCAAACTTGAACATGTTGTCGTTTGCGGCCCCCAGAAACTGGGTGGCAAAAAAAGGGCCAAATCGCCGCTGACGCAGCAGCCCAAACTGCGGGGTGTGATCACTCATGACAAAGCCTGAAGTGGCTGGGTAAAAACAAGCAACTGTGCACTCAAATGCTGCACCTGACCGGCATCAATTTCATGGGTTGACGAAAAACCCAGCAAAGGTACCGGTCCCAAGGCATGGCGAATCCATTGCAGCTCTGCATCCACCCGAGGACTGCGCGGTAATAACTGGCGCTGCTGGTTGCGAATATAGACCGCCCCACAAATGCTGCGTCCACTCGCTGCCACAGGCTCGCTATCCAGCCAGGTCTGGGCCACAGGTGCTGTCAGAGACTCCCACAGCTCAGCACAAGCACGCCGCATATCCGCTCGTGCGGCCAGCGCATCAGGCTGGCAAATGGTCAAAGACTGCCCCTGAACCGGTGTGCCTTCCAGAACAATGGTCTGGCGCCATGGATTCACACCCGCCACACGCACAACCCGGGCATCAGAGGCCAGACACCCCCCCTGCACATAGCGACCAGAGGGCGTTGTGGCCAGCAAGGTGTTCTGTACCTTGCGCCAGACTGCCTCAATGTTGGGGTGCTGCTGTGCCAGCACTTCACCCCAGTTCATATCGCCAAAAAACACCTCCAATGCAGGCTGCCCATCCAGCTCCAGCACGGTATCGCCCTCTACCCGGGTCATGGTGTGGGTGGCACCGACAGGCTTGCACCCCTGCATGCCCACGGTCAGACAGTCCACATTGGCAGAAAAGGCCACACCGGACAAACCACCCATCTGAATGCCTCCATGGCCGCCTCCCATGCTGGAGGGCGTGCCCCCTGCAGCGCGTGCGCCCCAGGACCACTGCTTGTGCTCATGGCTCAAATGGCACAGACCGCCAACCAGTGCATCGCAACCCATGTGCTGCCCCAAGGCGTGCACCTGCTGCCCGATGCTGGGCCAAGAGGCATCCCCATGAATCAATGCACAGTGCGGAGTAAATGCACCCTGGTGCCAGGGCGCAATGCCAGAAAAAACCTGGTAATCCTGCGTATTGAGGTACGGCAGCATGACCGCAATGGCCCCGGTGTGCCCATAGTCCATGTCGCCTGCCAGCACCGAATGGGCCGCACACCCCACCCAGTGCTGCACTTCAGGAAAGGCTTTGGAGAGCGTAGCCACAATCTCGCCCGCATGCTCGGCATACGAGGCTGAGACATACACCAGCCCCAGACTTGATGGAGCTTGCAGATTTTGCATGCTGATTTGCGCACCCAACTGCACCACCACTTGCCTGACAGCGTGTGGCCACAGCGGGTGTCCAGCATGGGCACAGGGGAAAAACGGCATCAAGCGACGACTCCTTTGCGCATGCATGGCGTGCGCGACGCTTCTCCGGCAGGAGGCTGGAAACGATCAGCGCGCTCGTGTCTTGCTGGCAGTTGATTTTTTAGCCGCAGCACCCTTGTTTTTGGCGGCCGCAGAGACCGGTTTCTTGTCAGAAGGCACCGCTTTCTTCGCTGGCGCGCTGCGCTTGACAGCCGCTTTCTTGGCCGGCACTGCCTTGCTGGGCGCCGCCTTGCTGGGCGCTGCCTTCGCTGCCCCCGATGCTGCCTTGGCAGGTTGCACCTGCGCTACCGCTTTGCGTACCATGTCGCCAGCCGTTTTCACCGCAGTCTTGGCAAACTCTGAACCCATCTGGGTTGCCTTGGCCATGGCTTGCTGCTGCGCGGGGTCTTGCATTGCCTGCTGCGCAATATGCTGAAACTGCTGTGTCAGCGCGCCCCACCATTGCATGGCCGTGGCCATGTTGGCTGCCTGCGCTGCCGAATCTGGCGCTGCACCTGCTGCTTCGGTCTTTGGCGTCTCTGGCTTGGGGGCCTCTGGCTCAGGCGCTGCTGATGGCTGGGCTGGGGGTTCTGCTGCAGGCTGTGCTGCCCCCGACAGGGGCCAGCCCGACAGATGGCTGGCCGCGTCCGCTGGAGCTACTGCCGCCGCTGCGCCGGCCGCGAAAGGAAATGCTTTGGCCAGATCAGTCAGATTGACGTTCATGCCTTTGAGCGTAGACAGCGTCATCTTCTGCACCTGCAGCGCCTGCACCGTGGCGCTCAGTGCGCGGTTGTTTTGCTCCAGCCAGAACTGCACAGCCTTGAGCTCTTCAATGCGCTTGTCGATTTCTTCTACGCTCATGGTGGGTGCCACCCAGTGCGAAAAAGAAGGCATGGCTGCTGGAGGCTGCCCGGCTGTGCCGAGGTTTTGCAGAAAATCAAAACCCGGGATGAATTTGCCAAAGCCAAAAGCCGATGAATCGCTCATACCTACCTCCTGCACTAAGCCAGAAAAAAGCCCGGGCACCAAGATACCCGGGCTGCTTATGACAAGCTTAATGCACAAGTGCTCACGCCTTGCAGCGCACGTACATCTTGTGACTTTTGTGCTTAATGCCCGTGCCCGTTCCCATGTCCATGTGCTGGAGCCGTGGACTTGCCTGGCTGCCCGGTAGCTGGGGCTGTACGCTTGACGGGCACTTGCAGGTGCAGCCGCGATGTAGCGCCCTTGGCGTCCTGAAAAACCAAGGTCACAGGCACGTCAGAGCCATCTTTCAAAGGCGCTTTGAGCTGCTGGAACATCAAGTGGTATCCACCGGGCTTGAGTTCTACCATCTGCCCCTCGGGCAGCTCCAGCGCGTCGATCTGGCGCATGCGCATCACATCGCCGTCCATCTTCATTTCATGGATTTCACCCGAAGCGGCAACGGGTGTCTCTACCCCTACCAGCCGCAATGGCTCTCGTGCCGTCAATTGCATAAAGGCCCCTGAGGCCTGCTGCCCCGTGACGCTGGCACGCGCCCATGCGTTGTCTGCCTGCACATGGGCAGCATCTGGGTGGGCCCACGCAGGGGCGACAAAGCAAGCGCTGAGCAGCGCGCAGGACAGCCATGTTGTTGTCTTAGACATCACAAAATTCTTTCAAAAAATCCAACACCCGCAGTGCACATCTTGCACCGCACATTCATGCAAAGAAAGTGTGTCTAGACAGGTGGTCCGCGAGCCGGTGGCCACTGTCCAGGCATGGCCATGTGCGCAGTTGCCACTGGCTCTGGCGGCACCAGCTGCGGCGCTGCATGCTGCGGGCTGCTGTGCACCCCGGGCGGTGGTGCCAGCACCGGCAAGCACAAAGGGCAATCGATCAAATGGTGCAGTGCACCAGCGTCGCCATGCTCTGCGTGCGCCACTGGATTGGGCGCCCATTGCGGAACAACCTCGCCAGAGCACAGGCGCTCCACCCCTTGGGCAGCCATGTGCGCACGCGCCAGCGGTGCCCATACCCCTGCCGCAACCACGCACAGCCACAGCGCCAGCACACCAGTGATGGTGCGGCGCGACAGGTGCGAAGCGGGCAAAAAAAGCATGGAGGGCATTTTAGATACAGCGGGCAAAGCGTATGAAAACATCACCCCCATGCTTTCCATGCAATCCGTCTTCAGCGCCGTCTCCATCCAAACTGGAAGCGCTCATTTCAGGAGTGCAAATCCCCTTGCAGAAATCGCAGCAGCCCGCTGGCACGGCGCGTCGGGCTGGCAATGGCGGTGCTCAGCAATCCGGGGCGCTCCGCCATCAGCGTGAAATGCTCCCGTGCCCGGGTGATACCGGTATAGACCAGTTCACGCCCAAGCACGCCGCCCGCATGTGCAGACAGCACCAGCGCCGTATGTTCAAACTCGGAGCCTTGGCTTTTGTGCACCGTCATGGCAAAGGCCGTCTCAACATGCGCCAGACGCGCCACGCTCACAGAGCGCAAGTCATCGCCCTGCAGGAAATACACCCGCAAAGGATTGCCAGCCGCCGCACTGGGCAAGGCCATGCCGATGTCACCGTTGAACACACCCAGTGCGGCATCGTTGCGCATGACCATCACAGGACGCCCCGCGTACCACTCCCCTTCTGGCGCAATCACGCCTTGCGCACGCAAGGCACTGACAATGGACTGGTTCAGGCCTGCCACGCCCCACGCACCTTCACGCACCGCGCACAGCAAGCGAAAGCGGTCAAACGCCTGCAACACATCGCACACCCAGCGGTGGTGGACCGCCTCTATCTCTGCACCGTTTTTCACATCCGCCCAGCGTTGCAATGCCTCCACATAGGCCCCATAGCCCGGAGCATCACCGCGCCCTAGCAAAGCCAGTGCATGCACTGCGGGCAGGTATCCGTCCTGGCGCAGCGCAATGCGCGCGCGTTCTCCGTGTTGCGTCACATCGTCCTGCAGCACTTGCAGGCTGTCTGCCACATCGCCTGCGTTCACCGCCATGGCCAGGGCTGCAATAGGCCCATCAAAACGGCGGCTGGCACGCAGCATTACCGTGTGTTGCGCCAACGCAGGAGCGGCGCCCAGCGCATGAAAACTCTGCGGAATCGTTTCACCAGCCACGCGCTCCACAAAACCCAGCGTGGCCGTGCCATAGCGCCCAGCCGCTGCGTCGCGGCACAGGTCACCCAAAACTGCCCCCGCCTCCACCGATGCCAGCTGGTCTTTGTCGCCCAGCAAAATCAGCCGCGCATTGGGAGGCAACGCCTCCAGCAGTGCGGACATCATCTCCAGATGCACCATGGAGGCCTCATCCACGATCAGCACATCCACATCCAGCGGCCGCCCTGCGTGGTAGCCCCAGTGCCGCGTGCCAGGGCGTGCGCCCAGCAGTGAATGCAAGGTACGTGCTGCCCCCACGCGCTGCACCAGCGCAGGCAGATCCAGCGCGGAGCCCACGCTGACCTGCAAGTGCTGCAAAGCAGATTCAATCGACTGCTTCAGCCTTGCCGCCGCTTTGCCCGTGGGCGCCGCCAGTGCCACGCGCAGTTGATCCGCATTCGGCGTAGTGGCAAACAGCAAGGCCAGCAACCGGGCCGCAGTGTAGGTTTTACCGGTACCAGGGCCCCCCGTAATGACCGAAAAATGCCCGCGCAGCGCCAAGGCACATGCCACCTTCTGCCAGTTACAAGCATCTGGTGTGGCTGGAAAAAACTTGTCCAGCCACTGCCGTGCCGAAGGTTCATCCAGTGCCACGGTGGGTGCCTGACTGCGCTGCAGAATGTGCGCTGCCACCATGCGCTCATAGTCCCAGTAGCGGCGCAGGTACAGCAGCGGCTGTGGCGTACCCGATGCGGCCAGCACCAAAGGCTGTGCATGGTCAGCCTGCAACCCCACGTCACGCACCAGGGCACTGGCTTGCAAGGCCTGCAACCAATCGTCCAAACGTAATGGCAATTGCGTCCACAGAGCCTGCAATGCTGGCAGCTCTTGCGCCTCCCAGCCCAGCACTGCATTCGGGGTATGCACCAGATCGGCCAGAGGCAGGCAGCTGTAACCACGCCCTTCCATGTGTGCCAGCAGCGTGACTGCCACCACAGCACAGGGTGCGATATGTGGATCTTGCTCGTGCACCCATGCTGCCAGCGCCACATCCAGCCGACGCAGCACACCGGCATCTGCCCAGTGGCGCAGTAAATCCAGCGTATCGGCTGTGCAAAGGGTTTGTGCCTGCACCACTGCAGCGGCAAACAAATCCAGCGTATCGGTATCTCGCGTGCGCTTGCGGATCATGCACTCACCTCTTGCAGCAAATCTTCCAGGGCCTGCAGCAAAGGCAGTACAGGCGGTACGGTGTGTATGGCACGCGCGGCACCATCCATGCCTCGCAAAAAGAAGTAGAGCGCTCCCCCCAGGTGCTCATCGGGGGCATAGGCTGCGCCCATGCGGCTTTGCAGCAATCGGTGCAGTGCCAGCATGTACAAGGCAGCCTGTACGTCATACCGGTGCTGCAGCATGGCTTGCGCCAGAGCTGCGTCGGTATAGGCTGCGGCATCCACACCCAGATGATTGGTTTTGTAATCCATCACCCAGTAACGGCCTTGGTGCTCAAAGACCAGGTCTGCAAACCCCATGAGCATGCCGTGCAGGCTGCGCTGCGGCAGGGCAGGCCGGGTTTGGCCGGGCAGGATAAAGGTATGGCACAAAGCATCCACCCGCGCAGCGGGTAGTTGCGCCAGTGGCAGCCAAAACTCCATCTCCGGCAGGCGTTTGGCGATCTGCGCCAGGCTGCAGTCAATGACAGGCAATGGGTGGTGCACCACAGCAGACAGCCAGGTGACCACGTCTTGCGCTTCATCACCACGGCCCGCATGCTCGCAGCGGCGCACCAAACGCTGCGCCAATGGGCCCTGACCGTCCGCAGACAGGGCAAAGTCTTCACCTTCCAGCCACTCCAGCTGGTCGTGGATGAAGTTGCCCACCAGCTCGCCTCGTTTAAAGCGGTGCCACACGGGTGCATCGGCCTGTGCTTTCAGCAAGCTGGGCTGGGCAGGCAACAGCTCAAGCGCCATGCGTTCATCATCGGCCGGGCGCAAAGCTGCCACAGGCAACACTACGCTGGCTTTGCTGCTGGCTCCGCGCACCAAGGCCGTAAAGCTGCCAATGCCCCAGCTGCGATCAAATTCACCGTCATAAGCTGCTGGCATATGCAAGGGCAGCGCCTGGTCTGCAGCATGCACTCTGGTGCTGTGTACCGGCAGCTCCAAGCGCTGCAATGACATATCCGGGCATTGCCCCGCCAGTGTCTGCAGCGCACTCCACCACGCACTGGCGGGTGCTTGTTCACCACCGTTGAGCAAATAGCCGCTGGCCCCCTGGTGGTTCACACAGCGGCTGGAACTGCCTTTGCGCAGTGCGCCCAATCCCAGCCACAAGGTGTGACGCGGGCGCGTCAGCGCCACATAGAACAGCCGTAAATCTTCACGCAGGCGCTCGGCATCTGCCAGCTGCTTGTCTTGCTCGCTGGCGTTGAGCTTCAAAAGCTTGCTGCCATCAGTCTGAGGCAAGCGCACCAAGTCATCGCTATAGGCCCGAAAGTCCGCCGCAAACGGCAGAAACACCACGGGGTATTCCAAACCCTTGCTCTTGTGTACGGTCACCACTTTCACCAGATCGGCATCACTTTCCAGCCGCACGATCTGCTCTTCGACACCGGCACCCGGGTCTTCAATCTGCGTGGCCAGCCAGCGAATCAGCGCTTGCTCGCCTTCCAGTGTGGCACTGGCGTTTTGCAGCAACTCCGCCAAGTGCAGGACGTTGGTCAGACGGCGCTCGCCGCCCATGTCCGCCAGCCAGCGGGCGGGTAGCTGCATACGGTGCAAGCTCTGGCGCAGCATGGCCAGCACTCCCTGTCGCTGCCATACCCCGTGCAAGTGTCGCAATTGCTCGCTGTAGCTGTCAAAGGCTTCGTCATTGGCGGCCAGCCAGGCCAGCTCGGGCAGGCCCAAGCCCATCATGCGTGTTGCAAGTGCGGCGCGCACAACCGGCACATCCAGGGGGGATGCAACCGCACGCAGCCACAGCAACAAGTCCTGTGCTTCGTCGCTACCAAATACTGATTCCTGGTCAGACAAATAGACAGAAGCCACGCCACGGCGCTGCAACTGATGGCGCACAGCTGCAGCCTCACGCCCTGTGCGCACCAGTACCGCCATATCGCGTGGGCGCAAACGCTGCAAAGCCTGACCGTCTTGTGCAAATCCCACCTCGGGATCATTGAGCCACTGCACCACCTGCTGGGCACATGCCTGCGCCATGTGCTGGCGCAGCAACTCACTGCTCACCGGCTCGCCCTCTGCGTCATGCCACAGTACGTGCATCGCGGGCACCACTTGCCCCTGGTGCACCAGCTGCTCTTTGCGGCCATGGGCACGCACAGGGTCGAACGGCAAGGGGTTGGTGCTTGCACCCTCTTGCTGCTTGCGGAACATGAAAGCGCCCTGCCCCGGCCGGACTTCTGCCTGCGCAAACCACTGGTTCACCGACTGCACCATTGCATGCGTGGAACGGTAATTCACATCCAGCACATAGTGCCTGCCCTGCGTGGCCTGACGGGCGCGCAGGTAGCTGTAAATATCAGCCCCTCGAAAGCCATAAATTGATTGCTTGGGGTCGCCAATCAGCAGCAACGCACTTTCCGGGTGGTTGTCAGCGGTGCTGTAAATACGGTCAAACAAGCGGTATTGCAGCGGCGAGGTGTCCTGGAATTCATCAATCAGCGCCACCGGGTATTGCGCCAGGATGCTGCTGCGCAAATTGGCCGCATTCTCTGATGACAGTGCCACATCCAGACGTTGCAACATATCGGCAAAACCGAAGGTGCCGGCCTGACGTTTGAGCCACTGCATACGCGCCTGCACTTGTGCCGCCGCGTGCAGACGAATGGCAACAGAAGATGGCGGCAGACGGTCCAGCTCTTGCAGCAACTGCTGCAGCTCGGAAAATTCGGTAGGCAGCAGCACGTCCATGGTGGAGCCTTTGCAGGCTTCGGCCATGCCTTGTGGACTCAGGCGATGGCGTGCAGCTTCTGTCAGCGCCAGGGGCGTGTTCAGCGGGTCTTGCGCCCATGCGCCCAGCGCCTGCAGCCATCCGGTATAGCGCGCGGGCTGCAGCTTGCGCTTGTCCCACAGGTAGGCCTGCCCATCCAGTTGTGCATCCAGCCAATGCTGCAGGCGTTGCGCCTTGTCCGCCCAGCCTTGTGCCAAGGTCTGCAGCGTACCCTCGTGGGTTTGCTGCGCTTGCTGTACGCACTGCGCCAAGCTGCCTGCGCCGTGCTGTACATCCACGCTGTCACGGCCCAGGGCCTGCATGTCTTGCAGCAACGCCGACACACCGCTCCAGACATCCAGCACCACCTCCAGCTGCACACCATTCAAGGGGTAGCACTGCTGGCGCCAGTAGTCATGGCAGGCATCCAGCAGACGCTGACTTTCGTCGCTCTCGAGCACTTCATCAAACAAATTACCGCTGTCAAATGCATGCTCACGCAACATGCGCTGGCACCATGCATCGATGGTGAAAATGGCAGCATCGTCCATGCACTCCGCCGCCATCGCCAAGCGCCATGCGGCCTGCTCGCGCTGCACACCTTCAGGGTAGACGTGGATCAGTGCTTGCAAGAAACTGTCGTGCGTGGCCACGGCCTGCTGGCCCCGAAAGCAGGCCACGGCCTCCACCAGCCGCGCCCGAATGCGCTCTGACAGCTCCCGCGTGGCTGCACGTGTGAAGGTCATCACCAAAATATCAGAGGGCATCAAGGCCCTGCCAAAACCGTTGGCGTCCCCATGGCCCAGCACCAGGCGCAGGTACAGCGCGGCAATCGTCCAGGTCTTGCCGGTGCCCGCACTGGCTTCAATCAGGCGGCTGCCATGCAGCGGAAAGCTGGCCGCATCCAGAATCTGGCGCTCACTCATGCCGGAGCTCCTTGCGCCAGATCTTGCGTCCAGTCCACCACCGCGAGGCTGCTGGCACACCAGGCATGCATCGGGGCATACACGGACTGTGCCAACGGTTCAAGCTGACCGTCTTCAGCCAAGGCGGCGTAATCAGGGAACAGGCGCTGCCAGCTCATGTCTTCACACTCTCCACGGTGTTTAAAGCCGCCCTCGTAGGCACTGACGGCAGCATTCAGATCAGACATTGCCAGTGCCAGCCCGGTTTTGGCAGGCAGTGGCAAAGGCTGGTCATGGCCCTGGACCCACAGCTGCAGCAAGGTCTGCAAGGTACTGCGCGCCTCGGCCTCATCCATCGGCTGTACGTGCAGACAGGCATCACGCCCCACCACCATGCCTTGCACCTCAGCGCCGCATGCCGCGGCCACTAGGCTGCGGATATACACGGGCAGCAACCGATCGCGCCGGGGCTGGCGCTTGGCGTCGAGCACATCGCGCGGGTCTATCAACAACCAGATGGGCAGCACGCCCGCCGACTGCGCAGACGGCAACCACAGCTGATCGAGCCAGTCTTGCAGCACGACGTTCTGGTGTGTGAAGTGCAGGCGCTGGCGCTCGGCAGGCAGGGGGTAGTCCGTGCGCAGCTGCTGCCATGTGCGCAAACCCGGCAGCAGGGTAGCTTGCAACTGCTGTGCCTCACGCTCGCCCAGTCCCGCCAATGGCAGGCGTCCTGCACGCTGCAGACTTTGGATGCGGGCCTGCAGCAACTGCGCCGTGGCATCGCCATCGATGTACTGCGTGTTCGGGTGTCTGGGTGCACCATAGCCCTCCCAGTCCGCGACAAATTGCTGCTGCAGCTCTTGCACCAGCCCATAGGCTTGCAGGCCATCGAGCTGAAACACTTCGTCATCGTCCACGACGCTGTCATCTTGCTCAAAGTGCACGCTCAGGCGTTCACGGAAAAACGCCTTGGCAGGGTTGCGCACAAAGGCGGTCAGCTGCGCCACGGTCAAAGGCACTTGCGGATCAGGAACAAAGGCGGGCATCTCGGGCACGGGCGCATTTTGCAAGGCCTGCGCATGGGCAGCACGCCATTCGCTGGCGTAGGTGGTGAGCGGTGCACCCACCTCAAAATAACGGCGGCTGAAAGGCTGCAGTGGATAGCTCCACGTGCGCTCTTGCAGCAAGTCCTGCTCTCCGCGCCAGCCAGCAGCCAGATACTCGCGCAGTTGCGAGACCAGCACCGACGCAGGCTGCTCGCTGTTGTCGCGCACATGGTGGCCCGCCCAGCTGATGTAGAGCGTGCGCCGCGCAGAGAGCACGGCATCCAGCATCAGCTGGCGATCGTGGTCACGGCGGGCACGGTCGCCGGGACGGTACTGGCCGCTTTGCTGCATCAAATCAAAGTCATTGCGTGCTGCACGGCGGGGATAGTCCCCATCGTTCATACCCAGCAGACACACCACCTCAAACGGAATGGCGCGCATGGGCATGGGGGTGGCAAAAGTCACGCCACCGGCGCGAAAACGCTGCTCCAGCGAAGGCTGCTCCAGCGCTTGCAGCCACGCTTCTTGCGCCACCGCCAAAGGAATGGGCTGGGCGTAGGCGGCCTCCTCACAAGCGCTCTGCCAGCGTGACAAGGATTGCTCCAACCCATCGAGCAAGGCTTGCTCGACCTCATCTTGCGGGTCAAACATGTCCTGTGCCAACTGACGCAATCGCTGCGCCCAGACATCGGGCACCGCCTCCTGCAATGCCTCATTCCACCAGTGCATCAAGCGCTCCAGTACAGCAGCCAGCACACCTGCCAGTTGCGCATCAAGCCCGCCGACCTCGTCATAAGGCTCAATCTCTCCCCATGCTGCGGCCTGCTGCAGGCCTGCCTCTGTCTGCACGCTGCGGCTGCCGCTGGCATAGCCCAGCAACATACGTCGCAAGCCAAACCAGGCGCTGTTGTGCTCGCCACAACTGCCCAACCCCAGACTTTCGCGCTGCTGACTGTTCAAGCCCCAGCGAATGCCTGCGCCCGCCATCCACTGCGTCAGCTGCGGCACATCTTGCGCCGCCAGCCCAAAACGTGCGGCAATGGCAGGTACATCCAGCAGGTCACACAGCTCACTCAGGCGGCAGCGCTGCTGGGGCAGACACAGCAGCCATTGCAGCGCCACCACCATGGGGCTGGCGGCGCGGGCGCTCAGGTCGGCAATATCAAAGGGAATGTAGCGGGCATCGGTGCGACCATACTGGCCAAACACCGCACGAATTGACGGTGCCGCTTTCTCGATATCGGGCAGCATGACGATCACATCGCGCGGCTGCAGCGGCACCTGCCCCGCAGCGGCCGGTTGTGCCAGCATGTGCAGCAACTGGTCGTGCAGCACCTCCAGCTCACGCACCAGACTGTGGGTGCTGTGAAAAACGATGGATCCATCACTGGCAGGAATGTGGTGACCAGGCTGGGTGGTACGCGGATGCTCACTGAGCGGCAACAAATCGCGCATGCTGCGCTGCACCTGCTGCAGCAGCGTGCCTTGATCGGCAGGGGTATCGTCGAACAAATCTACGCGCGGCCAGATCGAAGCGTTGGCAGTTTCCAGCGTGGTGTCAAACGCGTCGAGCAAGCGCACATAGTCACGGCTTTGCCGGCCCCAGGCCGCCAGCAGCGGGTGTGCATGGGTGTGCATGGATTCCAGCGGTACCGCCGCCAGATCCTGGCCATTTTTAAGAGGCTGGCGCCGACGCTGCATGCGCAGCAGATCGCGCCCATCAATCGCATCCGCCCAGTGGTACCGGCAGGGGTTGGGTACTGCCAGCACCACCTGTGAGTGGCGCGACAGCGCATCCATAAACCCCAGCATGGCCAAGGGCACATGGCTCAGCCCGAACAGCACCACCCGCCGGGGGGTGACCAGAGCGCCCGGTGCAGTTTCGCGCAGGCGCTGCAACACCAAAGCTTGCAGTGCCGTGCGTGTAGCGGATTTTTCAGACTCCGTCAGGTCAGCCAGCACCGCACGCCACAGCTGGGGCTGCCACATCTGGCCAGCGGGGATGGTCTGATCTGGCTTGCCAGTCTGGGGCAGCACGTCGCGCCCGGCTTGCCAGGCATCCAGCCAGTCGCTGCGGTAAATCTGGTACTGGTCAAACAAGTCCGCCAGGCGCTCTGCCAGCTGCAGCAGACGCTCGGGCTCGCCTGGGCGCAAAAAATTGGCAATCGGGGCAAAAGCTGGCGCATGCAGACATGCGGGCAGCAAGCGCATCAGGCGCCAGGTCAGCGGTATTTTTTCGAGCGGAGAAGACGGTGGCACCTCGTGCTTGCCCAGCACCTGTCGGTAGGTGCGCCAGATAAAGCGCGCAGGCAGCTCCACCTTGGCGGCAGCGCACACTCCCAGTTGTTCGGCCATGCGCATCTTGAACCACTCAGCCGTGCCATTGCTTTGCACCAGCACGGTTTCTTGCTCCAGCGGCTCCAGGGGATGGGCTTGCATCCACGCCATCAGCGTGTCAGCCAGTGTTTCGGTGCAGTTGCCGTGCAAGGCCACAAGGCCCGGTGCGATTGAGCTTGCCAAAGAAGCCTCTCCCTGTGGATGTCGTTGCTGGTATCAAGTCCGCAAGACTGCGGTGGCTCATGATGAGCAAGCAAGCGTAATACAGTCAGGAGAGATTTAAATAAATGAGCTGCCAACGTATATGCAAAGCCAACTTCAGCATTAAAAGTATCTGAAATAGCCTATACACAAGCGATGGGCGCTCATTTTTACATCAATGCAGCCACCCACTTGCCACCATTGCCAAGATGGCTAGAACCAAGCTGCACCACGCTATGGCACGCAAACTGTTCTCTGCATAAGTCAGCACCAGTGCCACAGCCAGCGCAGCAAACGTCAGCACACCCAGCCACGCGGCCACTGCCACAGACGTGCCCCACGCGTGCAGGCACGCGGCCAGCGACATGAGCAGCAGCAGCACGCCCGCTGCACGCCAGCCCCATAAAACGCGGGCGCAAGGCAGGCCACTGCGCGCTTGCGCGCCATGGCGCTCCATGGCCTGGCTCAGTGCCGCAAACGCGGGCACTGCCAGCAACAATGCAATCCACGCGCTCATGATTGACTCTCCGGTGCCTGCAGCACGGTTTTTTGCGATGCCACACCCTGGCGCACAGCGGACACCGCTACGGCATCCGATTTTTTTCTGCGCTGCCACAGCTTGACCACCACAGCGGCATGCACCAGCCCGAGTGCCAGCATCATCAAATCAAATCCAGCCACGCTCCACTGACTGTGTGCCAAGGTCAGCCACAGCCCTGCGCCACCTGTCCATACATTGAGCAAAGGCAGCAAGGCGAACGCCAGCGCCGCCACGGCCATTTGCTCCAGCCATGCCTTGGCATGTGGACGCAACGCGGCGTGCACCAGGCAAGCCAGCCAGATCGCAAAAAAGCCATTGATCTCTGCGTTGCTGCGCGCCTCAAGCCCCACAGGAAGCAAGCGATTCAGCCAGAAGTACCCTGCCACCGCGACAGACAGCCCCGCAATGGCCGCCACGTTCAGCACCTCCACCAGCCTGTGCCCCTTGGGCGTGTAGCCCAGCTTGCGTCGATCAGGCTGGCGCTTCACCACCCACAGCACCAGCCCTGTGGCCGCCATGCAAGTGCCCACCAGCCCTGACAGAAACAGCAGCCAGCGCACCGCAGGCCCCGCAAAACGCCCCAGGTGCAGGCTGACCATGCTGTTCATCACCGCCATCGCAGCGGAGGGCTGGCGCGCCTCTGGCGTCTCTTTCAGCGTACCCGTCACCCCGTCCAGCACCACCTTCTGGCTGCCTGCACGGCCCAGCAGCAGGCTATCGGCCCTTTCTGCACGCAATTCAACGCTCGCACGCTGTGTGTTGGGGTTTTGTACGGAGATACTGCCCACCGCCCCACCTTGCCAATGCGCCTGCGCCAACTGCAGCATGGGGCCAATCGGAGCCATGGCCTGAGGCTCAGCCGCTTTGCGCTCACGGCCCTCACCCCGGCCTTCACGCGCAGCTTGCTGCGGCCCGCCTTGTTGTGCCGGGGCCGCCTGCATGCCTCTGCGTTCTGCATTAAAGCGCTGCGGCTCACCGTCATAAACCGCGTAGGCCCCCCAGGGCATCAGCATGGTCATGAGCAGCAACAAGCCACTAAAGGTAATGACAATGTGAAACGGCAAGGCCAGCACTGCTGTGGCGTTGTGCGCATCCAGCCACGACCGCTGTCCCTTGCGCGGACGGAAAGTGAAGAAATCCGTAAAAATCTTCTTGTGTGTGATCACACCGCTGATGATGGCCACCAGCATCACAAACGTGGCAATGCCCACTATCCACCGCCCCCAGACGCGCGGCATGGCATACAGCTCAAAGTGAAAGCGATACAGAAAGCTGCCCCCACGTGTCTCACGCACCGCAATTACATCCCCCGTTGAAGCATCCAGTTGCGCACGCTTCGTTCCTTCGCGCCCCTGTGCAGCCCCTTTGGGGCGCCACGACACCTCAACGGCCGTATGGCGTTCATCAGGCAGGTTGATGCTCCAGCTGCTGGCGTCTGGGGCAAGCTTTTGCATGCCAGCCATGGCTTTCTCGGCGGTGTCGGCCTGTGCCACAGACACATGCAGCTCTGGCCGCATCCAGTCATTGATCTCATCGACAAAATAGCTCAACGTCCCCGTAAAGAACACGGCGTAAAGCAGCCACCCCAGCAGCAGACCGCTCCATGTATGCAGCCAAGACATGGACTGGCGCAAGCCTTCAGGTTTTCCATCCACTCTCATGCTTGGCCTCCGTACAAAGCCCAGGTGCACACACCCAGAACTGCTGCGGGCACCACAATGCCCAGCCATGCCTTTCGACTACTGCTACAGGCAAAAGCCCACAGCACCGCCACGGTAAAGACCACGAATGACAGCATGGTCGACAGCGTCACCGCATCGGCCCTTGTCACACCCAGCCAGCGCACGCACACTAGCCCACAGGCGGCAGCAAATACTGCACTCAAACCGTAGCCCCCACCAAAAGCCGCCAGCACGCGCGAAGCCACCGTCAAGCGATAGCGCACGAGCGACGCGTTGTGCGACATTGCAGCCTGCTTGCTCATCGCGCCTCCAACGATGCGCAGACACAAAAAAACCAGCGATCACCTGCGCAAGGCGTGCTGGAGTTCCGATTGTTTCGCATACCTGCGAGCTCCCAGAATGTTATAAATGATAATTATTCTTATTCTAAAGTTATACATCCCGCTTGCCTAGCCATCCAACAAAGTCCTCACGTTGCTTTACGCAAGCTTTACGGGCAGCAGATATCAAAATCACAAGCTGAAAAGCCCCTGATCATTGTTGATCTGGGGCTTAGATTGTGGTGGCTCGGACGAGATCGGATCATCCCTGCCAGGCCGCATGAATATTGAACAAGGGACTCTGAGCTGGAGTAGCTACTGCGAAAGTTACTGCATTTCCAATTTATCCCCTGTCTGACAACGCCATTGGCGGGGTCAAGCCCGGCGACCCGCGCAAGCGCTCAACCGGCAGCCAGAATCTTTGGTTACTGCTTTCCGTCAAAGGCGGCGCCCACGACTGGCGACTCTACTGCGCCATCCATGGTGGGCACAAAACCCTCTCGCTGGGTACGCCACCCCAAGAAACCAGCATCTCTTTTGGTAATTCCGTGTCACGCACGGTGTACGTGGGCAGCGCGCCACTGCAAGCACCCAGCGCTGAGTCTGTGGGTTCATCACCCCTCAATAAGCAGGCCGTAGCCAGTTTGGTGCGATCACTGCCACGCTGCTCACATGAACCAACAAGTCGCGGCCTTCACCCAGGCGGAGAGAGGCAACGCCAAGTAACTGTTCCCTCACAGGTGAATGCTTGAGCACCTGCAGCTCTCGTGGATGAGATAAAGGGGCTTCTTCAGGAGGCCATTTCCTGCTGCTGCATACCCGCATATTTGCAGGGTGACATACCATTAACGAGCTGCAAACAGGCGGTAACGGCCATTCAACAGGCGTTAACCCCGGCAACCATGACTTAACTCATGGAGCAGCTGAACGGAAAACAGTCTCAACTAAGGCATTACACATTGGTGTAAACATTCATGCACAAAAGAATCAATCCAGATTTTTTATTCAACAGCACCCAGTACGGATTCAGTCAAGCAGTTGTATCAACAGGGAAAAATCACATCTTCTTATCAGGGCAAGTTGCAGCCAACTCAGACCAGTCTTTGCATAGTACGGGCATGTATGAGCAAGCTACCCAATGTTTAAAAAGCATTGAAAAGTTGTTGGCACAAGTGCCTGCCAGTCTCAGCGATGTGACGATGCTCAGGCTATATATCAGAGCAGACGCGAGCAATCAGCAGTCTCAAAATGACATTGCAAGAGCACTGCTTGATGCGTTCGGAGAAGCACTACCCGCATCTTCTTGGGTACTAGTGTCTGGACTTGCAGTTTCAGACTGGCTCATAGAGATTGAGGCACAGGCTGTCACTGGCTAGTGAGACCCCCTCAAGCGACACATATTCACCGGCGATTGAGCCTTAAAGCCGATGAGCTGTCGTTTGAGGAGTATTTTGCTTCCACCCCTCTCCCAAGCCGCTTGTTCCCACGGTTGAACGGGATCAAATTAATACTTATACATCAACAGCTTATTATTGTTTTCTTGAGTTTTCTCGCAGAATCTCCCGAAAAAAGAGCATACGACCGAAGAACGTTAGCCGAGCGCATTGCAAACAACGGGGCTGACCATGCTTTCTTGTTGGTGGGCTTGACGTTATGCCAAGGGGTAGCCGTGTCGCAGAGAGCGGCGTGGCAAACGCATGAATCTGTGGATGCAGGCCATTCGAGACGCGCTTGCCCAGTGTTTGGCGATGAACCTAAAGGGCTTGGGTGACTCAAGGCCGCGGGCCCTTGCCCAAAGAACCCTGGAGCGGGTAATTCGAGCCGCACTCTCTGCCTGCTGCGTTCGCGCCTAAGAGGCTTAAATAAAGATTGTTGCGCCCAGAAGTGGCTTTGGCCAGGTGTGCAGGCTGTGCCGACCAACGCTCAGGGGGGTTAAGAAGGAGCTGGGGGCCAACTTGGGCGTGCTGACCAGAAGTAAGCGCAGAGATTGCCCTTGGCGCCCACCCTCCACGCGCCAGGCCTGAGACGGTGGTGTGCAGTAACCGCCCGCCCTGCCTACAGAGGGAAATGCAGTAACTTTTTTTGCCTAGAAGCCGTTTCGCACGAGCTACTGCAAAAGTTACTGCACGATTGCGTGGAAGCCTATGAACTTTTGCGACCTACGATAGAAACAAAAAAGCCCTAAGCTTATGAAAACTTAGGGCTTCTTGATTCCACCGGACTCCAGTGGAATCGTATTTGGTGGCCTGGGACGGGATCGAACCGCCGACACGCGGATTTTCAATCCGCTGCTCTACCAACTGAGCTACCGGGCCTTTGCAACTTCAGAGTAGTCTGTCGTTGTGCCGAAGCCATGATTATAGGCACACTTTTAAGCCTTCAAAGAAAATTCCGAAAATTTTTCAAAATTTCTTATCCACGGCGGCTGCGCCCCAAGTCCACGCCCAATTGGCGCAGCTTGCGATACAGGTGGGTACGCTCTAATCCGGTTTTTTCAGCCACGCGGGTCATGGAGCCACCCTCGCGGGCCAGATGGAACTCAAAGTAAGCCTTTTCAAACCCGTCACGTGCTTCACGCAGGGGGCGATCAAGATCAAAGTCCTGGTGCGCGTCCGGCATGCTGTCTGCCTGATTGCGCAAGCTTGCCAGCGGACGAACACCCACATCATTGATGCTGCCCACCGTATCGTTCACATGCGCAGCTCCCGCGGAAGGCATGCCAATGGATGCGACCGCAGGCTTGGCCGCAGGGGTGCTGGCATTTTTTGCCAAACCATGCTCCACCGCTTTGAGCAGTTTTTGCATGGTGACGGGCTTTTCCAAAAATGACAACGCGCCGATCCGCGTTGCTTCAACAGCCGTATCAATGGTGGCGTGGCCACTCATCATGATCACTGGCATCGTCAATTGGCCCGAAGCCGCCCACTCTTTCAGGAGTGATACGCCATCGGTATCGGGCATCCAGATGTCCAGCAACACCAAATCAAATATGCCGCCATTGCGGGCCACGCGCGCTTGCGTGGCATTGGCTGCCAGCTCCACGCTGTGCCCTTCATCATTCAAAATCTCAGATAAGAGATCTCGGATGCCCAGTTCGTCATCCACCACCAGTATGTTTGCCATGAGTTTCGAAAAGCCTATGTCTACAGGTTTTAGGTTCACCGCCCCTCACGGTGCCTCGGTGTTTACAGGGACAAATGATAGCGACACTTGTGCACCTTGCACTATGCCGTTATCCATACGATTGGCCAAATCAATGCGTGCGCCATGCTCATCCGCAATTTTTTTGACTACCGCCAGGCCTAAGCCCGTGCCCCGCACCTTGGTTGTCACATACGGTTCAAACGCACGCTGCAAGATATGCGGAGGGAAACCCGCTCCACTGTCGCAGATGCTCAGTCGAACACGTTTGCTGCTTTCAATCCATTGGGTAGATATTTCTACCGGCGCGGGCGCAATGCCCAAAGCTTCTGCCTGCTGAAGTGTCGCATCTTGCGCGTTTTGCACCAAGTTATGAATGACTTGGCGCAATTGCTGTGCATCTCCCGCCACCAATGGGGCCAGCCCATCCAGCTGAGCATGCACCGGCACCTGCGCGTTTTCTTCGCCGTAAAGCTGCATCAAGTCAGATACGAGTGCATTCAAATCCACGGGCTGCAACTCGGCGGCTGGCAGCCGTGCATAGTCACGAAACTCGTTGACCAGACGCAGCATGGCGGCGACCTGATCCACAATGGTTTTGACGGAACGGTTGAGCAGTGCCTGCTCGGGCGGCTCCAGTTTGTCCGTCAGTTTCATTGCCAGCCGCTCGGCAGACAACTGAATGGGGGTCAGCGGATTTTTAATTTCGTGGGCCACACGGCGCGCAACTTCTGCCCACGCTTTTGAGCGTTGTGCAGAAACAATTTCTGAAATATCGTCAAACACAATCAGCCGCCGTGACTGTGGCAGCTCCGCGCCGCGTACCACCAGGGTGGTTTTTCCTTGCGCTGCCTCACCATCTTGCCCACTGGTCACGTGGTCTAGCGACAGCTCCAGTACTTGCTGCCAGCGGTCACGCCCGCTGGCCGCCCCACGCTCCCCTAAAAAGATATCGAACTGCTCGCGCACCATGTCTGCCAATGTGCTCAAGCCCGGTACATCCTCTAATTTCCGACCTATGTAAACCGCCATGGGCATGCGCAAAATGCGCGTAGCGCCAGGGTTAATGGTCAGTACATGCCATCGATCGTCCAAGACAAGAACGCCTGATGTCAGGTTGTCCAAGATGGTCTGCAAATTGGTCCGTGCAGCATTCACTTCGATCATGCTTTTGTCGACTGCGGTGCGCGCGTCCAGCAACTGCTGCGTCATCAAGGCAAACGACCGGGTCAGCCCCCCCAGTTCATCTTTGGTCTGCAGCGCAATTTTTGGGGTCAAGTCACCCCGTGCCACATCCCGTACGCCTTGTGCAAGCACGAGCAAAGGGCGAGCCAGCTGATTGCCCAGCAGCACTGCCAGCAATACGGCACCAAACACGGCCAGAAACAGGCTCAGCGTCAGCGTACCAATGTACATTCGCTGCAGGCCTTGGCGTGCCAAGGCGCGCTCCTGGTACTCACGATTGGCGTCTTGCACCGCAAGGGCGTTGGTCACCAGCGCTCTGGGCAAAGGGATAGAGGCCTGCAAAAAGCGTCGCTCTGCCAGCAACTCCAATCGGGAGTTGCTCACTAAAGCAAGAACTTTGACATGCACGCTGTCCATGTTTTCACGCGTATTGCTGGCTGCAACCTCGTCCAAACCTTCGATGTTGGCCATGGCTTTCAAGCCCGAGCGCAAGCTGCGCAACTGCTGGCTGCTGGGCCTGGCTGGCGAAAGCTCCAGCAAAGAAGTTCCCGCGCTGGCCACGGCCACACCAGCGTCGTTCCACAGCACCACGTCGGTGGCACCTAATTGTTCGCGAATACGCTCAAGAACCAGACCTGCCCCAGCATCTGGTACCTGGGTCAATTGCTGACTCGCCGTGCGCGTGCTGTTGGCCATGTCATTGGCGATGGTTTCCAACGTGACGCTGGCCAGATTGACGCCGGCACTCAACGCCCCTTCGACCTTGACATCAAACCAGCTTTCAATCGATCGCGATACAAACTGGTAGGACACCACATAAATCAACAGACCGGGTATCACACCTACCAACCCGAAGATGGCTGCAAGCTTGAACAACAACCGGCTGCCAAATTTGCGCTGCTTCCAGCGCACTGCCAGACGTACTGCCATCCACAGCAACACCAAAGACAGCGCCACTGCCACCAGCACATTCAAGCCAAACAGCCAGGCATAGTGGCGCTCATACAGTTCACGATTGTTCGTGGCCTGCATCAGCAAAAACAGCAGCACCAGCCCGATCGCACACATCACCGCACCCGCCACGCCCAAAGCCCAGCGGGTTGACCTGCGCGATGCAGAAGATGTCGTTATTGAAGAAGCGCTCATTGAAACTGACTCAAATCCACACGCTCGCGGTGCGTCACCAGCAAGTTCCAATCCGCCCGACCCAAGACACCAATTTGTAGAGGTCTGGGAAAGTGCGAGAGATCAATCCGAAAGCGCAGTTGCAAGATGGCACTGCCGCTGGAGAGCAAATCTGCCGTCCGGCCGATCCGCCAACGCACAATGCGCTGCATGGCTTGCACCGCATCCTGCAAGGTTTCAAAAGAGCTGGATAACGCGACACCCAACCCTTGCCCCTCAAAGGGCTGACTGCCCGTGTACAGCCGCCAGCGGCGGGTCAATGGCTGGTAGCTCAGCCGCATAAAGCGTTCAGCCCGCAATAGCTCCTGATCGCTCCAGTACCAGCGCTCGCGCAGCATGACGGCTTCAGCAATGAAGTGCACAGGAATACCTTTGAGCAAAGCATCCTGCACCAGATCAGGCAATGACCAGTTCAAGGTGGTCGTCAGCAGCAACGCATCGCCATCGCGCAGCAGTTGAACCCCAGACCTGCCATCCTTGTCCATCAGCTCTGAACCATGTGCGTCCGCGTCTTGCGCACGCACAATGCACGGCGTGATGGTGGCTGCGCCCACCGCAGCCACCATCGCTAGCGCCAAAGCACGGCGCTGCTCTCCTTGTGCAGACAAAGAGTCAGACGTTTTTTTGCAGCAGTGCGTAGAAGAAGCCGTCGTGGTCACCTGCGTCATTGTCCGGGAGCAGGTCAGTTTGCGCCGTAATTCCCGGAATTAAATGTCCAGGTGACGGCAATAACTGCGCCTGTGTGTTGCGTGCAAGAAACGCTTGCACCTGTTCATCCCCTTCGGCTTTAAAGACAGAGCAAGTGCAATACAACATGCGTCCACCTGCTTTGAGCAACGGCCACAAGGCGTCCAGGATCTGCGCCTGAATTGCGGCCAGCTGGTCCACATCGCTTTCACGACGCAACCAGCGCACATCCGGGTGGCGGCGCACAATGCCAGACGCGGTACAGGGCGCATCCAGCAAGATGGCGTCAAATTGCTGGCTGCCGTTGGCTTGCTGCCACCATTGCGAGGGTTTCCCGGCATCCGCCACGATGACCTTGGCATGGTCTTGCAGGCCTGTGCGCAGCAAGGTGTCGTGAATGCGTTCGCTGCGCTGGGCATCCACTTCCAAAGCGGTCACCTGTATGGGAGAAGTTGCACCGGCAAACTCCAGCAAATGCGCGGTCTTGCCTCCAGGTGCTGCACAGGCATCCAGTACCTGCAGCGGCAAGCTCAGGTCCAGACCCTGCAGCAGCAGTGGTGCTGCCATTTGTGCAGCGCCATCCTGCACCGAAACCACACCTTCTGAAAAGCCTGGCAGCGCTTGCACATGCTGCGCCCGTACCAGCTGCACACCATTTTGACCAAACAGCATGGATTCAATATCTATGGCTGCCAGCTCTTTCTGATACTGCTGTGGAGTGGTTTTTTGCTGGTTCACTCGCAGACTCATCGGAGCCTGTGCATTGTTGGCTTTCAGAATGCGTTGCCAGTCTTGGGGGTAGTCTTTTTTCAGCCGATCCAGCCACCATTGCGGGTGGCTCCAGCGCGCCAGGCTGTCGTTGTCCGTAGCGGCCACCAAGGCATCACGTTCTCGTAAAAAACGACGCAAGCATGCATTCAAAAAGCCCGCCTGGCGCAGCAAGCTACCGCGCTTGGCTGCTTCTACGGTTTGATTGACCAGGGTAAAGGGTTCATAGGGTGCCTGATCTGCATCCCACGCCAAAGCCAGCGCGGTGCACAGCAATGCATCCACTTTGGCTGGCGGCGCTTTTGGAGCAAGCTGCCTGCGCAGCGCTTGCGCACGCCCCAATTGACGCAGCACCTGAAACAGCAATGCCTGCACACCGGGGCGCAAACGCACGGGTACTTCGGCCAAAGCTGCTGTGCCGGATTGGCCCGACAAAATCATTTGCAGGGCTTGAGCAACCGCCGCCAGTTGCTGCCACAAAGGAATCGGTGCTGCAGCCTGTGCTGCAGCAGCATCGTGTTGAAAAATCTTTCGCGTCATGCGGGTGGCTGCATCAGCAATGCAGCATCTTTCTGAAAAGTTCGGCCAGGTTTCAGGCCACTAAGTCGTGCGATGACACATGCAGGAAACTGAGCGATTGCCTCGTTGTATGCATGAATCGCTGTATTGAACTGCTCTGTGCTGTGGCTTTGCAAGGTAATCAATTGCGTCCACCGCAGCTCCCATTCTTGCTGCTCATCCGACTGCACTTGTGCCTGCGCGCCATGCAGTTGCACATACGCCTGCCATGCCACCTGGACACCTTGCCATGCACTATCCAGCGCTGCAATTGTCTCCGGTCGCAGTGGTTGTAGCTTCGCCTGGTGCAACGCCGCTTCCAGCAGGTTCGCACTGGGTAGCAGTGCCTGCCTGACGTGCTGCAAAGAGGACTGCTGCACCTCTTGTTCAGGCAACTGTGCGTTGGCACAGCTGCGCAGCAGGTCGAGCAGTTGCACAAATTGCACCTCCACAGCGACAAAGGCCGTTTTGCAGGCAGCACGCATGCGTTTCATGCGCTTCCATGCGCCAGTGATCCAAAACACTAGCAGCGCGAGCAATAGCCATTCGAGCGACAAGATCCACATGGTCGAAAACACAGGATAAATACCAATAAAAACGCTCCCTACCCACCATAAGGCAAGTAGGGAGCGCAGGGCGATGGTGCCTAATCAGGCAACGCGGCGATTAGGCTGCGTTGTCTTCAGAAGCATTCACCTCGCCAGCCATTTCAGCGGCTTCAGCGTCGGCAATGGCACGGCGCTCTGCGTCGTCCATGGCATCTTTGGCCTTGCGCGCCTGGTGGTAAGCCAAGCCTGTACCGGCAGGGATCAGACGACCCACGATCACGTTTTCCTTCAGGCCGCGCAACTCGTCGCGCTTGCCCATGATCGCAGCTTCGGTCAACACGCGGGTAGTTTCCTGGAAAGAAGCCGCAGAGATGAACGAATCGGTCGACAGCGAAGCCTTGGTAATACCCAGCAGCACGTTGGAGTACGTGGCAGGGATCTTGCCTTGGGCCTGCAGCGCTTCGTTGGTGTTCAGGATTTCCGAACGCTCCACTTGCTCGCCAGCGATGTAAGTGGATTCGCCCGTGTTCTCGACCACCACGCGACGCAGCATCTGACGAACAATCACTTCAATGTGCTTGTCATTGATCTTCA
>Ga0308157_10002053_pt1 | contig 35840 bp, 33 predicted proteins | sample PhyBR1_FD_201035 | JGI IMG/M metagenome (GOLD analysis project Ga0308157, IMG submission 201035) | Phyllosphere microbial communities from UC Gill Tract Community Farm, Albany, California, United States - DLSLB.R1 | ecosystem: Host-associated > Plants > Phyllosphere > Unclassified | place: USA... | reverse complement strand
ATGTATTTTGTAGATGGATATAAAATTTATTTTTATATTTGTCTTATCTATTCAAATGATGATAATTATTTAGATTTGTAATTTTTAATTAAAAGTTTTAAATTTAGTAGGTTAGGTTTAGGAAAAAAAATTGCATGGGGGAATCTGATTAAATATCGAAATTATTGAAAATGCTCTATTTGGAGCATTTTTTTTTGCTTAATATTTTCATATTCTAATTCTATAACGACTATAAAGGGAGAATTTTTTAAAAAAAGATAAGATTTAAAAGAAGAAATCATTTTTTTAAAAATCAAAAATTCTTTCAATAAAAATATATTATTCTTATTAAAATTAATAAATAATGTATTTCATCGATTTTTTGTGCATTTAATAGGTTTTTAAAGAAATATTGTATTATATTTGTCCTATCTATTCAACAAGATAGTTATTTGGATTTGTAATTTTAGTAACGTTTTAAATTTAGTAGGTTAGGTTTAGAAAAAAAATTGCATGGGGGAATCCGATCAAATTATCGAAAAATAAAGAAATGCTTCTAAATTAGGAGCATTTTTTTTTGTTTTAAATTTCCATCGCCATAATTGTGCAATGGGCATCTTAAAATAAGTAAGCACTTGTTTGTTAACAATTCTTCAGGTATTTTTATTTTGATCATTTTATCAAATTACAGATAATTGTTTTAATTTTATATAAAAATTATATCATGAAAAAACTAGTAGTCGCTATTTGCGCAATGTTCTTATTTAATATCCAAATTCAGGCACAAGTGAAACAAAACATCTATCAATTTAAAGTACAAGATTTATATGGGAAGACTTTTGATTTTGCTACTCTAAAAGGCAAAAAAGTAATGATTGTTAATACTGCTTCAAAATGTGGATTGACACCTCAGTATAAAGATTTGGAGGCTTTATACAAAGAATATTCTTCAAAAGGATTTGTGATTGTTGGTTTCCCAGCAAATAATTTTGCATCACAAGAACCAGGTACTAATGAGGAAATTGCTACTTTCTGCAAATTAAATTACGGAGTTACTTTTCCTATGATGGATAAAGTGTCTGTAAAAGGGGATGATATGTGTGCAATTTATCAATTTTTGACTCAAAAATCTAAAAATGGTTTGCAAGATTCCGAAGTACAATGGAATTTTCAAAAATACTTAATCAATGAAAAAGGAGAATTGGAAAAAGTAATTTCTTCTAAAACGTTGCCTACAGATCCTGAAGTTGTAAATTGGATTAAAGCATAGTTTTATAAAAATACTTTAAAAAAAGTCAATTAGGGAAGATTTAAAATTCATCCTTAATTGACTTTTTTTAATATAAAATCATTTTTTACGATTCGTCTTTTGTTGTACGCACCAAGCTGATACCAGAAGTAAAAAACACCACTCCTAAAATTCCGTAAATAATTAATGATTTGATGTCTCTGGTTTGGCCTGATGTATCTGCAAAAATAACTGCCGCATAAATAAGTCCCGCTATTCCTAAAATGGTAAGCACAGCTCCGAATAATCTCTTTAGGTTCATGATATATTTGTTTTAAGTTGAAACAAATTTATCTGCATTTATATTTGTCCGTGTTACATATTTGCACCAAAAACTTATAAGATTTTGATTTTGAATAGGATTACTTTTCCTGTGCTATAACTTCTTTGACTGTTGCTTCGTAATTTCGAATGCTTTTGGATTTTTTAATGTTCTTATACACTTTGTGAGGATTAGAAAATATCACCGAAAAATATTCCCATAAGTGATGCATTTTCAATAAAATATGCGTTTGTCCAGATAATGATGCACTGTACCCTTCGTATAAAGTATCGTGAAAAGCGCTGAATAATTCCATTTTGTTTTTTGGATATTCCAAGATATTATTTTTTATCATACTCGGTAAAAAAGGATCAGCAATTAAGCCTCTTCCAATCATCCAATGATCTATGGAGGGAAAACGTTGTTGCATTTCATGAAATTTGGCAACCGTTGTAATATCTCCGTTGTAATATAATTTGTGTTTGGTATTGTCAATACATTGTTGGAATGCATCAAGATGTACACCGCCTTTGTACAATTGCTTGCCAATTCGGGCATGGATAGCAATATTCTTGATTGGATATTTGTCTAAAATAGGTAAAACATCCAGAATTTCTTCGGTGGTGTCATAGCCTAAACGCATCTTCATCGAGACAATAATATCAGTTTCAGAATGTGCTCTTTCGAGAATATGATTGATTTTTTCGGTATTGCTGATAAGTCCATAACCCATTCCGGATTTATTTGCAATTTGAGACAATGCGGACTGCTTTACTCCTGCAATATTAGGTGGATTTTTAGGTCGGGCAACCATTGGGTAGGGGCAACCTAAATTCCAGTTTAGCTCTTTATATCCAAGTGATTGAACGTATTTTGCAACAAAAATAAATTCATCAGCATCATTGGTTAGCACTTGTGGTATTACTTCTAATGTGTCATTATTTTCGGGAAGTAAGTCACGGTGATACGAGTTTTTGATTTCCAATTTCCCGTTTAAACGGATGTATGGTGCGTAAAAAGTATCGATTCCACCAAAAAACTTATTTTGTGCATTTCTAAAGCGGTAATCTGTAAACCCCTGTAAAGGAGAAGAGAGAAGTGTAAAACTCATAATTATTTCTAAAGGTGCAAGATAAGTGATTAGTTAGTTTGTCTAGTTAAATATTTTAGGAATAAAACCAACGAATAGAGCAAATGAAATTATGCTTTCTTGTTCCCTTCAACACCCTCTGCAAACTCAGCAATAGTTATATGTTTATTCGTTAATTTTGTAAACAAAACACTAAATTCATTTGGTACAACTTTACCTAAAATCTATTATTTGTTAGTCCATTAGTCCGCTTATTTGTTAGAATGTATAAATTAACACCATCTAATAAAATTCATAACTCCTTTGCTGTAGGAAGGTTTGAATCATCTGTTTTAAGACACTCTACTTTAATATTATTCTGTTTAGGACTAAAGAACATCATTATGAAATAAAACTTTGTCTAAAGTTATTATTTGGGCATCATTTTTTATTTCGATTGAAGAGTTTGCAGATTTGTCTCTACCTATTGCTAAAGCCATTTTCAACTTTTATATTAGGAATTACTCCAAGTTTAGATTTTAAAATTGACTGCATAATATGAAGTGTTTTTTCTTCATGTTCACGTAAAACCAGTAACCCATCGTGCATGGTATAAGGTATAATTTTATGACTAACCAATTCTTTACAAATCTCATCAATGAATATTTTACTTTCTACTTTCTGAAGTGCTATAGCAAAATCAGCATGCTTTTCTTTTTTTATCTCTGCAATGATAGAATAGATAAGAGGGAGTTCTTTTTGAAATATGCTCTTTACTTGAGTATTATGCTCATTTTCAGAATAAGCAATCTTCATCCATATTTCTTTACATTCATTTCGACTTAAACCATATAAACTTTGCAGCCACTCATACCATTTCCCTGAAGTAGTAATTTCGAAGTACTTGTCAATTTCTTCTAATAGAGCTTCTGAAGCATTTTTACGATACGATTGAAGAAGGATGTTAAATAATACAGGCTGTGAGTTCGAGAGGTCTAAGTAGCTCATATTCTCGTAACCAACAATAAAAGGTCTCAAATCCGAAGCCATATTGGTCAGATTGGTATCCAATCGCTTATTGGTAGCATTGCGTTTAAAACGGAGGGTTTTATTTAGGCTCCCACTATGTATTGCATTTATACTTGAAATACGAGATGAATAACGTTTGAATGCAGAAACTTCTTCTTTATCATTTTTAGCCTGAGATAACTCATTTAAATATCGATTTTCACTATGTTCAATAGCTTGTTCATATTTTATTTCTAATTGCTTTCGGTAATGGCTCCCCATTCTCTTTATATGCTTTGGAGCATTGTTAATATAGGTTGAATCTGCTTCATAATCCTTAGTCAAAAACTTCTTATTGGTTTTGGTAATTGGTACTTTAATTTTGTACCATGAATTGAAAATCCTATTTTTTTGATTCGAGTTAAGCCCATTAAATTCAGTGCTTAACAGTGATATTTCTATACTATCTCTTATACAATAGGTATCTATAACCTCTCTTATTGATTCCGTAGAAATATCATTTTCTCTACATAGAAAATTGATTTTGGATAAACAATTTTCATTTGATTGTAAATAAAAATATACTGCCTTTCCTTCATGATAATAATCTTTCCAGATAACGTTATGAATTATTAGCCATTCGATATAAGTATTATAATCATTTCCATATTTAGCTTGTAAATATGTTGAAGACATTGGAATACAATGATAAGGATAATCATCTAAATTTCTATTTTGATTAGATTTTGACAATATCTCATTAATGATTGATAATCCAACAATGATTTCGGATTCTTTATTGTTTTCTAATGGAATGTGGTTGGCTGTAAGAAATAATACTTCAACCATTTCTTTTGGAAGTAGAAAACTTCTGTATTTTGTGTATTTAACACTCATTTTTTTTATTCTCTCTTTTTGTTATTGTTTCTCTCATTATTTTTTAGCTGGGGAGAGAACCAAATGGAGCTACCATTTGGAACCCAGCTTAAGACATTTAATTGTCTTTTAATAAATATAACTAAATTGAAACAAAAGTCAAGCATTAAAAAAATTATAAATATAGCCATATTCTTATAAAAAAATTAATATTAATTACGTGTACCAAAATGCACCCAGATTCTCCAGTATTTGTTCTGTGATGCAAATGCTCAAATCATTCCTGAATGCTATTTAAAAGCATTTTTTATCTAATAATTATTCCACTAATTCGATAATTTCTTCATTCTCTTCATGATTTTACAAAACTTTAAAAAAATAGAAACTTCAACTAATTAATTTATCCGAGCCAAGCTTTCCATCAACTCAGACCTCTTGTAATAGACACGATTCCCCATTCCATAAGCAATTATTTTTCTTTTTTTAGTCCATTTCCACAATGAAGTTTTGCTGATTTTCAATAATGAACAAGCATCATCTCTAGTCAACAATTCATCGGGTTTTTCATTTAAGTGTTCTTTTGAAGGTTCTACCAAAACTTCTTTAACAACTTTTTTAATTAATAGTTCCAAATCCATTGGAGATAAATTGTGTAGCATAATTGAATTTTCCATGATAATTTTTTTGTGATTGTTTTATCTTTTTAAGCTTAAAATAGAGAAGTGTATTTTAACTATAAATACTATCTTTGGAAATTAACGTTTTTTCATTAATTAATGTCAACAAGATTTTTTACAAATATTGAAGAGAATACTCTTTTTAATAAATTACAAGGTATATTGTATAATATTCCCAATATACATTCATTTGATGTTCTAGTTGGATATTTTAGAGCTTCTGGTTATTTTAAATTACGTCCTTATTTAGATAACATACCTGAAATTAGAATTTTAGCAGGTATAGATGTAGATTCTTTAAGTGAAAAATATTATGCTCAGGGACAGCAATTTTTAACTGACCCTCAAGAAACAAAAGACGCTTTTACAGATAGGTTGAAAATTGATATTGAACAAGCTGAATATGATAATGAAACAGAGCAAGGAATTTTCCAATTTATCCAAGACATAATTTCGGAAAAGATTAAAATTAAAGCTCATCCTGAAAAAAAACTTCATGCTAAAATTTACATTTTCAAACCTGAAAATTTCAATCAATACTCTACAGGTAGTGTAATCACTGGCTCATCAAATTTCAGTAAAAGTGGTTTTGGCATAACACGTAATCCAACTTATGAATTTAATGTTGAGTTAAGAGATTATGATGATGTGAAATTTGCTTCAGATGAATTTGATAAACTTTGGAATGAAGCAATAGATATACTTCCTGTCGATGTCACCAAAATTAAAGATGAAACTTATTTAAATGATTCTTTCACACCATTTGAATTATATATTAAACTACTCATTGAATATTTTGGAAGAAGAATTGACTATGACCCAGCAAATGTAGATTTATTATTACCAGATAGCTATATGAGATTAACTTATCAAGCTGAAGCAGCTATTGAGGGTTATGAAAAGTTGATGAGATATAATGGTTTTTTTCTAGCCGATGTTGTTGGTTTGGGTAAAACTATTATTGCTTCAATTATAGCTAAAAAGTTTGTCTATGAAAATGGTTATCATAGTAAGATTTTAGTAGTTTATCCTCCAGCTTTGGAAGGTAACTGGAAAAGAACTATCAAAGATTTTCATATTTGGAATAATGTTTCATTTGTTTCAACTGGAAGTCTTCACAAAGTAATTGATGGTAAAAATCTAAATTATCCAAACCCAAATGAGTTTGATTTAATTATCATTGATGAGGCTCATAAATTCAGAAATGATTCTTCTCAAATGTATGAGAAATTACAAACTATTACTAAAACTGATAGAAAAACACCTGGAACCAATGGTGATATAAAGAAAAAAATAATGCTTCTTTCTGCAACACCGTTAAACAACCATCCTTCTGATATTGAAAGTCAAGTTTACTTATTTCAAGATAAGAGAAATGCTAATTTACCAACTATAAAAGATTTGCAGTCATTCTTTACTCCTTTAAAAGATGAATATGATGACTTGAAAAAAGAAAAAGTTTTAGATGTAAAAAAAGTAAAATTAATTTTCGATAAAATTAGGGATAAAGTTGTAGAGCCTTTAGTAATAAGAAGAACTAGGAAGGATATAGAAAACAATAAAGAATACTTAAAAGATTTACATGTTCAAAATATTAAGTTTCCTAAAATAAATCCACCAAATAAAGTAGATTATGAGTTCGATGATAATTTATCTAAACTATTTGACCTTACTATAACTTATTTAACTGGCTTTGATGAGGAAGGAAAAGAAACTAATAGTATTGGTTATCACAGATACAGAGCAATTGAGTTTTTGCTTAAGAAAGAAGATAGAGAGCGTTATGGTGATGTAGAATCAATTTCTAAAAGACTTTCTGCTATAATGAAAACATTACTAGTAAAAAGACTTGAAAGTAGTTTTTATGCTTTTAAAATGTCATTGGATAGATTTTGCAACAATACCAAACATATGATAAAAATGTTTGAAGATGACACTATATATATTGCACCTGATATTGATGTTAATAAATATTTGAATGAAGGTGATGAGGAAGGACTTGAAAAAAAAATAAATGAAAAAGGGGGTAATAATTTAATCTATAAAAGAGAAGATTTTAGAGATAACTTTTTACCTCAATTGAAATTAGATTTAGAGTATATCGAATATTTAGCAGATGCTTGGAGTAAGATTGAATATGACCCTAAACTGATTAAATTTTTAAATGAAATAAAACAAGTATTTTTAAACAAGAAATATAATCATTCAGGAAGTTATTAGATTAAATTTTGATGCAAATCTTGAAAAGAAAGATTGGGAAAATAATTATGATTTAATTTTAACAACTGAAGTATTAGCGGAAGGTATTAACTTGCATAGGTCTAATGTAATTATTAATTATGATGTGCCTTGGAACTCTACAAGATTAATGCAACGTATTGGAAGGGTAAATAGAATTGGTACTGAGGCTGATTTTATAAATATTTATAATTTTTATCCATCAGATAAATCAGAAAATCAAATCAAACTTACTAATACTGCTCTTAAAAAGCTTCAAGCCTTTCATACTGCGTTTGGTGAGGATAGTCAAATATACTCGCAACTTGAAGAGGTTGGAGAGGCTGGATTATATGGTTCGAAATTAAAAGAAGAAGTAAATGAAACGTTAGTTTTTCTACAGGAATTAAGAGAGTTTAAAAAAAATAATCCAAAACACTTTAATGAAATTAAAGAGATTCCTCAAAAAGCTAGATTAGCAAGAAGTGCAAATCAAATTAAACTAAAAGATTTAGTTGAATGTTCTATATCTTACCTTAAAAGTGATGACCACCCAGGTATTTTTTATGTAACGGATAAACATGCTATTGTTCATGAAATTAGTTTTGTTGAAGCTGCTAAAATTTTCAAAGCAAAAGAGAGTGAAGTATCAGAAAAGATTTTACCTAAAGAACATCATTCACAAATAAATAAGGCTCTTGAACATTTTAAGCAAGTTTCAAAAATAAATGAAGCTAAAAAAGTTTCAAAATCCGAGTTATCTCCTGCTGAAAAAAGAATACTGCCTAAAGTAGAATTCTATTTAATGCACACCAAAAATGAATTTTATAAAAAAATACTTAAAAGAACAATTGATGAGATTTACAAAGGCTCTTTAAAACAGTTACCTAATAGTATTGATAAGTATTTTAAAGAAAGTAAAAAAAGTGGTATTAATGACCCTGAAATAGTTTTAGACAATCTATATAATAAAGTTTTAAAAGGATTCAATTTTAATGAAGATGCTTCAAAAGGAAGCTCTACAAATACAAGATACTCAAAACCAAAAATTGTAATATCAGAATCATTCGTGTAAAGATGAAAGAAATATTAAAACAACAATTCCAAGCATCATATAAAAGAGAGGCATTTGAAAAAAATGTACTTCGTCCTATATTTCAAGGTAAAGTAAATGAGTATGTTATTTTAGATGACAAAACTACATTCCCAATATCTCTAACTGATGGTGAAAAAAACATTGCTAAATCCATTAATAAGTATGGGCATATTGTTACTGCTGATGATAGAAAAATTGAACTGTATGAAGTTGTTTTAAAAGATGACAAAGTAGTAGAACGCAATAAAGTCAGCATTGGAGCATTAGTAAAAAAACAGATTATCGGTAATAATGCCATTTTTGTAAATTTTACATATGAAAACGCTGAAGATAAAAACTGGAGATTTTCATTTATTGCTTTTGATTCTGTATTTGAAGAAGGTGATATTAAAACTATTGAAACCAATCCTAAAAGATATACTTATATCTTTGGAGAACCCGATGAAACATATAAAACTGCTGTAGATTGTTTTTCTAAATTAGCAAATGAACTACAAATTAAAATAGCTAAAATAAAAGATGCTTTCGGTGTAGAAGCTATGTCTAAAGCTTTCTTTGATGAGTATAGAGACACACACTATAAAAACTTTGTAAACCACTTAATTCACTCTAATTTTAAAAAATCTGCTTTTGATGACGATGAAAAAGCCATCAGAGATTTTGTAAAAAAACTATTGGGTAGGGTTGTATTTCTTTACTTTTTACAAAAGAAAGGTTGGTTGGGAGCAACTTCTTTAGATTATAAAGATGGGGATAAAAATTTCATTTCAAATTTTTTCAAAGAAACTAAACAAGGTTTAGACTTTTATACTGTTTGGTTATCTAAACTATTCTTTGATACATTAAATGAAAAAAGGAAAGAAGATAATTTTACTATGCCAAATGATACAATAGTAAAGATACCTTATCTAAATGGTGGTTTATTTGAAAAAGATTCAGATAGATATGATTTTATCACGTTTGAACCTGAACTTTTCACGAACCTATTTGAGTTCTTTGACCAATACAACTTTACTGTTTATGAGGATAGTCCTGATGACCATACTATAGCAGTTGACCCCGAAATGTTAGGTCATATTTTTGAAAATTTACTGGAGGATAATAAAGACAAAGGAGCTTTTTATACTCCAAAACAAATAGTTCAATATATGACACAAGAGTCATTAATTGAATACTTGAATACACATTTATCAATTGAAAAAGAAAAGATATCGACTTATATAAAAAACAATCAAACCAAGTTAAATACTCAAGAATTAAAAGATATTGATGTATTATTAGACAATGTAAAAATATGCGACCCTGCTATTGGTTCAGGAGCTTTCCCTATGGGATTGCTACAGGAAATTTATCGATAACTCTATTTCTCCAGAGAATCTATGACTCCACTTTATTAAATGGGTATTTAAAAAGTGTACACCAACGATTAGGCATGCAAACATTTTTTTAGTTTTTATATCCGAATTTTAAAAAATTATTTTTTTCAGAATTTTTCAAAATTCATAAATAGAATCCAAAATCGCCAAAATTTTTTTTGGATTTTTTCGAGTCAAAATATGGACTTATTGCTTTCTCTTGTGATATTTATATTAAAGAGAAATATGAAACAAAATGAATTAATTACAATACCACCAAGTGTATTAGACCAACTTAAAAAGAACATCGATAAGTATATTTTAAAAGACAAAAAACCTGAAGGATTTGAGGAAGCTCTTAGGTATGTTGCACTTGAAAAAGCTACAAAATCACAATTAGCTAAACTCAATTCATTTGCAAATCATCATTCATTAAATAAAGATGAGGACAAAGAGAAAATTGAAATACTTGATAAAATGATTGTTTTTGCTAAGAAATGGACAAAACATGAAAACATGAAAAAAGAACTGTCTAATAAAATTAGAACAAGTACTGACCATCCAACGGGAGCATCTACAAAAAAACAATCGGGTAGAGAAGTTGATAGACTTCAACCTAGTCTTTCTTCAGTAAAGCTATATAAAACATCACAAATAAAAGATTCAGCTTTAATGAGTGAATGTTTTAGAATTGTTGAGATTATGAAAATTATTAATTAAAGATTTTAATTAATTTTACTTCAGAAAAGTTAATGCAAATTAATTATAGTAATTACTTAATAATTCATCAAATAAATGTTTTTTAAACTTTCTTTCATGATGTCAAAAATGTAATTTAATTCTTTGTTACTTTAATTTAAAACTTTTAGCTAAAGATAAACCAACTTCATTAATTACTGATTCATAAACCTTTTTATCATTTACAAATTCAGGTTTTATTATATCATTTTCGAACATATCTCTTACATCGCTTTCTTCAAGGAAATTGCCAGTAAGTATGATACTATTAGAAATTCGTATAATTCGGTCATCGGATTTATTTGTTCGTATATAGTTGTATGAAATTTTTAAAAGTTGGTCATCGGTATATATATTTATACTATATTGTGAAAGTACATTTTGAGGTTTTTCACCAAATGTAAGAATTTCATTTCTGTTAATATGAAATTGAATTAAACCAACTTTACTTTTGTTTACAGAATTTAAGGTGCCAATATCCATACCTTTAAGTGGTTTTGAAATTACCCAATTAAGAGCCATTTGCTGTATTTGTGCTTTGGTTTTGCTTGGTAACTTCATAATAAAATTACAAGTTAAACCATGTTTTAACCCATATTTAGATAATTCGAATTTCGTAATTTGTGCATTACTTACTAATCCTATTGCTAATAATGTGAAAATCATTATTTTTTTCATGTAGTTTTGTATTTTAAAATTTAAAAAATGTGTTATTGTTAATTTACATTACAACATTTATACAATAATATTAATAAGACATTAAATAGTCCTAATTAATCCAAATACCCATCCTTCAAAATCTTTATTTTTAATTTTATACCAAATATTATACTCATCGCCATTTTTTTCCATTTTTCCGATTTCAATCAATTTAAATCCCTTGTTTTGTAAATCATAATCAGATACTAAAACTTTGGATTTAAAGTTTGAAAGTTGATAAATACTTAGTGTTTGTTCTTCAAAAAAATCAATACTATCCATAGGTATAGTAATTTTTTCATGATTTGATAGGCTAGCTATAGATTTTGGTAATATTGTTAGTTTAAATTCAGGTGAAATTGTTCCATCCATTAATGAATATTTTTTTGCAATAATTTCATTACCCTTTTTTTTACCTACAATATAACCCTCAGTTGGACTACCTTGAGCTACGAAACCGCTAAACCCATATATATCTTGACCAACACTGTACAAGACCATTTTATTTACAAAGATAACGGGATTATCAAATGCTAATTCTTCTTCTTTTGCAGAATAGTATGAAGATATTATACCTGTTTCATTGGATGTATTATTATTTATTTCTGATTTATTTCCTTTATTGCAGGACATAATAAAAAGACATAATAAAAGAAGCATTATGATATTAGTGGTTTTAAGTTTCATATTTATGATTTATGGTTATTTTTTTATTTGTTATTGTTTTGTAAATAAATCATTTTCAAAAGTCCCATTTGAATTGAGTTTATCTAAAATTATTTGAGGTTTGAATTCCGAATCTGTATCATAAGCCTGACAGCAAAAAGAGCCAATTGCAATGATAATATTACCATTGTTATCTGAACTTATTAAACCAACTTCACCATTTTTCTTTGCAATAACTTTCTCGTAAGATATTGCAAATGTTTTTTTATTAATCACAACTATTTTTGGATTTGGAAACCCTTTATATCCAGATGCTTTAGAATATCCTCCTAGAATAATATAATTTCCAGACTCATAAACATGATTTATTACAATATCCTTAATTTTAAATTTCCATGTTTTAATGAATTCTGCATTGTAGTAATCTAAATTATACCCATCAAATCCATTTTCATAAACTTTGTAATAATTTAAGAAGCCTTTTGATGATGGCATATAAAAATAACCATCTTCAGAAACAGGTTTATTTGTGAATTCTTGACTTCTAAAGTTATTCATTGTTAGAAAGGACTCAGACATTATCTTTACACTAGAATCCATCTTATTTATTTTTATTGGTAAAATGATTGACGAACCTGCGTTTCCTAAAAAAACATAAATGTACTTGTCATTTTGGACAATATTAGATACAGAAAAAAGGTTGGTTTTAAATTCTTGATTATTTCTTCTACCTATAAATGTGGTTCCAATACCGTTAACTTTTGAATTATTAACCCTTAATACACTTGGATTTTTACTAATATCAATTTTAGTGTATTTCTCTTTTATTTTGTTATTGTAAATAAACAAATACGTTTTATAGTCATACATAGACTGAGCTAAAAAACCACAGATACCATTACCTATTTTTATATTTCTGAAATTAAAAGTCTCTATACTGCCATCTTTCGTTTTTAGTTCAAATTCATCAGGTATAGCATATGAATCAGTATAAGAAAAAGAATTTTCATTGCTATCAAAAGACATCTCACTAATGTAGAAAGAATTCCCTCGAGGCTCTAAACTATAGATTTTATTCAACTCATTTAGATTGTTGTTTAAATTATATGTGTTTAAATTAGCACTATTACTATCATAGTTAGGATTAGCTTCTTTAATAATATCAGTAGATATTTTTGTTAAATAATTAGTTTTTAGAAAGAAACTACCAATAGTAGGTCTCTGCTGATTGAATATATTATTTGACATTGGTGAGTAAACTAGTGAGTAAAAACTGTCTCCACTAGCTATAACATTCTGAAATGTTTTAATGTTAGTTTTGTATCCTCCTCTTGATAGTCCAAGGTCATATTTGCCAAGCGATATTTCATTTTTTGATTTTGAATTATTTAATTTTGAAGCAATTTTATTTTTATCAGAAACCGTTTCTTTTTTATCCTTATTTACTTCCTTGATATTAACAACAGGCACTTTTAAAAGCATTCCCAACTGAATACCATTCTGTTTTAGTTCAGGATTAAGCTTAATCAATTCGTCTGCACTTATATTAAACATTTCAGACACACTATATATAGTCTCTTTTAGCTTTACTTTATAAACTGAAAAATTAGAATTCAAAGTTTGCCCCATCGCACTATATATACTCAAAAAACACACTAACAAAAAAAAGAATAATTGTTTTGACCTTATTTTATTTTTCATTTTGGTTATTAAAGTTTGTAATTATTTGTTATCAGATTCACCAATATTTTATTAGTTATTGCTCTGAGTTTTTATGCTTTCTATATCTTCAAGAGACAATAATAAAAATTCACTATCAAATCTAAAACTCATTTTACGTTTGATTGAATAAAATTCATAATCATTATAAATAGTAGCTTCAGAATAAATTAAGCCTTCTTTTATCGCTAATGGAGTACCTAAATCATAATAATTTAATTCACCCGAACCAACCATCCAATCAAAATAAATATAATTTTCATATTCATTTGCTTTGTTGCCAAATGCAATAAACCAACCACTAATTAAACCTTTAGCACCATTATCATAACCGTATTCAAACAAAACATCTTGAAATCCATCTCCATTTATATCTCCTTTTAAAATAGAACCTGGCACAATTGAACAGGAATACCCAGAGTCATCTGGAGCATCGTAATTAGTTGCTAGTTCACTTAAGAAAAAATCTGTTTCATCTTTACTTTTTTGTTTATTATATTTTATAGAAAAAGAATTTAATTTAGATTTTTTTTCTGTAATGGTTTTTGTTTTATTTTCTTGGTTATTACTGTCAGAAGTTTCAATTTTAGCTTTAGGAGTTTCTTTACAGCCTATTACAGCCAATAAAACTACAATTAACAGATATATTCTTTTTTTGTTTTTCATGTTTTCTAAATTATTTTATTATATAATTCAATTAAATCGTTCAATCTATTTATCTTATCATTCATAAATTGACTATCTATTTTAATAATTTATTTTATAAATTTTAGTACTTGTAGCAACGTAAATAAAATTTCCAATTTTTAAAATATTATAACATGTTCCTCCTTCGACTTCTTCTCCTAATTGCTTCCAATTGCTACCGTTATCTTTTGATTTAAAAACTTCATTATTGCGACTAACGAAAATGTTATTATCACTCGAATAAAAACAAATCACAGCCGTAGGAGATAAATTATTTCCCATTGAAAGTGTCGAATTAGATAGATTTTCATCTGTATGATAAATATTTCCAGGTGTACTACCAGACCCTGTCGCCAGAAAAAAATTATTATTTAAAAATGCCATTGAAGTAATGCTTCGTTCATCATTGAAGCTATTATTAAGTAAACTAAAATTATTACCTCCATCTAAAGATTTGTAAATTTGTCCAGTCACATTAAAACCTAAGTAACTAGATAATAAAAAAATACTAGAATTAACTTTTAAAAATTGCTTACCACTATATTGGTTATTTACGTCCAAAGCCTTAATGAATTTCCAATCAATTCCATTATTAGTAGATTTAAAAACATAAGAACCAACAGTAACAAAAATATTTGAATCTATAATTGCAATTGTTCCAACCGAGCTATTTATATAGGGAGCAGTAGCCTGAGAAACTAGAGTTGGAGAATGAGAAGAACCTTCAATAGTATTATAGTCATACAATGTTTTCCAAACAGAAATCCAAGTGTTACCGTTATCTACTGATTTATATATTCGAGTCTTAGCAGGAATGCCTGGAGAGATAATACTTGTGGTAGCATAAAGAATATTATTTAAATAATAAACTTTGCATATCTGTTTATCAACAAGACCATTATTAATTGCAATCCAGTTTTTTCCACCATCAACAGATTTATATATTCCCTTTCCTGCTGTTCCTATAAACAAATCTGCTCCATTTGTGCAACTAGATTCAATTACTCCATAATCATCATTAAACTGAATTTCTACCCAATTCGAAGTAGAATCATTTGAGTTCTCAGTATCAGTTTCTTCGGAATTGCTACAATTACTGATTATGAGCGAAAGCAATATTAGGGCTAGTATTTTTTTCATTTTGTTTTTGTTAATTAATTTGAAATAGTATAATTCTTGTCATAAGATTTACTCCCAAGTACAACCTGTAAATGAACATTTATTACATGTTATTTTTTTACATATTGAGCATCGTTTAGCTTTGTCTCCATTTCGGATATTACCACAAATAGGACACATTGGTATTTTTTCCATAAAATTTTTATATTTTACTCCAAACGTATATTAAAAATTCTATTAAAAAAATGACAGTTAGTTACCGTGTAAATTCTATGATTTATCGTTTGATATTACAAGAAACATAGTATGTATGAGCTAAAAATATTTGTAAATATATAGCAAACAAGGATGATATTCTATTTTATAGTGTACTTTATTATAGGGTACCACAAAAAATACAAAATATTGAGATTTGGAGTATGGAAAATTTAAAACCCAAACCCAATCTTGCTGAACTAGAAGCAATTTCAAAGCGTTTAAAAGAACTTAGAAAAGCTAAGGGATATTCTAATTATGAACACATAGCTTTTGCACTAGAAATGAGTCGTTCTGCTTATTGGAGGCTAGAAACAGGGGCTAATTTTGAATTAAAAACACTCATTAAAATTTGTAGATTGTTAGATGTAAGTTTAGAAGAGTTTTTTAAAGGCATTTCTATTCCAAACTCAAAAGAAACATAAAACACAGAATTTAAGAAAGACAAACTTGAAGTTTCAAAACAACCGTAGTACCCTCATTAAGTATTGAAGAAATTGCTATTGGGTTAACATTATCAACTTGAAATAAGGCAATTCTCTCTTTAGCTAAATCTATCCCTTTTGAAGCATGTAGCTTGCTTAAGTTCACAGAAATCATACCCTTTCCATTATCTACAATCTCACAAAATAGATAATTGTCTTTTTGTTTAAATGATACTACCAACTTAGGATTTATTGAATGGGAATCAAAAGCATGAACAAATACATTTTCGACAAAGGGCTGAATTAACATTGGAGGGATTTCAGTTTCAAATAAATCTAGTTCCTTATCGATACTCAATTCAACTGTTACTTGATTTTTAAAACGCATGTTTTCAAGTGTAATATACGATTTCAGATACTCGATTTCATCTGATAATGCAATTCGTTGTTTAGAAGAATTGTTAAGCGTTTGACGAATAATTTTCGAAAACTCCCCCATATACATTAATGCATCATCGGTATTATTATCAATGATATAATTCTGGATAGAGTTCATAGCATTAAAAATAAAATGAGGGTTCATTTGGCTTTGTAATGCTTCCATTTTAGTTTCGGCTAAACGCTTTTGAATTTCTGCTTTTCCACGTTCTTCATTTTTTACCCTACGAATTCGATTCAAATAAATAAGATACGTTCCAATTGAAACAAAAGCAAAACAACCTAATAAAAACCACCAAGTTTTCCAAAATGGGGGAGTAATCACAATTTTCAAAACGTCATTTGTAGATACTGTACCAAGAAATAAATCTTTAGTTTCAAGTCTTATTTTAAATTTACCATTTGGTAAATAAGTAAGATTTATGTTTTTATCTTTAGTCCATTTACTCCAATTTGAATTTGGCAAGCCTATAAGTCTGTAACGGTATTCTAATTTATTTGGATATTGAGCATGTTGCGGTTCAAATCCAATTGAAATTGTATTCTTATTATATGGTAGTACAATTTCATTTGAATCATAGTTCAGCCACTTGAATTGAGATTGAGCTAACGATTCAAAATTGACATCAATTGCTGTGATTTTTATTTCTCTAAGAATATTTTCTATAGAAATATACTTTTTAAAATCAAACTCAAAATAACCATTTTGAGTTCCAATAGTCAAAATGGTTCCTTTGATATTTGATGATGTAAAGACTTTGGCTATCAATCCCTGTTCCCCATCAATCAAGCAAATTGAGCCATTTTTGTAGATATTCAGTCCTTTTTCAGTTCCTATAAATAAAAGGTCTTTATAACACTCTAAAAATGAAATAGAATTACCAACTAATTGTTTTCGGTCAATTTTCTTTATTATTTTAAATCCTTTTGATACATCAATGATAAAAACATCTCCAAAAGAATTTGCAAGAACAAGTTGCTTTCTTTCATTCATTTTAGCTTGAACGAATTCATTTTCCTTCCATATTCTATTGAAATAATAAGAATAAAAAGCATTGTTTTGACACTGATACAAACCACTAGAAGAAGAGATTATATAGAATTTATCATCTATAGGTAAAATAGCAAAAGCATCTTTAGGATGATTTAAGTTTTTGGATTCATATTCTTTAAAGCCAGAATTAGTTCTAAAATCATCAACGGCACAAAATTTGCCATAAGCAACCTGAAACAGCATTTTGTTTGGATTTACAAAATCAAAAGCACTTACTGAATAAGGATAATATTCTTTAATTATTCCGTCTTTAGTAAGTCCGAATAGACCAATTGTAGAGTTTACCCAAATAATAGAATTTACAATTTTTAAACCTCTTACTTCAAAAGCTTCTAATCTAGTTTTTGAAAAAGAAACTTGATACTCATATTTTTCAAGTTTGGGATTGTTCTCAAATGAAGCATGTGCAAAATCATAAAAGTTTTTATTGCTAATTTTATTAAAAATTTTATTCTGTTTCAATAAAAGCATTCCCCCTTTGTGTAATATCAAATCTATATACGAAGTTGTTCCAATTGAAACAATATCTAGTTTTTGCTTATTGTAAAATGACGGAGAGTAATACTTAATCTGCTCACTCAAATCAATTTTAAACAATCCTTTGTTAGTTGTGCCTACATATAAAACATCATTTTGATTATCATAAAATAAACTCCATACTTCAGAACTTTCAATTCCTAACTCATTATTTATGTTTTTAATTTTATTTTTAGCGGTTTTAAAAATTCCTCCTGTAGCAAAGTTTATACCATTACCAGCCAAATAAGTAATTCCTCTTTTATCAGTTGCATAATTCCAAAATACTGTACTTCCAAAATGGATTTTTGAAGGTTTACCAGATAAATAATCCTTAATACTAATTTTAGATACCGACTTGTTAATAGTATCAGAATGACAGATTAAAAGACTGTCTTTCACTTTATGAATTGAAAAAATATCAGGTCGTGTATGATTTATTAATTTTATTCTTTTTGCATCTAAATCGATTTGCCAAAAACCATCATTAAAAGTTCCAAAATATATTTTAGAATTTATTTCAACAAAATCCATAACTTGAAATAAATTTCGGCAACCAGTAATTTTTTTGCTTAAGATAATTTTTTGTGTTGTCATGTCAAGGACTGAAACTCCAAATTCAGTTCCTATGTAAAGAAGGTTTTTGAAGATAAACAATCTTCTGATTTTATTGTTAATCAACCCGCTCTTCTGATTGAATACTATAAACTTTTTGCCATTATAAAAGGTTAAGCCTCCACCATGACTACCAAACCACATATTGTGTTTGCTGTCTTCCACAATACCCCAACAACTATTATGTGCTAATCCATCTGAAGTATAATAATTTGTTACCTCTCCGTTTTGAATTGCAGAAAGTCCATTGGCTGTTCCAACCCAAAGAATCCCTCTGGCATCTTTATAAATTGAATATACGCTGTTATTAGGTAATCCATCTAATGTAGAAATATTTTGTGATGGAAATTGTTGTGAAAAAACTATCTCAACAAAAAGAAGCAGTATAAATAAAAGTCTATTTTTTCTGAATGATAGCATTTATAAATTCATCTTTTTTTCTTACAGACACTGGCAAAGTTTCTCCGTTGCACAGTTCTACTAGAAGTTCGTTTGTTTTGTCGAACCGAGTAATATAATTAAGATTTACTAAATAAGACTTATGAATTCTTTGAAAAATGGAGTCAGGAAGTAGTTCTTCAATGTATTTCAAAGTTTTAGATAGAGTAATGTTTTTACCATCTAAACAAACTATTTTACAATAGTTGCTATCTGCTTCACAATACAGGATTGCGTTTGTTTTAAGTAACTCAAATCCAGTTTCCGTTGGTAATGCTATCCTGTTATATTCTGAGCCTCCAGTATCAATATTCTCTAAAAGCAACTTTAGTTTTTCTTCTTGGGATGCTTTACTTTGTTTTTTATCATACTTTTTTATTGTTTCCAGTAAATCAATATAATTGATTGGTTTCAACAAATAGTCTAAAGCACTACATTTTATTGCATCAATAGCAAATTCAGAATGTGCTGTTGTGAAAATTACTTCAAACTTAACTTTATTAAGCTCTTTGAAAAGTTGAAATCCATTTTTATTAGGCATTTGAACATCCAAAAAAACTAATTCTGGATTGTATTTTTCAATTGATAAAATTGCTTCATCAACACTTTCACATTTGTCGAGAATTAAAAACCTATCTGGAAAATAACGTGTTAAAAGTTTTTCTAAAAACTCTCTAGCGTTATATTCATCATCAACAATAATGGTCTTTATCATTTTTTAAAGATAGATTTATTTTGGTTAATTCTAAAAAACCAATTAGTAAACGTATTGAAATTAGTGGTAATCGTAGAGATATGTCTCAAATACATTTGTTATTATGATGGCTGTTTGTCTGTTACAGGATAAGTATCTTCAATTAATACTTGGTTTTTGATTGGTACTTGATATATTATTTGTTGAGGTTTTCCAAACATTGATATGCCATTTTCAAGAGTTCCACGATACAATTCAATTTGCTCTTCATATTTTTCAGTAATATAATTATATTCATTTAAAATATCTTCGGCTGGTATCAATAGGATGTTATTTTTATATACTGGGTCGTTGCTCATTTTTACAATTAATCCATATTCCATTTTACGGTTAGATAATATTTTTGGGTCACGGTATGCTGATACATTGATAATTGTTTTAATAGTTTGCAATAGTATGCTTCCGTTTAATCTGTAATAGATAGTTATAAGTGTGTATTTCTTATTAATGGTATTGACTATTATCTTATCAATATATTGTTTAAAAATGGCAGTTAGCTCGGGTCTGTTTGTCTTTGCTTGCTCAATCATATTAGAACTAAATTCAACTACATTAAAATTATCAATGAGTTTCTTTTTGTCTAAAATATTTTTCTTTAGTGTTTCAATTCGTGCTTCAATAAGCTCACGTGCCGATGTTAATACTTGAACTTTGTGTTGGAATTGCTGAATTACAAAATTATTTGTTGAAGCTGAAGTCATGTCAATAAGGTTACTGATTTCATTCTCATTTTTCTTTAATGACTCATTTTCAAGTAATAATTGTTGTTCTAATAATTTCAAATCTTCATTTGCTTGTTTAAGAATATTATTTGGCGAATCAAGATATTTGAGCATTTCAGTACTATTAATTAATTGATTGTATATGATACTTTCAACTAGACTAATATTTAATGATTTATTACCACAAATGGTTAAGTGTCCTTTGGTATTATAACATTTATAAGCTTTCATTGCCTTAATAGTTGTTCCGTACGTTGCTACATACTTTTTGCCACAACGTCCGCAATACATTAAATCTTTAAGTAAAAATTCATACGTTGTGATAATGTTTTTTGTTGTTTTGTTTAATCTAATATCTGTACATTCATCAAATAGTTCTTCATCTATGATTGCAGGACAAGTAAAAGTAACACCTTTAAATGTACGCTTACCTTTATATGTTTCATTCATTAGGATTTGCCTAACTACTTGTTCATCCCACTGTGTATTTTGATTTTTGTAGCCATGTTTAATAATTTGTTCACGAGCTTCAACTTCATCAAATAATGTATTATCATTCAGAATTGAATGTTCTTTTTTTGCTTTTTGGATAAGGTTATTCAATTCACTTGTGTTGCTACGAGTTGGCGTGCCTTGTTGATTTAGCATCTTTGCGATTACTTGTGTACCATGTCCATTCTTGTAGAGATTGAAAATTTGTTTGATAACAATTGATTCTGTTGAATCAATTACAAATTTTTTATTTTCATCACCCATATAACCATAAGCTTGGTTGTTTCCTGAAATTCTTCCTTCTTGTGTTACCTTTTGAAGTTTTCCGCTTGTCATACGCTGTTTTAATTGCTTTGCTTCAATGTCAGAAAATTCAATTGCAATTGATAACATGATGGAAACAAAATTGTTTTCACTGCCATCAGGATTCATCGTGTACATTCTATGAGAATGGATATAAACATTTAGTTTAATCCTTGAAAACTTGATAAGTAATTCTTTTGCAACTGCTGGTTTACGAGCAATGCGTGAAATTTCAGAGACGAGTAATAATTTGTAGTAATTTGGCTGTGTCTCTAATTGTTGAAGTAATTTGTTTAATTCAGGTCTATCAATTGTTTCTTTGTAACCTGAAACTTTTTCTGCATATATGTCAATTTGTTCATCTTCAAAACCAGATGCTTTACAAACTTGCTTTAGTTCTATTATCTGACGTTGGTAGTCCTGATTTTCGCCCTGATTAGATGAAACCCTAGCATATATGCAAACTCTTTCCATAATTTGTGTTGTTTTTTATAATCAAAAGTAGTCCATATTGTTTACAATAGCAAACTAAGTTACCATTGGGTAAGGGCAACCCAAATTCCAATTCAATTCTTTATAACCCAACTCTCTAACATATTTGGCAACAAATAAAAACTCTTCGGCATCGTTTGTAATTACTTGCGGAATTACTTCTAATGTGTCATTGTTTTCCGGAAGTAAGTCGCGTTGATACGAGTTTTTGATTTCTAATTTTCCGTTCAACCGAATGTAGGGAGAATAAAAAGTATCAATCCCTCCAAAAATTTTATTTTGAGCGTTTCTAAAACGAAAATCGGTAAATCCTTGTAAAGGTGAAGAAAGTAATGTGAAACTCATAACGTTTATAAAAGTGCAAAGATACTATCAAAGTCATAAAGTCTAAGGTCGAAAGTCATAAAGTATTATAATCATTGTCTTTATTTTTTACTTGCAGTAAAATAGAAGGACTTTCGACCTTAGACTTTATGACTTAAGCATCAATTGCATAAAAACAGAGTGCAGCCAACGATCAAATTTATAACCTGATTCTTTTATAATTCCAACAGTTTTAAAACCAAATTTTTCATGAAAATCAACACTACTTTGATTTTCGGAATCGATTACTGCAATCATCGTATGAAGGTTTTGTTTTTTGGCAAGTTGAATTAATTCCGCTAATAAAAGTTTTCCAATTCCTTTTCCATGGTAATCGTTGCTTACATAAACCGAATGTTCGACTGTAAATTTGTAAGCTTCTCTAAAACGGAATTCACTGTACATTCCAAAGCCAACTACTTTTCCATCATATTCGGCAACAATCACTGGGAAGTTTTTATTGATTTTGTCTTCCAAAATTGCTTTCTGTTGTTCGTAGCTTCTGATGTTGTAATCGTATAAGGCAGTTGAGTTTAAAATATTGTAATTTATAATATCCAAAATTGCCTGCGTATCTTCTGTTTGGTATGGTCTTTGAATGATTTCCATAGAATTAAAATTTGTTTTCAAAATTAAGAAAACTATTTTAAGATTACTGAAAAACCCTTACAACTTAGTATATTTGTTACTTTGAAAATTATACAATGACGTATCCCAAAATACCTTTAGCACAAAGCATTCTTCAAATTTTATTAGCCAAAGAAATCACCAACATTATCATATCTCCGGGTTCTCGAAATGCACCTTTAACGATAGGTTTTGCAAGCAATCCCTCTTTTCAATGTTACAGTATAGCAGATGAGCGTGTTGCGGCATTTTTTGCGTTGGGAATTGCCCAGCAAACCCGAAAACCAACTGTAATTGTTTGTACATCAGGTTCGGCTTTGTTGAATTATTATCCGGCACTTTCAGAAGCATTTTATAGCGAAATTCCACTTATTGTAGTTTCGGCAGACAGGCCGCAAAGCAAGATTGATATTGGTGACGGACAAACCATTCGTCAGCAAAATGTTTTTGAAAATCATTCTTTGTACAATGCTAATTTAACCGAAGAGGCTTCAGAGGAAAATGATATAAAAATCAACGAGGCTATCAATACCGCAATCAATAAAAAAGGACCAGTTCATATCAACGCTCCCTTTGAAGAGCCTTTGTATGAGACCGTTTCGGAATTAACTGTAAATAGTAAAGTTTTCGCTTCCGCAAATGAGCCGCAGACGATTGAAAGTGCCGCATTATTGGAAGCTGCCAGCATTTGGAATACTGCAACCCGAAAATTGATTCTTACTGGCGTAAATGAACCGAATTCAATAAACCAGGAAACGATTGAAGCTTTCGCAAATGATGAATCGGTTGTGGTAATGACCGAGACGACTTCAAATATTCATCACCCAAGTTTTATAAACAGTATTGACACTATCATCACACCATTTACAGCTGACGATTTCGAGGCATTTCGCCCTGAAATCCTGGTGACTTTTGGTGGAATGGTAGTTTCCAAACGTATCAAAGCTTTTTTAAGAAAATACAAACCCAAACATCATTGGCACGTAGATTCGTTGAGAGCTTATGATACTTTTGGTGCTTTGAGTAAGCATTTCGAAATAGATCCTAATACTTTTTTTAATGCCTTTTTACCATTAACAGCAAAAATAGAAAGTGATTACTTCAGCCAAATGGATTCGGTTAAAACGTTACGAAATGAAAAACATGAAATCTACCTTTCTAAGATTCCTTTTTCTGATTTAAAAGTTTTTGAAAAAGTGATTGGAAGCTTGCCAAAAAATAGTCAATTGCAAATCAGCAACAGCTCGGCGATTCGATACGCGCAATTAATTCCGATCGATAAGTCAATTGAAGTGTATTGCAATAGAGGGACTAGCGGAATTGACGGTAGCACTTCGACAGCAATTGGAGCTGCTGTTGGCAATCCAAAGCAAACGGTTTTTATAACTGGTGATATTGGATTTTTATACGACAGCAATGCACTTTGGAATAATTACATTCCTAAAAATTTCAAAATTATTTTGATTAATAATGCAGGAGGAGGAATTTTTAGAATCTTGCCAGGACATGAGGAAACGCCAGTTTTTAATACTTTCTTTGAGACGACTCACAAGCTAACCGCTGAACATTTAGCGAAAATGTATAATCTGAATTATTTTACCGCCAATGATGAAGAAAGTCTAATTCAAGGATTGAAAACTTTGTATTCTAAAAATGATGAACCAGGAATCTTAGAAGTGTTTACTCCAACATTAGAGAATAATGCTGTTTTATTGCAATATTTTAAAGAATTAGTTTAGAAATAAGCTAATCCATTTGAATATAAAAAAAGCGTCAATTAAGACGCTTTTTTTATGCTTTAGTTTATCGAATTGGTTTTGGAAAAACTGCTAAGCTGGGATGGCCCAATTCATCAATTGCCTGAACTGCAAAAAAGTAATTGTCTTTCGAGTAGGGGATTTGAACCTGAGTATCTTTAACAAAAATTGCCTTTTGCCATTGCGCTTCAGAGGTGCTTCGAATCAAAATTTGATATCCAAAAGGCGCTTTACCTTCGGGTGCTTCCCAAACTAGTTTTGAAAAATTAGTCAATTCTTTAACTTCAATGCCTACATTTTTAGGAGCTTTTGGAGACCAAGCCAAATTAGCTAAACTGGCTAAATTGGCAGCAGTAGTTTTTCGTAGATATTCAAAATCCATAAATTCAGGCAAATCACCATATTTTACACCATTTTCAGTTCTCAAATCTTGGTGTTGATGATCATAGTTTTCATTCATCTCGCATAAACGAACTGCTGTAAATCCATTTTGGCTAAAAGGCGTATGATCTCCTCCACGCAAAAATCGGTCGTTTCTATAAACTAATTCTATTTCTAATTGCGGAACATATTGTTCAGTAGCCGTTTTGATATAGCGGGCTAATTGCCTTGAAGGACTATCGTTGTCACTATTTATAGCTTTTCGCATTTTAGCTTCCTCTTCGGTTTCTAAATACGGAATGGTTTCACTGAACACGCGAAGTTTTGTGTTGTCACTCAATCGTGTACCATTTGATAAACTATTGCCAATCATGTCATTATTAAGCATTGCCAAAATATTCCAATGTTCAGTTTTTGCCATTTCTGCAAGATGTTTTGCACCGTAAAGTCCTTGTTCTTCACCAGTTACGGCTACAAAAATAATAGTGCAAGGAAAAGAGCGCTTACTCATAATTTTAGCAAGTTCCATCATTGCGCCAACCCCTGAGCCATCATCATTTGCACCGGGAGCATCAGCAGTAACATTCATTACATCAGAAACGCGGGAATCCAAATGGCCGCTGATTATTATAATTCTATTATCTTGCGGGTCGGTCCCTTTTAAAGTTGCCATCACATTTCCAAGCTGGCTGTCAACGGGAATTCGCTTTCCATCTGCTTTTACTGTGAAATAATCAATTTTTGACGTAAGTCTTCCATTTGATTCCAATGCATATTTATCAAATTCTGATTTTACCCAAGCTTGAGCGGCGCCAATACCGCGAGTTTTACTTTTAATGTCGCTTAGCGTATGTCTGGTGCCAAAAGAAACCAGTTTTTTTACTGTAATTTCTAAATTTTCAGCTTTGACCTCAGTAATCATCTTATTTATTTCCGGATCATTTAAAACGGTTTGAGAAGATACTATAGAAGAAAAAAGTAATAAAGGAATTAAACAAATGATGGATTTTAATTTCATGATTTGGTTTTTTGGTTGAAATCAAATTTAATGAAAATTATAAACCGATATAGTTTTTGCACATTCTATTAAAAGGAATAGAAAAGATTTTATTTATTGTAGTATACAGGATATCCCAAATTTTAATTAAAAAATCCTCACACTTTTCATCAAAATCTTTGAAGATAAAGTAGTACTAAGGCTTAAATATATTGTAAGAGTAATTTTTAATATAAAATTTTATTTAAATTTTAAAAATGAAGATTTTATGAAAAATTAATAACTAAAAATCGCACACATAAATAATAAATCATTAAATTTGAGTTAGTTATGAAAACGAAACAAACTTAATTTTATAGTTATGGGGGCAAAAGATAAATTAATTGTGAAGTACGCGATTGACTTGAAAGAAAAATGTGGAATTAATCCAGACATGGATTTATTGACCAAAGTGACTATAGGATGTGGTCCGTCTATTTATAATCCTGATTCGTCAATTATTGCTGGTACACAACAATCAGAAATAGTAACTGTAAAGAAAAATTTTCTAATTAAGAAATTAGGTCTGCCTGATAGTCCGGCTCTAAAAGCAGGAATCGACACCGTGTTAAAACAATATGGCGAAACAAATAAAAACAAATATCGTGCGGTAGTTTATTATTTGTTGACACTACATTTTGGAAAGGAAAGTGCCTATAATTAAAATTGACATATTATTTGAAAAAGCGTCTATATTAGGCGCTTTTTTTAGTTTAATATATTTTTGAATTATAGAAAAATAATGATTCAGGACAGCACAGGATGATTTTGGTTAATAGGAATCATATTTTAGCATTCAGCACGCAATACTGATGAATATGATGAATTTTCTAAAAAATGTATTTACACTACTTCTGTTATTTATTTTTCCAATAATAGTAAACGCGCAATTCAAAAATATTAAGAACGACGTTTTTTGGGATACTAATAACGGAACGCCAATCTACAGCCAAGGTGGTGGAATTTTTAGATTTCCAGATCCAAAATCGGGAACTGAAAAATATTATTGGTACGGAGTGCAATATAAAGAAGCGGCTATTTACAGAAAAAATCCTGCTGTAACATTAAAAAATGCCACTTTCGAATCAGTTACTTGTTACAGTTCTACAGACTTGGTCAATTGGACTTTTGAGCAGAATGTTTTAACCGAAGAAACTGCCTTTCCTGACGGAAAACCAACTTGGGTCGGGCGTTTGGGTGTAGCTTATATTTCAGAATTAAAGCAATATGCAATGTTTGTACAACACGGTTCAGAAGTATTAATTGCTTTGGCAGATTCTCCGACTGGAAATTTTTCATGGCATCAGAAAATCAATATGGAACCTTTAATTGGTACGACAAATACTGGTGATCAAACCGTATTTACTGATGATGACGGGAAGTCTTATCTTATTTATTCGTATGGAAAAGGTCGCAATAAAATTTACGTTTCGGAAATTGGTATCAATGAAGGCAAAGTAAACTTATTGGATTGTACAAAAGTTTTTCAAGGACAAAGCCGCGAAGGAAATTGCATGTTCAAGTACAAAAACAAATATTATATGGCTGCCTCGAATATTTATGGCTGGGATTCTTCGTTTGCTTATTACTTGATTTCAGATAATATTAGAGGCCCTTATTTGCCTGCAAACGATATGCAAATTATGAAGGGAACTGAAGAAGATTATGCTCATGTCACGCAAACTGGATTTTTTTATACAATCAAAGGAAGCAAACAAGAAACCGTATTGTATTGTGGCGACCGATGGGCAGATTTTGCTGGGAACGGTTTGGGCTATAATCAATGGTTTCCGCTTTCGTTTGATGGCGATATTCCGCATTTCAATTCCCTTAGTTCTTGGAATTTAAATGAAAAAACTGGAGAATGGACCGTTGGAGCTGATAATAACTTTGTAAAAAACGGAAGTTTTGAAGCGGACAGAAATAAAATTCCAAGTAATTTTAAACCCATACAAGAACAACTTTTAGGTTGGAAAACTGAGATTATAAAAGGAAATAAAATAAGTACTACCGATGAAAGTTCTCCTACTTTAAATTTTTTCAATATCGAAGAAGATAGAAAAGATGTGATAGGAGAGAAAAGCTTGCAGATTAGTGACAAAGTTGATTTTAGCCGAAAAATTTGTCAAATAATTTCATCAACGCCTTATGTTGCTTTAAAAGATGGCATTTATACATTAACTGCCAAAATAAAAAACACCGAAGTTTTTGAAGAACTGACGATGTATGCCAAAAGCAACAACAAAACTTTTAAGTTGAATGTTACCAATTTAAATTCTAATTGGAAAACAATTTCAATTGCAAATGTTTCTATAAAAAAAGGGAGTGTTGAAATTGGTTTTTTAGCTTCTGCCAAAGCAAATTCAGTTTGTATGATTGATGATATTACTTTAGTCAGAAATAAATAAATTTAATTTGAGGCTTTTTTTATAAATCTATCGGTTTACATTTCTTAGTTTAATCTTTGTACCTTTGCGCTTTATAAAATAGTCGAAAAGGGCAAGAATCTCAAGAAAATGATTGAAATAGGAAAATACAATACGCTAACGATATTGCGTGATACCAAAGTGGGTTTGTTCTTAGGAAACCCTGAAAAAGATCCTGAAGGAAAACACGATATACTTTTACCAAATAAATATGTGCCAAAAGAATTTGAAATAGGCGAGGAGCTTATTGTTTTTGCTTATTTGGATCACGAGCAACGTCCGGTTGCTACTACTTTAGAACCTTACATTTTCCTGAATGAGTTTGCTCTTTTGAGAGTGAATTATATTAATCAAATTGGCGCATTTCTGGATTGGGGAATGGAAAAAGATATTCTGGTTCCGTTCAAAGAGCAGGCGCGTCCAATGGAGAAAGGAAAACGTTATTTAGTTTATCTTTTTTTAGATGAAAAAACCAATCGTTTAGTGGCTTCGAGTAAATTAAACCAATTCTTAAAAAATGATCACCTTACGGTTGAAAAAGGAGAAGAGGTCGACTTGATCGTCTCGCATATTACAGAATTAGGCATCAACGTTATCATCAATGAAAAACACAAAGGACTGTTGTACAAAGATGAAGTATATGATGATTCGATCCGCACGGGAGATCGTTTGCGTGGATATATTAAAAATATCAGACCTGATAACAAAATTGATGTTTCGTTGCAAATACAAGGCTATCAGAGTATCGAACCAAATGCTGAGAAAATATTAGATGAATTAAGAGCCAGCAGAGGTTTCCTTCGATTAACGGATAATTCACATCCGGAAGACATCAAAACTGTGTTGAAGATGAGCAAGAAAACCTTCAAAAAAGCAATTGGAGCTTTATATAAAGAAAAACTAATTGAGATAAAAGAAGACGGAATTTATTTAGTTAAAGAATAAAAAAAAAGAAAGACTAGTCAATATTGATTAGTCTTTCTCTTTTTATTTTTGTTTGTATCCTATAGACATAAACAAAAATAAAACTCTGTTTGTCATTCTTTAAAGTATCTTCAAGTGCATTAATCCTCAAATGTATATGTATACTAAGCATTAAGCCAAGTCGGGTACTTTATTAAATGGGTTGTCTATAAATCAAGTATTGTTATCATAGACAAAGGCTAAATTTTACATTACGACCATCGGTTATCAATACATTTAAAGTTTACCTTCTTTAGACAATTTCTTATGATAACATAAAATTATTGGACTGTAAATCTTTTTCTTAACCCTAGGTGTTACTTTTTATCAATTGCAATTCTAACAAATACTTTATTTATTGCTTCGTATTTTAAAATGATTTTTGAAGAAATTATATAATTTAAAACCATAAAAATAAAAGCGACAACGATTGTAAACTCACTCAAAAGAACATTTTTAAAGGTTAGTAAATTAGTGAACATTCAGTGCTAATCTGAATTATAATTAACATGGTTTCTTTATTATAAAGTATTGATTAGCAGTGTTAAAAGTAATAATAATTTTTTTTGATGCTAATAAAAAACGCAATTATTTTGAAATTTTAACGTATAAATTTTAATTTATTTTTTAATGAAAGAATCACTTTAATAAAATGATTTTCAACAGCTTAAAAATCTTATGAATTAAAATTGCATATTGAAATTTAATCCCCAAATTGGTCTGTGAGCTCCTTGATCAAACCCAACAGGCGCAACATTCATTTGTGTTTTTACTCTTTCTTTATAACCGAAACTGTCCAATAATGTATTAAATGGATCCATAAGAGCTAATGAAGTGTAACCCAAAAATCTCGATTTTAAAACTCGGTGATCGTGTCTCAAAATACTTTTTTTAGCATAAAAGAAACCTTCTCCAACCACTGATCCTAAGACAGGAGTTATAATAAGGTCTTGTTTTGAAGGGATTTCTGCAAAAGCTTCGATTCCATATTCCCAGAAAAAAGTAGACATGAAGGCTGAATAAAGAAAAGATTCAAAAATGGTAAAACCACTACTTCTGGCTGTCATATAGTAAATTCCGCCACAATATGGATGCGTTATGTAGTTAAGAACCCAATCATCTTCATCCCAAACTGGGCCTGCTTTTACATTTTCTTTCCATTTATGAAAAATTCCGTTTTCTTTCATGTCCTCTTTGTCCCAATTGGTCACACTTTCCGGCATAGCATATAATATCCCAAAAGCCGCAATTGCAGCTCCAACATACATTGCACTATCATAACCTAATCTTCTGAAATCTCTGTGAGCAGGTGGATACGTAGTGCCGTTTTTTAACATTACTGTAGTATCACTAAGCGTTAGCATATTATAATAGTTGGCTTTTTCTAATTGCGCATCAGAATATGCTAAAGAGTTTTGGGTTAGAAATTCAGGTAATTGATTTTGTGTAATTATTGGTTTTTCTACTTGCTGAGCAAAACTGATGTTGATAGCAAATAAAAATACAATAGCTTGAAAAATGGTTTTGAAAGGATTCATTTTTTGAATTAATGCGGTTAAAAATTGAACCAAAATATATTGGAACTCAAAATTAATTATTTTCTAAATGTTGATTATAACTATTTCCAGATTGATTCGAATAGTTCTAAGATTCCGCAAATATAAATAATTAATTAAGAAAGATAGGGCTTTTTTCGCAGTTTACTTTTTGGCAAAGTAGCGGTATTTTAATAAGCTGTTTTTTGAAATGTCCGTCGTGTTAAATTCAATAGTTTTAAAAAAAAGTCTTTGTGGAATTATATGAAGGTGATGTTTTTTTTTATTTATTATAAATCACTAAAAAAAATCCCTGTATATGATTGATATTATTAATTAAAACTTAAAATTTAATCATTTGATTAAAATGGTTGATTAAATTAAAAAAAAATATTTAATTTTGGAGAAAGTAAAAGAGATGTCATGCCTAAAATGTCTAATATAGAACAATCTACAGAAGAAAAAATTAAAGAAGCCGCACGTAAAGTTTTTATGCGTAAAGGTTTTTCGGCTACTCGTACCAGAGATATAGCCGAAGAGGCAGGTATTAATCTTGCCCTATTAAATTATTATTTCCGAAGTAAAAAGAAACTGTTTGACGAAATAATGCAGGAAAAATTTAAAAAATTGTTTGGTGTTATAGTTCCAATTTTAAATGATACAGCAACTTCGCTTGAAACAAAAGTTGAATTGGTTGCTTCGGGGTATATTCAAGTTCTTTTAGAAAATCCAGATCTGCCTATTTTTATTTTCAACGAAATTCGAAAAGAAGACTCAAGTATTGTTCAAAATATTAAGTTCGATAAAATCATTGTGAATTCATCTTTCATGAATCAATTGAAGGAGAGAAGAAATGATGTGAACCCTATTCAATTTTTGATAAGTATTTTGGGGATGACCATTTTTCCATTCATTGCAAAACCAATGATGCTGTTTTCTGGTATGACCAATGAAGAGACATTTACTGTATTAATGCACGAAAGAAAAGAATTAATTCCAATCTGGGCAAAAGCAATGTTGGAATCTAAATAACTAGTTAAAACAATTAAAATCGCAAATAAAATAGATAAAATGAAGAAGATAGTACTTACACTCTTGTTTTTCTGCACATTTTTCTTTGGTTATTCCCAATTAAAAATAGAATCGTGCCAGGAAAAAGCAAAAGCCAATTATCCGCTTATCAAGGAATATGACCTTATTGCAAAATCCCTTGAATACACAATTTCCAACGCAAATAAAGCTTGGCTTCCTCAATTAAGTGTTACTGGTATTGCTGGTTATATGATCAAAGGAATGCCTGCGATGCCGGGTGCAGGGGATAAAAAAGATTATATTTTTGTTGGTATTGCACAAGTCAATCAAACTATTTATGATGGAGGTGCCATAAAAGCCAATAAAAATATAGCGAAAGCCAGCGCCGAAGTGGACAAAGCCAATGTTGATGTTGCTTTTAATACTATCAAAGACAGAGTAAACCAATTGTACTTTGGGATTTTGGTTGTTGATGAACAATTGAAGCAACTGAACATCCTAAACGATAATCTTCTTCGTAACCTGAATAGTGTTAAACTTTCCAAAGATAATGGCTTGGGCTATCAATCGGATGTAGACGAAGTCCAAGCTGAAATTTTATCTCTTGAACAAAGAAAAATCGAATACAATTATACCAGAAAAGGATATGTTGAAATGCTTTCCTATATGATGGGAGAATCGCTCGACGAAAATATTCAACTAGATATTCCATTAACAGTAGAAAATTACGCCTTAATGGAAAATAACAGAGCCGAACTTAATGTATTTACAAGTCAATTAAAACTGAATGAAGCCACACATGCTTTGGACAAAGTTTCTCTTTTGCCTAAAGTTGGCGTACTCGCTGCCGGTATCGGAATAACTCCAGGAATAAGTTTGGGCGCATCTGAAATGTCATCACTTGCTTTAGTTGGATTAAATACCTCTTGGGACATTTCTGGACTTTACAAATCATCGAATAACAAACAACTGGAGAAAATCCAAAAAGACCGTATCATCGCCCAACAAGAAGCATTTTTATTTAGCAATAATCTAGAATTGAAACAAGCCGAAAGCAATATCGAAAAACAGAAAGCAATCCTTGCCAAAGATGATCAAATAGTATTGATGAAAGAAAAAATCAAGAAATCATATCAACTAAAAAAGGATAACGCCTTGGCTTCAATGAATGATTTGATTACTGCTATGAATAATGAGAGTGAGGCTCGAAGCAATAAAGCACTTCACAATGTACAATTGCTAATGAGCTTATACAATTATAAAACGATAAAGGGAAATTAGAACGAGGTACGATATACGAAGTACGAAATACGATTTTTGAATTTTGATTTATCAACGGCAGATTCGCTTTCGGACTTTAAACTCTTAAACAATTTTAAACCATATTAAACTTCTCAAAATATGAAATATAAAATAATACCATTTGCAGCCCTGACTTTATTTTTGTTTTCCTGTAAAAATACGGATAATGACTATGATGCCTCAGGAACTTTTGAAGCAACAGAAGTAATCGTTTCGGCAGAAGCCAACGGACAGATTCTATCACTCAATATTAATGAGGGCAATGTATTAAAAGAAAATCAATTAGTTGGTGCTGTTGACAGTACCCAATTGCATTTCAATAAGATGCAATTATCGCAAAGCAAAAAGGCGATTTTATCGGGAAGACCTGATGTTATGACTCAAATTGCTGCTTTGGAGGATGAACTCAAAAATGCCATTACCGATAAAAAACGTATTGCCAATTTAGTGGCTGGAGATGTGGCTTCTCAAAAGCAACTAGATGATGCCAACATGCGTGTTGCAGTTTTGAAATCAAATATAGCTGCGCAAAAAAGCAATCTGAACACAACAACTTCATCACTTAATGAACAAGGAACGACAGTTAATGCACAAGTGGCACAGATAAACGATCAATTAAAAAAATGTAGGATTATTAACCCTATAAACGGAACGGTCTTGGTGAAATATGCCAATGCCTTTGAAATGACAATGATGGGGCGACCTCTTTACAAAATTGCCGATGTTAAGAATATGATTCTGAGAGCGTATATAACTTCAAGCCAGCTTTCGCAAATTAAGTTAAATCAAAAAGTGAAGGTTTTTGTTGATTTCGGAAAAGAACAAAGAAAAGAATATGCAGGAATAATCAGTTGGATTTCTGACAAATCCGAATTCACTCCAAAAACCATTCAGACAAAAGACGAAAGAGCCAATTCAGTTTATGCAGTTAAAATCTCAGTTCCAAATGATGGTTATTTGAAAATTGGAATGTATGGGGAGATTAAGATTAAGTAATTAGTGAATGTGATTAGTGAATAGTAATTAGTCCTTAGTCTTTGGACGATAAATTCAGAAACTTTAAACGCTTAAACCTTAAACATTTAAAATTAGAAACTTAGCAGCTCAGTAACTTAGAAACTCAAAAAAACATGAATGTCGTTTCAGTAAAACAAATCAATAAAAATTATGCCAAGAACAAAGCCTTAGATGATATTTCTTTTGAAGTAAAATCTGGTGAACTATTTGGTATCATAGGGCCTGACGGAGCGGGAAAGACTACATTGTTCCGTATTCTGACAACGCTTTTGTTACCTGACAGCGGTCAAGCTTCTGTTGTTGATTTAGATGTTGTCAAAGATTTCCAGGAAATTAGAAACCACGTAGGCTATATGCCTGGACGTTTTTCTTTATATCAGGATTTAACGGTTGAGGAGAATCTTAATTTTTTTGCTACGGTTTTTAATACCACGATTGAAGAAAATTACCATTTGATAGAAGATATTTACAAACAAATTGAACCGTTCAAAGACAGACGTGCCGGAGCTTTATCCGGTGGTATGAAACAAAAACTGGCCTTGAGTTGTGCTTTGATTCATAAACCATCTGTTTTGTTTTTGGACGAGCCAACTACGGGAGTGGATCCGGTTTCCAGAAAAGAATTTTGGGAAATGCTCAAAAGACTGCAAAAGCAAGGTATTGCAATTTTGGTTTCGACACCTTATATGGATGAAGCTACTTTGTGTGACCGAATTGCACTCATCACCGAAGGGAAAATCTTGAAAATTGAAACTCCAGAAAACATTATCAAACAGTTTGACAATATTTTATGGGCGGTTCAAAGTAGTGATATGCATACTCTTTTGAATGATGTTCGGTCAAATAAAAACGTGCTGACTTGTTTCGCTTTTGGAGAAAGCCTTCATGTTACCATCGCAAATGAAAATTATGCAATGGCTGAACTGAAAAAATTTCTGGAAGAAAAAGGACATAAGGAAGTTCATATTGAAGCAATTGAAGCCACTATAGAAGACTGTTTTATGGATTTAGGAAATGATGTTAAAACTGCTGAAGTATGAAAGTAATTTCCAATGCATAGAAAAAAAATAACCACATGGTATCATAGATTCTCTTTGATTTGAAAATGCATTTTATTTTTTATAGAAATTATAGCTATGTGAAAGTGTTAACTTCTATAAAGTCTTTTACAGGCATAGTTAGCCTATGTTTCTATGTGGTTAAAAAGGTTCAATGGGATTATATTATTAAAAATACCAAGTATGAAAGTAATTGAAGTAAACAATCTTGTCAAACGATTTGGAGCTTTCACAGCAGTGAACAAAATTTCCTTAGAAGTAGAGCAAGGCGAAATATTTGGTTTTCTGGGAGCGAACGGAGCAGGAAAAACGACAGCAATGCGAATGTTGTGCGGATTAAGCATTCCAACCGAAGGCAGTGGAGTAGTAGCCGGTTTTGATATC
>Ga0308157_10002051_pt1 | contig 35859 bp, 32 predicted proteins | sample PhyBR1_FD_201035 | JGI IMG/M metagenome (GOLD analysis project Ga0308157, IMG submission 201035) | Phyllosphere microbial communities from UC Gill Tract Community Farm, Albany, California, United States - DLSLB.R1 | ecosystem: Host-associated > Plants > Phyllosphere > Unclassified | place: USA... | reverse complement strand
GAAACCAGAAAAATTCCGAATCCTTGTTTTAAATGGTATCTCACCAAATCACTTTTAGGTGTTAAATCTTTACTTTTAACAAAAGCTATAATCCAACCAATAATAGTGACATAGCTAAGAATAGAAAGGGTTTTATTATTCATAGTTTAAGTTATTTATTGGGGCAAAAATAGATACTAGGAATAGGACCTGAAATAGTTACTTTGTCTACTGTGCTTTTTGGTTGGTATTGGTTAGATTTAAATCGGTAAGAGGTAAAATGTATTTTTCAAAAGGTTAAATTTCCTCTTTCATTAATTTGAAAAACTGCTCCTTTTTTCCTCTCGAAATAGGCACAACCGATTTGTCATTCATATGAACCATTCCTTCGCGAGAATAACTTATAATAGAATTTACATTGATTAAATGCGATTGATGAATGCGGAAAAACATTGGAGGCTCCAGCAAATCTTCATAATTTTTTAAAGGTTTAGAAACCATAATTTTTCGGCCATCGGTCAAAAAGAAAGTGGTGTAAGAACCCGAAGTTTCGCATCTTGTAATTTGTTCTAATTTAACTACATACATAGCCTCTTGTGTGGGCAATATAATGCGGTCGGGAGTTTTGGTAAGGTTATTTTGCAGTTCGCTTAATTGCTGTTTTTCTAAAACTCTTTCTTGTAAAAGCGAAATCCTTTCAATTGCAGTTCTAAGTTCGTCTGGATCAATTGGTTTTAGCAGATAATCTATTGCGCTGTATTTGAAAGCATTAATGGCATGCTGCTCGTAAGCGGTTGTAAAAATAAGATGAAAAGAGTTGAAGGAAATTTGTTTTAGAACATCAAATCCAGTTCCGTTTTGAAGCATAATATCCATAAAAACCAAATCGGGCTGCATGCGGTCAATTAATTTTACAGCTTCTTCGACACTTTCCGCGTAAGCGATAATTTGAATTTCTTCTGGAGCAACCATTTCCAACATAATGGATAAAGCTTCGCGAATGCGCTGTTCGTCTTCTATAATGATAGTTTTGTACATTTTTTTACAATATTGGAATATTAATAATAACAATGCAGCCCGTTTCTCCGTTGTCTGCATTGCGCTCTAAAACCTGAAAACCAGCATACGGATGGTCTTTTTGCATTTTTGCTAATCTTTCGTCAGTAATTGTCGTAGAAAGAGAGGTATGATTTTCGTTTGTTTTCAATTTTCTCGAAGCTGTAAGTCCGATTCCGTTGTCTTTTATGGTGCAGATTAGATTTTTTTGTTCCGTTTGCTGTGAGAAATTAATCTGCAATAGACCTTTTTCTTCTTTTGGTTTTGGTTTTAATCCGTGTTCAACAGCATTTTCAATAAAAGGCTGAATTAAAAGTGGCGGAATAAGAATGTCCTCTTTAACAGATTCGTCACAAACAATCGCATATTCAAAACTATTATTAAGACGCAACTGCTGCAATTCGATGTAATTTTTTAAAGTACCAATTTCTTCTTCTAACGAAATGGTTTCCTTTCTCGATTGTTCTAGAATCTGGCGTGTGAGTTTGGCAAATTTATTCAAATAAGAAACTGCCGGAATCGTATCTTTCTGCAAAATCATACTCTGAATATTTCCCAAAGCATTAAAAATAAAATGCGGATCCATTTGAGAACGCAATAATCTTCTTTCTAATGAAAGTCTAGTTGCAAGGTTTTCAATGGTTTCTTTTTCCATTAATTGCAGTTTTAATTCACTATTGGTTTGTTCTTGCTTTAAAATTTCCTCACGCTTTAAATAATAACGCTGCCTGAAATAGTAGGAACGAAACATAAAAACAAGTCCAAGCAATAGAACTCCAGCAATTCCGTAGCCTAAAAGTTTATTTTGCTGCTCCAACTCATTTTCCAATTCAAGCTGTTTTATACGCTCCATTTTCTTAGAAGACTCAAATCTGGCATCTGCATTTTGCAATAGCTTCTGAGTGGTTTCATTATATTTTAACTGATTGTATTTCGTAAACAAGGTATCGTAAGCATAATACGCTTCAAAATCATGACGTTTTGCAGAAACTTCTTTTAAGCAATTGTAAAAAGTAGCCAATAAATAATTATCGGTATAAGGTAAACTAAGCTGGTATTTTATTCCTTCAATAAAAAGCATTTCGGCTTTTACATAATTTCCTTTTTCGGTATAATAAAAACCTTGAAGGCCTATGGCGCTTCTGTAAATGATTTTAATATTGTATTTTTTTGCAATTGCAGTAGCTTTTTCGAGGTTGTCAAGCAATGCAGTTTCATTAATTGGTTTCGGACCTTTAGAATAAAGATCTGCCAGATTGATGTAGGCGATTCCGATGTTGCTTTTGCTAATGATATCAAAAGATTCTTTTTCGGCAAGTGCAACTGTAGTTTTCAAAAAATCTAAAGTCTTTTGCCAATCTTTCTCTGTTCCAAATTCGAGTTTATCGGTCAAATAACCTCCGTAAGCCAATCTTGCATACAATTTACTTTCTGGATCTTTTGCTTTATAAGCATGTTCTAGAGCCTCTTGCGCATATTTATGAACCTTTTCTGGCGATGCCGGAGAAAATAGATACGATATATCGGACGCAATTTTAGCACATTGATCATGAGCATTTATTTTTGAGAAAAGGGTATACGAATGCAATAAATGGTCGATGGCCTGAGGCTTATCATCTATATAAGACTTTAAATTTCCCATTGCTAGAGAAGCAAAAGCTTTAACTCTTATTTGGTTGCTTTTTTGAGCTAAAATATAAGCTGTGTCTGCATAACGAGTAAATTCTTTTAAATGCAATAAACGCCTTTGTGTAAGAGCGAGATACGAATAACAAATAACCTCATCGTCGATATTCTTTTTTTTCTTGGCTAAAGCAAGAGCTTGCTGCTGAATTTTTTTACTGGCAGACGAATCAGAAAAACGTTTGGAATAGCCATAGGAAGCAATCTTTTCGACAGCCGAAATTTGTGCATTTATAGGGGCGATGAAAACCAAAAAAAGAAACGAGAACAACCATTTCGTTTTCCTGTTTTTAATCTGATTTAAAGTAGTTTTTTCGTGCATATATTGTGGTAATTGATGCCAAAGTACAAATTGAAAATAGACTGACCAAAAAAATCACTCCTCAAATTTGACAAGAAATTCCCTTGTAAAGTCTCTGTTTAGAAGTGGTTAAAGAGCACTTTTTCTCGATACTGGCATAGAATTACCAAATAAAAATCTAAAGCATCCATTTGCCAATTTCGAATTGTAGCAAGTTGATCTTAGTAGTAATCTTGCTGATATAAATTATTTTTAAAACTATAAAATTATGAATAAGATTTTTTTTACATTGTTAATGGTTGCTTGCCTTTTTATATCATCATTAAGTTATGGGCAAGAAGATAAACGCATTAAAATAGAAATCGCTTTGAAAGATGGTAACAAAACGACAAAAGCGGTATTGCGATCTGCTACATTTTCTTTTACCAAATCTACCGTTAGTGGAACAGAGTCGGAGGTAAAAAACAATTATTATTTTTCTCTTGATTTTGAAAAACAAGATATTGCCTTACTGGCAGTTTTAATGAAAAATAAAGCTGGAGTCGATGGTCAGATTACCATGACTGATACATTTGGAAAGCTTCCGACGAGAAAATTTGATTTCACAAAAGGAAGAGTAGATTCTTTAAGCGATCAATTAACTGCCGATTATACGAGCGCTTACATTTCACTTCTTTGTGATTCTCTGATTATTGATGGCGTTAAAATTGAGTAGAGAGATGAATCAACTTAAGAAATTCACAAAAGAAGGAAATCTGTATGTCATGAAAAGGCAATACGGCTTTGGACTAATTGTGGTACTCGGAATGATTGCTTTTACTATTGGAGGCATTTATTATAAAAATAATGCAGTAATTGGCATTTTTGGAGTCTTGGCTGTTATATGCTTTATTTCGATTTGGCAGGAAGGATTTAGTATTGATCTCGACAGAAAGGAGTTTAGAATAAAAAACGGATTGATTAACAAACCCGTTCTGATTCCGATTGCTGATTTTCTCAATTTTGAAGTGGTCAAAGTCAGACATAATTTTATCACAACAAACGTTTCCTTAAATCTTTATTACAAAAAAGAAAACAAGGAGAAATGCACCGGAATCGCTCAAGCTTTTACAACTAGATCCATGCAGAATTTGATGAATGAAATTAATGAAATTTTAGATGAGCATTCGAGAAAGATATAACATCGAAGAAACGCTTCATTCATTTTCATTAAATCCGCAAAAGCCATCACTAGATCAATCATGGTGGTTTTTGGTTGGAATAGCGGCAGGAGTAATAGCTTTACTATTGTTTTTTAATGATCTAGGAGAAGAAATGCGCTGGGTCATTGGTGTATTTTTAGTATACTTTTTGGTTCATTTTTTATATGATATTCAAATAGCTGCTAAAATTCAGTTTACGTTTGATGCTCGTAATAATGCCGTTTATAAAACAAGTCCGTTACTTTCAAAAAAGAAAATAATGAATTTGGATGAAGCTATAATTTTTGTTCAATCAGAAATGGGAAGCTGGCATTATGCTTTAGGAGCAAAGAAAAGCCAGTTTATTAAGAATTATAGAATTAGTGAAGGATTTAGTTCAGGGAGAAAAAGCGACAAAAGGCAAGACGCCTACGAGAATCTGATTTTAGTAAAAATAGGTAAGCTTCAAGAAAATGCAAATTCCAATCGCAATACTTAAATTCTGTACTAAAAATACAGTTGCAAAAAATTAAAAACACAAACGGGTTAATTCAATAAGAATTGACTCGTTTTTGTTTTATAAAGAAGAATAGCAGCATTGAAAGCTAGGAAGATAGGATTAGATTTTGACGATTTGATAGTAAACAAGCTTCATCAATATTGGATGCAGTAAAAGCGGTATTGCATATTTCTAAATTGTTAAAAGACCCTTTTGCTAGTTTAAAAAGATGAAATCTTAGAGAATTTAAATTAAATTTGCTTCGTGCGAAAACTAATTGTCTACATATTCATTTTTCTAATCGCTTCAAACAGCAGTTTTGTGCAGCAGTTCTATAAACTGCCAATTCTGATAGAACATTTTCAGGAACATAAAAAACTGCAAGGGGTAAGCTTCATAGATTTCTTGTCTATGCATTATTGGGGAGAAGATTTAAAAGACAATGACGGAGATCGAGATATGCAGCTTCCTTTTAAAACCATTAGCAGCAGTTCGGTTCACTTTGTTTTTATTTTAGACGACAAAGACTTACTTCCGGTTTCTTTCAATCCAGAATTACCACAATCAAAAATTCCAACTTACAGATCAGATCTTTTTTCAGATCCGAATCTGCTTTCTCTATTTAGACCTCCGATTGCATAATTAATTTTTAAATTTTTCTTGAAGTGACTGATACATAGTGTTTTCAGTTGCTCATTTATTATTTTTTAATTAATAAAATATGCTTAATAAAGTAATTCAGTTCTCAGTTAAGAACAAACTGGCAATTGGAATCTTTACACTGCTGTGGATTATCTACGGTGTGTATGAGGTTACCCAATTACCAATTGATGCTGTACCAGACATCACTAATAATCAGGTACAAATTATCACAACAGCTCCATCGCTTGGCGCAGAAGATGTAGAGAGATTAATTACATTTCCAATTGAACAAGCCATCAGTAATATTCCAAATTTAAAGGAAAGTAGAAGTATTTCACGTTTCGGGCTTTCGCTTGTAAGTGTTGTCTTTGAAGACGATGCAGATGTATATTGGGCACGTCAGCAAATTGCGGAAAGATTACAGCAAGTAGAAATTGATCGGAATGCAAATTCGCCTGAAATGGCACCTGTAACAACGGGTTTGGGAGAAATCTATCAATACGTTTTAAAACCAAAACCAGGTTACGAAGAAAAATATTCCTTAGAAGATTTACGAACCATTCAGGATTGGACCATCAGAAGACAGCTTTTGGGGACAAAAGGAATTGCTGATGTTTCTACTTTTGGCGGAAAATTAAAACAGTATGAAATCGCTGTAAATCCAGCCCGATTAAAAGCTCAGAATTTAACGATAAGTGAAGTTTTTACCGCTTTAAATAGTAGTAACGAAAACACTGGTGGAGCTTATATCGAGAAAGGACCAACAGTTTCTTACATTAGAAGTACTGGTTTAGCTAAAAGCCTTAAAGACATTGAAAACATTGTGGTTAAAAGCACACAAGGTGGACTTCCTATTTTGATAAAAGATGTTGCCGATGTTAAGATTTCTTCAGCGATTCGCTACGGTGCTTTAACAACCGACGAATATGGAGAATCGGTTGGTGGAATTGTAATGATGCTGAAAGGTGAAAACGCCAATAATGTTATTGTCAATGTAAAAGATAAAATTGCTCAAATCGAGAAAATTCTTCCTGAAGGCTTAAAAATTGAGCCGTTTCTAGATCGAACTAAAATGGTAGACAACGCCATTGGAACAGTAGAAAAGAACTTAATTGAAGGTGCTTTAATCGTCGTTCTAATTCTGGTTTTATTCTTAGGAAATCTTAGAGCAGGTTTTATTGTAGCCTCTGTAATTCCGTTAGCGATGCTTTTTGCCATTATTATGATGAATACTTTTGGCGTAAGCGGAAATTTAATGAGTCTTGGAGCATTAGATTTCGGATTGATTGTAGACGGAGCTGTAATTATTGTGGAAGCGATTCTGCATCATCTTCACAGTTCTAAAAAATACCAAGTCTCAAATGATATTTCGCAAGAGGAAATGGATAAGGAGGTTACAGGTTCGGCAGCACGTATGATGAATGCGGCAGTTTTTGGGCAAATTATTATTTTGATTGTGTATTTGCCTATTCTTTCTTTACAAGGCATTGAGGGTAAAATGTTCAAGCCAATGGCGCAGACTGTTGCTTTTGCCATTTTGGGAGCTTTCATTTTATCATTGACTTATGTCCCAATGGTCAGCGCTTTATTTCTAAGTAAAAAAATCAGTCCTAAAAAGAACCTTTCCGATCTTATTATGGAAAGATTAGAAAACGCTTATGAAGGTTGGCTTACCAAAGCTTTGCGTATTAGAAAAGCAATTGTAATTGGCGCATTTGTGCTTTTTGGAATAGCAGTTTTATTATTCGGAAGAATGGGCGGAGAGTTTATTCCGCAATTGGAAGAAGGCGATTTTGCTGTTGAAACCCGATTGCTGCTAGGAACCAATCTTTCTACCACAACAGAAACCATTGCAAAAATTTCTAAAGAATTAAAGAAAGAATATCCTGAAGTAGAGCAAGTGGTATCCAGAATTGGAAGCGCAGAAATTCCAACCGATCCAATGCCAATTGAAGGCGGAGATATGATTATTGTTTTAAAGGACAAATCGGAATGGACAAGTGCTTCTTCGTTTCCTGAATTGGCAGATAAAATGACCAAAACCGTTAAACGAATTGCGCCCGGAGTTACAACTGGATTTCAGTTTCCTGTTCAGATGCGTTTTAACGAATTGATGACAGGAGCCAAACAAGATTTGGTTTGTAAAATTTACGGGGAAGATCTTCAAAAACTTTCTGAATATGCTGAAAAACTGGGAGCAATTAGTAAAACCGTTGAAGGTGCAACCGATTTATATGTAGAAAAAGTAACTGGAATGCCTCAAATCGTAATTGATTACAATTGGGCGGAAATGGCAAAATACAGTTTGCGTGTGGCAGATGTAAATGCAACGATTAACGCCGCTTTTGCAGGTGCTGTTGCCGGAAGTATTTACGAAGGTGAAAAGCGTTTCGACATGGTTGTTCGCGTTGAAGACAACGGAAGAAAAGGAATTGAAGATGTTCGAAACCTCTTAATTGCAACGCCTTCCGGAATGCAGATTCCGCTTTATCAAGTCGCAAAAGTAGAGGAAGTAGAAGGTCCGAACCAGATTCAGAGAGAAAATGCAAAACGTAGAATCATTGTCGGATTTAATGTTCGAGGAAGAGACGTTCAATCGATCGTTGAGGAATTACAGCAAAAAGTAAATCAGCAGATTAAATTTGATCCAGGTTATTATATTACTTACGGAGGAGCTTTTGAGAACCTTCAGCAGGCAAAAGCTAGATTGGGAGTGGCAGTTCCTGCTGCTTTATTAATGATTTTTGCTCTGTTGTATTTTGCTTTTAGATCGTTTAAAGAAGGAATTATCATTTTTACAGCAATTCCGTTATCTGCAATTGGTGGCGTATTTGCGCTGGTAATGCGCGATATGCCTTTTAGTATTTCTGCCGGAGTTGGATTTATTGCTCTTTTTGGTGTTGCAGTACTAAACGGAATTGTTTTGATATCTGAGTTTAACCGAATTCAGAAGCAAGGAGAAATTACCGATCCTTTCCAGATTATTTTATTGGGGACAAAAAACAGGTTGCGTCCCGTTTTAATGACGGCTGCTGTAGCTTCTCTCGGATTTCTTCCGATGGCGTTGAGCAACGGAGCAGGAGCAGAGGTACAACGTCCGTTGGCAACCGTAGTTATTGGCGGATTAGTTACAGCGACTCTTTTAACGCTTTTTGTACTTCCAGCGATTTATTTAATGACGTATCACGCTAAAGTTTTTACTAAAAAAAGAAAAAAGCATATGAATAATTTAACCATTTTATTGAGTATTCTTTTTATTGGGAATATGGCAAAAGCGCAAGAATTACCCATTTCGCTTGACGAATTCATTTCAATTGCGATTCAAAATAATAGAACGATTAAAGCGGCTAAATTGAACGAGCAGTCGAAAAGCTACTTGCAAAAATCGGCTTATAATATTCCCCAAACACAAATCGACGCCGATTACGGACAGTTTAATAGCATTCAAAACGACACTCGTTTTGGAATTAGCCAGACTTTTGCTTTTCCAACAGTTTATAGCAATCAGAAAAAAGCCTTAAAAGCTGATTTTAGTAAAGCTAAAGCCGAAGTGCAATTGACTTCGCAAGAAATCAAAACTCAAGTTCGAAATATATACTATGATTATTTGTGGTTGAACAGCAAAAAAGAACTTTTAGTTTACGCTGATTCGATCTACAGGATTATGGAGAAAAAATCAGATTTGAGATTTAAAGCGGGAGAAGCAAATGTTTTAGAAAAAAGCGCTTCGCAATCTGCGAGACAATTTTACAGCAATCAGCTTGTAATGGTTAATAGAGATATTGAAATTGCTTTGAATTCGTTTAATGCCATTCTTCAAGATAAAGTGGAATACGCTCCAAAAAAGATGAATTTGAAAGCAGTTTTAAATCATTCGTCTATAGAAAATGTAAAAACAGAAAATCTTCCAGCAGTGCAGCGTTCGCAGTTTGAATCGGAAGCGGCTAAGTTCAGATGGAAAACAGAAGGAGCAAAATTACTTCCTGAAATTACTTTGGGATATAACAATTTGAGTATTATTGGAACTCAAACCAATACTTCAGGTCAGGAAGTTTATTATGGTAGTGGACAAAGATTTAATTATGTAAATGCAGGACTTTCAATTCCGCTATTTTTCACAAGTCAGTCGGAACGAAAAAAGGCTGCAAAGGCTGAATACGAAAGCTATGTTGAACTTTCTGAGGCGGCTAAAATCGAGGTGAAAACGAACATTGAAAACGCAGATCGTGAGCTAAAAAAATATCAAGAAAGTTTACAGTATTATGAAACTGACGGATTAAAAAATGCTCAAACCATTATTGAAGCTTCAAGCAGTCAATTGCAAAATGGAGATATCGATTATTTGCAATGGGTTTTGGTAGTCAATCAGGCCATTACAATCAAAAGTGAATATTTAGACGCACTTAATGCTTACAATAAAGCAGTTGTGACACTTCAAAATCTTAATAATATTTAAAATGAAAAAATATATTGCGGCGTTCATAAGCGCTATATTTCTAATTTCTTGCGGAAATAAGAAGAATGAGGAAACTAAAAATGCTGAAAATAAAAGCATTGACATCATTAAATTAAGTCCTGAGCAAGTTAAAAATGCTGGTTTAGAAAGTGGTAATCCGACTGCAAAAAATGTTAAGGAGATTTTACAGCTTCAAGGTACAGTAACGGTTCCGCCCAAAAGTGTAATCAGTATTAGTATTCCATTGGGAGGTTATGTGAAAAGCACCAATCTTATTGCAGGAATGAATGTGCAAAAAGGACAGGTTTTAGCGGTTTTAGAAGATATGCAGTTTATCGAGTTACAGCAAAATTATTTGATGGCGAAAGAGAAATTCGAATTGGCTCAAAATGAACAAAGAAGACAAAAAGAGCTAAATGCAAACAAAGCGGCAAGTGATAAAGTTTTGGAACAAATTACGACTGAAATGAGAACACAGCGTATCACAATGTCTTCTTTGGAACAAAAATTAAACTTGTTAGGAATTAGTGCTAAAACACTGAATGTTGGAAATATTAGCAAAACAATTCGAGTGATTTCGCCAATAAACGGCTTGGTTTCTAAAGTAAATGTAAACATCGGAAAATATGTAAGTCCGACAGATATGCTTTTCGAATTAATTGATAAGAAAGACATTGTTCTAACTTTAAACGCGTTCGAAAAAGACGTGACTTCGCTTTCAATCGGTCAAACGGTTATGGCGTATACAAATTCTTCTGATGCTAAAAAATATGCCGCTAAAATCGCTTTTATCAATCAAAGTTTGAATGGAGATCGTGCGGCAGAAATTATTTGTAAAGTAAACAGTTATAATCCAGAACTTTTGCCAGGACTTTTCATAAACGCCGAAGTGGAAATAGAAAATAAAAAAGCGCTTACAGTTCCTGAAGATGCTGTAGTGCGTTGGGAAGGAAAGTTTTATGTGTTTACAGATATTGGAAACAATCAGTTTCAAATGATAGAGGTAAAGTCTGGAGTTAAAAATGAAGGGTATAATCAAATCATTTCTGACGCCATTTCTAGCTCTTCAAAAGTGGTTGTCAAAAACGCTTACACCTTATTAATGTCTGCCATGAACAATGACGAACAATAATGTTTACTTTCTGATTACAATTTAGAGTTAAACAAGAAAACCCAGTAAATTTAGTTTTACTGGGTTTTTTAATTCTTTGTTTTTCTAATCGATTGATTCTAGCTTTAGTTGAGGGTAATTCATTTTACACTTTAAATGTGTAATTTTATAATGTTGTAAATAAATCAAATAGACTGCCTCAATTGTTTTTGTTTATCAAAATAATTTCATCTCCAGCAATAGCAAAAACGGTATGTTCTGGTTCAGGTTTCATGATAAATTTCCCAGTAAATTCTCCAAAAGCAGGTAAAATCATTTGATTACTTTTTTGAAAAAAACAACGCAATTTTAAGCTTTGAAGCCCTAATCCGCGGAGGATTATTCCAGGATGGATATGTCCTGAGAAATTGAAAAAATCTTCTTTTTCTGTAGGATGGTGGGTAAAAAGAAAATGATCAATTTCTAAAATTTCTGTGACAATCACACCAATTTTTTTATAATGAATTTCATCAATAATATCATGGTTTCCTGTAATTAAATAGGTTTCTTGATCATGGTTGGAAATCCACTCCTCAAATAAATCCCATTCAGCATTTTTGGCGCTGTGAAATAAATCTCCCAAAAAAATGATTTTTTCAGGTAGAAAATGATTCAAAACTGCTGTTATTTTTCTAAAATTTTCAGAAATAGCGTCTTGTGGAATAGCAATTCCGTGTTTTCTAAAATGCGTTACTTTACCCAAATGGACATCAGAAATAATGACCGTTTTTTGCTTTTCCCAAAAAACAGCCCCGCTTGAATGAAGTGTAAAGTTTTCGTTTTGTATTTGAATATTCATAAAGATCTATTTCATATAAGATGCAGTCATTTTCTGAATTCTTTCAGCCAGAGTTTCGCTTGAAAGTTTTTCTCTCAATCGATCGGTAATAATTGGAAAACTAAAAGGAGTCGGCTTCAAACATTGTTTCCAAATTATTTTTTGATTTGCAATTCGTTCCAAAGCCAAAATCAAACGTCCTTCTTCTAATTGATGCTCAAAAGTTTCTCGATACGCTTGATGCAATAATAGATTATCAGGTTCAAAATCTCTGAAAACTTCAAATAACAGCTGAGAACCACTTTGTAAATGCTTTGTTTTAACCATTTTTCCCGGAAAACCGGTAAAAACTAATCCTGAAATCACCGCTATATCTCTAAACTTTCTTCGGGCCATTTCGGTTGAATTTAAACTTTTCTGCAAATCGTGATGGACATATTCGGTTGAAAATAGATTATTGTCTAAAACCGCTTCGATATCAATTTCCTGATCTGAAAGCAATTCGAAACCATAATCATTATAAGCCAAAGAAAATGTGATCGACTGCAATAAACTTATTCTAAAGGCCAATAAACTGGCTAAAGCTTCATGAACAAACCGTCCTTCAAAAGGATAAAAAATCGCATGAAATCCTTCTCGAGTTTTGAAGGTTTCAATTAAAAATTCATCTGAACTCGGTACAATAGATTCTTTTCGCTGTCTTTTAAATAAAGGCTGTAAAGCTTTTAATTCTGGCGAAAGATTATCGGTATTGGCGCGATATAATTCCTGTCTAAGTAATTCGCTCATTTGAGAAGAAAGAGCCAAACGTCCGCCCATCCAACTAGCAATTTTAGATTCTTTCTTCGGATTCGCTTTTTTTACCAAAACCTGCATGTTTCTGATTTTGAATAATTCCAGTTTTTTTCCTGCGAAAATAAAAGTGTCGCCAGGTTTTAATTTCGAAATAAACCATTCTTCAATCGTGCCAATATAACCGCCGCTGAGATATTTTACATTCATAACGGCATCGCCAACAATAGTTCCGATCTGCATTCTGTGATGCATGGCAATCATTCTGCTGTTTATTTTGTAACAGCCGTTTTCGTCAATTTCCACTTTTTTAAATTCGTCATAAGCATGAAGACTTTGACTTCCTTGTGTAATAAAATTTAAAATCCAGTTCCAATTTTCCTCCGAAATGGTTTGATAACTAAAAGTTCCCTGAATTTCTTTGAAAATTTCGTTTGGATAAAATCCGTCAGAAACTGCCAACGTATTAAGGTATTGAACTAAAACATCCCAGCTGTTTAAATACGGAACACGATCTTCAATAACACTATTTTCAACCGCTTTTTTCAAGGCCGAAGCCTCGATTAATTCAATGGCATGAGTGGCAAGAAAATAAATAACACTTTCTTTTCCAGGCTGATGTCCGCTTCGTCCGGCACGCTGCATAAAACGGGCAACCCCTTTTGGACCTCCAACCTGAATAATTGATTCGACGGGAGCAAAGTCAACTCCTAAATCTAAACTAGAGGTGCAGACTACGACTTTTAATTCTTCATTCCGAATCGCATTTTCAACCCAAAGTCTGGTTTCTCTGTCAATGCTTCCGTGATGCATGGCCATTTCGCCAGCAAATTCAGGATATTTTTCTAATAATCTTTGATACCATATTTCGCAAGCCGAACGAACATTTGTAAAAATAAGCGTCGTTTTACTGGCTTTTATAATTTTTGCCGCTTCATCAATCAGATGCAAACCCATATGTCCGCGCCATGGATACGTATCCATTTTTTCTGGAATAATGGAAACAACTTTTATTTTTTTGTTAATTACCGCTTTTATTAAAACGGAATTATGATACGCTTCAGAATCTACTCCAAGTAAGACTTCCTGTGCTTGCTGTAAATTACCAATTGTGGCAGAGATTCCCCAAATACGAATATTTTTAGCAATGGTTTTTAGTCTTGATAATCCCAGTTCTACCTGAACTCCACGTTTAGTTCCTAGTAATTCATGCCATTCATCTATGACAATTGAACTACAATTTTTAAAAATACTCGAATAGCCTTTTGTTGCCAAGAGTAATTGCAGACTTTCTGGTGTGGTAATGAGCAAATCGGGCATTTTTCCTTTTTGTTTGGCTCTTTCTGAAGCAGAAGTATCTCCGGAACGAATTCCAACTGTCATTGGAATATTTAAATCTGTAAGCACTCTTTCTGCCGCTTGTTTGATCTCAACAGATAAAGATCTCAAAGGCGTGATCCAAATCGCTTTTAATCCTGAATTGTGTTTGGTTCTATAATTCGGATTTTCTTTAATATAATTTAGAATGATAGGAAGCCAAAGCGCGTAGGTTTTTCCGCTTCCTGTTGGAGCATTTAGCAAGCCATTTTTGCCTTGTAAAAAAGCAGTCCAAGTCTGGGTCTGAAACGGAAAAGGTTTCCATCCCTGACTTTCAAACCATTCGCTGGCGATCTTAAATAACTGCTCTCTATTCATCTATAAAATCATATTTTTTAAATCTTCGATTGAATTGGCTTCTTCAATTTTTTTATCGTGTCGCCATCTTAAAATTCGTGGAAAACGGGTTGCCACTCCGCTTTTATGTCTTTTGGAAAGAGCAATTCCTTCAAAACCAATTTCAAAAACCAATTTTGGCGTAACGCTTCTTACTGGTCCAAATCGTTCTAAAGTATTTTTTTTGATGAAATCATCGACCATTCTAAATTCCGCATCAGTTAAACCGGAATACGCTTTAGCGAAAGTGACGAGTTCACGTTCGTTGTTTTCATTTTCCTGCCAAAGCGCAAAAGTGTAATCGGTAAACAAATTGGAACGTCTTCCGTGACCGCGCATAGCGTAGGTGAGAACGGCATCAATCGTTAAAGGTTCAATTTTCCATTTCCACCAATCTCCTTTTTTTCTTCCAACTAGATACGGAGAATCTTTTCGTTTCAGCATTAAACCTTCGCTTTTCATTTCGCGCGATTTTAATCTTTCGTTTGCGACCTCTTCCCAAGTCGAAAAATGAATCCTTTCTGATAGCTGTAGCGGAATTTCTTTACCAATCAAAGTCGTAAATAATTCTTCTAATAAGGTTCGACGTTCTTCGTAAGGAAGATTCCGAATATCATTTCCCTGCCATTCCAATAAATCGTAAGCTTTAATAATAACAGGTGTGTTTTTTAAAACAGAAGCCGATACATTTTTACGTCCAATTCGGGTTTGCAAATCGTTAAATGTCCCAATTTGATTGTCTATATAGGGAAGGATTTCTCCGTCTATAACCGTCCCGTCTGGAATATTTCCAATAAAAGTTTGAAATTCAGGATACTTATCGGTTACCAATTCTTCGCCACGGCTCCAAACATAAATTTCGTTATCGCGAATAATGGTTTGAGATCGAATTCCGTCCCATTTATGTTCGGCGCTCCAATCTTCAGGATTTCCAAGATTTTCAAGTTCGCCTTCAATTGGATAAGCCAAATAAAACGGATAAGGTTTTGATAAATAATCGCTGCTTCTTTCATCCAAAATCAATTCTTGAAACGTAATCGTATTCGGATTCCAGTCGCCCATTAATTTATAAGCCAATGTGTCTTCATCAATATTTTCGGCTTTAGAAAGCGCTCGAGTCATTAACTTTTGACTTAAACCAATTCTGAAACTGCCCGTTATTAATTTAGTGAAAACGAATCTTTCGTAATAATTTAAATTAAGCCAATTGGTCTGTAAATATTCTTTTTTCTCTAAATCTGTTTTCTTTTTTAAAGCAATGATTTCTTGTAGAAATTCAGTTAAACTTTTATCGGAATGTTCTTTTGTGGTTGGAATTACAAGTGCAATCGTTTCGGCCAAATCCCCCACAATATGATAACTTTCTTCAAAAAGCCAAAGCGGAATATTAGCCAATTCGTTTGCCCATAAACGCAATAAAGTCGTATTAACCGGTCGGGGAGGGCGACGATGCGAAAGAATAGCGATTGTCCAGACTTTGTCTTCGTCGTTTGCTTTTAGAAAATAATTCGTCAGCGCATCAACTTTTACCGATGTTTTATTAGAACTGTCTAAGGTTTTTATAAGTTCGGCAAAGTTTTTCATTTGAATTTAGTTGATGGTTGAAAGTTGTCTGTTGATGGTTTTTGGAATTTGGAATTTATTTATTTTGGAATTTAACTTTCCTCTATGTCATTTGTTTCTCCTTCGTATTGCGTGTTGGCTGTTCGGGAATCGTAACCTAATTCTCTTAGATATCTCGAAAAAATATCAGAATATCCATGAGTGCAGATTACTCTTTCTGCGCCTGTTGCTTTTATGCTTTCCAATAAACCGGTCCAATCGCAGTGATCGCTTAAGACAAATCCGCGGTCAACGGCTCGTCTGCGTCTTGCTCCTCTAAAAGCCATCCAACCGCTTGCTGTTCCTGTTACAAAAGGAGTCATTTTTCGAATCCAAGTGCTTCCGTGTGCGCTTGGTGGAGCAATTACAATATTTCCTAATAAATCTTCTTTTTTAGTTTCGGCTGTTACGCGTATAGTTGGAGGCAGATCAATCATTGGGCGTACAATATTGGTCATATTTTCAATTGCGCCATGCGTGTAGATCTGTCCAATGTTTGTGTCGAGATTTTTTAATAATCGTTGTGCTTTTCCTAAGGAATATCCAAATAGAACAGAAGTTTTTCCTTCTGCACGATTCTCGGCCCACCAATTATTAATTTCAGTCATAACATTTGCTTGTGGTTCCCATTTAAAAGCGGGAAGTCCGAAAGTACATTCGGTTATAAAGGAATGGCATTTTACGACTTCATACGGAACAGAAATTCCGTCGTCTTCTGTTTTATAATCGCCTGTAAAAACCCAGATTTCACCTTTGTATTCCACTCTAATTTGTGCTGAACCAATAATATGTCCTGCTGGATGAAAAGAGAATTTTACGCCGTTTATAGTAAAAGTTTCATTCCAGTTTTTCCCCGAAACATTAATGTCTCCCAAACGATGTTTTATAATTGGAATATTAGAATAATGTGTAATATAATTTTGGTGTCCCCATCTCGCATGATCAGAATGGCCATGTGTAATAATGGCATTGGTTACCGGCCGCCACGGATCGAGATAAACATCGGCCTGCTGGCAGTAGATTCCTTTATCGTTAAATTGTAATAATGGCGGATTCATTTTTTATTAGATCATTAGAAAATTTGGCAATTAGATCATTTTTATGCACTTGCTGCGATAATTAGATAGGCTATGAGTGATATACTCAATACAAACAGCATCATTGTAATAAAGGTAAGCATTGCGGTTGAATACTGATACTTTCCTTTTTTTAATAGTTTGATAGTGTGGATGTAACGTAGATAGGACAGTAAAATAGTCAATGCTCCTGCAATTAATAAACCAATACCCAAATAAATGGTGAAATTGCTGTTGGGCGGAACAGTTTCTGCTAGATGTTTAGCGGGAACCTGTTTTAAAAATAAAGAAAATTTTACTGCTACAAATCCGAAAACCATGATCCCAATTCCAGTGCGAAGCCATGCTAATAAAGTTCTTTCATTAGACAAATATTCATTCATAACTTCCTGATCATTTTTTGGCGACATAACTTTTTTAGGATTTTTTAGTATTCAAAATTTCTATAAGGAGGACAGTTATATTTATCATCTTCATTATCTAGATTATAACTGTTATAAGGATTTGATTCGTTATAGGAAGGAAAAGTATTGTCCTCAGCCAGATTTAGTCCGCTCTCTACGATTTCGTAACAATCATCAGAAAAATGATCGCATTGATTTCTATAGTTGGTATCGTGATTTTGTCCCGAAGTAAAGTTTTCGTCCATTGCTTCATTTTCATGTGCCGTATCAACGTGATCGGGTTTACTGCATTTAAAATCATTTAATTTGGCAGTTTTTCTGTGGTTGCTTTCTGTTCTCATGGCTGATATTTTAAATTAGTAAGTATTTTTATCTTTATGATATACACAAAGTTGAAAATTAGATACTTAAATAATTTATAAGATTCAGCTTTATTTTTACATGATTTGTTTTCGTAGCGTTTTGGCTTAATTTCTATTTTGTAATATTCAAATATAATTCTGTAATATAAGCACTTGCGTATTTTGCAACTTTGTATCTATTAATAATTTAAAAAATTATAACATTATGGAAACTTCAAAAAAAGATTCGAAATCTGGAATGAAAGATTCTGGAAAAACTCAAAAATCAACATCTGGTTCTAGAGGAAAAAGCACTACAACAAAATCAACAGATTCAAAAGGTAGAGCTGGTCATTAATTTTTTTAGTTATTCAAAGTAGAACTAAATAATAAAAGCGTGCTGTTTATATATAAACAGCACGCTTTTACGTTTTCTGAAGCTTAAAGATTTATTTTAAAACTTCCTGAATTGTTTTTACAAAGGTTTCTATAGGCTGAGCGCCCGAAACAGCATATTTGCGATCAAATACAAAGAAAGGAACTCCTTGAACTCCAATTTCAGCAGCTTCTTTAATATCTGATTGTACCTCTTTAACAAATAAATCTTCGCTTTCTAGCACTTCTCTAATTTCATTTTCTTCCAAACCAGCCTGGATTCCTAATTTAATCAAGGTTTGACCATTGTTTAAATCTTCTCCATCAGTAAAATAAGCTTTAAAGAATATTTCTTCCATTCGATCGCCAATATTTTTAGTTTTAGCCAATTGAATGATTCTATGCGCGTTTAAAGAATTTGAGATAACAGCCTTATCAAAATTATAATCTAAACCAACGCTTTTAGCGCGTTCTGCAACTCCTTTATGCATTTCTTTAGATTGTTCAATCGACATGCCTTTTCTTTCTGCTAAAAACGTATAAACGTCCATATCAGGCTCTGAAGTAATGGTTGGATCCAGCTGAAAGCTTTTCCATTCAATTTCAAATTCATCATTAGGAAATACTGCAAGTGCAGTTTCCAATTGTCTTTTTCCGATATAACAAAACGGACACATAATGTCCGACCAAATTTCTATTTTCATTTTACAAAGATACGGAAAATTGTTTGTTTCAAGTTTTAGGTTTCAAGTTTCAAGTTGATATGCTTTGTGTTTTTCTAACCGCAAAGTGCGCTAAGATTTTACGCAAAGTTCGCAAAGTTTTCTTTTCTCTAAGTCTTTATCAAGAAAAAGTACGCAAAGCTTTGTGTACTTAGCATTCTAAAAAAAATAAACATAAAACTTAGCGAACTTTGCGTAAAACCTTTGTGTTCTTTGCGTTAAAAATTAAAGAAAAAGCATATCAACTTGAAACCTGAGACTTGAAACCTGAAACAAAATAAAAAACCGCAACTCTTTATGGGAATTGCGGTTTCTAGGTATAAAAAATGGTTGGTTAATAGCGATATCTTTTTTTTTACAATGATAGATCTTTTATTTAAAACTAAAAAATATCCCTGTAACAGAAAGAAACTTTAATGTTAACTATTTAACATTACAGGCATTACAAGCATTGTTACTGTTTCTCCTTCTTCTAAACCATCGACAGGCGTTAAAATACCAGCTCTGTTTGGTAAAGACATTTCAAGCATAATCATGTCAGACTGTAGGTTTGTTAGCATTTCAGTTAAGAAACGAGAGTTGAAACCAATTTGTAAATCATCACCTTGATAATCACAAGTCAATCTTTCTTCTGCTTTGTTTGAGTAATCGATGTCTTCGGCAGAAACGTTTAATTCTGCTCCAGCAATTTTCAAACGAATCTGGTGTGTAGTTTTGTTAGAGAAAATCGCAACACGACGAACAGAGCTTAAGAATAAAGAACGGTCAATCATTAATTTGTTTGGATTTTCTTTTGGAATTACCGCTTCGTAGTTTGGATATTTCCCATCGATTAAACGACACATTAAGATATAATTGTCAAATGAGAAAGTCGCATTTGAATCGTTGTATTCAATTTTTACTTCAGCATCAGAAGTTCCTAAAATACTTTTTAAAATGTTTAAAGGTTTTTTAGGCATGATAAAATCTGCAACTTGAGACGCTTTAACGTCTGTACGAGAGTATTTTACCAATTTGTGAGCATCTGTTGCCACGAAGATTAATCCTTCTGGTGAAAACTGAAAGAATACTCCAGACATTACCGGACGTAAATCATCGTTTCCTGCTGCGAAGATAGTTTTGCTTACCGCAGTTGCCAAAACCTCTGCAGGAACAAGTGTTACAGATGGATCTTCAAGACTTACTGCTTTAGGGAATTCTTCTCCTGCAGCATAAGCCAAGGCATATTTACCAGAATTAGAGCTAATCTCTACTGTGTTATTGTCTTCAACAGTAAAAGTTAACGGCTGCTCAGGGAAAGTTTTTAAAATTTCAAGCAAAAGTTTCGCTGGAACAGCTACACTTCCTTTGCTTGTAGAATCGATAGATAATGTAGCCGACATAGTCGTTTCAAGATCTGAAGCCGAAACGGTCAACTCATTATTGTTTAGTTCAAACAAAAAGTTGTCTAAAATTGGCAACGTATTGTTGCTATTGATTACACTACCTAAAACTTGTAATTGTTTTAATAAGTACGAACTCGATACTATAAATTTCATCTGCTTTATTTTATTTTTTGATAAGCTTTTTATCTATTTTGGGGCTAAATATACGGATTACAAATATATCTTAAACTATCCAAAGTATTACATTTTTTTATTAACATCTATTTACTGTATTTTCTTTTTCTTACAAAAGTAAATACAAGTCCGAAAACCAATAAAATTAGAATTGGAACTCCGATAGTTATGAATTGAGTAAAGGTATAGCTTTCGTAAACTTTTTCTTTATCTAATAAAGGCAGTTCTACATCTTTACTTCTAATGTTAATAAGTCCAGTATCGTCTAAAAGATAATTGATACAATTCATTACGAAGTCTTTATTGTCATATAGATTTCCTGTTCTTTGGTCGTAACCTAGTTCAACTGGCATCATATTTTTGTCCAATTGATTTCTTGCAATGTCTCCGTCAGCAACCACAATCATTTTATTTGGTTTTCCTTGTGCTGTAAAAGAATTGTCTTTAAAAGGCAATACTCTGTTTTCAAAAGCAGAATGAAAAGAACCTTCCAATAAAACCGCTAATGGTTTATTTCCTTTATTCAAATAATCCTGCGGAGTTGTTTTTTCGGTAACCATGTTTAGGTTAACTTCTACAGGAGAACCAATTGTTTTAGAGTATTGGGAAGATTGCAATAAAACGGTTTTCTTGATTCCGTTTTTCAAAGTGTCAATCGGATTTGCGAAATCGAATTTAATTCCGCCCAAGTTTTTAACGATAGGGTGTTGGCTCGTTGGAAAAACCTGTGGAGCAAATTTCCAGATAAAATCCTGATATTGTGTAGCGCTACCTTGTTCGCCAGTTGCTAATTTTATCGGAGTTCCTTGTTCGTCTTTAATTAAATCAGGATTAATTCTGAATCCGTATTTAAAGAACATATCGTTTAGATTTAAATCTCTTGGATATGCCAGAGTTGCGCCCATGTCATTATACAAACTATCCATATCGGCAGCCACTTGGTCAATTAGCCAAAGCGTTTTTCCACCGTTCATAATAAACTGATCCAGAACCTCTTTTTCTTCGTCAGAGAATTTTTCTGTTGGTTTAGAAATAATGGCTAAATCGTATTTTTTTAATGCATTTAAAGTCCCATTCGGATCTTTAGCAACAGAATCCAAAGTGAAAGGGCCAATGAAATAGCTTTCGCGAATCTGCATTAGCATTTTTGCAACGTGAACTTCGTTCAATTCGCCATTTCCTTTTATGATCGCAACTTTTTTCTGTTTGTCTTTTGTGATTTTATTGATAGCATCGGCAATAGAATATTCTAAATGTTGAATTGATCCGATCACTTTCTGAGTTGTAGAAGCTCCCATTATATTTTTTAATAATGGGATATTAACTTCTTTGTTGTTGTAAACTGCAACTGCCCACGGAAAAACCATTGCTTGGGATTGTTTTCCTTTATTGTCAACAGTAATATTTATTGGAGTTAAGCCTTTTTGGAAAAGCGATTTTGTCAATTCGTCGCTTTCTTCTTCATTTTCTAACGGATCAACAAATTCAAAAACAATATTGCTGTTATAGGCTTGAAATTCTTCTAATAACTGTTTGGTTTCCTGCTGTAAACGTCTAAAATCTGCAGGAAGATCTCCAGCCATATAAATTTTTATAGAAAGCGGATTCTGAACTTGTTTTACAATCCCTAAAGAAGTTGGCGATAAGGTATAACGTTTGTCTTTGGTTAAATCAAAACGATGAAAAAAGAGTGTCCCGAGAACATTTAGAACAACTAAAATAAAAATAGTGATGCCTAATGTCTTTAAATTTTGCTTTGTAGATAGTTTCATTAGGCTTTAAAAGATTTTAATTGGTAAACAGTAAAAGACAAGAAAGCGATAGCAATGCTTAAGAAATAAATAATATCTCGAGTATCGATAACACCACGGCTCATACTTTTAAAATGATTCTGCATTCCTAAAACCGAAATAAAATTGTTTGAACCAGGAATTAAAGTAGCCAGCCCTTCGAAACCAAAATAAAAGAAAAAGCATAAGAAAACGGCAACAATAAAAGCCACAATCTGATTTTCTGAAAGGGTAGAAGTGAAGATTCCGATTGCGGAATAAGAAGCAATTAGAAATAACAGTCCGAAATAAGAACCAATTGTGCTTCCCATATCGATATTGCCTTCTGGCGAACCTAAATCTGAAATTACTTTTACATAAATTATGGTTGGTATAATCGCTAAAATGATCAACAAAAATGAACCAAAAAATTTACCATTTACAATTTCCCAGATTGATAAAGGTTTTGTCAAAAGTAATTCTAAAGTTCCTTGTTTTTTTTCGTCAGAGAAACTTCTCATGGTTACTGCTGGAATCAAGAAAATTAAAATCCATGGCGCCAATGTGAAAAACGGAGTTAAATCGGCATAACCTGTATTTAGAATATTGTAATCTCCTTCAAATACCCATAAAAAGAGTCCGTTGCTGATTAAGAAAATCGCAATGACCAAGTAGCCAATAGGAGAACCAAAAAAGGATTTTATTTCTCTTAGAATTATAGACTTCATATATTTTGTTTCAAGTTTTTTCTAACCGCAAAGAACGCAAAGTTTTACGCAATGTTCGCAAAGTTTTTGCTGAAAGCTTTGCGAACTTAGCGTTTTTATAAAGTTTGTTAAGAAAAAAACTTGCGTTCTTTGCGGTTAGATATCATTTTAATTTAAACTCACTAATTTATCAACACTCCACGCTTCTGGTTTTGCATTGAATAATTTTTTTGTAAAATCCCAAACTGTATTAAACCGTTCAGAATTTCTGTAATTTTCTAAATCTTCTTCGGTTTCCCAATAACTATAGGTAAAAAAGATACATTTATCATTTTTGTCCTGATACAATTCTAAAAAACGATTTCCTTCTGCATTTCGTATTTTCTCTTTCACCGATTCAAAATTCTCTAGAAAATCAGGAATTTTTTCTTCGTGAAAACTCATTTTTACTATTCGAACAAACATGTATTCAATTTTAGATTTTAGACTGTTGATTTTAGATTTTTTGAATTGCCGAAAGTCTTACAGGTGCGCAAAAATACCAAATTTGATTGTTGTTTTTATAAAAAAATAAAATTCCAATAGAGAAATTCCAAATTCCAAAGTTTAGCGTTTTCAAATCTAAAGTCTGAATTCTAAAATCTAAAATTAATTTACGAGAATTTAATCGTAATCACATCACGATAGTTCAATCCCAAGAGACTGTTTGCAGAACCCACTTTAGAAGGATTGCTTCTAAAAATGGCAATTTCAAGAAAACCGGCTTCATTAAAAATAGCCAGTTTTTCTCCTTCATACGTTTTAATCGGATATTTATCTGAAGTTGCGATAGCCGAATAATTGGGCAGAATGGTTTTGATGCTTTTTGGACTCATCACAATTTCGTACGGACGTCCGCGTGAAATTTCTAAGAATTGTTTTTTAGAAATATTCGTTACCACGTTTCCAAAATGATCGATGTAAATGATGTTTCCTTTTATTGAATTTCCATCGTCGGCTACAAGAGCTTGCAATTCGGTAGCTTCTTTAATAGATGAAATCTCTTTTCCAATTACATTCAATAAGCCACCTCTAGATAGGTGAGAAGCTACTTGAATAAAAATATCCAAATCGGTAGCTTCAATTGGGAAGCGATCATGGATATTAATTGCGACAATTTTCTGAGGAACAATTTTTTGCGTCAGCATACTCAAGATTCCGTTATCGGCACAAATAAAATAATGATCGTTCCACTGCATAGCAATGTGCTGGTTTTCTTTATTACGCTCAATATCAACGCCAATAAGATGAACTGTTCCTTTTGGAAAGCTCAAATAAGCGGCTCCAATAATATAACTTGCTTCGGCAGTATTAAAGGGATCAATGTCATGAGAAATGTCAATGATCTGAACTTCTGGATTTTCAGAAAGTATTTTACCCTTCAGCGACCCCACAAAGTGATCTTTCAAGCCGTAGTCTGTAGTAAGGGTAATTATTGACATAATTTTGTTTATAACTATTGATAGTATTTAAATCTAAATTTCATTAAATTTGAGAAATGCAAAGCTAATAATAGTAAACACAAATTGAAAGAAAGAAAAGACAATTTGTAATTTTTAAAGCATTTGCAAGTTACAATATTCAGTAACACGTATTTAAGTTTATTTTGATAAAACTGAAAACCGCCACTGAATACGGTGATTAAAAAAAGACCCGACAACCACTAAATATTAAAAGGAATTTTTAATTTAAAACTACTTCATTTGAACGAAAGAATAATCGAGCTAGTAGATATTGCACCAAAAGAATTTTGGGGCGCGCAGGACAGCCATTTAGAAATCATTAAAAAGTATTACCCGAAGCTTAAAATCGTAGCGCGAGGGACAACTTTAAAGGCATTTGGCGAAAAAGAAGTTTTAGACGAATTCGAAAAAAGATTTCAAAGATTAATGCTTCATTTTACACGTTACAACAATATTGACGACAATGTAATTGAGCGTGTAATTATGAGTGATGGTCAAGAAGAAAAAAGAGCTTATGATCATGATAAAATCTTAGTTCATGGTGTTGGCGGTAAGATTATCAAAGCAATGACGCCAAATCAGCAATTGCTGGTTGATACGATTAAGAAAAACGATATGGTCTTTGCTATTGGTCCTGCTGGAACCGGAAAAACGTATACCGGTGTCGCTATGGCGGTTAAAATGCTAAAAGATAAAGAGGTAAAAAGGATCATCCTGACGCGTCCAGCGGTTGAAGCGGGAGAAAATCTCGGATTTCTTCCTGGGGATATGAAAGAAAAACTAGATCCTTACATGCAACCATTGTATGATGCATTGCGTGACATGCTTCCGAATGAAAAATTAGAGGATTATATTTTGAAAGGAATAATTCAGATTGCGCCACTTGCGTTTATGCGTGGGCGTACGCTTGACAATGCCTTTGTAATCCTTGACGAAGCACAAAACACCACACATTCACAAATGAAAATGTTTTTAACCCGTATGGGAAAAAACGCCAAATTTATGATTACAGGTGATCCAGGACAGGTCGATTTACCAAGAAGAACTATTTCTGGTCTTAAAGAAGCTATTTTGGTTCTAAAAGATATTGACGGAATCGGAATTATTTATCTAGATGATAAAGATATCGTTCGCCACAGATTGGTTAAAAAGGTGATTGACGCTTATAAGCAAATCGAAAATCACGATTAATAATTATTGTAGTGAAATGTTAAATGTAAATCGTGAATTGTGTTTTAACATTTATTAATATTCGTTTTGTACGTTTCTAGTAAAGGTGCAAAACGAATATTTTTTTGAATTAAAGATTAATTAAACGAGATTTAAATGAAAATTAGAATATCGATTTTAATATTATTTATTGGTTTGCTTTCATGTCAAAAAAAAGAAATCCCAAAAAATAAGTTTGTTGGCACTTGGTACGATACGGAGTATATAGTTCCAGGGAAATCAAGTATTAAAATAAATGCTGACAGTACTTTTGATTATAGAGGTGCGGGCTGTGATTGGACAGTGTTTTCGAAAGGAAGGTGGAGAATTATAGGTGATTCTATCGAATTGAGCAGCACAAAAATAGATACTTGTTATGTAATTTCTCCTTTTGTGGATTGTACTTTCTTTGACAGGAAAGGTAAAACCCCTTTGCCATTATTAACAATGCCAAATTGTGAACCAGATCAAGGAAAAAGTTTTTGTCTTTTTACAAAAGAAATTTTTTATATCAAAAATGACTCATTGTTTTACAAAATAAAGCCTGAATCAAAATGCTCTGACACTTTAAAAATTATGTTTGCCAAAACTAAAAAAATCAGAAGATGAAACAACTAGATGATTTCTATTTAAACCAAGAAGAACCCATAAAAGGAATATTTTTGGCATTAAAAGAAATCATTGTAAAACAAGATTCAGATATTACAAATACTTTAAAATACGGAATGCCATTTTTCTGTTATAAAGAAAAGATGTTCTGCTATTTATGGATTCATAAAAAATTCAAAAAGCCTTATATCGGAATTGTAGAAGGAAAACATTTTGATGAGCCTTTTTTGGTTCAGGAAAATCGTTCGCGAATGAAGATTATGATGTTTGATAGTAATGAAGATTTACCCTTGGATCAGATTGAAACGATAATTCAAAAAGCAATATATTTATATAAAACAGGAATTGTTAAGATTTAAAATGTTTAAACAGCAATGTTTAACGGAATAGTTAAATAAATAATAAACTTACCTCAATTTTGGCTTTCAAAGCCTGTAATCTTTGTCTAACCGAGCTTAAAGCCGTAAATTTGCAATTCTAAATATTGGAATATTAATATGACAAAACTTAAAAATATAAAAGTTGTAGTAAGTGACCTTGACGGAACTTTACTCAACCCACAACACAGAATTTCAGATTACACCAAATCAATTTTTCAAGAACTTCACAATCAAGGTTATTTGATTGTTGTAGCTACAGGCCGTCATCACCTTGATGCCATGGCTATTATAGAAACACTTGCGGTACCAGTTTATCTGGTAAGTTCGAACGGAGGTAGAATTCATTCGCCAGATAAAGAAGAACTTTTTGCTTTCAATTTGGACAGCGATGTGGTTAAAGCGGCATTAAATATCGAAATCGATCCAGATGTTACGGTTGTGTTATTTAAGGAAAACGTGTGGCAGACTAATAAATGGAATGAGAGATTAAACTCTTTTCAAGCCGAATTAAAATATCGTCCAGAATTAGTAGATTACAAAACTATAGACGATTTCAAGGCAATTAAAATCTTCTTTTCATGCGATAATCACGAGAAATTGGTAAAAGTGAGAGATGCTGTTTTAGCCAATTCTTCAGAGCATTTGCATCATGCTTTTAGTTTGCCAACTTGTTTAGAATTTATGGACAAATCGGTAGATAAAGCGGTTGCTATTGCAAAAGTGTTAGAAAAAGAAGGATTTACGATGGAACAAGCGGTTTCGTTTGGCGATGGTTTTAACGACTTGCAAATGTTGTCTGCTACCGGAAGAGGATTAATTATGGGGAACGCTCCTTCAATTTTAAAAGATGCTTTGCCAGATTTAGAAGTAATTCAAACCAATGCAGAAGACGGAGTTGCAAAATATATTGCCTCTAAAATTTTAGATAAAGAGTTTGCAACAACTTAATTCAGAATGTTTTATGTTCATTTTGTTGCTGAATATTAAATAATAAGTTATTTTTATAAGAGCTAATTCGCAAAGAGTTAGCTCTTATTTTTTTAACCTTAATTTGTTTTAACAATGAAAAGATTTTTACTTCAAGTTGAACGAAATTGTATTTCGGGAGCATTGGTTTTATTACCGCTTTTAGTTTTTTTTATTTTGTTAGAAAAAGTTTGGAAGTTCTTTCAGAATTATGGAGAAAAATTTGCGCACTTTCTTCGTTTAGATCTGGTATTAGGGAAATATGCAACTGATATTGCTGGCGGGATTATTTTAATTGCTCTTATTTATTTCAGCGGTTTTTTAATGCGATTATCTCTCTTAAAAAGATTTACAAAGTGGGTAGATGAGAAATTAATGATCTTTCTGCCAGGTTATGAAAAGAATAAAAAAGAAGCAGAAGAAAAGTTATTAAAGCGAAATAGTAAACCAAAACCAGTTACAGACTTGCCAGTTTTGTTTAAAAATGGAAATTTCTGGCAACCGGCCCATTTAATTGAGGAAGATGAAACGGGAAATGCTGTAATTTTTGTTCCCAATGCACCAGCGCATAACGAAGGGCAAATTTTAATTGTACAATCAGGAGATTTTAAAAAGTTGCCACAAACGACAATTTCTAGTTTAGACGAGTCAATAAAATCTTTTGGCAAAGGAATTTTAAGCTTTAAATAAATCAGTTAAAATTGAAGTAATATTTTCTTTGTTTGCTCTGCCAAATAGTTTTAAATTTGCATTCATTAAAAACAACACAACCAAAAGGATAATGAGCAACACAATCACAACTACAGATTTTAATTTCCCGAATCAGAAATCAGTTTACCGCGGAAAAGTTAGAGAAGTTTATAATATTAATGATGAACTTTTAGTAATGGTGGCAACAGATAGACTTTCGGCTTTTGATGTAGTTTTGCCAAAAGGAATTCCGTATAAAGGACAAATCCTAAATCAGATTGCAACAAAATTTATGGAATTGACGCAAGATATCGTTCCAAACTGGCTGATTGCAACTCCAGATCCAAACGTTGCTGTTGGGCATTTATGTGAACCTTTTAAGGTAGAAATGGTAATTCGCGGTTATTTATCTGGTCATGCAGCTCGCGAATATGCTGCGGGTAGAAAACAAATCTGCGGTGTTACTATGGCTGAAGGCTTAAAAGAAAACGATAAATTTCCAGAACCAATTATTACACCAACTACAAAAGCAGATAATGGTTCTCATGACGAAGATATTTCTCGTGAAGATATTTTAGCAAAAGGAATTGTTTCTGAAGAAGATTATTTGGTTTTAGAAAAATATACTCGTGCTTTATTTCAAAGAGGAACTGAAATCGCTGCAAAACGCGGATTGATTTTAGTGGATACAAAATATGAGTTCGGAAAAACAAAAGACGGTGTTATTGTTTTAATTGACGAAATCCATACTCCAGATTCTTCGCGTTATTTCTACGCTGATGGATATGCTGAAAGACAGGCTAATGGAGAGGAGCAGAAACAATTATCTAAAGAATTTGTTCGCCGTTGGTTGATCGAAAATGGTTTTCAAGGTCAGGAAGGACAGCAAATTCCGAATATGACAGACGAATATATCGAGTCTGTTTCTGAGAGATATATCGAATTATTTGAGAATATTTTAGGAGAAAAATTTGTAAAAGCTGATATTGACAATATTGATCAACGTATTGAAAAAAACGTATTAGATTACCTTTCTTCAAAATAGTAATTTCGGGTTTAAACTAACTATTTAAGCCATGAAATTTATAACCCAAAAAAATGCCCTGCTATTTGTATGTTTTACAGCAGGGCATTTTCTTTTTGCGCAGATTGATAAAAATGCGACAAAGGAAACTAAAAACTTATATCAGAATCTTAAAACTATTTCCGAAAAGCATATTCTTTTCGGGCATCAGCACGCGCTTGAATACGGACATGGATGGAGTAATGAGCCTAATCGTTCAGATGTAAAATCGGTTACGGGTTCGCATCCTGCCATTGTTGGGATTGATTTTAGTGATTTTTCTGGTCGTTCCAAAGACCAAATTGAAAAGACTAAAGATTTATTGCGAAAAAATGTAATCGATACGTATGAAAGAGGCGGAATTACAACTGTTTCTTGGCATTTTAATAATCCAGCTTCTGAAGGAGGATTTTATTGGAAAGGCGGAATTTCAGCTGCTTCCATGTCTTTGATAAAGCCTGGAGGTTCTCATCACGAGGAATACAAAGAGATTTTAAAAACTATTGCCGATTTTGCGCATTCTGTTAAAGCAAAAGATGGAAAACTTTCCCCGATGATTTTCAGGCCTTTTCATGAATTTGATGGCGATTGGTTTTGGTGGGGGAGAACGCATACTTCTCGAGAAGATTTTATTGCGGTTTGGCAGTTTACGGTTTCTTATTTAAGAGATACTTTGGGAGTTCATAATTTTATTTATGCTTTTTCTCCTGATAATAAATTTAATTCTGAAGCAGAATATTTAGAGCGTTATCCAGGTGATGAATTTGTTGATATGCTTGGCATGGATGATTATGGAGATTTTGGAAGAGATGGCAAATACGATCTAGATGCTGGACTAAGAAAACTTAAAATATTTTCTGATTTGGCTATAAAAAAGAAAAAATTAGCTGCATTTACAGAAACCGGACTAGAGTCAATTCCTAATGAAAAGTGGTGGACAGAAGTTTTACTTAAGACTTTAAAATCCGAAAATCTGCAATTGGCTTATGTTTTAGTTTGGAGAAACGATGTTACAAGTCCAACGCATTATTACGCGCCTTTTCCGGGACAAGTAAGCGAAAAAGACTTTATAAAATTCTATAATGATCCTTTTACTTTATTTGAAAAGGATTTGAAGAATATTTACAGCAAAAAATTTAAGATATAGTGTATTCTTCTACAAATTAAGAACGCAATTTAGGTCAAACTAAATTGCGTTTTTTTATTTTTTTGAAGTAATCATGCAACCTTCTCGAGTTTTAAGTCGTCTAACAAGTAAATCATCATCATCATCATCATCATCAATCATTTAACAAACAATCATCATGAAAAAATCAGTAGTTATTTTAGGATTATTTTTCCTTTTTGGAAATGTTTCTATTGCATCAAATTCGGCAATTGCAGCTAAAAATCAAGTAGAATTTTCAGTTTATGGAAAATCTCCGTTACATCTCGCCATTAGCAAAGGCGATTTTGAAGCCGTTAAGAAGTTCGTTCTGTATGGCACCAATGTCAATAAAATGGAAAATAATATGACGCCATTAATGGTTGCAGCAAGATTTAACCATTGTGACATTATTAAATTATTACTTGCCAATGGAGCAGATTCGTCAATCGAAAACTCGCATGGTTTAACCGCTTTGAATTATGCAGAGTACGCCAAATCATCAGACTCTATTAATATTTTAAAGACGCTAAAAGAAAATCGTAAGAATAGTAAATAGAAAAAGAAAAGTGCAATTCAAAAAAACGGAATTGCACTTTTTTATTTTAAAATGATAAAGTGTTATTCCATTTTCTCTTTTAAATTTTCTAGACCTTTTTGCAGATCGTTTCCAATCATTTGATCCATTTTTAGCATCGGAAGCATAATATTTGTTGGATAAGGAATTACACCGCTGATTCCCCATCTTACTTTTGTCTGATTTCCCGAAACCGGTTCAGTAGACATAAATCCAACTGCAGTATCTTCCATAGGCTTTTTAAAACGAAGAGCAAAATCCAGACGTCTATTTTCTGTTATTTTCGTGATCTCTTGTTCGCCAACTCCAACTTCTTTTACATTACTTTCCCAAGAAGATACAGCGCCTACTGCGCCATCAGTACCTTTATAAGTAATCCTTATTTTTGGATCCCTATTTGCCCAAACACTAAACTCATTTTGGTTCTTTAAGGATCTGACATATTTAAAAATACTATCGGCAGGTTTGTTGATCGTAATTTCTCTTTCAACCGAATATTCCTTCGGCATAAAGTAGGCAACAATTAAAACAATCGAAATGAATAAAATTAAAATAACTAGTAATCTTTTAATGAAAATCATGGTTTTTTGTTTTTAAGGTTAGTGTTTTTTGGATAGATTTTTTTGGATAGATTTTTTTGCTAAACAAAGAACTATAGGGCTTTTAGATTGAAACGCTATCTTTTTGATTTTTAATCCCATAGTAAATTTAAAAAATTATTTGAAAGTTTGAAATGAAGGGGTTTGCAAAAAAGATTAAAAATAAATAAGATTTATTGTAACATTTTCTTTTTTATGTAGTCTATTATAGTAAAACCATTAATTTGGTAACGTTTGGGTTCTTTAATTATCGTATTATTAAGTAACTGTTAAGAATTGGTTAAAACATGGTACTTTGTAATGCATAATACGATAAAATGAATTACTTTTACATCAGAAATTAAAATCATCAATAATCAATTAATAAACAAACAATCAATCATTATGAAAAAATCAGTTATTTATTTAGGACTAGCCTTGGTAACATTTGGAAATGTAGCAATGGCTTCAAACGGAGTTTCAACTGTTAAAAATCCAATCGAACGTACAGGTTATACAGCAAACCCTTTAAATGTTGCTATTAGCAAAGGAGATATTGAAACAGTTAAGAAATTTATTGAGTACGGAGCAGATGTAAATTTAATCTCAGAAGATCTTACTCCATTAATGACAGCTGCACGTTATAACAAATTTGAAATCATTAAAGTTTTATTGGCAAATGGCGCAAAAGCTAGTGCAAAAAATGAAAATGGTTTTACTGCATTGAAATATGCAGAATTATCAAATGCTTCAGAATCTATTGCGATTTTGAAAGATCTGAAATAACAGTATAAAAAAGTTTTGAGTTAGTAGAAAAAAAGACCTTTGTGAGCAGAAGGTCTTTTTTTTGTTTTAGAATGAACTCTAAAACAAAAAAGCATCATTATAAAAATGATGCTTCTTCTTTTTTAAATCCCAACAAATTGATTTAAAACTAAATATTTTGATTGCTATTCTATTGGCACATCTTTTTTTCTATTGAATACCCAGAATAAAATTGGGAATACTAATAAAGTTAAGACTGTAGCTGTCATTAAGCCACCAATAATTACAATAGCAAGTGGTTTTTGAGATTCTGAACCAATTCCTGTAGAAATTGCAGCAGGCATAAGACCTATAGAAGCCATTAAGGCAGTCATAACTACAGCTCTTGTTCTAGCTTTTACTCCTCTAAAAATGGATTCTTCGAGCGAGAATTTTGCTTTCAGATTATGATGGAATTCAGAAATCAGAATAACTCCATTTTGAATACAAATTCCTAAAAGAGCAATAAATCCAACTCCAGCAGAAATTCCGAAATTCATTCCTGTAATATGAAGCGCAATGATTCCGCCAATAATGGCAAATGGAACGTTGGCAAGAACAAGAAGAGAATCCTTAAAGTTTCCAAACAAAATAAATAAAAGAACAAAAATTCCAATTAAACTTATCGGTACCACTTGTGCTAAACGAGCACTAGCACGAACTTGATTTTCAAATTCTCCTGTCCAGCCTGTTGTGTAACCTGCAGGAAGTTTTAATTTATTTACTTTTGATTGTGCTTCGGCAATGGTACTTCCTAAATCTCGATCACGAACAGAAAATTTAACGCCAATAAAACGCTTGGTATTATCTCTGTAAATAAATGCCGGACCTGTAATGGTTTTGATGTCGCAAATTTCTTTTAAAGGAATTTTGATTCCGTTGATCGTTGGAACTTTAATTTCTTCCAAATCTTTTTCGTCTTTTCGATATTCTTTTGAGAAACGAACACGAACATCAAATTTTTTCTCATCCTCGTATTTTTCAGTTGCTGTTTTTCCTCCAAAAGCTAATTCTAAAACCGCTTGAGCATCACTTAAAGTTACTCCGTAAGCAGCCATTTTTTCTCGATCAAGAATAACGCTTATTTCTGGCTGACCAACATTTCTTAAAATACCAGCATCTTTGATACCCGGAATATTTTTAATCTGTGCCAAAACTTCATTTGCGAGCTGATCCAATTTATTCAAATCATCGCCATAAATCTTAACCGCATTTGATGCTTTAAATCCCGCTACCGATTCGGCAACGTTATCAATTACAGGTTGCGAGTAATTATAGGTTATCCCTTGGTGAACTTTTAGTTTTTCATCCATTTCATTAATCAAATCGTCCATAGAGATTTTACGTTTCCATTCTTTTTGCGGAATTAAGTCTACTTGCAGCTGAATAAACCCAAAACCATTTGGATCGGTTCCGTCATTGCTTCGTCCAGTTTGCGATAATACCTTTTTTACCTCTGGAAAACTTTCTAAGTCTTTTCTAATTATTGCCGCTGTTTTAACACTTTCGGGAAGAGAAGTACTCATTGGTAATTCGGCAGTAACCCATAATGCGCCCTCATTTAATTGAGGTAAAAATTCTGTTCCTAAGAAACCTGCAGAAAAGAAAACACCAACCAATAGCGCCGTAGAAGCAATTAGAGTTTGTACTTTGTGCTTGAATGTCCATGCAAAACCTTTAGAAACAATTCGATCCCAAAAATTAACAAACGGATTGTGTTTTTCTTTTACATTTTTATTCAATAAAATATGCGAAAGAACGGGTACCAGAGTTAATGTAAATATAAGCGCTCCCAACAATGCAAAACCTAATGTAAAGGCTAGGGGAGAGAACATTTTTCCTTCTACTTTCTGGAACGAGAAGATAGGAAGCAAAGCCGTGATAATGATTAACTTTGAAAAGAAAATGGCTTTACCCATTTCAGTTCCTGTTCTTTTGATCAAGCTTCCTTTGGCAATTTTATTAAATTTCTCCATGCCCAATTGATGCGCTCGATGATCTAAAACTACAAATAAGCCTTCGACCATTACAACGGCTCCATCAATGATAATTCCGAAATCGACAGCACCTAAACTTAATAAGTTGGCGCTCATTCCCATCATTTTAAGACATAAAAAAGCAAATAATAAAGAAAGCGGAATTACGATCGAAACTGTAAAAGTAGTTCTCCAGTCTGCCATAAATAAGAATACCACGACCGTAACCAGAATAATACCTTCAAATAAGTTATGCATTACCGTTTCGGTCGTAAAATTCATCAGATTATCACGATCGTAGAAAGTTTCAATTTTAATATCTTTTGGCAAGACATTATCATTTAGATCTTTGATTTTTGCTTTTATAAGGGCAAGTGTTTCTTGAGGGTTTTCACCTTTTCTCATTACTACAATTCCTTCAACGGCATCGTCATTATCTCCAAGACCGGTCTGACCAACTCTTGGCATTGAACTTTCATAAACTTCTGCTAGATTTTTAACTAAAATTGGATTTCCGCCAGCATCATCAACAATAATATTTCCAATATCTGCCTTTGATTTTAATAAACCAACACCGCGAACAACAAAAGCTTGTCCGTTTTTTTCAATAACATCACCTCCCACGTTTAAGTTTCCAGCATTTACCGCATTATAAACTTGTAGTGGCGTAATATTATATTTGGCTAGTTTAATCGGATCAACTCCAACTTCGTATGTTTTAGTTTGTCCACCAAATACATTTAGATCGGCAACACCAGGAAGAGAACGAAGCTGTTTATCAATTACCCAGTTTTGGTATGTCAATAATTCTCTACTATCTCTACTGTTGCTTTTTACAATATATCTAAAAATTTCTCCTGTTGGGCCATAAGGTGGCTGAACATCTGGTTCTACATCATCGGGAAGTGAAACATTCTTCAATAAATTGTTTACTTGGAAACGGGCAAAAGTATCATCTACGCCATCGTCAAAAATAATTTTTATAACCGATAAGCCAAACATGGTAATGCTTCGAACGCTTGTTTTCTTTTGAACTGAGTTCATCGCAATTTCAATTGGAGAGGTTACAAAACGCTCTACCTCTTCAGCACTTTTTCCATTCCATTGCGTGATTATGATGATCTGTGTATTGGTAACATCTGGGAAAGCATCGATAGGCATATTTTTGAATGAAATAAATCCAGCAACAGCCAATAATCCTACCCAAAAGAAGGTAAATGCTTTATTCTTTAAAGAGAAAGCAATAATGTTTTTTATGAATTTGTTCATGTTCTTAGTTGTTTAAAGCACCATAAATAAATAGCTGATTGTTTGTGATTACTTTTTCATTCTCCTTTAATCCGCTTGAAATGTAAGTAGTATCACCAACAACTCTGTAAACTTCTACTTGTCTTGTTTCTATATTATTACGGTCTTTGAATACCACAACAAAGTTTTTACTTTTATCAAAAACAATTGCTTTACTCGGCACGGCTATCATAGATTGATTTTCGTTGAAAGACAATTTAATATTAGCATTCATATCTGGCTTAAGCATATAATCTGGATTGCTTAGTTTGATTCTAGCCTGCATTGC
>Ga0308157_10002050_pt1 | contig 35864 bp, 34 predicted proteins | sample PhyBR1_FD_201035 | JGI IMG/M metagenome (GOLD analysis project Ga0308157, IMG submission 201035) | Phyllosphere microbial communities from UC Gill Tract Community Farm, Albany, California, United States - DLSLB.R1 | ecosystem: Host-associated > Plants > Phyllosphere > Unclassified | place: USA... | reverse complement strand
AAATCCCTGATTTGCAGGAATACGGCACCGGAAATCCCTGAATTAAAAGCTGCTGCAAAAGCCTGATTTTATTGTTGGCTAAAGTCGTGTGGTGCTGATCACCAAGAAGTTTAAAATCAACCTCGATGTCTTCCAGCAGTGGAAATTCTTTTTCCACCGGAAAAATATCTTCATTAAATTCCTCAAAAAGTTCAAAATGAATATTCTTTTTCGGAATTCCGTGATGGTAGCAGGCGTTTGCCAAAGATTTTATCATTTCGCCTTTACCGCAAATCAGCACTTCGTCCACGGCGTCCCAGATCGTGCTTTCTTCATCGGTATCATCCAAAAGCAAAAACTGGTTGATAATGAGCGCGACTTTCTTTTCATCAAGACGACCCTCGTAAATTCCGTTTCCCACTTTTTCACGCGAGAAAAAATGATAAATTTCAAACCTTTCGGGATATTTTAATTTCAATTCATTCAGCTCGGAACGAAAAGCCACATCTTCAGCACTTTTATTTCCATAGAACAGAAACAGTCGTGTGCGCGGCTCATTAAACAGAATATTTTTAAAGTGACTTAGAATCGGTGTGATGCCGATTCCGCCGGCAAAACCAACAATGGTGCGGAATTCATGCGGTTTGGAAACCAAGGTAAAGCGGCCGCGCGGCAAAGAAACTTCCACTTCGTCACCGATCTCCGTATACTGAATTAAGAAATCTGCGGGACTTTCTGCGCTGTTTATTTTAATTCCGAGTGAAATCTTCTCTTCAAAAGGCGCTGAAGTCATCGAAAAATCTTTTTGAACAAAATCTCCGCGCCACAAAAACTTTAAAGTCACATACTGGCCGGCTTGAAATTTATATTTATCCTTTAAAGACTTCGGAACTTGAAATTCAACGGAAAAGACGCTTTTGGTCAGTTGTTGCTTTTTCGTTAATTTTAGCCTGTGAAATTCTATTTGTCGGCCTTTAGATGAGAGATTTTCCATGATTTTAATAACTCAAAAATAACAAAAATAAAATGAAAAATTTAATTTCCAGCTTGCTGGTTCTCACCATAATTGTGTCGTGTAACAAAGAAACAAAAGTCGCTGAAACCACAGATTCGGCCACCGTAGATTCTTCCGCAGCAGTGGTAAATGCAGTTGAAGCAGCTGCTGTCCCTTTCCAAAAAGTGGAATGGACGCCGGAAGAAGCTTCGAAAATGCTGGCGAATCAAAACAATGATACTTTATATGTCACCAACTTTTTCGCGACCTGGTGCGGACCGTGTGTGAAGGAAATTCCGCATTTCAAGCAAAAAATGGCTGAAATGAAAGATCAAAAAGTGAAATTTACTTTCGTAAGTTTAGACGAACGTTCCGATTGGGATGATGTGGTGCCACAATTTGTAGAAAAATTCAAGCTTTCGCCAAACGTTGTGCTTTTGGACGGTTCTAAAATTACACCCGATTTCTTCCCGAAAAATTTCAAACAATGGGACGGCGGTGCAATTCCTTTTACTTTGATGCGAAAAGGCGATAAAACTGATGAAACTTTAGGTTCCATGAGCGAAGAAATGTTGACCCAAAAATTAAATTCTTTCAATTAATTTACTGACACCGCAAAGCTGTTTTTGAAAAAAAGGCGGTTTTAGCGGCATATTTTTTTTAAAAGAGAACCTTGCGCAATGACGAAAGATTTTAAAATTCTTACTTTACTATTGCTCGTCGGCATCATCGTTTCACTTTTGGTGAATTTGAATATTGGTTTTCTCAGTCTAAACTTTTCCGATTTTTTCTCTTCAAATTCCGAAAATTCACAGATTGCACAACTGCGTGTAAATCGGGTTTTGGTAATGCTTTTGGCGGGAATATCAATTCCTGCTTCCGGATTTTTGCTGCAGGAATATTTTCAAAATCCGCTGGCGGGGCCGTCGGTTTTGGGGATTACGTCAGTAGCGAGTTTGAGCGTGGCCTTTTACATCTTTTTTTCGCAGGATTTTTTGCTGCCGGAATTCCTGCAAAACAGTTTTCTCAGTTTTTCCGCAATTGCGGGAAGTTTGCTTTTGATGTTTTTTTTGCTGGCATTTTCAGCTAAATTTCAGGATAAATCTTTTCTGATTATTTTCGGGTTTTTGGTGTCAGCTTTGGCGGGCGCCGTTGTTTCAATTTTGCAGTTTTACGCCGAAAACCAAAGTTTGAAAAACTATATTCTGTGGAGTTTCGGCGCCAATAATCAGGTTTCACGAAGCCAAATTTATATTCTCGCAGCCATCGTTTTTTTTGGATTGATTTTAAGTTTTAAAAGCATAAAACCTTTAATCGGAAATTCTTTAGGTTCTGCGTATGCGCAAAGTTTAGGCGTGAATTTAAGAGGATTGAAATTTTTAATTATTATCGCCTCATCGCTCCTTTCCGCTTCTGTCACGGCGTTTTTAGGTCCGATATTATTCATCGGAATTGTTGTTCCGCATTTTTCGCGAATGATTTACAATCCGGCAAAACTCTGGCAACAATGGTTTTTAAATATGCTTTTGGGAATTTTAATTATGGAATTTTTCTCCATCATCTCCGAAAGCACGCAATTTCCGTTGAATGTAATCACCTCGCTTTTCGGAATTCCGGTGATTTTAATGATGATGTTGAAAAGCAGAAAAATTTAGCCAACAGCGGCGAAAAAATTAAAGATGTTTTTAGAAATAAAAAATGCCACGATCGGTTACCAAACACCTTTGATTAAAGAGGTGAATACCACTCTGGATTTGGGCGAAATTTGTTTGCTAATTGGCAACAACGGCGTGGGAAAAACCACTTTGATTAAAAGTATTTTGCACCAAAATTCGCTGCTAAACGGGCAGATTTTTATAAAAAGCAAAAATGTCAAGGAAAGCTCCAACCAGGAAATTGCTGAAAGTGTAGCGGTTGTTTTCTCGAAATCGGATATCCCGCAGAACTATACGCTGCGCGATTTGGTTTCGTTCGGAAAATATATTCATTACCCGTACTATTTTGAACTTAATTCCACTGATAAAAAGGAAGTTGCAGAAATCATTGAAAGCTTAAATTTAAGCCAATACGCTGATTTTGCTTTGCATCAACTTTCAGACGGAAATCTTCAGAAAGCATTTATTGGCCGTGCTTTGGCCCAAAATTCTCCTTTTATCATTCTGGATGAACCGACTACGCATTTGGACGAAGAAAACAAAATCATCATCCTGAAACTTCTGCGCAACCTGGCTAAAACCAAAAATAAATTAATTCTTTTTTCCTCGCACGACTGGCGTTTGGCAAAAGAGTTCGCTGATAAAATCTGGCTGCTGCACGACCAAAAAATTGAAGCCGGTATCGCGGAAGAAATCCTGCTGAAGCATGATGAATTATTAAATCCGGGACTTTTTGATTTTACCGAAAATTTTGTTCCGCCCAAAATTCTTGCTCCGGATTTACACAAAGAAATGCTCTACTCTTTTCTGCAAAAAAACTTCCAAAAAGACCTGAAAAAATTTGTTTTTACATTTCAGGATGGCATTTGGGTAATTTCCGCAGATGAAATTCAAACTAACTGCGCATCTTTTACCGAAATTGCGCAATTCCTCGCAAAACATTATTAATCCTTAATTTTTATCGTATTTTTAGACTGTTATGCATGCATAGTATTATGCAATTCATATCGTTTAATGTGCTGAAAGCCAACATTTAACAAATTATTAACTTTACCGATATACTATGCATGCATAATATTTTCTAACTTTGGGTAAAACCAAGTCATTGAGATATTATGAACAAACCCACCGCTGATAAAGTTGAAAATGTAGATTTAATTTTAAAGTCCACCTGGCTTGCTGTTTCAAAAATGTACTCCGAAATGGCGCAGGATCATGATGCTACCGCTGTGCAGGCGCTCACTCTTTTAAAAATTGATCCTAAAGAAGGCACCAGAAGCACCAATCTGGGACCGAAAATGGCGATTGAGCCGACTTCGCTCACCCGCATCATCAAGCTGCTGGAAGACAACGGCTATATCTATAAGGAAAAAACCACCAACGACAAACGCGAGGTCATTATTAAACTTACTGAAAAAGGTCTGAATTCGCGCAATCTTTCCAAAGAAGCGGTGGTAACCTTCAATAAGAAAGTTGCAGAAAAAATACCGGCTGAAAAGCTGGAAATTTTTAAAAACGTAATGAACGATATTTTAAAAATTGCAAACGAATTAAATAACAAAAAATAAAAATTAATGAAACGACGAATTAAACATGTAACAGTTCTCGGTTCAGGAATTATGGGTTCCGGTATCGCAGCGCACTTCGCCAACATCGGTGTCCAGGTGCTTTTGCTCGACATTGTACCTTTTGAACTGACAGAGAGCGAGCAGAAAAAAGGCCTGACGAAAGATGATAAAGCTGTAAGAAACCGGATTGCTACTGAAAATCTGGCGAAATTGCAGAAATCCAGTCCGGCACTTTTGTACTCACCAAAATTTGCGGAGCGAATTACCGCCGGCAATTTTGATGATGATTTAGAAAAAATCAAAAAAACCGACTGGATTATTGAAGTGGTGGTTGAACGACTTGACATCAAGAAATCGGTTTACGAAAAAATTGAGCAGTTTAGAAAACCGGGAACTTTGGTTTCTTCAAATACTTCCGGAATTCCAATTCATTTTTTAATTGAAGGCAGAAGTGATGATTTTAAAAAATATTTTGCGGGAACGCACTTTTTCAATCCTGTAAGATATTTACCGCTTTTAGAAATTATTCCAACGCCCGAAACAGACCCTGAAATTATTAAATTTTACATGGAATATGGGGCAAAATTCTTAGGAAAAACGACGGTTTTAGCAAAAGATACTCCGGCATTTATTGCAAACAGAATCGGTGTTTTTTCGATGATGAATTTGCTGCATGAAATTAAAGGTTTAGGATTGAGTGTTTCGGACATCGATAAATTGACAGGACCGATTATTGGCCGCCCGAAATCTGCAACCTTCCGAACTGCGGATGTGGTTGGTTTGGACACTTTGGTGATGGTTGCTGAAGGCGTGCGGAACAGTAAAATGGAAGCCAATGACTTCAATGATGTTTTCAAGCTTCCGGATTACGTTCAGAAAATGGTGGAAAACAAATGGTTGGGCTCAAAATCTCAGCAAGGTTTCTACAAAAAAATTAAAAACGCGGAAGGAAAATCTGAAATTCACGGGCTGAATTTAGACACCATGGAGTACGAACTTCAGGGAAAATCTGAATTTCCAACGCTAGAGCTGACAAAAAACATCGACAAACCGATTGACCGATTTAAAATTTTGATCGGCGGAAAAGATAAAGCTGCAGAACTTTACAGAAAATCTTTAGGTGCTTTATTCGCCTACGTTTCGCATAAAGTTCCGGAAATTACCGATGAAGTTTATAAAATTGATGACGCCATGCGCGCAGGTTTTGGCTGGGAAAATGGTCCTTTCGAAATTTGGGATGCGGTTGGCGTTCAAAAAGGAATTGAACTTGCAAAAGAAGCTGGTTACGAAGTTTCGGACTGGGTAAAAAATGTAGAATCTTTCTATAAGGTTAATGAAGAAGGTCAGAGCATTTACTTCGATAAAAATTCCGGCAATTACAGCAATATTCCGGGACAGGAAGATTTCATCATTCTAGATAACATCAGAAAAAACAAAACGCTTTGGAGCAATTCCGGTTCTGCCATTCAGGATTTAGGCGACGGAATTATCAATTTTGAAATCCGCTCTAAAATGAACTCGTTGGGCGGTGAAGTTCTTGATGGTTTAAACCGCGCTATTGACCTTGCTGAAAAAGACTACGACGGTTTAGTAATTGGAAATCAAGGTGCAAATTTCTCAGTCGGAGCTAATTTAGCCATGATTTTAATGATGGCAATCGACCAGGATTGGGATGATTTGAATATGGCAATTGCGTATTTCCAAAAATCAATGATGCGCGTTCGCTACTCCTCTGTTCCTGTCATCGTGGCGCCACACGGAATGACGCTTGGCGGTGGTTGCGAAATGACAATGCACGCGGACCGCGTTGTCGCTGCTGCGGAAACCTATATTGGTTTGGTTGAAACCGGAGTTGGTGTAATTCCCGGCGGTGGTGGTACCAAAGAAATGGCGCTTCGTGTGTCCAGAGAATTCCATTCTGATGACGTAAAAAACAACAGACTTCGCGATATGTTTATGAATATTGCGATGGGAAAAGTTGCGACTTCTGCCTACGAAGCGTACGATATGGGAATTCTTGAAGATCATAAAGATATCGTGGTCGTCAAAAAAAACCGACAGATAAAAACGGCAAAAATGCTTGCTTTAAGTTTAGCTGAACATGGTTACACGCAACCGATTGAGCAAAAAGTAAAAGTTTTGGGTCGCGACGCATTGGGAATGTTCCTGGTTGGTACAGATCAAATGCTTACTGGAAAATACATTTCCGAACACGATAAACTCATTGCAGATAAGCTTGCCAATGTTTTGGTTGGTGGAAACCTTTCGGAACCAACGGTCGTAACCGAACAGTATTTATTGAATTTGGAAAGAGAAACTTTCCTACAGCTTTGTGGGGAAAGAAAAACTTTGGAAAGAATTCAGTTCATGTTAACCAAGGGTAAACCGCTGAGAAATTAATTTTAAAAAATTTTAGAAATGTCAAGACAAGCATATATAATAAAGGGTTTCAGAACTGCCGTTGGTAAAGCACCAAAAGGAAGTTTGAGATTCACACGTCCCGACGTGATGGCAGCTACGGTCATCGAAAAATTGATGGCTGCTGTTCCGCAACTGGATAAAAACAGAATTGATGATTTAATCGTCGGAAATGCCATGCCGGAAGCTGAACAAGGTTTAAATGTGGCTCGATTAATTTCATTAATGGGATTAAACACTGATAAAGTTCCCGGCGTTACGGTGAACAGATATTGCGCCTCAGGCTCAGAAGCCATTGCAATTGCCTCGGCAAAAATTCAGGCAGGAATGGCCGATTGTATCATTGCAGGTGGAACAGAATCGATGTCGTACATTCCGATGGGTGGTTACAAACCCGTGCCTGAGAGCCACGTTGCAAAGTCAAATCCTGATTATTATTGGGGAATGGGTTATACGGCGGAAGAAGTTGCAAACCAATATAAGATTACCAGAGAAGAGCAGGACCAGTTTTCTTTTGAATCACATCAAAAAGCTTTAAAAGCTAATCAAACAGGAAGATTTAAAGATCAGATTGTTCCGATTCCTGTGGAGTACAATTATCTGGATGAAAACCAAAAAATGCAGACCAAAAAGTTTGATTTTTCTGTAGATGAAGGTCCGAGAAAAGATACCAGCCTTGAAGGTTTGGCCAAACTACGTCCGGTTTTCGCTAACGGTGGAAGTGTAACAGCTGGAAATTCTTCTCAAATGAGTGACGGAGCAGCTTTCGTAATTGTGATGTCGGAAGAAATGGTGAAAGAATTGGGTTTAGAACCGGAAGCAAGATTGGTAGCCTACGCAGCTGCAGGGTTAGAACCTCGCATCATGGGAATGGGGCCTTTATACGCGGTACCAAAAGCATTAAAACAAGCTGGTTTAGATTTAAAAGACATTGATCTTATTGAATTAAACGAAGCTTTTGCTTCCCAATCTGTGGCACTTAAAAAAGAGCTTGGCTTGAACCCGGAAATCCTAAACGTGAACGGTGGTGCAATCGCGCTGGGTCATCCGCTGGGCTGTACAGGTACTAAACTGACCGTTCAACTTCTCGACGAGATGAGAAAACGCGGAAACTCGAAATACGGAATGGTAACGATGTGCGTGGGAACCGGCCAGGGCGCGGCAAGTATTTTCGAACTTCTGTAGAATAAAGATCAAAGAGTAAAGAACAAAGAGTAAGGATGAAAGATGAAACATAATTTTAAAAATTTAAGCATTTGGAAACTTGCTCTTGATTTAGCAGATGAGATTTACACGGTAACAGAGCATTTTCCCAAAAGCGAAGAGTTTGGATTAAAATCCCAGCTTCGCAGATGCTCAGTTTCTGTCCCTTCAAATATCGCTGAAGGTTCAAGCCGGAGTTCGAATAAAGAGTTTAATCGCTTTTTAGAAATAAGTCTTGGCTCTCTTTACGAATTACAAACTCAAATAATAATTTCTTCGAATAGGAAATATTTTGAAAATGAAAAACTCGAAAGCATAGAAAATAAAATTATAGAATTACAGAGAATGATTTCAGGCTTCCAAAAAAACCTACAATTGTAAGTCTTTTCTCTTTTTTCTTTTCTCTTAACTCTCCATAACAAAAACTAAAAAAATGAACGATACAACAACATTAAAAGGCGGTGAATTCATCATCAAAGATATTCCTGCACAAGAACTATTCAGTTTAGAAGAACTGACCGAAGAGCAAATTATGCTGCGCGAGTCTCTCCACGAATTTATGGAAAGAGAAGTCATCCCGAACAGAGAAAGATTTGAGCAGAAAGATTATGCTTTAACCGAGGAAACCATGCGCAAACTTGGTGAACTCGGAACGCTCGGAATTGCCGTTCCCGAAGAGTACGGTGGCCTCGGAATGGGTTTCGTGAGCACCATGCTTGCCTGTGATGTCGTCTCAGGCGCAAATGGTTCTTTGGCGACTGCTTACGGCGCACATACCGGAATTGGAACTTTGCCCATTTTGCTGTACGGTACCGAAGAACAAAAGCAAAAATACCTTCCTTCTTTAGCAACTGGTGAAAAATTTGGCGCATATTGCTTGACTGAACCTGACGCCGGTTCCGACGCAAATTCCGGAAAAACCCGCGCAACTTTAAGCGAAGATGGAAAAAATTACATCATCAACGGACAGAAAATGTGGATTTCCAACGCTGGTTTCGCGGAAACTTTCACCCTTTTTGCGAGAATCGGTGACGACAAAAACATCACGGGATTTGTCATCAACCGTTCCGAACTGGAAGATCCAAACAGCATGACATTAGGCGAAGAAGAGCACAAACTTGGGATCCGCTCCTCTTCTACCCGCCAGGTTTTCTTTAATGACATGAAAATTCCTGTAGAAAATCTTTTGGGTGAAAGAAACAACGGTTTTAAAATCGCTTTAAATGCTTTAAACGCAGGTAGAATTAAATTAGCCGCCGCAAACGTTGACGGACAGCGACGAATTACCTCTCTCGCCATCAATTATGCCAATGAAAGAAAACAGTTTGGCGTGGCGATTTCTACTTTTGGTGCGATCCGCAAAAAAATAGCCGAAATGTGCACCGGCATTTTCGTAAGTGAATCTGGTTCTTACAGAGCTGCGAAAAACGTGGAAGATAAAATTGATGAATTGGTTGCCGGTGGAATGTCTCATGAGCAAGCAGAAATGAATGCTTTGGCAGAATACGCGGTTGAATGTTCTATCTTGAAAGTGTACGTTTCCGATCTTACGCAACATATCGCTGATGAGGGAATTCAGATTTACGGTGGTATGGGCTTCTCCGAAGATGCTCCGATGGAAGCTGCTTGGAGAGACTCCCGAATCGGCAGGATTTACGAAGGAACCAACGAAATCAACCGACTTCTTGCTGTTGGAATGTTGATTAAAAAAACAATGAAAGGTGAACTTGATTTGTTGAAACCTGCCATGGCAATAGGAAAAGAACTGATGGGAATTCCATCTTTCGAAGTGCCGGATTATTCTGAATATATGTCTGAAGAAAGAGCAATTTTGCACAACCTTAAAAAAGTATTTTTAATGGTGGCGGGCGCGGCGCTTCAGAAATACATGATGGAAATCGAAAAACAGCAGCATCTTTTATTAAATGCTTCTGAAATTTTGAACCAAATTTATATGGCAGAATCGGCAGTTTTACGTGCTGAAAAACATTTCGACACCGATTCTGCTCAGGCAGCGATGGCAAGATTAAATCTTTACAAAGCCGTGGAAGCTATTACCGCTGCGGCGAAAGAAGGAATCGTTTCATTTGCCGAAGGCGACGAACAACGCATGATGCTTTCTGGCTTGCGTAGATTTACCAAGTACACCAATACACCAAATGTAGTTGCGCTTACTGAAAAAATCGCGGCGCATTTTGTGGACAAAGGTTCTTACTAGATTGTCATTGCGAGAAACGAAGCAATCCTTAATATTACGTAAAACGCTCCGGGAAATCGGGGCGTTTTTTTCGTGTTCTTTTTCAAAATTAAAAAAAATGCCTTTTTAATGCCCAATTTTTCCGTTTTGTATTTTCTCTAATTCTAAAAGTTCGGCGGAATTTTTTAAGCTAAAAGCAGGAATTTATTAATCAAAAAAAATTGCTGCTTTAGCGGCATATTTTTCAGCTAATAAAACAAGGCTGTTTATTTTAAAAAAATTCCGAGCTTAAATGGCATTTTTTTTGATTTTTAAAAATATGAAAACAGGCAGCGGAACTGCCTGTTTTCTTAATAACCAGAACGCATTTCTTATGAAATCTCAATCTTTCTGGCTGGTTTTTGTTTTGCTTCTTCTTTTTTCGGTAACACCACTTTTAAAATTCCGTCTTCATAGTTTGCTTTAATTTCATCATCATTTACGCTATTTGGTAAAGTAAATGTTCTTTTAAATGATGAATAGCCGAATTCTTTGAAAGTGTAGTTTTCATTGTTTTGTTCCTGCTCTTCTTCTTTTGAAGTCGAAATCGATAAAACCCTGTTATCGATATCCAGCTTGAAATCAGATTTTTTCTGTCCAGGAACCGCCATTTCAACAATAAATTCTTCTGGATTTTCTTTGATATTGACCTTCGGAACGCTCATTCCGGTGTTGAAGTTCGAAGTGAAAGTTGAAGGCATTTCCCGGTTAAAAAATCCATCCAACAGTTGAGACAGTTGGGAAAAATTGTCATTTAAATTTGTTTTGGATAAAGTTCCGTTTTTAGGAACAGCTGCTAAAGTGTTCATAATTACCAAATTTTAAGTTAAACATCATTTATCTGAAATCTTCCTCTCATTGATTTCTGCTTTTTCCATGACAAAAAAAATACCACCATTTTTATTTGCCAAAAATTCACCAATTCAGCCGCTGATCACCTTAGTGAACTGACATTTCTTCAAACTAAATGTCAAATTTTCACTTCAAAGCGAGCGGTCCAAATTCAAAAAAAAAGGTTAAAAAGCCCGGTATTTTTTCTGGATTTCTTTTATTGGTGAATTTTAAACCAATATAATTAGGAAGCCACGATTGATCCCCTTTTATTGTTCCTAAAAAAAGTCTTTGAAATGCTGATGCATTTCAGTATTTTTGGGAAAATACAGATTTTTACGAAAGATGGGACATTTACCGAAGTTGATTGAAGACTTAGCATTGATTTTAATTGTAGCGGCCTTCGTCGTTATTATTTTCCGCAAAATTAAGCAGCCGCTGGTTTTAGGTTACATCATCGCCGGTTTTTTGGTAAGTCCAAACCTTAATATTTTCCCTTCGGTTGCTGATGGTGCAAACATTAAAACTTTGGCCGAAATAGGCGTAATTTTTCTCCTTTTCAGCCTGGGTCTCGAGTTCAGTTTTAAAAAACTGATGAACGTGGGCGGCTCCGCCTCGGTTACCGCTTTTGTCGAAATTGCCTTCATCACCGTCGCCGGATATTTTACGGGCCGGTGGCTTGGCTGGAGCGTTATGGACAGTATGTTTCTTGGTGGAATGCTCGCGAGTTCTTCCACAACCATTATTATCAGAGCGTTTGATGAACTTGGGGTGAAAACTAAAAACTTCGCAAAAACCGTTTTCGGCGTTTTGGTCGTTGAAGATATTGTCGTGATTCTCCTGATGGTTTTGCTTTCAACAATTGCGGTAACAAAAGAATTCGAAGGTTCGCAAATTCTTTTTACGGTGGTAAAACTGCTGTTTTTCCTCATTCTGTGGTTTCTTCTCGGCATATTCCTCATTCCGACTTTGCTTAAAAAAATCAAACCTCTGGTGGACGAAGAAATTCTGCTGATTTTATCGATTGGTCTGTGCCTTGGAATGGTATTAATTGCCGTGAAAGTAGGTTTTTCAGCGGAGCTCGGTGCTTTCGTAATGGGTTCGATCATTGCTGAAACAACGGTTGCCGAAAAAGTAGAACATACTTTGAAATCGGTGAAAGATCTTTTTGCGGCGGTGTTTTTCGTGTCCGTCGGTATGATGATCGATTACGAAGCGATGATTACCTATGCATGGCCCATTTTCATTGTGACCATTCTGACGTTGTTTGGTAAACTTTTCAGTTCCGCGCTTGGTGCGCTGCTGTCGGGACAACCACTCAAGCAGTCGATTCAGGTGGGAATGAGTATGGCGCAGATTGGCGAATTTGCCTTCATTGTTGCGACTTTAGGGCTCTCTCTCGGTGTAATTTCAGATTTTCTGTTTCCAGTCGCAGTTGGAGTTTCAGCAATTACCACCTTTACTACGCCGTATTTAATTAAATTTTCGGAACCGCTGTACAAATTGATTGTTAAAGTGGTACCTCCCAAATATATTGACCGTATTAACCGGTATTCTTCCAACACCCAAAATATTGAGGCAGAAAGCAGCTGGAAAACCATTTTGAAAAATTACGCGCGGATTATCGTAATTAATGGAATTGTAATTATGGCCATATTTCTTGTTTTTTCCAGATTTATTATTCCGTTGATCAATGAAAATTTAGCGAACAATAGTGTAAAAAACATCATCGGAAATGCACTTCCTGTGCTGTTTATACTGCCATTTCTGTGGGCTTTAATGGTGAAACGGCCGAGTTCATCAGCTTACCGCGAACTTTGGACTAAAACAAAATACAACCGCGGACCGCTATTGATCATAGAAATTGTGCGCTTTGCAATTGGTATTGGCATTCTTGGCTTTTTCCTCGATCGTTTCGCGTCAACATCGCTTTCATTTTTTATCACGATCCCGCTAGCAATTATTTTAATGGTAATATTCTCAAAAAGGCTGAACCGCTTTTATAACAGGCTTGAAAAACGCTTTATCACCAACCTGAACGACCGAGAAAGTGTGGAAACAAGTGTGGCTACTTCAATCGCGGGGAACTCAAATATCAGGGAAAGTTTGGGCGCGTGGGATGTACACATTATTGAACTGGAGGTGAAGCCACTTGCGGATTATGTTGGTAAACCACTGGTAGATCTGCAATGGCGGGAAAAGTATGGCATTAACATTGGATATATTCGCCGCGGTGGAAAGTTGATTCATACACCGGATCGCCACCAGGTTTTGATGCCTTATGACAAAGTGGGCCTAATTGCCACCGACGACCAATTTCAGGTTTTCAAACCGGTTTTTGACAGCGAGCAAGTTGTTGAGGAGGAACATATTGATCACATAAAGCTTGGGAAAATCCTGATAAACCATCATTCTGCTAAAAAAGGCCTAACTATCCAACAATCTGGTATTCGGGATAAAACAGATGGTCTGGTAATCGCAATTCGGCGCGGCGAACAACGTATTTTAAATCCAGAATCTTCAGAAGTCCTACAACTTGATGATATCGTTTGGGTAGTCGGAAATCGCAAAAAAATTGAGAAACTGAATGTAGAAATCTAAAAAATTAAAATCATGTGGACAGAAAAAGACGGCAAATTAGAGCAAACTTTTAAGTTTAAAGATTTTTCAGAAGCATTCGCTTTCATGACCCGAGTTGCGATGGTTGCTGAAAGTATGCAGCATCATCCGGACTGGTCGAATTCGTACAACCAGGTGAAAATTACTTTGGTAACGCATGACGAAGGAAATAAAATCACGGAAAAGGATCACCAGTTAGCCGAAGCTATTGATAAAATAAGCCGCTAAAACGGTAAATTTTTCGGTTTTGATTAGCCGGCAACTTCAAGACCTAAACTGCCAATTTCCTTATCGAATTTAGTAATCGGCTCTGTATTTTCTTTTTGTTCCTTTTTTAAATTGCTCACGATGCGGGAGTACAGAGTGCGGTCGTTCATGAGTTTTTCTATCGCTTTTGCCACGCATTCGGGATCAATTGAAGTGACCAACCCGTTTTCTCCGTCAAAAATTTGTATGTTGACAGAGTCATATTTCGTTGTCACTACGGGAGTATTTAGCATACGGGCTTCGGCAATACTTAAACCAAATCCTTCTGAATAGGACGTTTGAACATACAGGTCCGCTTTTTTAAAGTACGGATATGGATTGATTTTTCTACCTAATAGGGTCAAATAATTTTCTAAATGATGTTCGGCAATAAACTTTTCCATTTCACACCGGTAAGTACCATCACCGATGACATACCAGTGAAAATTTAACCCTTTTTCCTTTAGCAATTTGCAAGTTTCCAGGGTAATGCGAAAACCTTTAGGGAATTCCACCAACCTTGCCACAGTAAGAATGGTGAATTTTTCCGAACTAAAGTCGGATATTTTTTCTTCTGCCATTCTTACGATGTTTTTGTAATCGATCAAATCGTAAATGGTGGCTATTTTGTATCTAAATTCTGGGAAAATCCGCCGCGTATGGTCTCGTGTAAATTCTGAGACCGTTACAATTTTATCATAACTGGCGTAGTGTTTTCTCTGAAAAACAGTATTATCACTATCAAACTCTAAGTTTGCGTTTACCCAGGCAATTTTTTTAGCAGCAAAAACTTTTTCATTAACGTAAAAAGTAGGAACGCCTTGTGAATAAGCAATCGCGACATGATACTTTTTAGGGTTTCTTTCTACGCAGTGACCTAAAGTTTCCCAGAATATCTGTGCCACTGCGGGATCTGTTGTTTTACCAGCCCGCAATTTTATTGAAAATCTCAAGCGGGAAATTAGCATTTTAGCATGCTCTGAATTGAGCACTTTTTTAAGATGTTTTGAATTCTTTTATATCAAAGACTGAGGTCAGTCTTCTTAAAGATTCTTTATTATTAAAAAAAAATAATAACATTTCTTTACCAAATAATTTAAAAAATAAAAGTTTCAATTTCTGTTTTGTCCTAGTTTTACTTAATATTAAAGACCAAATATTTATCTCCTTTTTGGGGTATATTTGAAATTCTCGCTGATAAACATCACTTAATGTAATACAACAATTCAAAATATCTTGCTGGACTTTAACTTTTGAATCAGGGATATTCGTAAAAGATTGTAGCAATTTGTAAATTTTCATGTTTACCTTTTGCCTATCCTTTATCTTTTCGTACGACATCGGGGAGTTCGTAATAGAATTTGTTCTTTTATAATAAAAATATAGACCATGTTCAACTATCGCTAGTTTTTCAATTTTCGTTAAAAGCTCAGTAATAAAATAGTTATCTTCGAATATCATGATTTTGAATTTTAAATTTTCCAAGATTTTCTTTCTATAAACTTTATCCCATACAAGAGCGGAAATTTTATTTTCAACGATCATTTTATTCAATAATTTTTCCTGTCCAGAAATAATCTCCGCACAAGGATTCACCAAAAATGCCTTATTTGTACCATATTCCCTTGCACTGGGATATTGCACGACGTCGATATTTTCATTTTGTTCGAGATATTCTATAAGTCCAGCGTAGGTTTCCAAATTCAATTCGTCATCGCTGTCCACGAAGGTGATATATTTACCAGTAGCACAGTCCAAACCTTCGTTTCTTGCAGCTGATTGACCTCTGTGATGATAATTTAAAACTTTAATTCTGTTATCTTTGGCGGCGAACTGATGACAAATTTCAAGTGAATTGTCTGTGGAACCATCATTAACTAAAATTATTTCTAGGTCTGTATACGTCTGCCCGATGAGACTGCCAAGGCAATTGTGAAGATAAATTTCCGAATTGTAAACAGGGACTATAATTGATAACATAGTTCATTCATTAAATGGTTCGTAATTCAAGCTTTGTTTCTGCAATAACCTTATTGATATCCTTGGTTTTTAAGAAATTAAACAGTTTCAGATATACCTTCTGTTTATCCTTATCACCAATAATCCAGGCACAGATATAGTACAAGACGACGATGCTTTTATTTCGAAACCGGTAAGTTTTCAGCATGGGGTTTAAAATCCGAATCACGTGATGCCGGTAAGGTCCTTCAACATTGTTAAAATAAAGCTCCTGTTGCTTATGCCGATCATGGTATACTTTACATTTGGGATAAATGCCAATTTTTAGTCCATGTCGAAGCACACGGTGACAATAGTTTTCATCCTCACCATATTGGAAAAAATAACGCGAAAAGCCGCCAATTTTTTTCACCGTGCTGATCGGCATAAACCATGCGGCACCCATTACAAAATCACATAAATAAATTTTATCTTTGAAGTTTCCTAAAATGCCATCTGACAAAAAATCTTTGCAGCGCCAAGGTCCCAAAAAATCCAGGAAATCTTCATCTAATTTACTGCCTCGGCCATCACATTGCAGTGGACTGATGATTCCGTAGGTTTCGTAATCAAGCTTCAATAAAGTTTCAATTGTATTTCTTTCCAGATAAACATCCTGGTTAATGAGAAAAACATAATCATAATTGTATTTTAGTGCATATTCCAGCCCTAAATTATTTGCTTTTCCGAAACCAAGGTTTTGGTCAGATTCATGCAGAATATATTGTCTACTCTGCGCTTTTATGTAAGAGCGCGTTTCATCGGTTGAGTTGTTATCAACGATAAAAACGTCTGGGATAATGCTGCTTTGCTCAATTGACTGCAAACACTTTTTAATCCAGTCGTAGCGCAGCGCATTATAAGTAACAATTACTACAAGTACTCGCATGTCCTAATATTTACAATTAATTGACTAAATCGCATGATTTAGTCATTTTTTGTAATCATTGAACACAGGGTAAAAATAGGATTTTTTAAATTAATACCAAATTATAAAAAACATTATTCTGCATATTGTGGCCGTATTTTGAAAATACCGTTAAAACACTCTTAAAATTTTTAACATATCGGTAAAAAAACGGTCGCTCCGGCACATTATCAAAAATAACTTCTTATTGTGGTTTTAAAAATTTCGTACATTTATCATCCACAAAGATTAAGATGAAAAAGTATGCTTTAGTTGCGGGAAGTTCTGACAGAATTGGAAAATCTGTAGCAGTACATCTTGCCTCGCAAGGTTACAACTTGCTTTTGCACTACAATTCCTCAGCAGAAAAAGCGAAAAAAGTCAAGCAAGAAATTGAATCGCTTGGAAATGGCGTTAAAGCCGAGCTTCTTCATTTTGATTTTTTGGCTGACAATGATTTTGACGAGATTTTCGCCGCTTTAAAGGCAAAAAATATCATTTTAGACATTCTCGTAAACTGCGCCTCAGACTTTGTTCCTTCCGATTTTAAAATAACAGGAAGCGAGCTGTTAGAAAAAGAATTCAAAATCAATTTTAAAAATGCATACCTGCTTACCAAAGCTTTCGCACGCATTTACGAAAGCGGAAATATTATTAATTTTATTGATACCAAAGTCACCAAAAACGAAACCGTACACCTCGATTATATTTTAAGCAAAAAATTATTGCAGGAATTTACCAAAATTTCCGCCGTGGAATTGGCGCCAAACTTTCGTGTTAACGGTATTGCGCCGGGCCTGATTTTGCCGCCGGAAGGAAAAGACGAAAATTACGTGTGGAATCTCGCGGAAAATATTCCTTTGAAAAAAATCGGGAATTTAGGGGAAATAAATAAAGCAGTCCAGTTTATTTTAGACAGCGAATTTTTCACCGGACAAACTCTATTCATCGACGGCGGCGAACATTTGATTTAAAAAATTCGCCCTTAAAACAGACAATTTTTCCAGAATTATTTGCATTAAAAAACACAACACAAATATGAGCGCGACTACCAATACCAAGTTGTCCACGGTAAAAATCGAAAACCTACGCTTGCGTGCTTTTATCGGTTTTATGGAATGGGAAACCGAAAAATTGCAGGATTTGGTGATTTCTTTTTCTTTTAAATATGATGCTGCCGCCGCTTCTGAATCTGATGACATCCAGTACGCCGTGGATTACAAAGCTATAACGAAAGATATCATCGAACTTGTCGAAAATAAAAGTTACTTTTTGCTTGAGACTTTAGCGGAAAAAATATACGCTCAAATTCAAAGCGCCGCCGCCGGCTTGGAAGACATTGCGGTGAAAATTGAAAAACCAAATGCCTTGCGTTTTGCTGATTCCGTTATGGTGAAAATCGACGGAAAGGACCGCTATAACACCGCAATAATAGCTTTAGGTTCAAATATCAACGCCGAGCAAAATTTTACCGACGCGCTAAAATTGCTCCAGGATTGTGGTTTTATCATGCAGCGCACCGCATTTTTGAAAACAAAACCCTTGAAATTTGAACCGCAACCGGAATTTTTAAATGGCGCCGTGCTGCTTCGGACCAAAAAAAGTCTGTCTGAACTAAAAATGCATCTGAAACAAATCGAGGCACTTTTAGGCAGAGTACGCACCGACAATAAAAATGCGGCGCGCACCATCGATCTGGATGTCACCACCTACAACGGTTTTGTCATTGATGAAGACATTCAAACTTTTCCTTTTCTCCAGGATTTTGTGCGCCAGCTTCAGCCCTCCATCCAACTTGAAAATAGAGATCTGGCCTAATAGGTTTCTTATAATTAGAGAGCCCATACTTTTTTAGTATTTTTGCCACCTTAAAAAATATCGAGGTATTTCGGCACTTTTTGCAAAAATAGTTTCGAAAACTTCTTCATAAACTAAAAAAGATTGCTGAAGTTGAAAACATGCAATCTTATTTCTCACTGGCAAAAACTACATGAAAACAGCGCTCAACCTTTTTGATTTCTCCCAAAAAATAGATTACCGAACCGAAATTTTAGCGGGTTTAACGGTCGCGATGACGATGATCCCAGAATCGCTTTCGTTTGCCATTTTAGCGGGTTTCCCACCATTGGTCGGCCTCTATGCGGCTTTCATCGCAGGTTTAATCACCGCAATTTTTGGTGGCCGACCCGGAATGGTTTCCGGTGGTGCCGGCGCAACGGTCATTGTTCTTATCGCTCTTATGCGTTCCCACGGTTTGGAATATGTTTTCGCGGCCGTCGCTTTGGCGGGAGTCATCCAAATCCTAATTGGCGTTTTTAAATTCAGCAAGTTCATCCGCCTCGTTCCGCAACCCGTGATGTACGGCTTTGTCAACGGTTTGGCGGTAATTATCTTCATGTCGCAGCTCGACCAGATTAAAATCATTTCCAACGGAACTTTTTCCTGGCTGCAAGGCGAAGCGTTATATATTATGCTCGGTTTGGTGGCTCTAACGATTGCAATCGTTGTTTTATTTCCAAAAATCACAAAGAAAGTTCCCGCGTCACTTGTGGCGATTATCGTGGTTTTTGCACTGGTCGTTATTTTCGGAATTGATACCAAAACGGTACAGGATATTGCCTCTGTTGAAGGCGGTTTTCCGCCGTTTCATATCCCGAATATTCCCTTTAACCTCGAAGCTTTGCAGATAATTCTGCCCTACTCGCTTATTTTCGCGGCAGTTGGATTAACGGAAGGACTTTTGACATTAAATTTGGTCGACGAAATCACCGGCACGCGCGGAAACGGAAACCGCGAATGTATCGCCCAGGGAACCTCGAATATCGCGAACGGCTTTTTCTTCGGGATGGGCGGTTGCCCGATGATTGCACAAACGCTCGTCAATCTCTCTGCCGGTTCTCGCGCGCGACTTTCCGGGATTATTGCAGCTGTTACTATTTTGCTAATTATTCTGTTCGGGTCGCCGGTAATTGGTCGATTGCCCATGGCAGCGCTCGTTGGGGTAATGATTATGGTGGCTCTCGGAACTTTCGAATGGGCAAGTTTCCGGATTTTAAATAAAATGCCGAAACACGATATTTTTGTAGGAATTTTGGTTGCCGTGATCACCGTAATTTTGCACAATCTAGCGTTGGCCGTGCTTGTTGGTGTCATTATTTCCGCGCTGGTTTTTGCCTGGGAAAGTGCAAAAAGAATTCGTGCGCGTACCTATTTCGATGCAGAAGGAACCAAACATTACGATATTTACGGACCGCTTTTTTTCGGTTCTACGATGGCTTTTTCGGAAAAATTTAAGATTAATGAAGATCCGCAGCGCGTGGTTATCAATTTCAAAGATTCGCGCGTTGCGGATATGTCTGCAATTGAAGCGCTGAATACTTTAACCAAAAAATACAGCGCGGCAGGTAAAGAAGTTCATTTGCAAAATCTCAGCGCCGATTGCATACGACTTTTAAACAATGCGGAAGCGGTGATTGATGTAAATATTATTAAAGATCCGGAATATCTGGTCGCTGTAGAAAAGTAAAATTCTCTTGCAAGAAATTTGAAAAAAATGCCCAAATAACAGCGAAAAAAATTCTTTAAAGAGGACTGCTTTTAATTCAGAAAGTACGTCGAGAGAAAGTTCATAAAACGGTTCATGTCCTGGCGCATTGCAAAAGCCAAAAGATATTTTACCTGCGATAAAATGGGTTCAAAACCGTTTGAAAGTTTCAGAAATTCGCGCTCCGGAATGACGCCGTAGCACTTTCCCTGGTGAATTAATTGCAGCGCGTGATCGCCCAAAGACACCGTCATATTCCCCATTTTTTTGTAGAAAGTGTAGTCGCTAACTCTCACAAAACCGTCTTCCAACATCTCGGAAATCAGTTTATTAAAAAGTTTTTGGCCTTCCGGTGATAAGTTCATGACGGGAAATTTAACCAGGTAAAATTACTAAAAACAAATAAATATTTTTTAGGAACTAAAACGGCATTTTTTTCTGTTTCAATGAAAATGCACTTCAGAAATTCCGAAAAATTTGCCCTTAAAAGACCAATTTTTTTGGTTTTAAGTTTTTCAACCTCCGATCAAAAAAATTCGAAAATAGTTCTTCAAAATTACTGCGAAATTTATAAATATCAAATAATCAACCATTTAACTTACGAAAAAATATTACGGAAATGTGGAATTTATATTTGTAATTTTATATTACAAAACACAACCATGGGAAAATTCGTTATTTCGTCCAGGAAAAATGGTGCCTACCATTTTAATCTGAAGGCCGGAAACGGCCACGTCATTCTCTCCAGCGAAAGCTATAAATCTAAAACTGCTTGCCAAAACGGCATCGAATCGGTGAAGAAAAACGCCGTAAACACTGCGCGGTTTGAAAAAATTACCGCTCCGAACGGCAAATTTTATTTCACTTTGAAAGCGTCCAACGGCCAGGTCCTGGGAACCAGCGAGATGTATGAAACACTAAGCGGGCTGGAAAACGGTGTTGAATCTGTGCAGACAAACGCCGCCGAATCCACTGTTGTTGAAGAATAAAAAACGAAAAAATATGCTCTTTTAGCGGCATTTTTTTATTTTAGTACTTCAGAAATTTACAGATGATGACTAAAACCGAAATGCTGAATAAAGCCATAAAAATAGCACAGAAAGCTCACAAAGGCCAAACAGATAAGTTTGGAACCCCTTACATCGGGCATGTCATACGCGTGATGAATTCCGGGAAAACGTACGATGAAAAAATTGTGGGCGTTTTGCACGACGTTATTGAAGACTGCCCGGAAATTACGTTGGAGTACCTTTTGGCAGAAGGTTTTCCGAACCATATTGTTTTCGCAATTGAATGTCTGACGAAATCGCCTTCGGACATGGATTACACGGATTTTATCCACCAAATTGAAAAATCACGGCTTGCGGTGGCGGTGAAATTTTATGATCTGGAAGATAATATGGATCTGAAACGTTTTACGCAGCCGCTTACCGAACGCGATTTGAAAAGGCTGAATAAATACCTTACGGCGTATCTTTATTTAAAGGAAAAATATTAAACCGTTTTGTCGGAATCTTGCAGGAGCCTTTCCAGCTCCGCCATTTCAGCCGGTGTGATGTCGCGCCATTTTCCAACAGGAAGATCAAGCTTGAGATTCATAATGCGGATGCGTTTCAGCTTTTTCACTTCGTAGCCACAAAATTCGCACATCCGGCGGATTTGTCGGTTTAAACCCTGAGTTAGAATAATTCGGAAAGATAAATTATCGATTTGTTCTACCAAACACTTATTCGTCATCGTACCTAAAATAGGAATTCCGCCGCGCATTTGCATTAAAAATTTGGGCGTAATCGGTTTATCAACGCGCACGATATATTCTTTTTCGTGATTATTTCGGGCGCGCAAAATCTTGTTCACTATATCACCGTCGGAGGTTAAAATGATGAGACCTTCGCTGGGTTTATCCAGCCTGCCGATCGGAAAAATTCTTTTTGGATGATTGACGAATTCTACAATATTATCGCGTTCCCGTTTCGTATCGGTGGTACAAACAATGCCGACAGGTTTATTAAGCAAAATATAAACGTGCTCTTCCTCGGTTTTGCGGATGGATTTACCGTCCACAAAAATCTCATCTTCATCGGAAACTTTGGTGCCGAGTTCCGGCACCACGCCGTTTATGGTGATCCTGCCCTGCTCCAAAAGACGGTCTGCTTCGCGGCGCGAGCAAAATCCAACTTCAGAGAGGTATTTATTTATTCTGGTTTTTTCGGAATCCATTTTTAAAAATTTACTGAATGTAGCGGCGAATTTTTTTTGACCTTGAAAATTTACTTTTTAAAGTTCTGAAAACTGTAGTCATTTTCCAAATATTCGGAGCTGGCATTTTCGATGGAATATTCACCGATTTTGGTTCGTCTTAAATTCGTCAGATACGCGCCGACTCCCAATTCCTGACCGATGTCGTGTGCTAAACTGCGGATATAAGTCCCTTTGGAACAGCCGACCGTGAAACGCACAAAAGGTAAATCAATTTCAATATTTTTAATGTAATTGATGGTGGTTTTGCGGGATTTCATTTCGACATCTTTGCCTTTTCGCGCTAAATCGTAGGCGCGGTTTCCATCGATTTTAATGGCGGAGAAAACCGGCGGTTTCTGGTCGATTTCACCGATAAATTTAGCTAAAGTTTCGGTAATGTGATCTTCAGTAATTCCGGAAATGTCCTGTGGAAGAATTTCGGGTTTTTCGGTATCGTAGGATTCGGTTTGTACGCCGATTTTTATTTCAGCTAAATATTCTTTTGGCGCGTCCTGAATTTCCGGGATTATCTTGGTGAATTTTCCGGTGCAGACGATTAGAAGCCCCGTAGCGCGCGGATCTAAAGTTCCGGCGTGTCCGATTTTAAATTTTTTGGGAAGGTTGAACTCGCTTTTCAATTTGTATTTCAGCTTGTTTACCGCCTGAAAGCTCGTCCAGTCCAGCGGTTTGTCGAGGAGAATGATTTGGCCTTCTAAAAAATCGGTATCAGTCATTTTAAAAAATAATAGCTAAAAAAGCGGGATTTGCAGCCCGACCTGAGTGGATCCCGATGTAAAATCGGGAGGGAACGGAGGGCGGAAAAAGCTGCCCAAAAAATACTACTGAAACTGCGTAAAATAAATTAACAACGCGATGCCCACGATGATGCGGTACCAACCCCAAGGCTTGAAACCGTATTTTGTAAGCACTCCGATGAAAAATTTGATGGCCAAAACCGCAACTACAAACGCCACAATATTACCGACCGCAAAGAGCATTAAATTGTTACCCTGCATCAGCAACTCATAACCTTTCTGTGTAGCTCCGGCGTGGTTCCAGTCCTTTAAAAAGACCGAATACACGGTAACCGCGAGCATTGTCGGAACGGCAAGGAAAAATGAAAATTCGGCAGCGGCTTTTCGGGTAAGTTTCTGCTGCATTCCACCGATGATGGAAGCGGCGCTTCGGCTGGTTCCCGGCATCATCGCCAAACATTGCCAGAACCCGATGAGCAGCGCGCTTTTGTAGGAAATATCTTTTTCATCGTTCACCGTATGAACCTTGAAAAGTTTGTCGATGAAAAGCAAAACGACACCGCCTAAAATCAGCACAATCGCTATAGGAACCGGATCGCCAAGCATAGCTTCGATTTTATCATCAAATAATTTTCCTAAAACAAGCGCGGGAATCACCGCAAGTGCGAGCTTGAAATAAAAGTGAAGGTTTTTGAAATCGAAAAACTTTTTCCAGTACAGAAAAACCACCGCCAGAATGGCCCCAAACTGAATGGAAACTTGGAACATTTTTACAAATTCATCTTCCTGAATGCCAAAAAGTGAACTGGTGAAAATCATGTGTGCAGTGGAAGAAACAGGCAAAAATTCGGTAAGTCCTTCGATGATTGCAATAAGAATTGCTTTAAATAAATCCATGAAAAATTGTATGATTATAAAAATTTTGCCCGAGTTTAAAGCTCAGGCAAAACGGAAAATTTTAGTGTTTTTACGCCTTATTTCTTTTGAGAATTGCGTAGACCTCTACCGCGAAACCAGCGACAACCAAAAGCGGTGCAATGCGGATGCGGCGGACGGAGAAAATAGATTCATTCCACGCATTCGGGTCGTATTTTCCGTCTACCGTGTTTGCGTCGGCGCCCATCATCAGAAGAAATCCGAGTAAAATTAAGGCAAGCCCGATGAGCATCCATTTGTAATTTTCGCGCCCGAAGTAGAATCCCGTCTTTTCGTTCGCGGGATCGGTGGAGATTTTTTCGGCGTTATTTCGGTATTTTTTGCTCATTTTTAAGAATAATAAAGGTCATCAACATTAGAACGTAAGAATCTCCAGGTTGCAAAAATAGTGCTTAATACCGTGATTAAAATTCCGCCGAAGAAGATGCAAACGACTAATATAATCAGCTGATTATTGTCTTGCGCAAACGGTGTCCCAATTTGGGTAATGAAATAATACCACGCACCAAATAAAACCGCCAAGCCCAGCACCGCACCTATTACTCCAAGAATAATGGCTTCTTTGATAAACGGTTTGAGGATGAAACGGCGTTTTGCACCAACGAGTTGCATGGTTTTGATAATGAATCTTTTAGAGAAAATTTTGAGGCGGATTGAGTTGTTAATCAAAACAACCGCAAGAATCAAAAACAGTACAGAGAAACCTAAAATCCATTTCAAAATGTTGTTTAGGTTGTTGTAAACCTCCACCATCAATGTGCTGTTATTTTTCACATCGGTGATGCCTTTGGTTGATTTGATCTGCTTAATGGCTTCATCAATTTTCGCCGGATCTACGTATTCAGGTTTAAGGGCAACTTCCACTGAAGAAGGGAAAATATTTTCCTCGAAAAGCGCGCTGCTTTCAATGCCCATACTTTTTCGGGCTTCTTCTGCTGCCATTTCGCGTGAGATGTAGGTCGCTCTTTTTACGGGTGCTAAAGTCTGAATTTTTTGAAAAGCTTCCTGCTCGAGTTTCACAATTTTGACGGAATCCTTTACATCGTAATTTTCATCGAAGTAAGCATTTACCACCAATTGCTCTTTAATATAATCGGAATACTTTTGAGCGTTGATCAAAATAAGCCCCATTAAACCCAGTAAAAACAAAACCAGCGCGATGCTGATTACTACGGTAATATTACTGGAGCGAAGTCGTCTCTTGTTAAAATCCTCAACTGTCTTAGCCATTAATTAAAAAATTTCTGCTAAAATAGAAAAAAACTTCCGTAATTTGCGGAGAAACGCGGAAAATAGGTGTTAAAAAAAACTTAAAGCCATTTCTGCAAAGCCTTTTATAGAAGGCTTTTTCAGTGCGTTTTTTCTAAATTAAAAAATCCTGCATGAGCGTAAGAGCGAAGAAACATTTAGGTCAGCATTTTCTGACTGATGAAAATATTGCCAAAAACATTGTAGAAGGACTTACGTATAAACCCGGAAGCAAAACCCTGGAAGTGGGTCCGGGCATGGGCGTGCTGACGAAGTTTATTCTGGAAAAAGACACGCAACTTTTCCTGGCTGAAATCGATACCGAATCCATCGACTATTTGAAAAAAAATTACCCTTTGAACGACGAAAATTTCGTGGGCGATTTTCTGAAACTTGATTTGGCTGAAACTTTCGGTGAAGTTTCGGTCATCGGTAATTTCCCATACAATATTTCGTCGCAGATTTTATTTAAAATCATTGATTTTTACCAGAATGTGCCCGAAATGGTTGGAATGTTTCAAAAAGAAGTTGCCGAAAGAACCGCCGCCGTACCGCGCACCAAAGATTACGGAATTTTGTCCGTACTCGTTCAGGCGCTTTATGATGTAAAATATCTTTTCACCGTTCATGAAAATGTTTTCAATCCGCCACCGAAAGTGAAATCCGGAGTCATAAGACTTACCAGAAATCCGAAAGCCGGTTTAGCCGGAAATGAAGTTTTATTTAAACAAATTGTAAAAGCAGGTTTTGGACAAAGACGAAAAAAACTGTCCAATTCGCTGAAAGTTTTAAATATTCCGGAAGCTTTGCTGACTCACGAATTTATGGCAAAAAGGGCGGAAGAATTATCTGTCGCCGATTTTATTGATTTTACCATTTTGTGGAAATCGAATTTATAAAAGCAAAAACCATTTCAAATTGAAATGGTTTTATTTTTTGGCGGCTATTTGTCCTCTTTTTTCAATTCTTCCAAAAGCTGCTCCAGTGTCGCAATTTTCGATTTTAACGAAGTAATCTGCGTTTTGTTCGTCGCCACGTTACTTTTCAGCATCACGTTTTTTGCGCGTTCGCTGTGGTCTTCATCGTCTTCTTCTTCAGCGATGTCTTCGATATCTTCCTGAATATCATCGATATCTTCGCTGATTTCTTCGATGTCTTCCTGAATATCTTCAATGTCTTCCTGAATTTCGTTGACGTCTTCTTTCAAGTCTTCAATGTGTTCCTGACTTCGGTTCACGGACATTTGAATGAAAATGGCAAGATAAATGGCTTCCAAAGACAGAACCGTGGTTAAAACCAAAAGCATTTTGTCAAATTCTACCATACCGAAAACCGGCAATAGAAAAGCCGTTAAAAACAACACCGAATGCACGATGAGCGAAGGAATAGAGCCAATCCACCACATGACGCCATCGGTTACGCGGACCAAAAAATCTACTTTTTCCTGTTTTTTTTCTTCTCTCGTCTTCATTTTTTTAAAAATCTTTTGAAACACCTAAACCGAAAAGCGCGAAGTCATATTTCGCCGGATCCTGCGCATCGAATTTACGTAAAATAAGGTCCATTTCCTCTACCGTTTTCCAATCATTTTGCTTGCGCGAAATCAGGTTCAGTTTTCGAGAAATATTTCCGGTGTGCACATCTAGCGGTACTGAAAGATATTTTTGATCGATGTTTTTCCACAAACCGAAATCAACGCCTTTTTTATCCTGCCTCACCATCCAGCGCAGGAACATCATCAGGCGCTTTGCCGACGAATTTTTGTAGGTGGAACTTACATGCTTCATGCTGCGGTGTTTTTCGTCGTTTTGAAAAAATTCCGCGCGGAAACGTGCTAAACTGTGGTAGAAATTGGTTTCACCGTTTTTCAGAAAAAAATGGTCTTCAAGCGACGAATTTTTCCGGTAAAGCCTATGCAAACTTTCAGTGAAATATTTTAAATCCTCTTTGTTAAAAGTGCGGTGCACCGACTGATGGTTAAATTTTTCGAAATCTTTTTCAGTGTAATTCAGGATGAAATCGTGTGGCGAATTTCCCATCCAGGAAAGGATTTTTTCCGCATCATTGATGATGGATTTTCGGTTCCCCCAGGAAATAGTCGCCGTTAAAAAGCCGGAAATTTCGACATCTTGTTTTAAAGAAAACCGGTGCGGAATCTGAATTGGGTCGTCTTTAATGAAATCCGGATTGTTGTAGAAATCTGCCTTTTCATCGAGAAACTCTTTTAAAAAAGCTTCATCACCAAAATTTTTTTCCGCATTTTTCACCTTAAAAAATTTAAATTTCTACCGGCTTCAATGCGAGAGGTAACTCGGTATTTGGGAAAATTTCGCGCGCTTCATCCAGAAAAACATTTAAGTCATGATAGCGATTTGAAAAATGACCTAGAATTAATCTGCCGACGTTGGCTTTACGTGCAATTCTTGCAGCTTCCAAAGCGGTAGTATGACCGGTGTAATCTGCCATTTCTTTAAGTTCATGAAGAAAAGTTGATTCGTGATACAGCACATCAACTTCATTAATTAGAGGCAAAATTTGTTCGGTGTATCTGGTGTCGCTGCAAAAAGCGTAGGAAACCGATTTTGACGGCGCCGTAGTCAACACCTCGTTTTTCAGCACATAACCGTCGCTTAAAATAAAATCTTTTCCGTTCTTCAAATTCTGGTAATCGCAGGTTTCAATTTCCGGATATTTGGAAACTTCTGCCATATTCAGATGGCGCTCTTTTGGTTTTTCGCGGAACAAATAACCGTTGCAATAAATGCGGTGCTTTAAAGGAATGGTGAAAACTTCCAGCCTGTTATCTTCAAAAATTTTTTCCGATTCCTTGCTTTGAAGTTCATGATACACCACCTCAAAACCGCGGTGCGTCTCGCTTAAGCGAAAGATGGTTTCAAGCATTTCTTTAATTCCGAGCGGTCCGTAAACGTGAAGCGGAGTCTCTCTGCCTAGAAGCCGAAAAGAGGCGATTAAACCCGGCAAACCGAAGCAATGATCACCGTGAAGATGCGAAATAAAGATGTGATTCACCTTCGAAAAACGCACTTTTGCCTTTCTTAACTGCACCTGCGTTCCTTCACCACAATCGATGAGAAAACTGCGTTCATCCATCTCCAGAAACTGCGCGGTAGGCGCAGAATTCACCGTTGGAATGGCAGAATTAAAACCGAGAATCGTAAGAAAAGTGCTCAAAATGCAGGTAAAATTTTAATTCCGCAAAATTAAGGAATATTAATGATTTTGAAATCCTTTTAGGGGAAAAGAAAAATCCCGAAAAATGTTTCGGGATTTATTTTTATTTTTTGAAAGTTCTGTATTTCAGATAAGATGCGATGGCCAGCGCGAACATAAAGGCGGTGCCGATGTACACCCAAGCCGGGACCGGAATCGGATCACCTGCTGCGTAAGAGTGCAAACCTGTGAGGTAATAATTCACCCCGAAATAGGTCATCACGATACTGCTGATTGCAAAAAGCGCAGCGACGTGGAAAGCCCATCTTCCGCGAAGACCCGGAACTAAACGCATATGCAGAACAAATGCGTAAACCATAACCGAGATAAACGCCCAAGTTTCTTTTGGATCCCAGCTCCAGTATCTTCCCCAGGATTCATTGGCCCAGATTCCACCTAAAAATGTTCCGACCGTTAAAGCATAAAGACCAATGGTCAGCGACATTTCGGAAACGATTGTCAATTCTTTAATTGTAGTTTCGTTATGTAATTTATAAATCTCTTTGTTGGAGAAAATATAAAAGAACAGCACGATTATCGCAATCACCATCGACAGGCCGAAGAAACCGTAACTGGAGGTGATAATCGCCACGTGGATAATCAACCAATACGATTTCAAAACGGGAACAAGCGGCGTGATTTGCGGATCGAGCGCGGAACCACCATGAGCGAAGCCCATCATAATTACCGCCACCATAAATCCTGCTGCCGGAATTAGTGCGTTCGAGTTGCGGTATAATAATAAACCTGCCGTAATACCCACCCACGAGATGAAAATAATGGCTTCGTAACCGTTACTCCAAGGTGCGTGACCGGAAATATACCAACGTGCCACCAAACCTAAGAACTGCAAAACATAACCTACAAGACCAACAAGAATAAGCCCTTTGATGATTTTATTAAGAATTCTATTCGGCTTAAATAACTCTATAAATCCTAACAACAATAAAAGCCCGCCAATAATGGTGTAGAAAATCAGGAGGTGAAAGTTGATGTTCACTTTGTTCATCAAAACTTCAAGATTTACTTTTGCTTCTGCAGGAACCACATTTTTCCCCCAGGTTTTTTGGTATTGTTCCAGTTTTGCCAATTCCGCATCAGCTTTCGACCAGTCACCGGATTTTTGAGCCGATAAAACTTCACTGAAATAAGGTCCCATTACTTTCTGGGATTCCATATCCGGTTCAAAATTTTGGTCTAACCAGGAATGCCAGGTATTGTTCGGATCATTCTGAACCGGAACTATTCGCATAAACTGTCCGCTGAAAAACTCATTGAAAGCCTGCACACGGTCGTTTACCGCAATTACTTCTTTATCATAATTCGTTTGTTCAGCCGGTTTTTTGCGGAAAGCTTCCTGGTAATCCTCTTCCAGAACATAGTGAAGTGCTCCACTTTCGTCCGCCGGGAAAAGAGACATCAGCGAGGTGTATCCATCCTCATTTGCTTTTGTTTTTTTCTGCAGTTCGTCGCCGCCTTTGGTTCCCACTTTGATTAATGGAACCATGGTCCAGCTTGCAGTATCCGTATTGATTGACAAAAACCATTGGTTAGCGGTAAGCATCTTACCATCGGTTCCGCGGAAGGCGTCTTTTTTATAAAGTTTTCTCAGCACGTCTAATGCCTGCGTGTTCATCGGAACAATTCGTCCTTCGTAGTTCTGAACGAGCAAATAACCGAATTTTTCTGCGTGTTCTTTATCGATGGTATTTTTCGCGATAATTACATCAGCTGAAATTGGCTTTGGCGATCTTAAAGCTAATGAATTTTGTGGCTTTTTCGGAGCTGGCTCTTCGGTGAGCAAATCTGCAGCGCCGTGACCGTGCCCGTCATCAGCGGAATGTACCTGTTGGCCGGAACCATCGGAAGTTCCGTGGGTTTCGATTTTTTGAGCGTTCAAGTTTAAAGTTAATAAAATCAAAAGTACGGTCGCAGCTTTTCTTTTACTCACATTTTTCAACATGGAATTTAGTTTCCAGAAGTGCGTGCCTTTCCAGAAGAAAATCACAAACATACCTGTAAAAAGGAAGAAATATCCGATATACGTAAGCAAAGTTCCCCAATAATCGTGGTTTACAGAAAGCACGGTTCCTTTTCGGTCAGGATCAAAACTCGCCTGGAAAAAGCGGTATCCACCATGATTTAAAACGTGATTCATATAAATTTTATAAGGAGTTTGTTTTCCGTTGTCGATAATTTGAACATGGCTTTCATAAGCACTTGGCGAGGAACTTCCCGGATATGTTTCCATCACGAATTTATCAAGTTTCAAAGAGAATGGCGTATTATAAACTTTCGGTCCGAAACCTAAAATAATATTCATTCCATCCAAAGTCACCTGTTTAAAAGCGTTCGGATTTCCTTTTTCTACCGGCAAATCAACCAATAATTTCGATTTTGGCCCCTGCAATTCCACTTTCAGATTATCCGAAACATCTTTATCTTTTTTGCGGTCGCCTTCATAAGCAATCAGTTTTCCTTTTGCCAAACCTTCCGGAACCACCAGTTTCAGGTCGTTTACGGTGTATAAACTGCGCAACACCAAAGGCTGATATTCATCTTTTTTGGTCGTTCCTTTTGCCTGCGTCGCCATGGTCATATATTCCGCCTCAACCGGAGTTTTGATGAGCAAAGTTCCGTTGGTATTGTTGAACTCCACTGCGCCGTCAATTGCCCTGTTGAAGGTAACCAAAGTTCCGTTCACCAGTTTCGAATCGCCCGGTTTGATGTAAATATTTTCGCGGCCGGTTTGTCCCGTAGAAACGATGTGCAAATATTCTGTTCCTGCCGGATCAAGCACCAAACTGTCTTTTTTTCTTTGAATATAATTCACCGTTTTCACTGAAAGCTTTTTGCCGTGGTAATCGTAGCTTGCATTAAAATTTTTGTGAAGTGGCGACATCATGTATGGCACATCCTGATAATTCAGCACGTCACCTTTTTCTTCAATTTGAATTTTAAAGAAATTTTTGTCGGTAACAATTTCATTTGAAGTTTCGCCTTCGCGAATATGCATTATTCCTTCAAAACTGATGTATCGCGTTACCGCGCCGCCCAGAAAAATCAAAACAAAGGAAAGGTGAAAAACTAAAACCGGCCATTTTTCGCGTCTCCACAGGCGATAGCGCCCAATATTCCCAATAAAGTTAAGAATCAGCCAGAGCATTAAAACTTCAAACCATTTCGCTTCGTAGATCAAAGCTTTTGCAGTTGGTGTTCCGTAATCATTTTCGAGAAAGGTGGCGCGGGCCATTGCAAAAGCATAAATTAAAAGGAGAACCGCCATTGTCCTGGTCGAAATAATGATATCTTGAAGTTTTTCCATGAGAATCAATAAATTTTTGTTTTTCTGGCTGAAGACGTATTTTTTTTCGCCACAGCTTGATTTTATTTAGAATAAATCTGAACGCTTGCAAAAATACAACGTATAATTTGAATGAGCGAATTTGCCCCGTCTTTTTTGGGTTTAAAAGCCTGACATTTATTAGCAGACTATTTTTTTTTGAAGCAAATGACGTCCACTGTTGTTTAGTTGAAAACAAAAAAAATTTGCCCCTTTAACGGCAAATTTTTCAATTTTAAAAAATATACTGCTTTTCGGGCATTTTTTTAATGATTGGTATCGTTAAGCATCGGCACGAATTTGTAAGCGCCAAATTCTTCCCTTTCAAACTCGCGCTCCGATTTTTTGGTAAAGCGCATCAAAGTCTGTTCTTCAGTTTTTCCTAAAGGAATCACCATTTTTCCGCCAATTTTTAACTGATGAAGAAGTTCAGTGGGCAAAACTTCTGCGCCGCAGGTTACCAGAATTTTATCAAAAGGAGCGAAAGTCGGCAAACCTAAAAAACCGTCACCAAAACTCTGAAATTTCGGTCTTAGATGCAGTTCGCGCAGTTTTTTCTGGGAAAACTCATGCAGATCTTTTTGCCTTTCGATGGTGTAAACCGCCGCGTTTAAAGCGACCAAAACCGCCGTTTGATAACCACAACCCGTTCCGATTTCCAGCACTTTTTCTTTTTCTCTCAGGTCCAAAAGTGCAGTTTGCTCCGCCACGGTCGATGGATGCGAGATCGTCTGATGCGCCAAAATGGGAAAAGCGCGGTCTTCGTACGCAAAATCCTCGAAAACGCTTTCCAGAAAAAGATGACGGGGCACCATATTAATTGCGGTAAGCACTTTTTCATCTTCAATCCCGATTTTATTCCGGAGATAATCCACTAAAATTTTCCGTTTTCCTTTATGAACGTAAGAATCCTGCATGTCACAAAAATAGAGAATACAACTTAGAAAAGAGAATTTAGAATTAAAATTTACCAACATCTGGTTTCGGGCATCTAACATCTTTTTTTATCTTTACAAAAATTAGTAATTTATGCTGAAAGCAGGGTTAGTTGGCGCGGGACATTTGGGAAAAATCCATTTGAAATTATTGCAGCAGTCTGAAAAATATAACCTTATCGGATTTCATGACGCCGATGCGGAAAATGGTAAAAAGCTCGAAAAAGAATTGGGTTATCGTTTTTTTGAAAATTTCGATGATTTACTGGCGGAAATTGAAATGCTGGATATTGTAACGCCAACACTTTACCATTACGATTACGCGATGAAAGCGATTGAAAAAAGAATTGCTTTCTTCATCGAAAAACCCGTAACACAGACTTTAAAACAGGCGGAAGAAATTCTTTACAAATGTCGCGAGTTCAATATCCACGCGCAGGTTGGCCATGTGGAAAGATACAATCCTGCGTTTATCGGTTCTAAAAGTTATATCAAAAATCCGATGTTCATCGAAATTCACCGGTTGGCGGAATTTAATCCGCGCGGCACGGATGTATCGGTGGTTTTGGATTTAATGATTCACGATCTGGACATTTTGCTTTCCCTCGTAAAATCGAAAGTAAAAAATATCCACGCAAGCGGCGTTTCCGTAGTTTCAAAATCGCCGGACATTTGCAATGCGCGAATTGAATTTGAAAACCGCTGCGTGGCAAATTTAACGACGTCCAGAATTTCAATGAAAGCAATGCGTAAATCGCGCTTCTTTCAGCAAGATGCGTATATTTCAGTAGATTTCCTGGAGAAAAAAGCAGAAGTCATCCGGATGAAACCCGCACCGGAAACTCCAAGTGATTTTGATATGATTATTGAAAATGCGGAAGGCGAAAAAAATCAGATTATTTTTGAATATCCGAATATTCAGCCGAACAACGCGATTTTGGATGAGCTTGAAAGTTTTGCCGCCGCCATCACAGAAAATAAAAAAGTTGAAGTTTCACTGGAAGACGGCACCGAAGCTTTGAAAGTGGCGCTGGAAATTGTCCGATTAATTAGTTGATTTGCTGATGTGCTGATGTGCTGATGTGCCGATGTGGTGATATGCTGATGTGGTGATTTGCTAATTAGTATTGACACGTCATTGCGAGGAGCGAAACGCAGTGAAGCGACGAAGCAATCCTTTAATTATGAAACCAGGTTTTATTTATATCGTCACTAATAAAAACAATACGACTTTATACATCGGAGTGACTTCGAATTTGCCAAAAAGAATCTCTGAACATAAAGACAAAAAATATAAAAACAGCTTTACAGCAAAGTATAGTTTAGACAAATTGGTTTATTGGGAAGCTTTTCAGGAAATTGGTGATGCAATCGGCCGGGAAAAACAATTGAAAGGCGGTTCCAGACAAAAGAAATCAGATTTGATAAACAGCATTAATCCAGAATGGAATGATTTGTACGAAAGCATTTTAGACATTATGAACCTATAAAATTTACGGATTGCTTCGTCATTCGTGCCTCATTCCTCGCAATGACTTTTGAATGAAAAAACTATTCACTTTTTACCTGCTATTCTGCCATTTTTTTCTGTTTTCGCAACAGAAATGGGACGTCAGGTTTTATAATGAAATCATTAATCGAGAGGTTTTCATTTACGCCGATAATCAGGAAGTGATGCCCATGTCTGCGCAGTTTGATTTTAAACTGAAAAATTTCACATCGAGTCTGGAAAACAAATCGATTGTGGTAATTCCGGCAAAAACCGAGAAATTTTTAATTGCAAAACTCACCACTGTAAAACCAAACGAAGCGAACCAGTTTTCCTATTCTACGATGTTTAATTTCGGAAATTCTTTACAGGAAAATTTTGATGAAAACCACGTGTATTCCTTGCCGTTTCCGACCGGCGAATCGCATTTAATTTTTCAGGGTTATAACGGCAAATTTTCGCACCAGAACACCTCTGCTTTAGATTTTGATTTAAAAACCGGCGATAAAGTTTTGGCGGCGCGAGCCGGAATTGTGGTGAATGTCGTCGACAACAATACCAAAAGCTGCCCGGAATTTAGATGTGTGGAGTTCAATAATAAAATCACCATCATGCACAGCGACGGCACTTTCGCGGATTATGTTCATTTGAAATATAAAGGTGCGCTGGTAAAAAAAGGCGATTTGGTGAACGAAAATCAGCTTATCGGTTATAGCGGGAATACGGGTTTTTCCAGCGGTCCGCATTTGCATTTTGGCGTATTCATCAACCGTGTTGATGGTTCGCGAACTTACATCAAAACCAAGTTTAAAACTTCTGAAAGTTCGGCAGAGCTATTAAAAGAGGGAAAAACCTATACCAAAAATTATTAAAAAAGAAAAAAATGCCGTTAAAGCGGCTAAAATTTAATTTTAAAAAAGAGATTTTTAATTCTCAATCACCAAAAAATATGAGTAAAAATATTGTAGTTATCGGTGCTGGTACCATGGGAAATGGCATTGCACACACTTTTGCGCAGAAAGGATTTCAGGTTAAATTGGTAGATGTTTCTGAGGAAGCGTTGCAAAAAGGTTTGAAAACCATCACCGCAAATCTGGATCGCATGATCGCTAAAGGAAATTTAACCGAAGAAGAAAAAGCCGGCACTTTGGGCCAAATTTCCACTTTTACCAAATTGGAAGATGCCGCCGGCGACGCCGATTTAATCGTAGAAGCCGCAACCGAAAACCTGGATTTGAAACTGAAAATTTTCAAACAGATGGATGAACTCGCGCCGGAAAACTGTATTTTGGCTACGAATACTTCCTCGATTTCAATTACCAAAATTGCGTCTGTAACTTCAAGGCCGGAAAAAGTAATCGGCATGCATTTTATGAATCCGGTGCCGATTATGAAATTGGTGGAAATCATCAAAGGCTACTCTACTTCCAAAGAAACTTTCGACGAAATTTTCGAAATGAGCAAAACTTTAGGAAAAGTTCCGACCGA
>Ga0308157_10002049_pt1 | contig 35874 bp, 18 predicted proteins | sample PhyBR1_FD_201035 | JGI IMG/M metagenome (GOLD analysis project Ga0308157, IMG submission 201035) | Phyllosphere microbial communities from UC Gill Tract Community Farm, Albany, California, United States - DLSLB.R1 | ecosystem: Host-associated > Plants > Phyllosphere > Unclassified | place: USA... | reverse complement strand
TCGTTAAAGAGTAGCAAGGAACATAAAGTGAACGGAATGACCACCACACCCGTATGTTCCCCTCACCCTAACCCTCTCCCACAGGGAGAGGGGATGCTTCACTGCTCATATTAGCCCTGAATAAAGGCATAGAATCACAGCGCCGCAAACTTATCCAGCGTCCGCACCAACTGCGTCACGAAACCGTACTCGTTGTCATACCAGGCTACCGCTTTCACCAGCTGCAGCTCTCCCGCTTCTGACACCTCCGTCTGCGTGGCGTCAAACACCGAACCATAATGCGAGCCAATCACATCGGACGACACAATCTCTTCGTCGGTATACCCGAACGATTTATTGCCCTGCGTCGCCTTTTTCAGCGCGGCGTTGATCTCCTCAACGGTCACTTTCTTGCCCAGAATCGCCACCAGCTCGGTGACCGAACCCGTTTTTACCGGCACGCGCTGCGCGTGGCCCTTCAGCTTGCCGCTGAGCGCAGGGATCACCAGACCGATGGCCTTTGCCGCACCGGTAGTGTGGGGAATGATATTCTCTGCCGCCGCCCGCGAGGCGCGAAGGTCTTTTCCGCGCGGGCCATCCACCAGCGCCTGCGTACCGGTATAGGCATGAATGGTGGTCATGGTGCCCACTTTTATTTCAAACGCATCGTTCAGGGCTTTCGCCAGCGGGGCGAGGCAGTTGGTGGTGCAGGATGCGACGGAAATAATGGTGTCACTGGCGTCAATGGTGTCGTCATTCACGCTGTAGACGATGGTTTTCATCTCGCCCGCAGGCGCAGAGATCAGCACTTTCTTCGCCCCGGCGTCCAGGTGCGCCCGTGATTTCTCTTCAGAGGTATAAAAGCCGGTGCACTCCACGACGATATCTACGCCTGCGGCTTTCCACGGAATGTGCTTCGCCTCTTTTTCGGCGTACACCGCAATGGTTTTACCATCAACAATCAGCGCATCCTCGGTGAAATCGACGCTCCACGGGAAGCCACCGTAGTTGGAATCATGCCTGAGCAGGTAGGCCAGCACTTTCGGTGAGGTGAGGTCGTTGATGGCGACGACGGTATTGCTGTCCTGGGTTTCAAGAAGGCGACGCAGTACAAGGCGCCCAATGCGTCCAAAGCCGTTAATGCCAATTTTACTCATGGTGTTCTCCTGTAAACGTGTCGATGCGACAGTTTGAACTCATCCAGGCTTAGACCATCACGGGCAGGGCGGCAATTGAAGATGCTTCATGCGGGAGGAAGTATTTGAAAAACCATACAGAAAAGTTAATGAATTTTTAAGGAAAGGAGATTATGTTGGCGCGATAACTGTTTTTAATCGGGAAATGACATGCGCACTAAATATACAAGCCTGCAAATCGGCATCCACTGGCTGGTGTTTCTGTTAATCATCGTCGCCTACTGCGCCATGGAGTTCAAAGGTTTCTTCCCGCGCACCGCGCGTCCAGCGATCAATATGATCCACGTCTCGTGCGGTATCAGTATCCTGCTGCTGATGGTGACGCGTCTGCTGGTTCGCCTGAAATTCCGCGCGCCGCCGATTCAGCCAAAGCCAAAAGCGATGGTGACGGGGATGTCCCATCTCGGGCACCTGGTGGTGTATCTGCTGTTTATTGCGCTGCCGCTGATTGGCATTGTGATGATGTACAACCGGGGCAGCGACTGGTTTGCTTTCGGCCTGGCGATGCCGCATGCGGCGGAGTCCAATTTCGACCTGGTTGATATGTTGAAAGAGTGGCACGAGACGCTGGCGAACCTGGGCTACTTTGTGATTGGCCTGCACGCGGCGGCGGCGCTGATGCATCACTATTTCTGGAAGGATAATACTCTTCTGCGCATGATGCCGAAAAAGCGTTCGTAGTCTTTAACGCTTGCCGGGTGGCGCAGCGCCACCCGGCTTGTTTTTTTAACCCAGCAGCGCACGCTCTTCGGCAGTTAACGCCAGCGCCTGCGTTGATCCCGTCTCCGACGACTTCACCGCCGCTTCCAGCACGGCCATGACCGCCAGTGCCTCAACAGGGTGGACAGGATTGGTGATTTTCCCGAGCAGCGCATCACGTACGTTGACGTAATACTGGCGCTGATCGCCTTTCGGGGTAGGGATCGTCTGCGGTGCGCCGTCGGCCCCAAAGAACACCATGCTGTCGCTGTCTTCGCCCCAGGTTTCACTGCCGGGGATCACTCCTGCGAGCAGCTGCGCTTCCTGCTGGTCGATTCTGGCTTTCACCACGCTGCCCTTGTCCCCGTGGACGGTAAAGCGCGCCGTACCGCCAGCAACCAGCATGCTGGCGTGCAGAATGACCTTATGCTCCGGGTAGTTTAAGACCACGTGCGCCCAGTCGTTAATTTCTGCGCCGTCGCGCAGCGTCGCGATATTCCCCTGAACCGACTCCGGCAGGCCAAAGAGCTGAAGCGTCTGGTCAATCAGGTGAGGGCCCAGATCAAACCACAGACCGCTCCCGGGGACGTTCTGCTCGCGCCAGCGCACGCGCACTTCCGGGCGGAAGCGGTCGATGTGCGATTCCAGGTGTTTAACCTTGCCGAGCGTGCCTTGCTCAATAATCTGCTTAATGCCGAGGAAATCGCTGTCCCAGCGGCGGTTGTGGAAGACGGAGAGCAGCTGTTTTTCATCCGCCAGCGCAATCAGGTCGCGGGCTTCCTGCATGTCGAGGGTAAAAGGCTTATCCACGACCACGTGTTTACCCGCGTTCAGGGCCAGCGTCGCCAGCGGGGCGTGCGTGGCGTTGGGGGAGGCAATCACCACCAGATCGATATCAGGATGCTGAATGGCCTCTTCCGGTGTCGCCACCACCTGTACGTCCGGCAGATCGCGTTTAACCTTCTCTTCATCACGAGAAGAGACCACGGCCAGCTTAATGCCGTCCACCGACTGGATCAGCGGGGCATGGAAGGTTTTACCGACAAATCCATACCCGATCAGCGCAATGTTGATTGTTTGAACTTTACTCATGACCTTCTCCACGTTAATTCGCGCATACCGTAACCTGCAGTGCGCTATGGTCCCCAAGCTCAGGCCAGGGACGATCTAAAAAGAGTTGTTGAATGCTGGATAACCCGGAAACCAGATACGGCTCGCAGCGGTTAATTTTCAGGTGGTCGGCGACAATCCAGTGCGCATGGCTTGCGTCCAGCATCGCGCGTTTCACCTCGGCATCCGCTTCTTTACCGGCGCTCAAACCGAGTTCGGCATGAATGGCGCACGCCCCAAGAATGGCGATATCTGCCCGATAACGGGACAGCAAAGACAGCGTGGCGCTTCCGGCAAACAGTCGCTGCTTGTGGTCCCATTTCCCGCCTAGCAGGATCAGCTCAACGTCTTCCCGGTCGCTAAAATGCTGGGCGATATCCAGCGAGGGGGTAATAACGGTGAGCGGCCCCTGAAGAAAGGTGGCGACGGCCATCACCGTGCTTCCGGCATCCAGAAACAGGGTGGAGCCCGGTGGAACCTGCTGTGCGACCTGTTTACCCAGGCGCTGTTTGGTCTCGGGCAGCAGCGTATTGCGGCCCTGACGGTTCATGGCGGAGAGGTTGAGCGCGATGGCGCCGCCGTGGTTCTTCTGCGCAAGGCCCTGGTTTTCCAGGTCGGTCAGATCCCGACGGATGGTATCCGCCGAAACCTGCAGCTTTTCAGCCAGGTCGGTGATGCTTGCCTGGCCTTGCTCGCTGAGGATATCCAGGACGTAGCGTTGACGAGCGGTTTTGTGCATGGGGTACATTCCTGCAAAATGTCGCAATAGTTTGCATAATACAGCATTTTGACGCAGAGAGAAGGGGAATGTCCTCAGGACGATGTGCGGCGGCGTGATAATTCAGATGGGTGATTATTAAAATTTTATTAAGCAGGTATAAGGAAGCCGTTTTGAATGTTAATCACAATGTTATTGTTATGTTTTATTTAACGATTTGGGTTATGTAACCAGCGTAACGCCATTGTGTGGTGTTAAGTGCTGTTTAATTGAAATTATGCAGGTTTTAATTGCTTTAATTAGTTTTTTAATAGTTTTTAATTTTAAATATATCCCTTTGGCTACGTAAACTGACACTTCTTTGAAAATCTTTGTGTCTGACTCGCTCTGAAATTAACGCAAAAATGTGCACGGAGGGAATTAAGAATTTTCCTTAGATAACAGAGAGTTTATATGTTTCATCTGAAAGGATACTTTTAGAGTTTTGTCCAGAAACCCCATATTTTTTCTTGCTTGTAACACCACATTAACATTGTGGCTGTAGTGGGGTATAACACATTTTGTTATGCTGCTAACCAGTTTAAGAAATAAGTAAATTCTTAATTGAAATAAGATGCGGGCAGATCTCATCTCCGATGGAAATGGGTATGGGGAGTATTACCTGAAATTCAGCAAGGTAGCTAAATAAGATATTTGTCTAATTATCTGTACCTCTTTTTGGGTATTTGCTTGAGTATCACTCAGAGTCAGGGAGATAACATGACGATATTACGAAAGCCTATGTTACGCCGATTTACAGCAGCACTGGCATTCATTTCATTAGCCATAAATATGGCTTTCGCCAATAGTAATCAGGTGGGTATTGCCCCGGTGGCAACCACAACCTTAAAAGAAAGTATTCTTTTTGCGATCGATCGCGATCCGTCAATTAGCCAGCAGGCCGCGCAATTAGGTATTGGCCAGGCACAAATAGATGAAGCGCGCAGCGGCTGGATGCCGCAAATATCATTGAACGGAAGTACGGGGCACAGCCAGACCACCGATTCCAGCGGGTCGCTGAAGAATTCAGCCGCCTGGGGGCTGAGCCTGACGCAGCTGCTGTACGATTTTGGCAAGACCAATAACAGCATCAGCCAGTCCTCCGCCCAGCGCGATAGCTACCGTTATCAGCTGATGGGCACGCTTTCTGACGTGGCGGAAAAAACGGCGCTGAGCTATGTCGAGGTCAAACGCTATTCCGATCTGCTGCAGGCGGCAAAAGATAACGTGCAGGCGCTCAAGAACGTCGAGCAGCTGGCAAAGCTGCGCGCAGACGCGGGCGTGAGTTCGACCTCCGATGAGCTTCAGACCCGCACGCGCATTGCCGGCATGCAGGCGACGGTCGCGCAGTATCGCGCCGCCTTAAACAGCGCGCGCGCCAGGCTTGCGGTATTAACCGGAATGCAGGCAGAGGCCTATTCGCCGATGCCCGCGAATCTTGCCGTGGAGCCGGACTCGCTCAACCGCATCGATTATTCCCTGATACCGGCGGTGATGGCCGCGCAGAACATGGAACGTTCGGCTCAGTATGGCGTGGAAACGGCGAAGTCCCAGCACTGGCCTACGCTAAGCCTGAAGGGGGGGCGCACCCGTTATGAATCGGACAACCGTTCCTACTGGGACGACCAGATACAGCTCAATATCGACGCGCCGCTGTATCAGGGGGGCGCGGTTTCCGCACGCGTTCGGCAGGCGGAAGGCGCACGGGCCATGGCCTCCTCTCAGGTCGATCAGGCGCGTTTCGATGTCCTGCAAAAGGCCTCCGTCGCGCAGGCTGACTGGACCGGCGCGCGGGGACGAATGGAGGCGGGGAAGCAACAGCTGGAAAATGCTCTGCGGGCCCGCGATGTTTATAAAAATGAATACACCCTGAGCAAGCGGAGCATTAACGATCTGCTCAGCGTTGAGCAGGATGTCTGGCAGGCCACCTCAGCGAAAATAATCGCCGAGTATGACGGCTGGAGTTCGGCAATTAATTATGCTTCCGCGGTTGATAATTTAATGCCGCTTATTGGAATAGAGAAAAACGCTGCCGCAAAATTACCCGACTTGAGTTAATAAAAGACGCGCAGTGTTGCGCAAAGTAAGACTGAAAATAATGGGTGTTTTTTCCCAGGGATAGCTACATCCGTCTGGTGGACATATCCACAGGAATCCGTACACCTGCAAGGAGAAGAATATGAGTAACATGAAAGTTGTTGATGTCATCATTCGCAAAACGGCGGAGAAAACGAAATTAACCGGCGAAGGAAATCTGTCGGTCTCTATTTCATCGCCGAGCGTGATTGAAATCCAGGGCTCTGCTCAGGATGTGGCGCGTTATGTCCGCCAGGGTAAAGATCTCCTCATTTATATGAAAGATGGCAGCGTTATTCGCTGCAATAACTATTTTGTCGAAGATCCAGAAACGCATAATCAGTCAGAGCTGGTGTTCAACGACCGTCAGGAACTGACGCATATTTCTTTTGCCGATGCCGGGGAAGCGTCAGGCGTTGCGGTGACCGAGTTAACCGCTCAGGCCACACCGATTAGCAGCATTCAACCTTTCCTCGAGCAGGAAAGCGTTTTAAGCGACGCGCCGTGGGGCTGGATTGCGGGAGCGGCGTTAGGCGGCGGTGCCATCGGGGCTCTGCTGGCAAACGGCGGTGACGGCGAAACTAAAACAAAAGTCATTGATAATACCAAAGAAGTTGAAAGCGCGACGCCGACCTTCTTGCTGTCGGATAAAGCGGGTGACAAGCAGGGCGTGCTGAGCGCAAACGAGATCACGGACGACAGCAACCCAACCTTTAGCGGCACCGGTCAGCCGGGCGCGACCATCCAGATCAAAGACAGCAGCGGCAGCACCATTGCCAGCGCCATGGTCGGTAAAGACGGCACCTGGACGGTAATATTACCGACCCAGACGGACGGGGAACACACCTGGTCCGTCGTGCAGATCGACGGCAGTAAAACCACCTCTGCGGGCAGTATCACCGTGACGGTCTCTACCGCCGACGCCGCCATTACGCTGGCCACCACGGCGGGCGATAACGTGCTGAACGCCAGCGAGCAATCCGCGGGCTTTACGCTTTCCGGTGCCAGCAAAAACCTGGCGCAGGGTACCGCACTCACCGTGACGCTGAACGGCAAAACCTACTCGGCTGAAGTCGGGGCAGACGGCGCGTGGAGTGTTAACGTGCCTGCGGCGGACGCGCAGGCGCTGGGCGACGGTACCTGGACGGTCAACGTGAGCGGTAAAGACGCGGCGGGTAACACCGTTAGCGGAAGCCAGACGATTGGGGTGGATACCACCGCGCCAACCCTCTCTGTCGATACCCTCGCGCAGGACAACATCATTAATGCGGCTGAGCACAGCCAGCCGCTGACCCTGACCGGTAAAACGAATGCGGAAGCCGGTCAGATCGTCACGGTCACGCTGAACGGTAAAAACTATAACGCCACGGTGGGCAGCGACGGCACCTGGTCCGTCACGCTTGATGTGAACGACGTGCAGGCGCTGAGTGAGGGTAATCACACCCTGACGGTTAACGTTAGCGACAAAGCGGGCAACGGCTCGTCCGTGACGGCAGATTTCACGGTGGATACCGCCGCGCCGGTCGTCACCATCCATACCGTGGCGGGCGACGATATCCTCAATATCAGCGAGCAGGGCCAGGCGCACATTATTTCCGGCCTGGCGAGCGGTGCCGGCGCGGGCGATGTGGTCACCGTGACGCTTGGCGGCCAGACCTTCACCGGCGTGGTGCTGGCGGACGGCAGCTGGAGCGTGGGCGTTCCGGCGTCCGTGCTGGGCGCGCTGGGTGAAGGCAACCACACGCTTTCGGTTTCCGTCACTGACGCGGCAGGCAACACCGGCAGCGCCACGCACGGCATTACGCTGAGCGGACACCCGCCGGAATTTACGATTGACGCCATCAGCCAGGATAACGTCCTGAATGCCCAGGAGACGATGCAGCCGCTGAGCCTGACCGGCACCAGCAACCTGCCGGACGGCTCCACCGTCACCGTGACGCTGAACAACGTCAGCTATCAGGCCACCGTCGAAAACGGTATCTGGGCTGTCCAGGTGCCGGTTTCCGACGTCCTGAATCTGGCGAACACGCTTTATACCGTCAGCGTCAGCGGGACCGACAGCGTGGGTAACAGCGGTTCTGCCGAGGCGAATCTGCTGGTGGATACCGTTCTTCCGCAGGTCATTATCAATACGTTTGCGGGCGACAACCTGGTTAATAACGCCGAAGCGGGCGTCGATCAAACCCTCAGCGGTCGCGTTACCGGCGCGGCGGCGGGCGATACCGTCTCCATCACCGCAGGCGGCAAGAGCTACACCGCAACGGTTGGCAGCGACCTGACCTGGAGCGTGAAAATCCCGTCAGCGGATCTTCAGGCGTTCGGCGACGGGGATTTAACCTTCACCGCGTCCATCACCAACGGGCACGGCAATACCGGCACCGGCGAGCGTGATATCAACATCAACGCGGAGCTGCCGGGCCTGCGCGTGAACACCATTTCCGGCGATGACGTGATCAACGCCATCGAACAGCAGCAGGATCTGAGCGTCACCGGCTCCAGCACCCATCTGGCCGCGGGCACGCAGATTGTCGTCACCATCAACAATGTGGAGTACGTCACCGCGGTTAACGCCAGCGGCAGCTGGCAGATCGGCGTTCCGGCGGCGGACCTGCAGGCCTGGACGGCGGGCGGCATGACGGTGAGCGTCAGCGCGGTAGATGCCTGGGGCAATCCCGTTGCGGCTGAACACCCGATTGAACTCGATCTGAACGCCGTGGCGGTCACCATTGATACCGTCTCCGGCGATGACCTGCTGAATGCGGCAGAAAAAGGCGGTGATTTAACCCTTTCCGGCCAGACGCAGGGCGTGGAGGCGGGGCAGACCGTGGTGGTGAAATTCGCCGACCAGACCTTCACCGCGCAGGTGCAGCAGGATGGCTCCTGGAGCCTGACCGTACCCGCCAGCGCCATGGAAACCCTGATCGACGGGCGCGCGCAGGTGAGCGTCAGCGTCACTAACGTCAGCGGCAACAGCGCGGACGCCGCGCGCGTGGTCACGGTGGATACGCAGCCTCCGGCGATTACGCTCGATAACCTGACCGCCGACAACATCATCAATGCCGCTGAAGCGCAGCAGGATTTACTGTTAAGCGGCAGCAGCAGTGCGGAACCTGGCCAGACGGTCACCGTGACGCTGAACGGCAAAACGTATCAGACCACGGTTCAGACGGACGGTACCTGGCAGCTGAGCGTCCCGGCAGCAGACGTGGGTGCCCTGACGGACGGCATTGTGACCGTGACGGCCACCGTGAGCGACGTGGCGGGCAACGCCAGCAGCGCGGACCGAGTGGGTCTGGTGGACGCCACCGTACCGCAGGTGACCATTAACGACTTTGTCACCGACACCAACACCGTTAACCAGCTCGCCCATTCACAGGCGCAGATCCTGAGCGGCTCCGTCACCGGTGCGGCGGCGGGCGACCTGGTCACCATCACCATTAACAGCGTCGATTACACCACCGTGGTGGATGCGGCGGGGAACTGGAGCCTTGGCCTGCCGGCGTCCGTCGTGCAGGGACTGACTGACGGCACCTGGACCATCGACGTCTCCGTGACCGACCGATCCGGCAACACCGGAAGCAGTTCGCTGGATGTGGTGGTGAATACCGTGACGCCTGTCATCGGTATCAACACGCTGGCGGCGGACGACGTGATCAACGCGACCGAGAAGGGCGAAGATCTGCTGCTCTCCGGCACCAGCAACCAGCCGGAAGGCACGACCATTACGGTGACCCTGAACGGCATTCAGTACACCGCCACCGCTGACGCCAGCGGAAACTGGAGCGTGACCGTACCGGCCTCCGCCGTAAGCGCGCTGGGAGAAGCCCATTACACCGTGACGGCGAGCGTCACGGATAGCGCAGGCAATAGCGCCTCAACCTCGCATGACGTGCTGGTGGACAGCTCCCTGCCGATAGTAACGATCGACACCCTGGCGGGCGACAATATCGTTAACGCAGCGGAAGTGGCGGCAGGGCAAACCCTGACCGGTAAAGTGACGAACGCGGCTTCAGGTGACACTGTCACTATTATCCTTGGCGGCCAGACGTACACGGCTACCGTGCAGGACGATCTGACCTGGAGCCTGCCGTTAAGCGAGAGCCAGTTAACCGCGCTCGGCAACGGCGACCTCACCGCATCCGCCAGCGTGACTAACGCGCACGGCAATACCGGCTCTTCTTCTCACGACTTCACCATCGACGCCCGGCTCCCGGGACTGCGTATTGATACCGTGGCGGGTGACGACGTAATTAACGTGATTGAACACGCTCAGAACCTGATTGTGTCCGGTACCAGCACCGATCTGGCGGCGGGCAGCACCGTGACCGTGACCATCAACGGCAAAGATTATTCCGCAACGGTACTGGCGGACGGCACCTGGCAGGCGGCGGTACCGGCGGCCGATGTCTCCCAGTGGGCGGACGGTTCGCTGGATATCAAGGCAAGCGCGCAGGATGCTTCCGGCAACCCGGTGACTATCGGCACCGTCGTGGACGTCGATCTCGCGCCTGTCGCCATCACCATCAGCAGCGTGACCGACGATAACGTGCTCAACGCGGCGGAAAAAGGCCAGGACCTGCTGCTTTCCGGCACGACTTCCAACGTGGAAGCGGGTCAGACCGTAACCATCACCTTTGCGGGTAAAACCTATACCACGACGGTGGATGCTAACGGCGACTGGACCTGGACCGTTCCGGCAGCCGATTTGAGCGGCCTGAAAGACGGTGGCGCCAGCGTGCAGGTAACCGTCACCAACGTGAACGGCAACGCGGCGTCTTCGGCGCAGGAATTCAGCGTCGACACTACCGCGCCGACGGTGACCATCAACACCATCAGCCATGACAATATGCTGGACGCGGCAGAGGCGGCGCAGGATCTGACCCTGAGCGGCACCTCTACTGCCGAAGCAGGCCAGACGGTCACCGTGACCTTCAACGGCAATCAGTACACCGCGCAGGTGCAGGCGGACGGCAGCTGGACGCTCGACGTTCCGGCGGCGGACATGGCAGGCATCGCCGACGGCAGCGCGGCGGTCACGGCGACCGTGTCCGACAAGGCAGGCAACCCGGCCAGCGCGGGCTCTTCGGTGCTGGTCGACACCACCGTACCGCAGATTTCGTTCAACATCGTCGCGGGCGACGACGTAGTGAATATTGCCGAGCACGGCCAGGCGCTGATTGTCTCCGGTAAGGTCACGGGCGCGCAGGCGGGTGACGTGATTACCGTGACCCTGAACGGCAAAGACTACACCGCCATGCTGGACGCGTCCGGCAGCTGGAGCGTGGGCGTTCCGGCGGCGGACGTGGGCGCGCTGGTTAACGGCGAACAGACCATCTCCGCGACCCTCACCGATAAAGCCGGTAACAGCACCAGCGCGGCGCACGCGTTTGACGTTTCCCTGACCGCGCCGGTGATTGCCATCAATACCCTGGCGGTTGACGACGTGATCAACGCGACCGAGAAAGGCCAGGATCTGCTGGTGTCCGGCACCAGCAACCAGCCGGACGGAACCACCATTACGGTGACCCTGAACGGTATCAACTATACGGCCACCACCGACGCCAGCGGCAGCTGGAGCATCAGCGTTCCGGCGGCAAACGTCTCCGCGCTGGGCGAAGCGAGCTACGTGGTGACGGCGAGCGTAACCGACACCGCGGGCAACAGCGCGAGCACCGGCCACAGCGTGCTGGTCGACAGCGCGCTGCCGCAGGTCACCATCAACCCTGTCGCCACGGACGATGTCATTAACGCAGCGGAAGTGGCTGCCGGGCAGACCCTGAGCGGCAAAGTGAGCGGCGCGGCGAGCGGTGACACTGTCACGATTTCAATTGGCGGCAATACGTACACCGCGATGGTTCAGGACGATCTGAGCTGGTCGGTCAACGTGCCGTCCACGGTCTTAACCGCCATCGGTAACGGCGATCTGACCGTGTCAGCCAGCGTCACCAACGGCCACGGCAACACCGGAACCGGCGAGCGCGAAATCGTTATAGACGCTAACCTGCCGGGCCTGCGCGTGGATACCGTGGCGGGCGACGATGTCATCAACAGCATTGAGCACGCTCAAAACCTGATTATCACCGGCTCCAGCGAAGGCCTGGCAACGGGCGCGGCGTTAACGGTGACCGTCAACGGCAAAACCTACGCCGCAACCGTGCTTGCAGACGGCACCTGGACGGCGGCCATTCCGGCAGCTGACGTCAGCGCGCTGAATGCGGGCACGATTGCCGTGACCGTGGAAGGCCAGAGCGCGGCGGGCAATCCGGTTTCCATCAGCCACGACGTGAAGGTGGATCTGGCGGCAGTCGCCATCAGCATTAACCCGATTGCCTCGGACGACGTAATCAACGCGGCTGAGAAAGGCGCGGACCTGGTGCTGTCCGGCTCGACCTCCAACGTGGAAGAAAACCAGACCGTCACCATTACCTTCGGCGGCAAGTCGTACACCGCGACGGTCGATGCCGACGGCAACTGGACGGCGACCGTACCGTCTGCTGATTTGGGCAGCCTGAAAGACGGCGATGCCAGCGTGCAGGTGAGCGTCACCAACGTTAACGGCAACAGCGCGTCGGCAGGCCGCGAGTACAGCGTGGACGCCACCGCGCCGACGGTGTCTATCGAGATCGTCAGCGACAACAACATCATCAATGCGGCCGAAGCGCAGCAGGATCTGGTCGTTAACGGCGTAACCAACGCCGAAGCGGGCCAGACCGTCACCGTGACGCTGAACGGCGTGGACTACACCACCACCGTGCAGGCAAACGGCAGCTGGAGCGTGACCGTGCCGTCCGCGGATCTGAGCGGTATTACCGACGGCAACTACACCATCAGCGCCGCCGTGTCTGATAAGGCGGGCAACCCGGCCTCAGCGGATCGCGACGTGCTGGTCGATACCACCGTCCCGCAGCTGACCATCCACACCGTTTCCGACGACGACGTGATCAACAGCGCCGAGCATGCGCAGGCACTGATTGTCACGGGTTCTGTGACCGGTGCGGCGGCGGGCGATGTGGTCACCGTCACCCTCAACGGCAAATCGTACACCGCCACCCTGGATGCCTCAGGCAACTGGAGCGTGGGCGTGCCTGCGGCGGACGTTACCGCCCTGGCCGCAGGGGATTACACCATCACCGCGGCGCTGACCGATAAAGCGGGCAACAGCAACAGCGCCACGCACGGCGTGGAGGTGAACCTGACCGCGCCGGTGCTGACCATTGACACCGTTTCCGGTGACGATGCGATCAACAACGCCGAGAAAACCCAGGATCTGACGATCTCCGGTACGGCTTCCGGCCTGGCGGCAGGCGCGGTGGTGACCGTGATGCTGAACGGCAAAGCGTACAGCGCGCAGGTGGACGATAACGGAAAATGGACGACTACCGTTCCGGCGAACGAGGTTGGTCAGCTGGGCGAGGCGCTTTATACCGTCACCGCCTCAGCAACGGACAGCGTCGGCAACAATACCAGCGCGTCGCACACCGTGAACGTGGAATCCGTTCTGCCGGGCGTGATCGTCAACACCATTGCAGGTGACGACGTCATTAACGCGGCGGAGCTGGCAGCCGGGCAGACCATCAGCGGTAAGGTGGTGAATGCCGAAGCGGGCAACACCGTGACCGTGACCATTGGCGGCAACAGCTACACCGCCACGGTGCAGAGCGATCTCACCTGGTCCGTGAACGTGCCGGAATCAGTGCTGACCGCGCTGGGCAACGGTGATTTGACGGTGTCAGCCAGCGTCACGAACGGTGTGGGCAATAGCGGAACGGGCGAGCGCGAAATCGTGATAGACGCTAACCTGCCGGGCCTGCGCGTCGACACCGTGGCGGGTGACGACGTGATCAACAGTATCGAACACGGGCAGAATCTGATTATCACCGGCTCCAGCGACGGGCTGGCGGCTGGCGCGGCGCTGACCGTGACCGTAAACGGCAAAACCTATCCGGCAACCGTGCTGGCGGACGGCACCTGGAGCGCGGCGATCCCGGCGGCGGAGGTGGGTGCGCTGGCCGCAGGCAAGGTTACCGTGACCGTTGCGGGCCAGAGCAGCGCCGGTAACCCGGTTTCCATCAGCCACGATGTGACGGTGGATCTGGCGAGCGTTGCCATCAGCATTGATGCCATCGCCACCGACGACGTGATTAACGCGGCCGAGAAGGGCGCGGATCTGGTGCTCTCCGGCACCACCTCGAACGTGGAAGCAAACCAGACCGTTACCATTACCTTTGGCGGCAAGAACTACACCGCCACGGTGGACGCCGACGGCAAATGGACAGCTACCGTGCCGTCTGCGGATCTGGCGGGCCTGAAAGACGGCGACGCCAGCGTGCAGGTGAGCGTCACCAACGTGAACGGCAACAGCGCCTCGGCGGGCCGCGAGTACAGCGTGGATGCAACCGCGCCGTCCGTGACTATTAATACCCTGGCGACCGACGATATTCTGAACGCCGCTGAAGCGCAGTCCGATCTGACCGTATCCGGCACCACCACCGCCGAAGCGGGCCAGACGGTCACCGTATCGCTGAACGGCAAAGACTACACCACAACCGTCAGCGCAGACGGCAGCTGGACGCTGAACGTCCCGGCGGCGGATCTGGCTGGATTAACCGACGGCAGCGTGACCGTCACCGCATCGGTCAGCGATAAAGCGGGTAACCCGGCGTCCGTGGATCACAACCTGGCGGTAGATATCACCGCGCCTGCGGTGACAATCAATACCGTTGCGGGCGACGATGTCATTAACATCGCAGAACACGGCCAGGCGCAGATCATCAGCGGCACCGCCACCGGCGCGGCAGCGGGCGATAAGGTGACCGTCACCATCGGCGGCCAGACTTACACCACCGTGCTGGACGCGGCGGGGAACTGGAGCGTGGGCGTACCGGCCAGCTTGATTTCCGGCCTCAGCGACGGCACCGTAACCGTAACGGCGTCAGTCACCGACGCGGCGGGCAACACCGGCACCGGCACGCATAACGTGACCGTCGATACCGGTCTGCCATCGGTGGCCTTCAACGCCATCAGCGATGACAACGTACTGAACGCCGTTGAAAAAGGTCAGGATCTGAGCATCAGCGGCACCAGCGCCAACCTGGCGGAAGGCACCGTGGTGACCGTGACCCTGAACGGCAAAAACTACACGGCAACGACGGCGGCAGACGGCACCTGGAGCCTGACCGTTCCGGCAGCGGATCTGGCCGGTCTCGGCCAGGCCAACTATACCCTGAACGCGACCGCCACCAACGGCGTGGGCAACAGCGTCAGCAACACCGCGAACCTGCTGGTGGACACCGCGCTGCCGACCGTCACCATCAACACCGTGGCGGGCGATAACGTCATCAACGCGGCGGAAGTGGCGGCAGGCCAGACCCTGAGCGGCACCGTGGCGAACGCCGAAGCGGGCAATACCGTCACCGTCACCCTTGGCGGCAACAGCTACACCGCAACGGTGCAGAACGATCTGACCTGGTCCGTGAACGTGCCGTCCGACGTGCTGACCGCGCTGGGCAACGGCAACCTGAGCGTAACGGCGACCGTCACCAACGGCCACGGCAATACCGGCACTGGCGAGCGCGAGATCGCTATCGACGCTAACCTGCCGGGCCTGCGCGTCGACACCGTCGCGGGTGATGACGTGATCAACACCATCGAACACGCGCAGAACCTGATCGTCACCGGCTCCAGCGACGGGCTGGCGGCAGGCACGGCGCTGACCGTCACCGTCAACGGTAAAACCTATGCGGCCACGGTGCTGGCGGACGGCACCTGGAGCGCGGCGATCCCGTCCACCGACGTGAGCGCGTGGCCGGAAGGCACCGTCAAAATCAGCGTGACCGGCGACAGCTCTGCGGGCAACCCGATTACCATCAGCCACGACGTGACGGTAGATCTGGCGACCGTTGCCGTCAGCATCAACGCCATCGCCACCGACGACGTGATTAACGCGGCGGAGAAGGGCGCGGATCTGGTGCTGTCCGGTGCGACCACCAACGTGGAAGCCGGGCAGACCGTGACCATCAGCCTGAACGGCAAAATCTATAGCGCGACAGTAGACGACAGCGGTAACTGGACCTACACCGTACCCTCTGCGGATCTGGCACACCTCAGGGACGGCGACGCCAGCGTGCAGGTGAGCGTCACCAACGTGAACGGCAACAGCGCCTCGGCGGGCCGCGAGTACAGCGTGGATGCGACCGCGCCGTCCGTGACCATTCATACCCTGGCGGCTGACGATATTCTGAACGCCGCAGAAGCGCAGTCCGATCTGACCGTATCCGGCACCACCACCGCCGAAGCGGGCCAGACCGTGACCGTGACGCTGAATGGCAAAGACTACACCACAACCGCAGGCGCGGACGGCAGCTGGACGCTGAGCGTTCCGGCGGCGGATCTGGCATCGCTCGGCGACGGCAGCGTCACCGTGACGGCAAGCGTCAGCGACAAGGCGGGCAACCCGGCATCGGCGGATCGCAATCTGACGGTCGACGTGACCGTTCCTGCGGTAACCATCAACACCGTAGCGGGCGACGACGTCATTAACCTCGCAGAACACAGCCAGGCGCATATCGTCAGCGGCACCGCCACCGGCGCGGCAGCGGGCGATAAGGTCACCGTCACGATTGGCGGCCAGACTTACACCACCGTGCTGGACGCGGCGGGGAACTGGAGCGTGGGCGTACCGGCCAGCGTGATTTCCGGCCTCAGCGACGGCACCGTGACCGTGACTGCGTCAGTCACCGACGCGGCGGGCAACACCGGTACCGGCAGCCATAACGTGACCGTCGATACCGGTCTGCCGTCCGTGGCGTTCAACGCTATCAGCGGCGATAACGTGCTGAACGCCGTTGAAAAAGGTCAGGATCTGAGCGTCAGCGGCACCAGCGCCAACCTCGCGGAAGGCACCGTGGTGACCGTAACCCTCAACGGTAAAAACTACGCGGCCACGACGGCGGCGGACGGCACCTGGAGCCTGACGGTTCCGGCAGCGGATCTGGCGGGATTGGGTGAAGCGAATTACACCCTGAGCGCCGCCGTGACCAACGGCGTGGGCAACAGCGTCAGCAATACGGCGACCCTGCTGGTCGATACCGCGCTGCCGACCGTCACCATCAACACCGTGGCGGGCGATAACGTCATTAACGCGGCGGAAGTGGCCGCAGGCCAGACTATCAGCGGTAAGGTAGCGAACGCGGAAGCGGGCAACACGGTAACCGTGACTATCGGCGGCAACAGCTACACCGCAACGGTGCAGAGCGATCTCACCTGGTCCGTGAACGTGCCGGCCGACGTGCTGACGGCGCTGGGCAACGGTAACCTGACGGTGTCAGCATCCGTCACCAACGGCCACGGCAATACCGGCGCGGGCGAGCGCGAAATCGTTATCGACGCCAGCCTGCCGGGTCTGCGCATTGATACCGTGGCGGGCGACGATGTGATCAACAGCATCGAGCATGGACAGAACCTGATCGTTACCGGCTCCAGCGACGGGCTGGCGGCAGGCACCACGCTCACCGTGACCGTCAACGGCAAAACCTATGCGGCCTCCGTGCTGGCAGACGGCACATGGAGCGCGGCGATCCCGGCGGCGGACGTCAGCGCGCTGAATGCAGGCACGGTCACGGTGACCGCTGCAGGCCAGAGCGCGGCGGGCAACCCGGTGACCATCAGCCATGACGTGACCGTCGATCTGTCAGCGGTGGCTATCAGCATCGATGCGATTGCCACCGACGACGTGATTAACGCGGCGGAGAAAGGCGCGGATCTGGTCCTGTCCGGCAGCACCTCGAACGTGGAGGAAAACCAGACCGTGACCGTCATCTTCGGCGGCAAGACGTACGCCGCGAAAGTCGATGCCGACGGTAACTGGACGGCCACCGTGCCGTCTGCGGATCTCGCGGGCCTGAAGGACGGCGATGCCGGCGTGCAGGTGAGCGTCACCAACGCGCACGGCAACAGCGCCTCGGCGGGCCGCGAGTACAGCGTGGACGCCACCGCGCCAGCCGTGAGCATCGATACGGTCGCAGGCGATAACGTGATTAACGCCAGCGAAGCGGCTGCGGGCGTGGCCATTTCCGGCACCACCACGGCGGAAGTCGGTCAGACGGTCACCGTGACGCTGGGCGGGAAGAGCTATACCGCGCAGGTGCAGCAGGGCGGTATCTGGAGCGTGAACGTGCCGGGCACAGACCTGTCCGCACTGGCGGATAACGGCTACACCGTGCAGGTCAGCGTGAGCGACGCCGCGGGTAACCCGGGCAGCGCGGGCAAAGCGATTACGCTTGATACCACGCCGCCGACCGTCAGCTTTAACGCCGTCGCGGGCGATGACGTCATCAACAGCGTGGAGCACGGGCAGGCGCAGATCGTCAGCGGCACGGCAACCGGCGCGAGCGTCGGCGATAAGCTGGTCATCACCATCGGTTCGAACCAGTACACCACCACCGTTGACGCCAGCGGAAACTGGAGCGTGGGCGTGCCGGCCAGCGTGATTTCCGCGCTGACCGACGGCACCGTGACCCTCAGCGCGACGATTACCGACAGCGCGGGCAACAGCAGCACCCAGACCCACGACGTGGTAGTGAACACGGCCTCCGTGGCGCTGACCATCAATACCCTCAGCGGCGATGACGTCATCAACGCGGCTGAAGCCGGTTCGGCACTGGTAATTAACGGCTCCAGCGCCCAGTTCGCCAGCGGTACGCAGGTCACCGTGACGCTGAACGGCAAGAGCTATACGGCCACCATCCAGAGCGACGGCAGCTGGACGACCACCGTACCTGCCGCCGACGTGGGCGCCCTTGCCGATGGCGCGAGCTACCAGGTGTCCGTCTCGGCACAGGACAGCGCGGGCAACAGCGCGTCGGCGACGCACGGCATCAGCGTGGATACCACCGCGCCGGTTGTGAGCATTGCGACGCTGTCGGGCGACGACATGCTGAACGCGCTTGAAGCGCAGCAGCCGCTGACCGTGCACGGCTCTTCCAGCGCGGAAGCGGGCCAGACCGTCACCGTGACGCTGGGCGGAAAAACCTACACTGCAACCGTCGCGAATGACGGGACGTGGACGCTGGATGTTCCTGCAGCCGATCTGGTTGCGCTGAGCCAGGGCGCGCTGACGGTGACCGCCTCGGTCGACGATAAAGCGGGTAATAACGGCCAGACCACGCACACCTTAACGGTAGACACCGTCGCGCCAACCGTGACCATCAGCACCGTGGCCGATGACGATATCGTCAACAACGCGGAGCAGCTGTCGGGCCAGACCATCAGCGGCACCACCACGGCGGAACAGGGCCAGACGGTGACCGTCTCCTTCAACGGGCACAGCTATCAGGCGACCGTCGGGGCGGACGGATCCTGGTCGGTCTTCGTGCCGGGCCGTGATTTCCTCGGCCTGAGCGACGGGGATTACACCATCACCGCTTCGGTAAGCGACAGGGCGGGCAACCCGGGCAGCGCGACGCACGACGTGACGCTGAACGGCGATGTCCCAACCATCACCATCAACACCTTTGCGCAGGACGATATCGTTAACGCCGCCGAGCACGGCACGCCGCTGGTCATCAGCGGCACCACCGACGCCCCGGCGGGCCAGACGGTGACCATTACGCTGAACGGTAAAACCTACACGGCGACCGTTCAGAATGATGGCACCTGGAGCTATACGGTGGGCAGCGCAGACGTGGCCGCGCTGGCGGACGGCGGTTCGTACGTCATTAACGCGCAGGTCAGCAACACCATCGGCAACAGCGGCAGCGATAACCACACCGTGACCGTGGATCTCACCGCGCCGTCGATGGGCATCAGCATTGATTCGCTGCAAAACGACACCGGCCTCAGCGCGAGTGATTTCATCACCAACGACGCTCAGGTGGTGGTCAACGGCTCGCTGACCGCGCAGCTCGGCAATAACGAGAAGGCACAGATCAGCCTCGACGGCGGCACCACCTGGATTGACCTGACCGTGACCGGCACCACCTGGCGCTACACCGATGGCCGCACCCTGACGGACGGTACGTATCAGTACCAGGTGCGCGTTATCGATAACGCGGGCAACGTGGGGGCGACGGACAGCCAGGACGTGGTGATCGATCAGACGAAGCCTGCGGCGACGACCATTACGGTGGATTCCATCACGCAGGATACGGGCCTGTCCGGCAGCGACTTTATCACCAGCGATAACCAGATCAGCCTGAAAGGGACGCTCGGCGCGGCGCTGGGCAGCGGCGACCACGCGCAGATCAGCCTCGACGGCGGCGTTACCTGGACAGACGTCAGCGTCAGCGGCCTGAGCTGGACCTATGTCGATGGCCGCACGCTGGCCGACGGGGATTACAACTACCAGCTGCGCGTGATTGACGACGCGGGCAATATCAGCGCCACCGCCAGCCAGGTGGTGACCATTGATACGGTTGCGCCGGACGCGAGCAAAACCATCGCCATCGACAGCATCAGCGACGATACCGGCCTGAGCAGCAGCGACTTTATCACCAACGATACGTCCCTGACGCTGCACGGCTCGCTCGGCGCGACGCTGGTCGACGGCGAATATGCCCAGATCAGCATCGACGGCGGCGTCACCTGGCAGAACGTGATTGTTACCGGCAACAGCTGGTACTACGTCGATAGCCGCACGCTGGGTAACCAGACCTATGACTACTACGTTCGCGTGGTGGATGCGGCGGGCAACGTGGGGGCCAGCGCCCATCAGCAGGTGACCGTCGATACGGTCGCCCCGGATGCGGCGATTACGGTGACCGTGGATAACATCACCGTGGATACCGGCTTCGACAATAACGACTTCCTGACCAGTTCGACCTCGTACACGCTGCACGGAACGCTCGGCGCAGAGCTGGGCGCGGGTGAATTCGTGCAGGTGAGCATGGACGGCGGCAGCACCTGGGTGTACGCCACCGTCAGCGGTACGCAGTGGAGCTACAGCGACACGCGTACCCTGACCGACGGCAGCCATAACTACCAGGTGCGGGTCGTCGACCAGGCGGGGAACGTCGGGGCAACCACCGCGCAGGCGGTGACGGTGGATACGCAGGCGCCGCAGTACGGCATCACCATCGACAGCATCAGCGAAGATACCGGCCAGTCCGGGAGTGATTTCATCACCATGGACACCACGCTGACCATCAACGGTTCACTGGGCAGCGCGCTGGCAAACGACGAGCGCGTACAGATCAGCCTGGACGGCGGGAACACCTGGTCAGATGCCACGGTCACCAACCAGCGCTGGAGCTACACCGATACCCGCGATCTGGCTGACGGGGACTACACCTACCAGGTGAGGATTATCGACCAGGCGGGCAACGTCGGCTCCACCGCCTCTCAGGTGGTGACGGTGGACACCACGCCGCCAACCACGGTGGGAACCGTAGTGAGCTATACCGACGGCGAAGGCGAGCGTCAGGGGACCTTTGGCAGCGCGGTGGCAACGGACGATAACTCGCCGCTGATCAACGGTACGCTTAACCGCGCCCCGGACGACGGTGAAATTGTGCAGCTCTACCGTGACGGGGTCCTGCTCGGCCAGGTGACCATGAACGGCAGCGCAAGCTGGTCCTTCCAGGACAACGGCCTGAGCGACGGCAACCACACCTACATTGTGCGCGTCACCGACAGGGCAGGTAACTACACGGAATCGGACGGCTTTGTGCTGAACGTTGATACCAGCATCCCGACCACCACGGCGGCGATTACCGCGCAGACCACGTCGGACACCACGCCGATTGTCAGCGGTACCGTCTCCGCCGATCTGGTGAACGGTGAATACCTGGTGGTAACGGTAAACGGAAAAACCTACACCTCCCAGACCGGCGGTGCGGTGGTGGTCGATCCGGATCACAACACCTGGTATCTGCAGATCCCGGACGGCGATGCGCTGAGCGTGTCGAGCTACAGCGTGACGGCGCAGGTGAAGAGCAGCGCGGGTAACGGTAATACCACCGGTACGGCGACCGGCAGCCTGGTGATTGATACCACCTCGGTGAATACCGACTGGGCAACCACGGCGGGGAACAGCAACAACTCCACCATGACCCTCGGCATGAACAGCAGCGGTCTGTGGAATATCATTGCTAACGGCCAGTCATACTCCAGCAGCGATAGCTCGACCTATGCCGGAAATGCGCTGACCAACACCCGCGGCTATTACGTGGTGAGCCAGACCGCCGCCGACTTTGACCGTAACGGCACGCAGGATATCTTCGCGACGGAAAATACCTACGCCGGGTCAACGCAGGTGATGTGGACCTACGATGGCAGCACCTATAACGCCAGCCAGCTGGCGATGGGCACCACCATCTGGTACGGCGGCGTGATTGCCTACGACAAAACCGGCGATGGCTATCTGGATCTGGCGTACGGTGATGCCGGCATGGACTCACTGACCTACCTGGTGAACAACAACGGCGTTCTGTCGCCGGACGGCACCGGTGGCGAAGGCGGTTTCTACGGCCAGTTCGATTCCGGGCGTGAAATCTCCGGCGTCGACCTGAACAACGACGGCACGGTGGATATCGTTCAGCACACCAACCGTAGCGGCGCGTACTCGTTAACCGTGATCAACAACAACGGTAACGGCACGCTCTCTATCGGTCAGAACCTGACGAACGTGTTTGTGGCAAACGCCTCGAATACCACCACGGCGGCGTCCATGACGTGGGCGGACTTCAACGGCGATGGCTACATGGATCTGTACCTGGGCAGCAGCTACAACAACAACGGCGGGGTGATCTACTACAACGACGGTACCGGGAAGCTCTCTGCCACCAAGAGCGCGGTGGAAGCCTCTAACGCCACGGCGGGGTATCTGTCGGTGGCGGTGGACTGGAACGGTGACGGGCAGATGGACATCATCAAGCTCAGCACCTACGGCGGCTCGCAGACGGCAACGCTGTTTACCAACAACGGCTACGGTTCCACCTGGACCTCCAGCCAGCTGGCTTCCGGCCTGGCGAACGTTACCGGTGTGGCCGCAGTCGACTACAACTGGGACGGCGCGCAGGATCTGCTGGTCTCTCAGCAGAACGGCAAGGTGGTGCTGGTGCAAAACAGCAAAACCATTGCTGACGGCACCGCGATGCACCTGCACATTGTCGACAGCGAGGGCATCAACGCCTACTACGGCAACACGGTCAATCTGTACAACGCCGCGGGCGTGCTGGTGGCCTCGCAGATCATCAACGCCCAGTCCGGTATCGGGTCGAACGATACTTCTGCGCTGGTGAGCTTCTACGGGCTGGATCCGAATGAAACCTATTCGGCCGAAATCCTGAAGATCACCAACGGCGTGTCGGATAACGTTACCTGGAGCGGTCTGGAGGCGGGCAACGGCAAAGAGGGCTACGTCCTGACGGCCGAAGCCGCCACCGGCGGCCACAGCGGGACCATAACCGGGACCGGGTATAACGACACCTTTATCGCAGAGGACGGCACCTATACCTACAACGGCTCCGGCGGCTGGAATACCCATTCCGACTACGACACCTGGAGCAACACCGGCGGGATGGATGTGGTGGATTACCGGAATGCGACCTCCGGCGTGACCGTTGATTTGCGCCTCTCTACCGCGCAGGACACCGGGTTCGGAACGTCACGACTGCTCAACATTGAGGGGATCAACGGCTCGGACTTCGACGACGTCATTACCGGCAACAGCGGTGATAACCAGTTCGAAGGCCGCGGCGGGAACGACACCTTCAACATCGGCAGCGGCGGTCACGATACGTTGCTCTACAAGCTGATCAACGCGTCGGATGCAACGGGCGGTAACGGTCACGACGTGGTGAACGGCTTTACGGTCGGCACCTGGGAAGGGACCGCGGACACGGATCGTATTGACCTGCGCGATCTGCTCTCCGGCAGCGGCTATACCGGCACGGGCTCGGCGAGCTACGTGAACGGCGTCGCCACGCTGGACAGCAGCGCGGGCAATATCAGCGATTACATCCGCGTGGTGCAGAACGGCAGCAATACCGAGATCCAGGTTGACCTGGACGGCACGGGCGGTCAGTTCTCGCCAACCACGCTGGTGACCCTGAACGGCGTGCAGACGGATCTGGCGACGCTGCTGGCGAACCATCAGCTGTTAATTGCGTAAACCAACGCCGCGGGGAGCGATCCCCGCGGTCTTTTGCGTTTCTTTACATGAATAGCCATAACCCTATATTTCACATGATTATTTTGCGGGCTCGTTTAGAAAGTGTTCGATTTTTAATCATTCCGTAAAGGTATCATTTCAGTGCGAAATTACCGCTCTGGACAGGACGTAGCATTATGAAGACACATCCACAGTACGAACCCTGGCTGCAGGGCATGCTCATCATCGCGAAGCACTACCGGCTGGATTTCTCAGCGGAGCATGTGCGGGTCACGATTAACCATGAAAGCCAGTCTCCGCGCCAGCTGGTGCTGGAGGAGATGGCGCGCCAGCTTGGGCTGGGGATGCGTATGGTGGCGGCTGAAGCGGTATCCCTCGATCCGTGGCGCCTGCCGCTGCTGGCGGAATTCACCGGCGGACAAATCGCGGTCATTAACCGCATGGACAGCGAAGGCAACGTCAGCCTGCAGTTTAGCGGCGACGCGGGGCTGGAGACGACGCTGACGCGTGATGAGCTCGGGGCGCGGTTAAAAGGGCTGATGGTGTTGCGCCCGCTCGAATCCACGCCGGATGCCCGCGTGGACGACTACATCAAACCCTATGAGAAAAACTGGTTCTGGCAGCTGGCGCTGAAGGACTGGCGACGCTACAGCGATATTATGCTGGTGGCGCTGGTTGCCAACGTGCTGGCGCTATCCGGCATGGTCTTCTCCATGCAGGTGTACGACAGGGTGGTACCGTCGCAGTCGGAAGCCACGCTGTGGGTGCTGTTTGGCGGCGTGATGATTGCCATCGTGTTCGAATTCATCATGCGCATGCTGCGCGTGCATATTTCTGACGTGGTGGGGAAACGCGCCGACCTGCGCATCTCTGAACGCGTGTTTGCCCACGCGCTGCGGATTAAAAACGGCGCGCGATCCAAATCAACCGGATCCTTTATCGCCCAGATCCGCGAGCTGGAGTCGGTGCGCGAGCTCATTACCTCGACCACCATTGCGGCGATTTCCGACCTGCCGTTCTTCCTGCTGTTCGTCTTTATTCTGTGGATGATTGGCGGGCCGCTGGTGCTGGTGGTCCTGCTCGCCGTGCCGCTGCTGCTCATCCCCGGCCTGCTGGTGCAGCGCCCGCTGGGGAAACTCTCCAGCGAAGGGATGCGTGAATCCGCCATCCGTAACGCCACCCTGGTGGAAGCGGTGCAGGGCATTGAAGACATCAAGCTGATGCGCGCCGAGCAGCGTTTCCAGAACCAGTGGAATAATACCAACGACGTCGCCGCCAGCGTCGGCATGAAGCAGCGCTGGCTGACGGGCCTGCTGCTGACCTGGACTCAGGAGGTGCAGTCCATCGTCTACGCGGTGGTACTGCTGGTGGGCTGTTACCTGGTCATCAGCGGCGACATGACTACCGGTGCGCTGGTGGGAACCTCGATTCTGGCGTCGCGCACCATCGCGCCGCTGTCGCAGATCTCAGGCGTGCTTTCGCGCTGGCAGTCGGCAAAGGTGGCCCGCAAGGGGCTGGACGACCTCATGCAGCGCCCGATTGACGATCCGCAGCACGGCAAGAAGGTGCACAAAGCCCACCTGCGCGGCGACTATGCGCTTGAGGACGTCGGGTTTTATTACGACGAGGAAGAAAAACTCACCGTGCTCAACATCAGCAAGCTGCAAATCCGCGCCGGAGAGCGCGTGGCGGTGCTCGGGCGCAACGGCTCCGGTAAAAGCACGCTGCTGCAGCTGCTGGCGGGCATGCAGGAGCCGCAGCAGGGCAGCATCCTGCTCGACGATATTGCCCTCAATCATCTGGACCCGGCCGACGTGCGCCGCGACATGCAGCTGCTCAGCCAGCAGGCCCGGCTGTTCTTTGGCTCCGTGCGGGACAACATCCTGATGGGGAACCCGTTAGCCACCGACGATGAGATTCATCAGGCGCTGGTCAACAGCGGCGCGCTGGAGTTTGTGCGCAAGCAGAAAATGGGGCTGAACTACATCATCAACGAGGGCGGGGCGGGTCTCTCCGGCGGCCAGCGTCAGGCGCTGCTGCTGGCGCGAGCCCTGATTACCTCGCCGACTATTCTGCTGCTGGACGAGCCTACCGCCTGGCTGGACGAAATGAGCGAGAAGCAGTTTATTCAGCATCTTCACAAATGGCTGGGTAAACGCCGGACGCTGGTCGTGGCGACGCATCGCCTGCCGATCCTGGACCTGGTCGACCGCATCATCGTGCTGGAAAACGGCAAGGTGGTGATGGACGGCCCGCGCGATGCAATCCTGCACCAGCACGGCATGGCGCCGCAGAAAGCCGCGCAGCGCACCGTGACCATGAAGCCAGCGGCGGTTGCAGAGGAGGGCGCGGCATGAATGATTTCTCTCGTTTCAATAGCCGACTGAAGGAGCCACGCCTGCCGCGCTCGTCGCTGGTGGCATGGTCCCTGTTCGCCCTGCTGGCGGTGTTTATCGCCTGGGCAAGCCTGTTCCATCTGGATGAAGTGACGACCGGCAGCGGCAAGGTCATACCGTCTTCGCATGAGCAGGTCATCCAGTCTCTGGAAGGCGGCATCATTCACAGCCTGATGGTGCGCGAAGGCGACATCGTGGAACGCGGGCAGCAGCTCGCGCAGCTTGACCGGACAAAAACCGAGTCGAGCGTGCTGGAGAGCGAGTCTCGCCTGAATGCGGCGCTGGCAACCGCTGCGCGCCTGAAGGCCGAGGTGAACGACACGGAACTCGCGTTTCCGGACGAGCTGGATGACGACGTTGAGCTGGTCAAACAGGAAACGGCGCTCTACCAGTCCCGTCGTGAAAGTCTCGAAAAAGGGCTGGCCGGCTTGCGTCAGGGCGCCGAGCTGGTGCAGCGCGAGCTGTCGTTAACCCGACCGCTGGTGACCCAGGGGGCGGCCAGCAAGGTTGAGGTGTTACGTCTTGAGCGTCAAAAAAACGAGCTTGAGAACAAAATCACCGAGATGAAAAACCAGTATTACGTTCGCGCCCGTGAAGAGTTGGCAAAAGCCAATGCGGAGATTGAAGCCCAGCGTTCGGTGATGAAAGGGCGTGAAGACTCCCTGACCCGGCTGACCTTTAATGCCCCGGTTCGCGGGATCGTGAAGGATATTGACGTAACGACCGTGGGAGGCGTTATTCCGCCGAACGGCAAGCTGATGAGCCTTGTCCCGCTTGACGATCAGATGGTGGTTGAAGCGAAAATCTCGCCGCGTGATGTGGCGTTTATCCATCCTGGCCAGAAAGCGCTGGTGAAAATTACGGCCTATGACTACTCCATTTACGGCGGGCTGGAAGGGGAAGTGACCATGATTTCGCCGGACACCCTGCAGGATGAGGTGAAAAGGGATGTCTACTACTATCGCGTCTATATCCGTACCGACAGTAACCATCTGACCAATAAGCAGGGTCAGGAATTTCCGGTCTTTCCGGGTATGATTGCCACCGTTGATATTAAAACCGGCAGCAAAACCATTCTGGATTATCTGTTGAAACCGCTGAACAAGGCGAAAGAGGCGCTGCGGGAACGATAGGGGAATGGCGTTCGGAACTCCGAACGCCTGCTGGATTATACGGTTGACGTCACGTTGTGAGCGTGGCGTCGCTCTTTAGGCACAACGTTGATGTAATGCGTAACATACGCAAAATATAAACCTGCATAATTTTCGACAAGGTCGATAAACGCCGGGTATATCGACATCCGACCATCACCACGATCTTTAAGATAACCCGCCTCTTGTGCCGATTTGACAATTCGGTTGACGTGGATGCGCGAAACAAAAAATTCCTTTGCGAGCGTGCTGGCTGAATAGTCAATGACCGCACCGTGAGCGGATTTATTTTTCATGGCCTGCAGATAGATATAAAGCATAATCATGCGGCCGCCATCTTTATCAATAAATAACCCCACCTCAGGTAACACCTTTCTGAACGTTAATCCCCGGAAAAGATATTCAGCCGCGCGGCGGAAAAAGTTGTTTCTCAAAATATCATTATCCAGCAGGTTAACATTAATATTAAATGCCGGATAAAGAATGCTGACGGGCAAAAAAGCGCCGGACATATAGCGCTTAAGTTCATTGAGTCCTTTTTCGGTTGGCGCGATTCTCGTTTTGCGTCGGTCATCCGTGCAGCGCCAGGTCCTGATGCGCCCGGTGGTTCTCAGTATCGTAATGATCGCAATCACGCTGTTGGGGCTGGCTATTTTATAGCGAGAGCATAACTCTTTAATCTCTGAAACTGACTCGGCCTGATTTCCAAAAATAAAACAACACATGGAGAGGATAATGTTAAACCGTGATTCCTGCAGCATTGTCTTGTAGAACAAAGGTTGTTTTTTGTAGATGGTGTCATTAATTGTGTAGTGCTCTAATATTGCCTCACCGAATCGCGGATTGTTCTTTATAACATCCCTTCGATGTAGCAAGGCCCTGGATGAGATGTGATTATCCATAGCATTTTTCTCGTATTTGAATGAGCCGATAGATGAAGTGTCCACTCTTCTTTTTCGGAATTTTCATTATACCCTGAGAATAAGATATTTGCCGTTGTTATTTGCAAAGAAAAGTATATTTAAACGACGGTGATTAACGCAAAGATGTTCCTGTGAGTTCAGCGGATAACTGTTTCTTACCCTGAGGCTGTACTGTAAAATTAATGTTTATAACAGGTGCGTTAAATTTTACGTATTCACAAATGGAAATGGCGCCTCAGTGCCCAGGAGCAGTTTATGACCCACACAATTTCTCTCAGAAATGAGGCGTGCGATGAACATAAATTTGTCATCTCCGCCTGCGGTTTTACGTTCCAGGGATATCGTCTGATCCTTAACCAGTACGGAATACAGGCTTCGCATATTCACTTTGACGGGGATGAGGTATCCCAACAGGATCTTGAAAATATCCTTATAAATCAGAGTGCTCATATTGTGGTGTTTCTCGGAAAAGGTATCGTCAGCCTCCTGGAGAGCCTGAAGAGACTGGCGTCCGTACTCAATGCACTTCCCGTGATTCGACGCGTCACCCTGTATGGCGACCTGCCGGATAGCTGGCTATATCGCACCCTGGGCACTCTTTTAAATAATAGTTATCAATTATCATTGATTCGACTGGCCCGCGTTTCAGATGTCATAACCTGTATTCATACACACCATCATGTTTTTAAAGATCGTTCGTACGTATTACGCGATCGCTACAAGGATAATTCTTCGCAAGAAACCGTAAAGTGGCTAACAAAAAGAGAAATTGACGTTTTATTAAATTTCTACCGCGGCATGTCCGTAAAAGAAATGTGCGACGAAATGGGGCTTTCTAATAAAACGGTTTATACCCACCGTAAGGAAGGCGTGCTGAAATTACGCTTAATTAAGCGGTGGCTAAACGATTCGCACAATTTCAGCGCGGAAAGACGTATCAAGCGGCGGAACCAAAATACGGATTTTACGGATAAAGAATCAGAAATTTTTAATGCATTATATAAAAAAGAGATCTTCCCCGCTTATCAGATCATTACCGATCGTGACAAAAAGGGCGTAGGCTTTGAGATACTGATCCGCTGGAATAAAAACGGTAAAATTGTCAAGCCGGCCAGTTTTCTGACGGATATTTCAAACCATGAGATATGGTTGAAAATAACGGCGTTAGTCATCCATGCCGCCGTGTCCGGGATTAATAAGTATAACGGTAAATACTATTTTTCTGTGAATATTCCGCCTCGTCTGGCTTCCGGAAATGCATTACCTGATATGGCAAAGAAAGCTATCGACATGCTGCTCAAGCCGCAGTGGGCCGAAAAGCTGGTCTTTGAATTTGCTGAAGATATTGACGTGACGAAGGACAAAAGGATCCCTGAAACCATGCGGCATTTGCGTAATACGGGGTGTCGATTATTTCTGGATGACTGCTTCTCTAACCATCAAACCATGTTCCCGGTGCGGCAGGTGCATTTTGATGGACTCAAGCTGGATCGCGACATCGTTGAGCATTTTGTGGCAAACGACAATGACTATAACCTGATTAAAGCGATACAGATTTATAGCGACATGACCGGAACGGACTGTATTGCCGAGGGGGTTGATAGTGAAGAAAAGTTTGAAAAATTAGTCGCGCTGGGCGTCAAAAATTTTCAGGGGTATTATTTATCGCGCGCAGTGAAAGAGGAAGAGTTAGACCGCATGGTCAGAATGTTTAGCTAAGAAAAATAAAGCCCCGAAGGGCCTTTTATTATTTTCGACCGAGCAGCAGGCCGAGAACAATACCGACCGCACCCGCTGCGACGAGGCCGGTGAGGGGATTATTTCTGACAGCTTCAGTGACGTCGGAAACGGCATCGCTGGCCTGCGCGGCATATTTTCTGGCCGCACCTTTTACCTGATGCTTTGGTGAATCAACGAATTCACCAAACTGCTGCTGCGCGGAACCTGCAAGCTCGTCAAATTTATTTTTTGCTTTATCTTCAGCAAACTGGGTGTTTTTATCAGTACCGAAATCAGACATTTTTGCCTCCTTTTGTTGATTATTAAAGGATAGCCGCTCTTTGTGGATGTGGGAGACGTTAGGCTAAATTCGGTACATATCAGGGCTGTTTTCGGATATATCTCTATACCGGGAACCCGTTATTTCTCATTGTCATCCTGACCGTAATACAGTTTCCCTATGCGAATCAGCGGGCGGCCCTGAGACTTACGATGCAGGTTACTGTCCCTGAGCGAATAAACGCACCCGCAGTATTCCTGCTGGTAAAACTGCTCCCGCTTGCTGATCTCAATCATGCGAGAGGAGCCGCCCTGTTTACGCCAGTTATAGTCCCAGTAAACCATACCCGGATAGCGCGCGGCAGCACGCTGGCCGCAGTCATTTATCTGCTGCATGTTTTTCCAGCGGGAGATCCCCAGCGAGCTGCTGATGACGCTGAATCCATTTTCTGCCGCATAGAGCGCCGTACGCTCGAAACGCATATCGAAGCACATGGTGCAGCGGACGCCACGCTCGGGTTCCCATTCCATGCCTTTCGCACGCTCAAACCAGTTATCTGTATCGTAATCGGCATCAACAAACGGCACGCCGTGTTTTTCCGCAAAGCGAATATTCTCCTCCTTACGAATGAGGTATTCCTTTTGTGGATGGATATTGGGGTTGTAGAAGAAAATCGTATAGTCAATCCCCGAAGCCTGGATAGCCTCCATCACTTCACCCGAGCAGGGGGCGCAGCAGGAGTGCAACAGCAGCTTGTCGGCACCGTCTGGCAGGGAAAGTTGTGGGCGGATAAAAGGGGCTGTCGTCATGGCGTTCTGCAATATGTTTATGAAATTTATGGAAGGGTAGCATAAATTCATCATCTGTTGAGACGGGATTAAGGCAGGTCAGAGCGACCCCGCGGGGCGGGATCATCTCAGGTACCACGTGTCGCTATTCGGCAAAATTCAGCAGCGCGTCGCCATCAAGACGATAGCGAACCCATTCGGACTGCGGCAGCGCGCCTATGCTCAGGTAAAAATCAATGGCGGGCTGGTTCCAGTCCAGCACGCTCCATTCAAGGCGGCCGCACTGCCGTTTTACCGCGAGCTGCGCGATATGTTTCAGCAGCGCTCTTCCCGCGCCTTTACCGCGATACTCCGGGGATACGTACAGGTCTTCCATGTAAATCCCGTTACGTCCGAGCCAGGTCGAATAGCTGGTGAAGAACACGGCATAGCCGGCAGTCTTGCCTTCACACTCCGCGATCAACGCTTCGGTTTTTGTGCCTGCGCCAAAGAGCGTTTCGCGGATCTCCTCCGGCGTGGTAACCACTTCTTCCGGCGCTTTTTCATACACCGCCAGCTCGTAGATCATGGCGTATATTGCCGCCGCATCTTCGGGGCGGGCCTGACGAATGGTGATGCTCATTATTTTCCCTGTGTTTTAGCCTGTGTTTCGATTGATGGCGTTAAGCATACGGAGTATTGTCCGAAGAATTAAGTGCAATGAAATCAACAAAAGATGAATATTATGCATCCGGTACTGAGGCGTCTTGATTTAAACCTGCTGCCCGTTTTCGACGCGATTTACCGCCATCGTTCCGTTCGGCTGGCCGCTGATGAGCTGGCGATGAGCACATCGGCACTGAGCCATGCGCTGTCGCGTTTGCGCATCACCCTTAATGACCCGCTCTTTTTTCGGGAAGGGCATCGCATGTCCCCCAGCGTGTATGCCTCTCAGCTTGCGCCTTCCATTGCTTCCGCATTGTCGTTCCTCAATCATGAGCTGACCCCGCAGCCGGAGTTTGACCCGGCCAGCAGTACCGAAAGCTTACAAATTGGGATTACGGACTTTACCGCGCTGTGCATTTTCCCGGCGCTGATGCACAAACTGCAGCTTGCTGCCCCGGGTTTGCGTTTCGAATTGCGCTATCTGCCGCACAGCCCGGCGCTGACGGAACTGCTGGCGGGCGAAGTGGATCTCGCGCTGGGGTTCAGCACTCAGGATGATATCCGGCACCCGGAGCTGGAAGAGATCGACTGGTTTGAAGATGAGTATGTGGTCATCGGCAACGCGCGCCGGACGCGTCTGACGCTGGAGGATTATCTCGCGGCCCGCCATCTGGTGGTGACGCCATGGAATGAGAAGCAGGGCGTTCTGGACGTGCGGCTCGAACAACTGGGCTATACCCGACAAATCGCGATCAAAACGCCGTCGATGTTGAGCGCGCCGTTTATCGTTGCCGAAAGCGACCTGCTGATGGCGATCCCCCGTTTTGCCGCTGAGAAGCTGGCTGCGGCAGCGGACCTGAGGATTTTTCCTTTACCGTTTTCGATACGCACGTTTGAAGTGAAAATTTACTCGCATAAACGCAGCGGCCAGCGGGGGGCGACCCGCTGGCTTAAGGAGGAGCTGCAAACGCTGGCGCAGGCGCTTCATTCCGGGCTGTCCGGCTCCCAGGAAAGGATGTCGCCGGGTTGACACTGCAGCGCCTCGCAAAATGAGTAGGGCGTAAAGTCCAAACGATAAAAAGAGATGCGACCGGGAAGGAAAGTACGATATCGTAACTCTATGATTAAACGCGTAGTTCGCAGGAACGCCGTCGCAACAGGACGATAAATGATTGATGACATTCGTTATCTGATAGTGTTTGCAAAGATTGCTGAGGCAGGATCCATTTCAGGTGGGGCAGAAGCGTTAGGGCTCACAACCGCAACGGCAAGCGCGCATTTATCAAAGCTGGAAAAAAATCTTGGCTGCGCGTTGCTGTACAGAAACACCCGCAAACTCTCTCTGACTCACGATGGCGCCAATTTGCTGGAAACGGCCAAATCGATGCTGGCGCTTTATGAGCAGGGGGTCATTGAATTTAAGCAGCGTTCGATATCAACGGCGAATAAGCTGACTATTTCTCTTCCTGCCGTTTTTCTGAAGAGTGCGTTTACCCGCCATCTGGCCGATTTTATAAAACGTCATCCGGGCATTTTACTGAATATCTCTTACAGCGATACGCGCAGAGATATTATTGCCGACGGTATTGATGTGGCATTTCGAATCGGCGAGCTTCCGGACAGCTCTCTTAAAGCGCGCCATCTTTTTGTGCTGCCACGTCAGGTAGTTGCGTCCCGGGAATTGCTCAGCTATTACCCGACGATTACGCATCCTGATGAACTGGCGAAACTGCCATGGATTGGACTCAATATGAGGCAGAATAACCGGGAATTCCGGCATAAAAATGGGGACGTGGCTGTCGTGACGTATACGCCCACGGTGTATGTAGATAATGTCGAAGCCGCTTATGCCCTTGCCAGACAACAAATTGGTCTTGCAGCACCTCCTCGCTATTTAAGCGAAGAGGATGTTAAGTGCGGAGAAATGCAGGAAATACTTCCTGACTGGTCATTGCAACCGCTGAAAGTCTATGCCGTATGGCCTTCTAATATGTCGACCAGCAGTATTGCCTACAAATTGATTAATGATATTTATAACGCAATTGAGTATCACACGTTATAACGGGTTTAAAACGTTAAAAAGAGCATGTAACACGCCGTAATAAATAACAACCCGCCCATCAACACGTTAAACGTACGCAGCTGCCGTGTGCTCCTGAGAAGAACCGATACCTTTTCTCCCATCAATGCCCAGGCAGAAAGCGACAGGTAACAGACAAAAAAATAGACCGTGATAAAAACGAGTGCTGTCACAGGGGTTGAGGGTTCAGAAAACATCGCAGCTCCTGAGGCGCACGTGGTCCATGCTTTTGGGTTGATCCACTGCATGACAAAACCCTGAACAAAACCGGGTGAATCCGTTTTTGTTAATGACATATCGGACCGTGACGACGCTATCTTATAGCCCATATACATGATAAATAAAGAACCGGCAATATTAAGATACCGGAAAAACACTGGATATTTTTCGATTGCAGCGTAAAAGCCGAAACATATAAAGATAAGTAATAACGTAAACCCTATCGTTGCACCGGAGACAAATGAGAAGGTCTTTCTAAAACCGTGAACGGCACCAGACGATATAATCACCATATTAACGGGGCCAGGAGAAAATGAAAGCGTCAGTGAAAATATAAACATTGTAAAAAGTAACAGCATTTTATCTCCGTGGGTTGGTTTATCTACAGAACAATCATTGTGATGTTTAATTCACCACTCTGTTTTCGTGTTTCAGAAGGCTACCCGGGAACGCTCGTCAGAGTAAGTGGCTTTTATCTAAAGGTGTGTTTGATGTTTTGGTTTGATCGCGCAGCCGGGGTGCGAGTAAGGGCTCGTCAATGCCGGGTAAATTATGAAAACACAAATGCCAGGACATACGGCCTGGCATGGCACAAGAAAGGAGAGATTAGGGCGACGTTATACTAGCGGCATATCGTTGTGCGGCAGCAATCGCCCTGTCGTCAAAAATATACTGTTCAAAATGATGGCTCGCATCGGTGACGCGATATATTTTCCACTTACCGTCTTCATTGCGCAGATACACGTTTAACTGCTGTTTCTGCTCATGACCCACACCCAGCTCGACGTTAACAACTTTTCCGGACACAGAGTTTATTGCGTTGCTTACGCTGAGGTCAGGGATCCACTCCGCGGCATAGTCTTGCGTATAGGTAAAGTAGTCGGAACCGATAATTTCCTGCTCATAGAGAGAGAAAATTTTCTGCAGTCGGAAGAGCGTGTCTCGCGCGATATACTCACGCATTTTTGGGGAATCGAGATTATCTTCTTTGCTGTCTGTGACAAAAGCCGTGAGGTAAAATGTATAAAAGTCATGAGTGCGTTTTTCCGGCGTATCCATCTGTGTTGCACATCCTGTCAGTAACAGGCACATCAAAAGAACGTTACGCATCAGCTTTTCCTGTAAATTTTGTAAGCAGGGCGTGCGGAGCGATATCCCGGACCACCCCACATATCTCTTTGTCTGAAATCAGAGTACCAGGTTGTACCGTCATAAATCGCCATGTGACCTGCCGGATTTCCTCCCTCATAGGGCTGAATAACAACCACATCGCCTTCCTGTAATGTTTCACCTTGCCCTAAAACTCTGAAACCTGCTCGTTCAAGGTTACTGCCATAGTCTTTTGCATTGGGTGCATTTCCAATATCCACGCCACCTGCTCGTATTGCCTTGCGAGTAAATTCACCACAGCGTTTTTGCGATGAAATGCCGGCACTCTGGCGTGCATGCAGGGCCGCAGCGTGTTTGTTCCATGCCATGTGTTAACTCCTGTTGTATATGAAATCGTCACTAAACAACGGGATCTTCAATTCGGTTAGGCAAATAATGTTATTAAAAAATTATATATTTCATATGGTTATATATTTTTAGGTTTCATTCTCTTGCTTGATGATATGCGGTAGATACGCTGATTTTGCAACGGAAATAGAAGGTTTACATCGCCAGGTAAGTAAAATACCATACCCCCCTATAGTATCAGGAGGGCGTATGCCACATTCACCCGAAGATAAAAAACGTATTCTTACTC
>Ga0308157_10002048_pt1 | contig 35885 bp, 24 predicted proteins | sample PhyBR1_FD_201035 | JGI IMG/M metagenome (GOLD analysis project Ga0308157, IMG submission 201035) | Phyllosphere microbial communities from UC Gill Tract Community Farm, Albany, California, United States - DLSLB.R1 | ecosystem: Host-associated > Plants > Phyllosphere > Unclassified | place: USA... | reverse complement strand
ATCCTGAAAATGAAACGTTTTTATTTATCGCCGATTTACATTCGGCAACACAGATTAAAGACGCTAAAACATTAAAAGAAAATACATACAGTGTGGCTGCAACCTGGCTTGCTTGTGGGTTAAACACTAACCGTGTTACCTTTTACAAACAATCTAGCGTGCCACAAACTTGTGAGCTTACCTGGTACTTAAGCTGTTTTTTTCCGTTTCAGCGTTTAACGTTGGCGCACTCGTTTAAAGATAAAGCCAGCTATTTAGATAATGTAAACGCTGGTTTGTTTACCTACCCTATGCTTATGGCGGCTGATATTTTATTGTACGACGCCGAGTTTGTGCCGGTTGGTAAAGATCAGCTACAGCATTTGGAAATTACGCGCGATGTGGCGTCACGTTTTAACAGCCAAATGGGAGAAACGTTTGTATTACCGAATGCTAAAATTTCGGACGATATTATGACCGTTCCCGGAACCGATGGCGAAAAAATGAGTAAAAGTCGTAACAACTTCATTAATATTTTTGAAGACGATAAAAAGCTGCGCAAACAAATTATGGCAATTGTTACGGATGCCACTCCGTTAGAAGAACCTAAAAATCCGGATACCTGCAACGTATTTGCTATTTATAAGTTATTAGGAACACCAGAACAAACTGCCGAAATGCGTGCGAATTATTTAGGTGGAAATTACGGTTACGGACATGCAAAACAAGCGTTGTTTGAATTGATTTGCGACAAGTTTAAAGACATACGCGAAAAATACACATACTACATGAACAACTTGGAAGAAGTTGATCGTTTCTTGACAGAAGGTGCTGCAAAAGCCGCTATTATTGCCAACGGAACCTTAAACCGAGTTAGAGAGAAGTTGGGGTATGCAGATGTTGTCGAAGAAAAAAGTACTTATAATGAATTTGATTTGTTCACGAATTGTGAAAATCGAGATATGAAAGAGACTATAAATGTAGTGATGTCAAATCCAACTCTTCTCAATCTATTTACAAAATTCTTATCTGAAAATTCAATTGACCAAACATGAAATTAGATGTTAAGAATAAATATATAGCTGTCGGAGACAAGGAAAATCTTGGAAAATATTTCTTACTAAAAAGTGCTGAATTTACGATTATTGCTAAATATGAATCTGCCTTTGAATTTATAAAGCAAGGTTTAGATATAATAGTTAATGATTATATTAGTCAAGATGAAATTCAAAAGGTCTTTAGTTCAGATAGTAGAATAGCTTTTATAAATAATGATTTAAATAATAAAGAAATATACTTTATTAAGGCATTCCTATTGAGTTTTGAAAATGATGATAACTTACTAAAATTAGGATTAAATTTAATTAATATTTATATTGACTTAGAAGAAGATGCTCATGCATACTTTATTAAAGGTAAACTTCAAACTAAATTAAAAAATTATGAAATAGCTTCACAAGCTTATAGTAAATCTTTAAAAATAAAACAACTCCCTTGTGTTATATTCAATTTAGGTTGTTTAAAAGAACATAAATTAAATTTTTGTGGATTAGCAGAGTTCTATATTTCGATAATAAACAATCCTCTCTCTAATTCTTGTGCTCTACAATTAAAAAAGTGTGTTGACAGAAAACTAAATCTAAAAGCAATAAAAAATACTGAAAATATCTATTTATTAGATTCTTTAATAAATGATTCTATGGGTAAATTCTACTTAAAGTATATGGATGCTGTTAGTCATAGAAAGAAAGTTCCCATACACGAATTTAAAGATATTAATCAATCTACATTAAATTCATTTATTTGCTTTCTTGAAGATAATTATAAAGTTTTCGATTTAAACAATTGCATATCAAAATCGGATTATAAATATTATGAAAAATTAGATATCTTTAAGTTAACTTCCGGTAGAACAAAAAATGATTTATCTCTAAGATTTACAAAGCAAAATGAAAACTTAAATGATAATTTTATTGATGATGCGCTTGATGGTTTTGCTGATGCGTTTTGGAATATAGACTAATTAAACTTTGCCAAAGTTTTGAACTTTGGCAAAGTTGTTTATTTAATATTTACTCTTTCACTTTAAAAACCTTTCCGGGTAAACCCACAACAATTCCGTCTAGTTCCAACATCATTAATTCAGCGTTTAAAACAGCCATTGTCAATTCGGTTTGTAAAGCCAGTTCATCAATATGCAACGGTTCGTTTTGTAACGTTTTTAAAATGGTTTGCTGCAATGCTGTAAAATCATTTAGGTTGATATCCTCTTTAACTTGCGCTTGTTTTTTTTGCTCATCTGTTGTATTCCAATTTAAATCGGTAATTAAATGATCAAAATTATAAAGTAGTTGTGCACGGTTTTCGTGTATCAAACGCAAACAGCCTTTACTAAAATCATCGTTTATCTTTCCCGGTATTGCATAAACTTCCCGAGCATAATCGTTGGCAAAATAGGCAGTAGATAACGATCCGCCTGTTTCAGCACTTTCAACAACTACAGTTGCAGTGCATAATCCGGCAATAATTCGGTTACGGCGTGTAAATAATTCTGGCACCAACATATTAAAACCGGCATATTCGGTAATAATTAATCCGTTGCTAAATAAATCGTTATAAAAATTCTTGTGCATGGCAGGATACAATTTTTTAAAGCTGGTTCCCATAATTCCTACCGTTGGCAAATTACATTTTTTAGCTTCATGATAAGCCGCAATGTCAACTCCATACGCCATTCCGCTTACAATTGTGGGTTTGTACGACTGTAAATGTTCCATTAATTTTGCTGTAACTTCTTTTCCGTAAGTTGATATTTTCCGAGTTCCAACAATTGCCAGACAATTATTATCTAAAAGAGAAAGATCGCCCTTATAAAACAAAAGTATAGGCGCATCGGCACATTCCTTTAAAAGCTTCGGATACTCATCATCTAAAATTCCAACACAACTAATATGGTTCTTTTCTATAAACTTTAATTCTTCCTCTATCAAATCATTTTTATCAAACTTTAAAAGGGCATTCTGTATTGATTTCGGAATATTAAAATCAGTAAAAAACTGCTTGTTATCGACATCGAACAAACTATTTGCATTTTTAGAAAGATCAAGCAATTTTCGGGCAGACAATACTCCTACTCCATCACAAGCCAACAATTTAAGGTAAGATGTTAAAGTTAACGGATCCATTTATTTTTTTGATTATCATTCTTTTATAAATATAAATCATTTTTTAAATTTGAAAAACAGCAAAAGTATTCCAACTCAAAATGTTATCAACAAAAGCTAAAAATTGTTAATAACATTTGTGAATAAATTTCTTTAAAATGTATTGATTCGTTATTTTTGCCTTATGATAATCGAAAAACATATTTCAGCATTATTATACCGCTACCAATGTGTAACGGTACCCGGTTTTGGCGCTTTTATAACCGAAACTGTTTCTGCACGCTATAACGAAACCAGCAATACCTTTGCGCCGCCAAAGAAAACCATACTGTTTAACAGTTTGTTACAACAGAACGACGGTTTATTGGCTAACCATATTGCTTTAGAAGAACAAATTTCTTTTAACGAAGCTGTGGTGTTGATTCAGGATCAGATTTCTTTATGGAAAGCAAATCTTAATGGTAAAGAAGTGGTGTATTTAAAGAACATTGGAGAGCTTTCTTTAAACAGCGAACGGAAAATTCAGTTTGAACCAGTTGGATCAACTAATTACCTGACTTCTTCTTTTGGATTGACTGCAGTTATGGCAACCGCTTTAACACGTGAGCAGCAACCAACCGAAGTGAAGGTTATTGAATTAGCGACTGCAACCAAAAACAAACCGCGTTTACAGTGGATGCGTTATGCAGCGGCAGTTGTGGCAGCAGTAGGTTTGTACAGTTCGGTTTCTACATACCAGGAATACGAGGTTTATCAAGAGAAAAAATTAGCCGTTGAAAAAGATGTTCAAAATCAAATTGAACAAAAATTACAACAGGCAACTTTTATGATAGAAGCTCCAAAGGTTATTAAAGAAAAAATCGCTGAAGTTACACAACAACCGGTTAAATCTTTTCATATTGTTGCCGGAGCTTTTAAAACCGAAGCGAAAGCACAGATTTTAACCGATGAATTAAAAGCAAAGGGTTATGCAAATGCAAAATATTTGTCGAAATCTAAACACAATATGCGTCAGGTGGTTTACAACAGCTACGCAACACAAGAAGAAGCACAGGCTGATTTACGACAGATACACGAAAAAGTAAATAAAGACGCTTGGATTTTTATTGAAAACTAATTATATAAAAGACCTTTACGGGTCTTTTTTTTTATTTTATTCTGAAATAAATCTACTATTTTTGTAAAAAATATCAATTATGCAATCTAAAACACCTAAAGATTCTATTACCATTTTAACCGATATTGTACTGCCGGGTGAAACCAACCCTTTAAACAACCTTTTTGGTGGCGAATTGCTTGCTCGTATGGATCGCGCTGCAAGTATTACAGCCCGCAGACATTCGCGTAGAATATGTGTTACGGCATCTGTAAACAATGTTGCGTTTAACAAAAGTATTCCTTTGGGAAGTGTGGTTACAATTGAAGCGAAGGTTTCTAGAACTTTTAGAACTTCTATGGAAATTTTTTTGGATGTTTGGATTGAAGACCGTGAATCGGGTAACCGTCAAAAGGCAAACGAAGCAATTTATACCTTTGTTGCTGTTGATGAAATGGGTACACCAATTGAAATACCGACCATAACACCAGAAACCGAAGAAGAAATAAGTCGTTTTGAAGCCGCTTTACGCAGAAAGCAGTTAAGTCTTGTTTTAGCAGGTAAAATGAAACCTAGTGAAGCTACCGAACTGAAAGCTTTATTTAGTTAGATACAATAAAAAAAAGAGTGCCTTTCAGCACTCTTTTTAATTTTGAATAATCTTTATTTATCTACCACCTCGGGTCATTCCGCCGCCTGATGAACTTCTACCACCACCGCCTGATGATCCGCTGCTTCTGCTCATTGACGGAGCTGAAGATCTGCTCATACTTGGCGATGAACTACGACTCATTGTTGGAGCCGAACTTCTAACTGAAGAAGAACGTGGCTGACTAAATGTTCTACTTGGTTGTGATGAGATACGTGATGAACGTTCGATTCTTGAACTTGCCGGTGCAGATTCTCTTCTTATTGAAGATGAATTACCTGATCTTAAAGTACCACTGTTTTGAATAGTTGCCCGGTCTGATCTTAAGTTTGCATTATACGATCTGCTTCTTGAAAATTCCTCACTTGAAACTCTTTGTCTTCCTGAATTCACAGTTGTAGCTCTTCCCGATGAAAGGGTGTTTCTACTATCTGCATTTTGAACTCTACTAACACCTTCGCTTCTGTTTGAACCTCTCAAGTTGCTTCCAGTCATAGCATTTCTAGATCTTGAATCTCTTGTAGTTTCTAAAGCTCTACGGTTGTTTACGTTTTCATTTCTACTTGTAAAAGATCTGTTAGGATTTTGACGTTCTAACGAATTTCCTCTAACGCTGCTGTACATACGATCTGCACGAACCAATCTACGGTTATCTGTATACGAATATCTGTTTCTGTGGTTTATATGAGAATGGATATGGCTGTGGTATCTAAACACAGGCATTGGGCGCCAATATGAATAATATGTTGGATAATAACCCCAGTACCAAGGTGAATAATATGGGCGGTATGTTGCCATCCAGAACATATCAAAAAACATTGGTGTTGTATGATAAAAAGGCTCATAAATATAATTTGGGCCATAAATGTATGAGTTACCTACAATTTGCACCTGAACCGTTTTGTTACGTTGACGTTCCATTTCTATAGTTGCTACGTCTTGAAATTGATCCTGACCTAAAACTGCCTGAATAACAATTACACGAACATCACTTTCACCAACTTCAACCACACGTAAATAATCAACATAATTATCGTTATTTAAATCTAGGTTTGATATTTGTGCCGAAGGATCGTTTATTCTGCGCTCAAAATCTTCTAAATCTCTAGATTCTCCAAAAATAGATGCTACTGCCTGCAAATCCAGATTATCAGAAATATCGTAATTCTGAGCTACAACAGTTGCATTACCCCTGTTGTTTTGCGCAATACCAACACTTGCTGTTAACATTGCCATTGCTATTAATGCGAATCTGAATATTTTCATTTTTTATTATTTTTTGTTTTATATATACAAAATATCAAGTACTGTGCCAAAAGTTATAATAAAGAAAAAGACCTCACAAAATGAGGTCTTTTTAACTATATAATCTGTAAAAATTATTTTTGTGTAATAATGAATTCTGAACGACGGTTCATTGCATCTTGTTCTGGTGTACAACCCGTTCCACAATCTACTTTTGGTACGCTTTCTCCATAACCGCGAGCTTCTAATCTAGAGCCGTTGATTCCTTTAGAGATTACATATTGCATAGTTGAACGTGCGCGTTCGTCTGATAATTTCAAGTTGTAAGCATCGCTACCTTTGTTATCAGTATGCGATTCAATTTTAACTTTCATACTAGGATTACGTTGTAAGATTTGAACCAACTTGTTCAATTCAAATGCACCTTGTTGTGTAATGTTCGATTTATCGAATTCGAAGTAAATATCACCTAAGATGATTTTAGTATCCCTAATCAACATCTCAATAGGACGTAATTCAACATCAATTGGATACTTGCCGTTACCCCACTTCTGTAATTCAACATCTTTACTTTCATATCCTTCTAAAGTTACCTGTAAAGCAAAAACTTTGTTACAGTCGGTATCATAACGCACAATTCCGTAAGAATCTGTAAAACGTGTTTCAATGATGTTTTTATCGTAATCTAAAATAGCAACTTGTGCATCTTTTAAAATAGCGCCTGTTTTTTGATCTTTAACCGTAATTACCATTTCGGTAACACAAACCGGACGAACTTTGTAAATATCATCACGACCTACGCGGTTTGTTGATAAAAATCCGATTCCTTTTTCAGGATAATATGATAAGTGGAAATCGTCTTTAGCTGTATTGATAGGATCACCGATATTGCGAACTTTTGCATTAGGATCAGTTAAATCGAACATGTATAAATCCAAACCACCAAAACCTTTGTGAGCATTTGAAGCAAAGATCAATTTATCATCTTCTGAAACAAAAGGGAACGATTCACGACCTTCGGTATTTACGATTGTTCCCATGTTTTCAGGAGTTCCGTAAGTACCATCTTCGTTTAAAGCTACCTTCCAAATATCCATATCGCCCACTGTTCCTGGCATATCAGAAGCAAAATATAATGTTTTACCATCTGGTGAAACAGCAGGGTTACTTACCATGTAGTTTGGTGAGTTAAATGGAACAGGTTCTATATCTGTCCATTTCTTTCCATTATACTTCGCGCGATAAACACTAACTTTACCTTTCTTTAAGCGATTTTTCTTATCTTTTTCATACTTTCCGCCACGGAAACTTTCTGTAGCAAAAAACATGGTTTGACCATCTGCCGTTACAGTTGTAGGTCCATCGTGATGTTTTGTATTTAATTCATCAACAGGTTTAATATCCTTAAACTTTTCTTCATCAGAAACATAAGTTGCTGCGTAAACGTTTAAGAATGGTTGATCATTCCAACCATATTTCTTTTTAGACTCATCACGAGCAGAAGCAAAATAAAGTGTATTATCAGCAGTTAAAATTCCACCGAAATCTGAAAACTGCGAATGGTTCATTCTACTGTCTTCAAAAGTAAACAATGCTTCCTGGCTTCTTAATGCCGGAATATAATCAGGATCTTGCAAGAAATCAATTGAACGAGAGTCTTCCGGTTTTAAATCGGAAAACTTCTTCATTATTTTATTAGAAGCGTCGTATCGCCCGCTTGCTTTCAACATTTGTGCGTATTTGTAATAAACCTCTGGTTCTTGCTTCGGATTTAACTCTACTGCTTTAGCATACCATTTTGCAGATTCTACCGTGTTGAATAAATTGTAATAGGTTTCTGCCAATTGCAAAATCACATACGTGTCGGTTTTTTCACCGCGTACTAATTTTTTATAATGCTCTGCAGCTTCCACAAACTCGTATCTTTTAAACAAATTATCGGCATGCTTTAAACGTTCTTCAGGCGAGCTGATGAAACCTGTATTTTGTGCTTGCGCAGTGTATAAGGAACCTATTAATAAAAGGGATAAGTATATTTTTTTCATAATTATTGTTTAGCAGCTATTAGAAGAAACGTGGTGAACTTGATACTTTTTTCTTGTAAAACACATCAAATAACAGGATTACTTCGTGAGATCCGCTTGTTGTATAATTCAAATCAGATGTTATATAATCGTAAGCATAACCTACTCTCAATTTCGGAGTTATTCTGTAGTTTATCATTGCTCCGAATGAATCTTGTAAGCGGTAACTAACACCAAACTCTAATTTATTGTTATATAATGCATTTAAAGAAACGTCAGCAGAAACCGGTGATTCTACAGCCATTTTTAACATGGTAGATGGTTTTAATTTCCAATCATGGTCTAAGTCAAACACATATCCACCTGTTACAAACATATGCATTACGTCTGTACCAAATTTTCTGTTGTTCTTTTCCATATAGGTATTTTGTAGAAAGTTAGGAATACTGAAACCTACATAATATTTATTGGTAAAATAAAACGCACCTGCACCTACATTAAACAATGTCTGATTGCTATCTTCTGAGAATGCGATATCGTTTTGATCAGGCAATGTTGAGTTAATGTCACTAAACAAACCAATTTTCTGCATAGTTACCCCTCCTTTAACACCCAATGCCAAACTGTGACCTTTTCCCATACGAATGGTATAAGAAACGTCTGCGAATAAATTATTTTCTGAAACAGGACCTATGTTATCATTAATAAAAGACAAACCAACACCTAAATTTTTAGCTACAGGAGTATGTAAAAAAGCTGTTCCTGTCTGGGGAGCACCATCTAAACCTGTCCACTGTGTTCTGTATAAAACTCCCGCAGACAAATAGTCATTAATACCCGCATACGCCGGGTTTAATATACTTTGATTGTACATATACTGTGTGTAGTGAGGATCTTGCTGTGCAAACCCCTTTAAACTTCCCAGTAGAATACAAACTACTGCAACAATACTTTTATTTATTTTCATAAAGGACAAATTTACAATTCAATATTACAAATATAATTTTAATTTCTTTTAACATTAAACATGGTTACTTATTTCTTTCAAAACACCCTCTGTTAAGAAATTACTAAAATAGCAATATTAATTTAATATAATCAAGATTTTTTTCAATATTTAAAAAAAAACACTACTGCGTTAACTTACAGTAAAGTATTACCGCTTAATTTAATAAATTTGCAGTAAAACTATAGATCTTATACAAAAAACAAAATGCTAGAAAAAGAAGAAATAAACTATGAAAAAGCTGTGTTGGTTGGTATTATTACCCAAAACCAATCAGAGGAGAAGTTGCAAGAGTATTTAGACGAGCTAGAGTTTCTAACACAAACTGCAGGTGGGGAAGTGGTTAAAAGGTTTACTCAGAAAGTGGATAAACCAAACCCGAAAACATTTGTTGGAACCGGTAAACTGGAAGAAATTGAACTTTATATTAAAGAGCATAAAATTGACACGTTGATTTTTGACGACGAACTAACGCCTGCTCAGCAAAAAAACCTGGCACGCCAGTTAGACTGTAAGGTTTTAGATCGCACCAACTTAATCCTAGATATTTTTGCGCAACGTGCACAAACGTCGTATGCAAGAACACAGGTTGAACTGGCCCAGTTTCAGTATTTACTACCTCGCTTAACTGGTATGTGGACACACTTGGAACGCCAGCGTGGTGGTATTGGTATGCGTGGACCTGGTGAAACCGAAATTGAAACTGACCGCCGTATTGTACGTGACCGTATTGCTTTGTTAAAAGAAAAAATACGCACCATTGACAGACAAATGGCCGTGCAGCGGAGTAACCGAGGTGCGATGGTTCGTGTTGCATTGGTAGGATATACTAACGTTGGAAAATCTACCTTAATGAACGCATTGGGAAAAAGTGAGGTTTTTGTAGAAAACAAATTATTTGCTACTTTGGACACAACAGTTCGTAAAGTGGTTATTAAAAACCTGCCTTTTTTACTTTCTGATACCGTTGGATTTATTAGAAAATTACCTACGCAGCTGGTAGAATCTTTTAAATCGACTTTAGATGAAGTGCGCGAAGCAGATTTATTGCTGCATGTTGTGGATATTTCTCACCCGGAATTTGAAGATCATATTGAATCGGTAAATCAAATTTTAAAAGATATTAAAAGCGACGATAAACAAACCATCATGATCTTTAATAAGATTGACGCTTACAAAGCCGACAAATTTGATGAAGAAGATTTAATGATTGAACGTACCTCTAAACACTATTCTATTAACGAATGGAAAAACACTTGGATGAGTAAAGTTGGCGAAAATAATGCGGTATTTATATCTGCAACAGAGAAAGACAATTTTGAAGAATTGCGACATAAGGTTTACGAAGCTGTAAGACAAATTCACATTACCCGTTTTCCTTACAACAATTTCCTTTATCCGGAATATAACGAAAACGACGCTACAGAAGAATAATAAAAGCCCGCTTTAAAAGCGGGCTTTTATTTACTGTTTTATAATTTTAACTTCTTGATTTTTATCTGTTTTTAATATATAGATTCCTTTCTTTAACTCCGATAGATCAATGTCTACTTTTTCCAGTGGCTTACCTATTTTAACCGACTTCACTTTTTGCTGGTTTAAATCATAAACCTCAAAAACAGTTGCATTGGAGTTTGTTACCGACACAAAACCTGTTGTTGGGTTTGGGTACGCCGTTAAGTTAACTGCGTTTGGATCTAATTTATCAAAATCTATTTCATCTAAACATACATTGAAAGAATCGTTTGGGTTATTAGGATTATACCCTCCTTCTGCCCAACTATATGATGTAATACAACACCATGTACTCCAGTCTTTACATTCGGTCCGTACTCTAAATCGAAAACATTTAGAGTTAGTAATTGATACCATCTGTGCAAAGGCTGAAGTAATATCATACAAGACAATGCTATACACTTGGCCATTTATATTTACACCAATCGCTCTATTTGGGCAACAATACCCATCAGCAATAAATTCAATGAAGTATGGTCCTCCAACGTCATCCCAACTTGCACCTCCAGGCGCCTGTATACCCATAGTTTCATCATGAATAATTGTTACATTTAATGGCGAACTGTCTTGAAAAGAAACATCAGCTCCTTGGTTTGTTGAAATATCTTCTATGTAATACGATACACCTGACGGTGTTTTAAAATGAGCAGTAACCTTAATTTCATAATTACCCGGCGGCAATGGCGGGTTAAATACTACCGTGTAAGAAAAACTGCCGCCGCTGAAATTATTTAAAACAATGTCACCATTTGGTATCGCCACAGGGTTGCCAGCACTATCTATAACGGTTAAGGTAGAACCTACATATATGGTACCGTTTGGTTCTTTGTATTTTCCTGTAACGGTTATTTTCTCCGGATTGCATTCTGTTTCTAAAGGATTTAACCACAAGGTACCCGACTGCTGATGCTCGCAAGGATCACCTAAACGTATATTGTCTAAATAAACCATTCCTGTATCTCCAGTCAAACCACAATCGGCAACCACAAACTGTATTTTAATATTTTCTTTGTTAATGTATCTTTCGGGAATTATTAAAGACTGGCAATAAAAGCCTTTGGTATAAAACAAGTCGTTATTATTGTTAGAAAGAATAGGATCATCAAAAACAGCCTTAATACACAAAGGTAGTGACTGTATAATGTTATCATTAGTGTCTAACAATCGTGCGGTAAAGAAAGGTTGAACATCTTCTTCATCAGGATTGGTATGTGGAGATTTTGAAACGGCTAAATAATCAAAAGAAATATATTTAGACGTAGGCATAAAGGTTTGCGTGTAAGATGTTATATCAGCATTTGCCGTACTATTGTTTAGTCGTAAAGAATAATTTCCTCCATTCTGCCCCACAGCCGGTATTAGTAAACCCGAACTTGCTAAAATAGGGTCATTTACTGGCGTCATTATTGAATTTTTATTACTGTAATTATTAATTGCAGTAAACGGTGTAAAAACACTGCCAACACTTGGGGAAACGTTGCATTGCATGATAGAAAATTGTGAACCTGTCTGATTTTTGTAAACTGCCGAATTTGCTGTTAGAGAACCGACCCCCAGTTCAAAATCATTGATGATTTATGCATAAATGCCGGATGTAAAACACAACATACCCAGCAACGCTGATAGTTTTTTGTTCATAAAGTTTGTTTTAAATTGTTAACAAACTAAATATAGTAATAATTTTAACATAAAAAAAAGGGAAAGAATTAACATTCTTTCCCTTTTTTAACTTTACGTTTATTTATTTTACTTCTCGCACAACATATATGTAACCCGTAAACTGTTCAAACGGTGTAATAATATTGTAGTAGTAGGTTCCTGTAGGCAACAGATTTCCGCTGTTGTCCTGTCCGTGCCATTCCCGCTTATAACCTGCACCATGGCTGTACACCTCTTTACCGTAGCGGTTATAAATTTTAATATCCTGCACCATATAATCGGCTAAATCAAGATAATCGTTATCACCGTCGCCGTTTGGAGAAATTCCTTTTGGTATGATACAAGGGAACACCTTTATATGGAAACTATCTTCTTCATAACAACCGTCTTTACTGGTACTTAATACGTACACTTCGTAATCGCCTGGCTTTAACATAACCCCTACTTGTGGATTTTCAACTTTTTCCGTTGCTCCGGTACCTACGTTTGTATAGTCGTAATACAGATATTTCTGTCCTTCACGTAATTCAGGTAAGGCATACACATTACAGATTAGTACATCTTCTACTGTTACAGGAAGCGGTTTTGCTCCTTCAATAACATCAAAAGAAACAATTTCAAAACAAGCTGTTTCTTCACTTTCTACCTTTACATAAATGGTTTCAGGAAAACTGTCCGGAATATAATTTTCAGGATCTGTAATAGGGCTAACACCTTCTTCCGCATCTTCTAACGATGTATGATACGTAACTGTAAACTCATCCTTATTTGTAATAAGCGACATAATTTCCTCGTAATTATCGGTAATACGCGCACGGTCTTCGTCTTCTATATTATCGGTACAGAAAATTAGATCCTCTGGCTCTCCCAATTCTATTTCTTCGCTAACCTTTACGGTAAACTCTCTACGTAAAACCAATTCATCGCCACCTGTACAACCCGGATAGGTCACGCGCGCTTCGAACGTATGGCTTTCGTTAATGGTTACCTGATGCGATGGGTTGTTAGATATTAAATCCCCATCCATATACCATCCAAAAGTCACATCTGTAGCTCCGCTTGGAGAAAATCGCCAAGCTTCATTAGTTGTTTCCCAAGTTCCAATATTTCTGTCTGGAGGAAAAGTACCTGCTGTATGATCTTCATTGATTAAACCTATAACACCTTTACCTTCATTGTGACCGCTTGCTCCACAAGATTCCCTATTATACACGTATACCTCTATGATATTTGTTATTTCATACAATACAATTTGATAATTTTGAGCCGGTTTCTCATTAACGCAACCATATAATCTAATATCACTAAAACTAACTACCAATGCACGGCAAGGATAAGTACCTAAAATTTGATAATTAATATTTGCGTTAGGGCTTTTAGATGGAACCGGATCTATATCTTGGTAAACCCCCATTATAACATTTTTAAATTCTGATTCTATATTTAAATATGCTGGACTTGGAAAAGATGTTGTCCCTGACATATTCCAAGGTGAATTTCCAGGCGCAGGGTAACCACCACCTAAATGTATAACTCCATTAGATGAAATTTGTGCTTTAGTAAAATTCTTACCATAAAAGCAAAAAGAAAAAGGTAATTGTATATCAGGGGAAAATATATCATCTACAAAAACATTCATTGGTGTACCCCCAGTAGTAGGGAACGGTGGCTCAAAATCAATTGATTCTACCACATAAGAATCAGTTGATTTAAATTTAGACGCGTCAAAAGCGGCTTCTAAATTAATTACGTGGTCTTCACCTTCACAAATAACATATTCACCCTGCGGGTTTAGATTTAAATCTAATGGGGTTACATCAATCTGGGCACATGCCGGCGGGTTAAAGTCTGAAAAATCAACACCTTCTGTCCACAAACTTTTATCTTCTTCACTACAAACCGCTCTAACATAAACCTTATAGGATACACCTTGTGTAACATTTGGTATGGTGTATTGTGGTTGGTTTACAATAACCCCAACACTTGTAGCATCCGGTTCCGGATCTGTACCTTCCTGTACAATCACTTCCCATTGTGTTTCTCCCGCAACCGGTGTCCACGATGCTATTAGATCATTCGTTACTTGGTGTTTTTGTACCTGCACTTCTATAGGACGCGAACAGGTAATCAACGAAACATTTACATTATCAATTGCAGACGGCATTTGGTTGGCAGTCCAACCGTCGTTTCTCCATTCAAAAATTAAACGTCCTGTATTTCCGCCAAAAGAGGCAAGGTTATAAACTTCCTGAAACAATAACCACTCTTCTTGGTTTACAAAGTCTGCTCCTATTTGAATTCCACCGTCTGCCATAGTAATTTCTTCACCTGCTTGCGGCTGATAATTTGACGGCATCAGCCACACCCTCATGATGTCGCTTACTCCCCAAGAATATCCTTCCCCTAGTGTTTTCCAATAAAATGAAATTAACACTTCATTGGTTGCTGTAGGGAAGCTTAAATCGCGGATAGCATGCGTAATTGTTGCAGTATTTGAATAGTTATTAGATGTTCCACCATCATCAGAAATATATAATGAAGTAGCACCTGCAAATGCTATAGCAGTGCCTATATGCCATTTATTCACCTGAGTTTCATTGGTAAATGTCCAACCGGTATCACCTTCAAAATCGTCTGTAAAATTAACAGGGGCAGCTATCTGGGTTGTGGTGGTAGTTACCGGTGATGCCCAAAGGCTTACACCGTCCTCGGTACCACAATTAGCTCTCACATACACATCATATTCTGTTGCAGGATCCAATCCATCAACCGTAAACGGATTCTCACTGGCTGCAACAAAACCTGTCGCATTTTCCGCTGGCGCGGGACTTCCTGCCGGTAATACTAATATCTCCCATAAATCCTGACCGTCTACTGCTGACCATCCCACTTGAATACTGTTGTCTGTAACCTGAATAACGTTTACAGCATAAGGAGGCATGCATGAAGGCGGTGCAATTACAGAAAATGTATAATCCTCTGTTTCTCCATAGTTTTGAAGAGAACAGGCTGTAAAACTTGTTGCCCCTTCAACCACTCGAACGCGCATTCTGTAATCTCCTAAAGAAGTGCCCGCAGGAACAAGAAATGTGCCCGTAAAAGTGCTTCCTGATGTAATGGTTGTAGCGCTTTCTGCCATTAATTCACCAGTTTCAAACTCCCCATTATTATTCCAGTCAACCCATATTTTAACACCAGCACTATAACTTCCAACTCCTACCACAAAAGACACTTGCATCTCGGCAGGTGCAGAAGCGGACATAGCAGTAAAATTGTTATATCCATTTTCTCCACATTCTGAAGTACCTGTATTATTGGAAAGATTTATTATTGCATTTGTAATCTGAAAATTACTGACCTTTGCTCCATTTGAACATCCATAAAGATATTCCGGCGTACAATATCCTGTTTTAAAATTAAACGGACCTGCCCAAAAGCTGTACCCGTCTGTACCGCAATCTTGGCGAACATAAAACTGATAAGGAGTATCAATTACCGTGGTAACTGTTGTAGAAGTGGTTGTTAAGTTATCAATTAATGTTCCACTGCCTAAAGTAAACCCGGCTTCTCCCCATTCCAATTCAAAACTATCACCATCACTTGTCCAAGAAAGTTCTGCAGAAGTTAATGTCAGCGGAGTAGCATTAAGTGCTGTTACAGGCAAACAGGCTGGTGGATCTACGACAACCAAAGTAAAATCGATTGTAGAACCATAATTGGTTTGCCCACATGCTGGCGGATCTGTAGCATTCCATTGTGCACGTACTCTCATGCGGTATTCACCAATTGCCACTGTAGACGGAACAGTAATTGTGCCGGAATGAGTACTTGACCCGCTTTCTGAAAAAAGTTTTTCATCATTATCAAAAACACCATCATCGTCAAAGTCCACCCAAATATTTACACCATTGCCTCCACCTACATAGTTTGTAGCGATATCAAACGGCAATCCTGCTGATTGAGTAATCATTACTGTTGTCTGATCACTATAAGAGCCCGCAGGCTGAGACGTAGCCGAATAGTTAGCATTTGTTAAGGCACCTTCAGTTGTAAAAAGCGAAATATAATCACTTTCCCATTCAGTGCTGACTTCGCAATAATCATTAAAATAATAGTTTGCTAATACAACTGAATTTATCTTTTTACAAACAATAGATTCTGATATAAACGGATTATTCAGATAACGATGTACCTTTTCGATCGGACTTTTATTCCATTTATTTTCAAAATTCCCTGCAGCGGATACAAGAAATGGAAAAACGGAAAACAAAAAGAGTAGTTTTATTCTATTCATAATCAACAAATATTAAATTTTAATTTAAAACTATATTAACATAGTTTTAATTCATTTGATAAAATTATTAAAAAAACAATACAAAACTACATTTTAACATATAAAAAACGGGAGTACTAGTAACCCCCGTTTTTTTTACATTCAATAACATTCTTTACTTTACTTCACGTACTACATAAATATATCCTGTAAAGTGCTCAAATGGTGTGATGATATTGTAATAGTAGGTCCCTGTAGGTAGCGGGTTTCCATTGTTGTCCTGTCCGTTCCATTCCCTTTTATAACCAGCGCCATGGCTGTAAACCTCTTTTCCGTAACGGTTAAATATCTTAATATCTTGTACCATATAATTGGTTAAATCCAAATAATCGTTACCACCATCGCCATTAGGGGAAATTCCTTTTGGCAAGATACAGTCTATTACCGTTACGTTGAAAGAAGATTCGGCTATACATCCTTCATCTGTAACCGTTTCAAAGTAAACTTCATAGAAACCTGGTTTTAAAGGAGATGCTGTATCTACATTGGTAACTACATATGTGACTGATCCAAACTCATTTTTAACTTCATATCTAACATATTTTTGGTTCGCTAACAATATAGGGAATTTATAAAAATTACAGATAATTTGATCTTCTGGAATATTATTAGGCTGTGGTGCCTCTTTCAGCACCAAATTCACAGGAATAACTACATAACAAGAAGTGAGAGTAGTAGACTGCACTCTTAAATACAAGGTTGTTTCTGCTGAATTGTACACACCGCTAATAGAAGCCGTGTTCGCATTAGCATTTTGCATTGTTTCGTGTAGTGAATAATTATAACCCGCTGGGATCTCCAATCCAATAATATCTAAATATTCATCCAAATCAAACGCTTCTTCTAAATCATTTGCGATATCGCATAGTTCAATACTGTCAGTTACTTCACCGCCAAAAATCGAAACAAAAGTTACAACTACTTCATCAAAATTAAATTCCTCTGTACAATTTTCTTTAACAACTTCTATTCTATATGTACCAGATTCTGTAATAGTAATAACTAATTCATTATAAACAGCCGGATCCATTAAAACATTATCTTTAAACCATCTAATTTCTAAGATATTATTTTCTTGTCCTGGCTGACCACCGGTAGACATGGTATCTGCAGTTAAAACAACTTCTGTTCCTTCACAAACAATAATGTCGTCATCTAATTCTACATCACATAAAAAAGAACAGTCTGTAGTCCCTGAAGATGGATCACTACCATTTGTTTGCTCTAGCTTTATAAACCCCTGATCACCATTATAATTGGTAATTAACAACACATAGAACTGACCACTTTGCGCATTTTCAATACTAAAATTCTCAATAGCAGCGGCAGAAAAACTACAATCTACTTCGTATGTTTCCGGATTGTCTAAATCAATCAATGTACATGCGTCTTCTAAACTTGTAAAAGGTCCCCAAGCTATAAAATCAACATCTAAACCTGTCCCTGTAGGATTACCATTAGCATCAAACTGTGTATTTTGTATGATTTGAAAATCTAAATCCCCACTTTGATCAATTTTCAAAAAGTACCATACAGGACTTGGGGTACTACCTAAACAGGAAATACCACCATATTCATCACGCTCTGATGCGGTACCTGGCCCCCAGACATTTGGGAATATGATCGCCCCGCCTTCATCAGCACAAAAAGGTTGAGCCTGCGCAACCGGGCTTGCAAATGATGAAAATTCATGGCTAACCCACGTTGAAGCATCTGTTGCACCGCAAATTGCTCTAATCCAAAAAACGTACTCTGCACCTTCTTCTAAATCAGGAATTTCTATGGTATTTTCATTTACTAACGTACCTGCTGTATTTTCAGTTGGTGATGGATCTGCAGGATCTAACAACAGATACTCCCACTGGGTTTCATCTCCACCAGGTGTCCATGTAATAGTAGCTGTTGGCGGAAGTTGACATGTTACAGTAGATTCTATATTTGTTGGTACCGGGCATGTTACAAAAATTAAGTTCACATTATCAACGGCAGCCGGTGGCTGGTTTCCTCCACCAGTGTCATTTCTCCATTCAAAAACAACTCTCATAGTTTGCCCTGCAAAATTAGCAACGTTTTGCTCTAAATAATAATTTTGCCAATTTTCGTTAAGGCTAAAATTGCCTCCAATCTGTATTCGTTGATTTGCAACTGCAGTAATTTGAACTCCAGCTACGGGTTGATAAGTAGCTGGCACTAACCAAACTCTCAATCTATCAAATGAGCTTTCCCCTACACAACGCCAGTCAAAACCAACACCCATAGCATTAATATCATCTGGTAATATAATATCTCTTATAGCATGTGCGACACTTGCAGCACTTGAAATTGTATAGGCGTTACTAACCCCTTCGTCATTTGTAACGTACAAACTATGCGTTCCTCCGTTTGAAACAGCTGTTCCTACAACCCATTTATTTGTTTGATTTTGATCTGTAAATGTCCATCCGTTATCTCCTTCAAAGTCTTCTGAATAATCTAATTCTTCCGGTACCTGAGTAGTTATGCCATTTATTGGCCCTACCCATAAACTGGTTCCATCGGCACCACAGTTTGCTCTAACGTAGATGTCATATGAAGTTGATGGATTAAGCCCATCAACAATATACGGATTTGTAGTTGCAATCTCAAATCCAGTTGTTGATGCAGTAGGCGCAGGGCTTCCTACCGGCAAAGCGAGAACTTGCCACGTTATTTCATCTCCGTTTGCCGTCCAAGCTACTTCTATACTGTCTTGCGTAAGCTCAAGAATATTAACACCCGAAGGTGGTAAGCAGTCTGGTTCTTCAATTACGATAAAAGTATAGTCTTCTGTTTCGCCATAACTTTGTTCAGAACAGGGTGTAAATGTGGTTGTTGACTCCACAACACGTACTCTCATCCTATAATTTCCTAATGCTGTTCCCGCAGGGACAACAAAACTTGATGTAAAGGAACTACCTGAAGCTATAGTTGCAGTACTCTGTGTCATTAATTCAGTTGTCTCAAACTCACCGTTACTATTCCAATCAATCCATATCTTAACACCGCCACTGTAACTTCCAACTCCTACTATTACACCCACTTCCATTTCAGCTGGTGCAGCAGCATTCATCATTGTAAAATCATTGTATCCATCTGTTCCACATGCATCTGTTCCTGTGTTATTTGAAAGATTAATTATAGCATCATTTATTTGAAAATTACTAACCTTAGCTCCATTAGAGCATCCATTAATATATTGAGGAATACAGTAACCGGTTTCAAAACTAAACGGACCTGCCCATAAACTAAAACCGTCTACACCACAATCTTGACGAACATAAAATTGGTATGGTGTATCAATAACAGTATTAACTGTTGTTGAAGTATTTGTTATATTATCTATTAATGTTCCACTACCTAACGTAAAACCGGTTGCTCCCCATTCCAATTCGAAGTTATCGCCGTCACTTGTCCATGAAAGTTCAGCAGAAGTTAATGTCAATGGAGTGGCTGCTAATGCTGTTACAGGCATACACGTAGGAGGGTCTACCACTGCTAAAGTAAAATCTATTGTTGAACCATAGCTTACATTACCACAAGCGGGAGGATTTGCGTCAAATCCCCATTGCCCTCGTACTCTCATACGGTATTCTCCAACTGCTACTGTAGCAGGAATTGTAATACTACCAGTGTGAGCAGTTGCCCCAGTTGCTGTAAAGACCATTTCATCATCGTCAAAAACACCATCGTCATTAAAGTCTACCCAAACATTTAGACCATTTGATCCTCCAACAAAATTTGTAGAAATATCAAATGACAAGCCAGCAGACTGTGTAATCATTATTGTTGTTTGATCGCTATAAGAGCCGGCAGGTTGAGAGGTTGCAGAATAGTTAGCATTCGTCAAAGCACCAGCCGTCACAAAAGAAGAAACATAATCACTTGTGTTAGTAGTAGTTACATCACAATAAACATTATCATCATAAGCCTGTACAAATGAATTTATCTTGTTACAAACCATTTCTGGAAATGTAAACGGATTATTAAGATATTGACATACTTTTTCAATGGGACTTTTATTCCATTTTCTTTCAACCGAAATTCCCGCAATTGCAAAATAAGGGACAATGAAAAACAAAAAGAGTAGTTTTATTTTATTCATATCAAAAAATTAAGTCATTCTAATCAACTATATTAGCATAGTTTTAATCAAAACTATAAATTTATTAAAAAAACAGCAAACAATGACATTTTAGTGCATAAAAAAACGGATGCAATAATACATCCGTTTTTTTATAGTGTCAAAATTTTACTATTTTGTTTCACGTTGAATATAAATATAGCCTGTATATTCATTTGTCTCAGTGGTAAATTTATAAAAATAAGTTCCACCCGGTAAAATTTTATCACCTTTATCCTGACCTAACCACTGATTGGTATATCCTGCACCGTGTTCGTAAACCATAGCACCATAACGGTTGTATATTTTTACCGATGTAGGATAATACTTTGCCAAATCAAAACGATCATTTAAGCCGTCTCCGTTTGGTGAAATTCCTTTAGGAATGATACAGTTCTCTACAATTACCTTAAATTCATGTTCTTCATAACACTCTTCGTTATTAGAATATACAAATAGGTTGTATGTGCCTTCTCTTAAAATTTGTCCAGGCTGTAGTTGTTCACCTGTTGCAGCTGACCCTGTGAAATATCGTTGACCGGTTGGTAACTGTGGCAGTTTATATCCGTCACATATCACTATATCGTTAATCAACATCGGATCTGGTACTGGTAATACATCTACCAATAATTCTTTTGAAGCATAGCAACTGTTTTCACCCGGAGTAACTACTTTCACAAATATGGTTACTCGTCCATTGAAATCGTAATTTTGAGGATCACTTATTGCTCCATTACCATTATCCAAATCTTCAGGTGTAAGATAATATTCAAAACTATATGTGCCTTCGGCATCGGCAATCATCTCTTGCTCACGCATAGTTAAATCTATTGTTTCTACATCATCACAAATAATGATGTCTTGCGGATCTTCTATAATTTCATTTAGGTCGGGATAGAATTCAATAGTAATAGAATCTTCCAATCCACAATCGGTATCACCGAAAGCAGCTTCAATTTTATAAGTTCCAGATTCTGTTACCGTTAAAGAAGGTCCGGTTGCGCCTTCAATTAACACACCATCTTTGTACCATTTAAAGTTAAATTCATCACCTAAACCAGTCTCTATAGTATATTCGTCACCATAACATAACGCTTTATCGTTTTCAAAAGTTAAACCATCTCCTAAATCAACAGAGCCAATATCAAAACTACCTCCTAATAAAAACACGGCAGAATCAAAACTATTATCATTTCTGTCTGCTATAACCATTTTAATATGATACGTTTTACCAGGCTCAACTGTTGTAGCTGCTGTCATCTTAACAGTATGTCCCTTCATATTTACAGGTGACGTCATTGGGTCTAATCCATTAAAGTCATTTCCATAATATTTATCAAAATATTCAGGATTTACATCTCCGCAACTAGACGGACCATGAATACCTTTCCTGATAGTTGTTACCGAAATAGGAGCGTTACTACCTGGCACCAATGCTAGATTTTCAGTAACATTAGTAGTTAGATCCGTTAAAAAGAATGCGAACGCATCAGAAAAACTACATTGATGAGTTCCATATTCTTGTGAAGCAAACACGAAATCAAAAGAAAAGTCTGGCTTTGTCGGCACAAAGTCGAACTCTAGTATAGATGCGTCATTATACTGCCAAACGTCTAACCCCTGTGCAACCATATAGTCAAACAACTGTTGGTCACCTGGCCACTGTCCTCCGGTTTCGGTAGGACCCTGTCTTGGACCTACCACAGCAGTTGCTTCACCAGTGGTTAATAAAATACCATCTTCTAAAGTAAATGATGATCCGTTTCTATTAAAGTAACCTATACCGTTTCCTGAAGCCCCGTGAGATATACCTGTACTCCAAGTAACATTAGACACCAAGCACTCGTTGCCCACTAACACTTCTTTTACCAATTCTTCAACAGTATAATCTGTTGTACTTACATAAATAGGCGGTGTAAGGGCGTTAACACAAATGGTAAAATCACTATTTAAACTCATACTCGTAGAGAATACTCTTATGAAATATTCATTTCCGATCACCAAATCATTAACCTGCGAGCTTACATCAGTACTGCAAGAAAGCGCCGGTCCTAATGCATCACACGGTCCTGCGTTAAAAACCTCTACACCCATATCCCACTGGAAGTCTCCATCATAATTAGAAAAACTAATTCCATGTGTAGGTGCAGTAGCAGTAAATTTAAACCAAACATCTTTTGCAGCATCGTTCCACTCATCACAAGCATTTTGAAAACCGTTAGACAGTGTGCTTCCATTAAAGGTTGCATCTAATGTAACTTCACACTCCTCACCGTCATTTACTGGCACTTCTATTGGATCATCACATTCATCATTTGGTGGCGGAATTAATGTAGTAACACATAATGAAAACGTTGACTGATCTTCTGCGCTTGTCGAAAACACCCTGACTTTATAAAGATCACCGATTTCTAAATTTCCTAAAATTAAATAATTTCCTTGAACACATGACAAAGGATCGTTAAGCGTGCAGCCGTTTTGTGCATGATAAACTTGAAAGCTTAAACTCCAACCCTCATAGTTCAGTATAGATACCGCATGCGCATCAGAAGTTGCAGTAAACTCAAACCATACATCTTTATAAAGCGTTTGCCAATCATCACACCCGGCAGCAAATCCACCTGACAGCGTAGCGTTCTGGAAAGTTGCCTCAACTATTTCATCGCAATCATTACCTTGATTTACCGGTGCTACTGTCGCGTCTTCACAATTATCATTCTCCGGGGACGTAATTGTGGAAACACACAACGAAAAAGTAGATTGATCTGTTACACTGGTAGAATACACTCTAATTTTATAAAGATCTCCTATTTGAAGGCTTCCTACCGGAAAGTAATTTCCCTGACTGCATATTAAAGGAGTTGATACAGTACAACCATCTTCTGCATGATAAACTTCAAAGTTCAAACTCCAACCTTCATAATCTTGTATTGATACCACATGGGTGGTAGAAGTAGCAGTAAATTCAAACCACACATCTTTTTGTGCTGATTCTCCATTACCACAACCAAAATTAAAACCGTTTGATACAGTAGCATCTTGGAAAGAACCTTGAACAGTTTCAGTGCATTGATCATCGGAATTCACAGGAGCTACAGTAGCACCCTCACACTCGTCATTATCCGGTGTTTCTAGTGTACGGACACATAGTTCAAAATTTGCTTCAGGTCCGCCCCAAGTATCGGTCATGAAAACCCTTACAAGATATTCATTTCCAATCACTAAATTGTTTGCAATTATTAATTCTCCACAATACAAAGCAGCTTCGGGAGTAGTACATGCGCTAATATTAAACAACTGTAAATTAACTGACCACGTATCCTGCTCTTCTGTGAAAGAAATCACATGTTGTGTTGCTGTTGCTGTAAATTTATAGAACATGTCTTTTACAGGAGTTTGCCAATCTGTACAGCCCATGGTAAAACCAGTGGATAATGTGGCTGTTTGAAAATTACCTTCTGTAGTTATTGTGCAAGTAGCATCTGTATTAACTTCAAGTTGCGTAGCCGTTGCGCACTCGTTTGAAAAGAAAGCTGTAGAGTTTAAACGCTTTGGTAAAAAAAGTGAATTAAGCCGATGATATATCTGCTGCAGATTGTACTTTTTACCATTAGAATTAGCATAATCTATATTGTGTACGCTGTTAGAAGGCTGTGTTAATATGTTAAAATCTTTGCTAATAACAGTAGCAAAAGAGGAAAAACAAATTAAAAATATACCTGCTAAAAAAACACTTCTTTTAAAAGTAATTTTATACATATTTAAGGTTGTTAGAAAATAGATGCTAAATATACTAATATATTAATATTATATTATATTTTTTTTATTAAAACATATAATTTAATCCTACACCTAAAGTATGACGTGTTTGAAAGCCTTTATATGCGTTGTCATCATACAGTGCCTGAAATGTTAAATTTGTAGAAATGTACTTATTAACCTTTAATACTGCGTTTAATTGGTAATCAATATCCACATTTTGCGGATCTTCTAAATAATTGCTGTAGAGGTTTAAAATATTTTCAATGGTAAAGTTTTCCATTACCTGTACTTTGTAGTATGCATTTACCGCAGCACCTAGTTCAAAACGAACGTCTTTTCCTTGTTCTACTCCAAACGATTCTCCGAATTCTGTAAAATGTTTATGTACAAAAATAAAACGCGAAGTTGCCGGTGCAATATTCACTTTTAAGTTATCGTTCTTTTTCCAAAGCATACCCAAACCTGTTTGCCAATAAGCCGGAGACATAAAGTGCGAAATACGTTCGGTTTCATCTTTTGGGTTTAAACCGGTATCGAACTGAGTTTTAAAATTGGTAAAAGCAGAGTAGTACCATTCGCCTTTGGCTTTTTTTCCTAAAATGGAATTAATTTCCAAACGGTCATCGGTTTTTCTTTGTTCTTCACCTTTTAATTTATTGATACCGTACATGGCGATAATCTTGTTATCCCAAACCCAATCTTCTTTTTTATAGTTGATGTCGTAATTCAACGAACCGTTTATTGCCAAATTGTTTGATCCACCAGCTTGCCATTGAGAGAAACTTGACTGACTGCCTAAAACAGCTATTGTTCCTTTCATGGTCCAAAGGGTATCTTTTTTCACATCGGTTTCCTGTGCGTAAAAAATCTGCCCGATTAAAAATGCACTTAATAAAATATTTTTTTTCATAACTTATTTATTTTAATTTTTTGGAATTTACCCTATAAATGGACTCATTATTATAGAATTGATTACTTGGAATAACATAACATCATAAAATTAAAAAATTTAAGTTCTTAACAAGCTTGAACACGTGAAAATTTGATTTACATTATTGATATAAAAGTCACGTTTATAGTTTTCTATTTTTTTCTTTTAAAGATCGGCACTGCCGAGCAAGCTTCGCCAAACATGATAGATCGTGCGTGGTTCATCATTTTTTGTGTTGCCATTACATAACCTTCTTCCGGAATGGGTTTTTTAGAACACCCTTTTATAATTACCGGCTGATTATCGTAAACCGAAAAATCTAAGCTATCAATTAATTGCTGATAGTAGGTAATAATTAGCTGATCTAATGATCCCTGAACCACTAATTTGGCAAACGGTTGCACGTACGACGATACCAACATGAATGCCCATGACGGTAAAATAGCATCGGTTGTGCAGGTTATCGCTACCAACTTATCTTGATAAACGGTAAAATCGAAATTTTTCAAAGCATCTCTAAATTCTTTTTCTTTTAGAATAAATCCTTGAAAAAGCCATTGCGATATATCTAAAACAACACCTTCTTCTTGGGGATAATAATCTTCCAGATCAAAAATTACCAAACTGCTTTGTGCTACTTTATTTACAATTTCCTCTTCCATTTTTATAACATTCCAAGTTCCAGTTTTGCTTCTTCGCTCATCATGTCTTTCTCCCAAGGCGGATCAAACGTAAGTTCGATCTCTACATCTTTCACCATATTGATTGAGCTTACTTTTTCTTTCACTTCCATTGGCAGCGTTTCTGCAACGGGACAGTTTGGCGACGTTAGGGTCATTAAAATTTTTACGTCGTAATTTTCGTTCACGAAAACATCGTAAATTAATCCTAATTCGTAAATATCTACCGGAATTTCAGGATCGAATATTGTTTTTAATGTTCTAACAATATTTTCACCTAATTCGTTTACGTCTATTTGTTTTTCCATATTATCGGTTGGCTTGAAGGGCGATTGCATATAATTTTATTTGTTTTAGCATTGATACCAGTCCGTTGGCACGCGTTGGCGACAAATGTTCTTTTAGTCCGATTTCATCGATAAATCCCATATCGGCATTCATAACATCAACAGCTTTCTGGTCTGAAAACGTTCTTATTAAAATGGCAATGATTCCTTTGGTAAGAATGGCATCGCTATCGGCAGTAAAAACAATTTTATCGTCCTCTTTTTCGGCATGTAACCATACTTTTGACTGGCATCCGCGGATTAAATTTTCTTCTAATTTATATTGTTCTTCTATTAAAGGAAGTGTTTTTCCAAGTTCAATGATGTATTCGTAACGCTGCATCCAATCATCGAATAGTGCAAATTCATCTACTATTTCTTCCTGTATTTCTTTAATTGTCATTTGTTCTTGTTTAACGTTTTTTTGTTTAAGGTTTAAGGTTTTAGAGACTTTCGACATTTGACGTTAAGACTTTCCCTACTATTGCAACATCATTTGGGCTTTTTTCAAAGCTTCGATCATTGCATCGATTTCTTCTTTGGTGTTGTAAAATGCGAACGATGCACGAATGGTTCCGGGAATATCGAAATAATTCATGATGGGTTGTGCGCAGTGATGACCTGTACGAACCGCAATTCCCAGTTTATCGATAATTGCACCGACATCGTACGGATGAAGTCCTTTGAAATTAAACGAAATTACCGATGCTTTTTCTGCGGTTGTTCCGTAAAATTCAATTCCGTTTAACTTGCTTAACTGCTGCATTCCGTAGTCTAACAATTCCTGCTCGTAAGCCGCAATGTTATCAAAACCAATTTCGTTTAAATAATCAATGGCAACGCCCAGCACAATACCGCCGGCAATGTTTGGTGTACCGGCTTCAAACTTATGCGGCAAACAGGCATAGGTAGTTTTTTCAAACGTAACTTCCTTGATCATTTCCCCACCACCTTGGTACGGCGGCAGTTTGTTTAGCCATACTTCTTTACCGTACAGAATTCCCGTACCGGTTGGTCCGCCAATTTTATGACCCGAAAAAACGTAGAAATCACAATCCAAATCTTGAACATCGGGTTTTAAATGCGGTGTTGCCTGTGCGCCATCGATTAAAACGGCAGCTCCAACTTGGTGTGCTTTATCAATAATGAATTTCACCGGATTTACTACGCCCAACGCATTTGATATATGGTTAACCGCAACAATTTTGGTGTTTTCTGTCAATTGGTTTTCATACGCTTCCATATCCAGCGAACCGTCTTGCAACATTGGGATCACCTTTAAAGTGGCACCCGAACGTTCGCATGCAAACTGCCAAGGCACAATATTGGAATGATGCTCCAAATGCGAAACAATGACTTCGTCACCCGCTTTTAAGATCTGACCAAAACCGTTTGCTACCAGATTTATTCCGAACGTTGTGCCTGATGTAAACAAAACCTCGAAACTGTTTTTGGCATTGATGTGATTTTGGATTTTTATGCGTGATTCTTCGTAGGCATCGGTTGCTACCTGACTTAAATGATGCACGCCGCGGTGAATGTTTGCGTTGATTTCGTTGTAGTACTTTACTTCGGCATCAATGACTACCTGTGGTTTTTGCGATGTAGCTGCATTATCAAAATACACCAGCGGTTTTCCGTTTACCTGCTGATGAAGTATAGGAAACTGACTGCGTATTTTATTTATATCGAACTTCATAGAAACTTCTAAAAAAAATTTATACAAAGATACTAATATTAAATAACACGACAGAAATATTGAAATTGGAATTTAGAATGGTTGTAAATAAAAAAACCGCTTCTTTTTACAGAAACGGTTTTGGAATTTGGTTAGATTGGGTAATAATTTTATTTTGTTCGCTGACGAATCATTGGGTTGGTAACCATTTTACAGTTGTTAAAATCAAATAGCTAAAGTAATAAAATCTAATTTTATTAAAGATAAGAACCCACGCGTTGTATATGCCTGTGCATTTAGTGAGTGTTGCCAAACAAACTCACCCTACGGGTGTACAATCACCCTCGTAATTGTATTTTTATTACATAATAAGTTCAATTCCCGCCTTATCTGCCTTATATTTTATCTTCGTTATCAGGTTGTAATAGCTCCAGTTCCTTAACACAAATTCTTCTGCTTTTGCAACCTCCATCTTTTCCTGCTGGTCCACCAGAATCAATGTGCCTGCCTTATGTTCCACACACAAATCAATCAGCCTTTTACTGTATACATGCAAACGGTTGTTCACGTAGTTGCTTTCTGCTTTTTTAAGCTTTTCTGTTGCTTTTAATTTTCTTCTGGTTCCCTTGTCTGATCTGCAATATTGGGCACCAATGCGTACACGTTCAAGAGATGCCTGTATGGCAAGCCTTCTGTATAAGAATTCTTCCTGCGTACCAATAGTATATCGTGCCCTACCTATTTTAACGATCAGCGGATATTCAAACGACATGGAAGCTTCTGCAATAAATTCCGGTTTTAGGGTGTGTTCTTCCTTCTTTATTTCGAATACCGGAAGCCAGAATACCTTACCTTCATTTATTTTTATGTGGGACGAACACATCTTTATTTCACCGCTTAGCACCTGTTGCAACAGCTTGGTTTTTTCTGCCCTGCCCCTTCCCAGGTAGATACGGAACGGAATCGAGAACAGCCTGAAATAAAATGTCCTTTTCTCTTCGTTATAACAAAATCCGCCAATACCTTCCAAACCAAAAGGAAAAGCCATTGTTTTCTTAAAGTTTTTTATAGAGCGTTCTCCTTTACAGTAGGCGTCACTTTCTTTTCTAAAAGACGATATTAAGGCATTGTTTAAACAAGACAGTATATTCATAGGCATTTCGCCCTTAAAGCGGTCTGACAATACGCGGTAGGTGGTATTGATACGTGAACGGGTAAGCATTCCTGCCTCGTCTTTCTTTTCATCTGCCAGTTTGTACTGTACCCCTTCGGTCAGGTAAAAGAATTCCTTAAGCATTTCCTGCACATAAAGGTGCGATACAATAAGGTTTGCCGCACGGTAGCATCTGTTGCGCCACCTGTACAGTTTGTCCATTGCCTCTTTTCGTTCTGCATAGGTAGGCAGGTCTACTGCTATACGGAACTTATGTGTCAGTTTCATTGTTGCTTTTTCCATAATAACAAGGTGTTATAGTGACTGTTTCTCCTGTTGCTGCGTAAATTTATAGGCAGCCATAAATTCATCGTGTACTTCTTTCTGTGAAAGGCTCAGCTCGCTGGCAATGGCTGCAAAGGAAAATTTCTTTTCACAGCGCAGCATTAATACCTGTGACTGTCTTTCGCTTATTGTTTGTGGTAATTTTTCAGAGGCTGTATTTTCCTGCTTTTTATCAAGTACCTTACGCCGGTCAACAATAATTTTTATATCTTCTATTGCCCGCCGTACCTCGTAAACCGTTTCAATAGTACCTTTTCCCATCACCTGCGCAATGGCTTTATATTGAAATCCGTATTTTAAACAAAGGTTGATCAGATGGCGTCTTTCCGGACTAATCAGCGGTAACACCATATTCAAATGATCAAAAAACTTTTGATCTGCTTCCTGATCCTTCAGATTTTGAACTGCATCCGCAGGGTCGTAACCTGTTACAGAGTTCTCATAATTTTCATAACTCTCAAACGAGTGAACATTGGTCTTAAAAAACTTGTTCCTTGGTTTTGCATGGTGGGCATAGCAATTTCTTTTCATCACAAACTTCAGGAAAAACAGTATATGTAACGGGTCTTTTATTGTTTCCCTACACTCCCACAACTTCAAAAAAGTATCCTGTACCAAGTTTTCCACGACAAAATCATCGTCAAGATACCGTCTTCCCACCCAAAAAATAAGTCTTCTGTATTGGGCATGAATTTTTTCTAAAGCAGCAGGGTCGCTGTTTTTTAATAATTCAAAATTTCTTTCTGGCATAATGGGGTGATTTTTAATTATACTCTTTTTTTAGTCGAACTAGGTTTCGGTCTATTACTCTTCTCTTATAATTTGAAAGGTTCCTTTCAATAATATATATTGTTCATTTTTGTCTTGACACAAAAACGAACCAAAAAGGTCAAGACTCTATAAAAAAGCCTACTCTTCTTATTTTTAAACTAAACAAAATAATACTCGCTACGCTCAAACAGGCATTTTGTTCTTAACGTCTAAAAACAATCATCGCTTCACGGCTTTTTTATAATGTCGTTTTTAGATTCTCGTAATTAAACCATTAAGTTTTAAATCAAAATTCAAGACATTTATTTCGAGTTGTCATGCTGCACCTGATGCAGCATCGCATCTAGTTTTCCGCACAGTTAGTCATCTTGAACAAAGTGAAAGATCTCAATCGGTTTTCAATCAAAATCAAATGCTATAATTTACCACAATCCAAAACTGAGCATTCACAGCGCAGTGAGCGTCGATTCGATGAAAATAGCTTAAAATCAAATGCTGTTTGAGCTTTGAAAAAGCGAGTTTATTTGATTTCGCTATTAAATCGTAAATCGACCACGAGTAGTGGAGCTCAGGAGTTTTGTTTCTTTTGCGACCAAAAGAAAAAAGATAGCTGAATTTTACTTCTATAAACTCATCTTTCAATCAAAACCCATAAACTAGCTTCCCATATTCCCTCATTCCCTCTTCCCTTCTTCCCTATTACCCCCTTTTTAAAGCCCCTACACCATTACCCCAATTATTTCAACCTCCAATTTGGAAAATACAAATAAAGGCAATACTTTTAAAGTGCGAGTTTATAAGTTAAAATGCCCTAATTATTTTTTGCCAAAGCAATTTGGTACATTATACACGGCGCTGGGGTTTGTGTATAGCAGATTATCACACTACTACCACACAGTAAGCCTGTTGCTGTATATACCTTTGGTGCAGGAGCAACAAAAGTGAAAAGGTTTAGCACCGCATTAAGGCGGATGCGTTATGGCGGTATGTACAAATTTCGTTCTCATAAATAAGATTTTATGTGGTTATGGAACGATGTTTCTGGAGTATGAAGAATTCTTTGCAGAAAAAGCAAGGAGCGGTTTCACACTTTAGACTCATGGGCGACCAAACCCGTCTTTAAAACCTAAAGGTTAAAAAGTTACTACCTAAAGCATATGTGAAAACCGTCCATGCCTGTACGAAAGTACAAAACTTTTTAGACATGGAGCGATTTCACGATACTCTCGATAGTAAAATTGGTCGTTTTGAGTCGAGATAACATCGTTTTAATTTGTCTTTGCAGACTAATTATCAATTCGCTAAAACAAATATAACACTTTTTTATTTACATGCAAATAATTTTTTAATTAAAAACTAAAAAACATTTATATAAGTATTTTATGAACAATAGAAATTCCGTATATAGAGAGAGTATAGGCCATAAATTAAAAGAATATCGACTTAAGAATTTTTTATCAATTGATGATATTATATTTATGACCAAAATATCTAAAAGCTCAGTTGTAAAAGTTGAGAAAGGAACTGCTAAAGACATAGATTTATATGTAGAATACGCAAAAGCTGTACAATACCCGCTAGCTACTCTGACAGACTTTAATATCCCTCTTAAACCTCTAAATAAACTACCAAAAGATAGATTGGAAAGAGTTAATTTAACAGCTAAAATCAGAGAACATATTGTAAAAAGTAATTTTCTTATTAAAGGCAAAACTGTTTCGGAAATAAAAGATGAACTAGTTATACTAAAATTAGTATCAAAAGAAATTACATCCGTTGCTGTCGCTGGCGTAATGCGTAATCTTAATGATGATGGATTGGTAACAACTGGTAATAAGGTAGGGAGAAAAGTGGTTTATTTTAAAAAGAATTAAGAATAAATAAAAACTAGTATTAATTTTTTTTTAAACAATTGAAACTGAACATAGGAAATCTATACCAATGCAACCAGTAATTCTTAAAAAACATCACTAATCCCTTTAATCTGTTGTAAAAATTTTTTAATTTCTGCTTAAATAATACGCAATAAAAAAAAGCAAAACATGCGTATAACGCATCATCTTTTACTTTAGCTAAGGTCGATGATGATATTCAGAATAAATTTAAAGAAGTTGAAGATTTATATAGAGACTTAAAATTAAAAATTACTCTAAAACATGAAATTACTTCAATTAGTAATTTAAATAATGAATTTAAAAAAGAAAATAAAAGATTAATTGAAATTGTAGGAGCATTTACTGCTATAATTTCTTTTATTGTTGGCTCTATTGGTGCTTTTGAATTTATTAAAACCTTCTATCAAGCTGTCTTATTCTTAAGTATATTTGGTTTTGCAATTTCAACTTTTGTTATTCTTATATTAGCTGCTACAAGAGGTATTGTACTATTTAAAAAGAATTGGTATGTATTTGTGCCATATAGTATTTTACTTATAATAATCGGAGCATTAACTTATTTTAATACTGATGAGCTAAAATTTCCACAAAAAGATATAGAACGTATTGAGAAAAAGTATAATATGAAAATAGATAGTATTCAAAAATTAAATACTAATAAAATTAAAGGGTTAGAAGATTCTTTAAAAACTAAAAAAGGAAACAAATAGTTTACTTCTTTAATCTTTTTAGACTTTTCTATTCTTAGTTCAAACCTTTGTCATGAACTGCAATTCATTTGATATTAACCTTTTTTCTAAGTAACCTAATAAACAAAGACATTCCTATCTTAAACAAAACACGCCATAACCGTATGCACAGGGTGCGGCGACTCACTCGCTTCATCATCCGTATAAACCACAGTTAATCCTACAAAAGGTAATAACGTATGGCTTTCGTCGGCAGGGGCAAAATCCATAAGTAAATCTTCACTTTTGGTTAGCCCGTCAAGCTTTACATACTTTATGTTAGGTTCGGTTAGCGAAATCTCTACATCATTCACACCGTACCATCCTGTTGCTACCTCTAAAAATAGGCCTTTATATTTTATCGCAAGTTCGTATGGAAGACTGCCTAAATTAAGTTTGTTGGTACTGGCATCATAGAGCAAACCGCTGGGATCTATTTTTGAGTTTTTATTGAGTGATTTGTTGGTGAGGCTGCTGTAGCTGTCCAATTCTTGCACAAGTTCGTTGAAAGTTTTTTCCGGTTCGTTCTTCGCTAGTTGCATAAAAGTCGCCATCAGCTGGTTATGGAAGGTGCCGTCTTTTTGTCGCCACAAATACGGTTGCAGTTCTTGCTTTAAGCTTTTAACATATCGGGATACCTGCGCAAAACGCTCCTGACCCACTTTTATATTAGGGTGGTTCTGGGTGACTGCCTTGGTAAACCCGCCCGAATAACGCTTTACGTATGTTTTACCGTTGCGCTGGCAAAAGATAAAATCTCCCAAACGTCCCCGTATGTTGAAAATATTGTCTGCCTTAGCCATATACTTCTGTTTTTATAATATTTTGTAGCAGTTATCTAAAATACGAAAAAAATTGCTACATTTCAGTTTCTCCCTCATTCCCCTTTTTCCCTTTTTCCCCAAACAATCCCGCCTTAGTATCGCATCAATACCGCATCAATGCCGTGTTTGCTTCATACCAAAGCCGTGTCTTGTCCATAGTTTAGTCTGCTTAAAGCCTGAAAACACCATTATGTTTAGTGGCGCTAAGCAAAAATATTGGTGCAACATAAAAAACCGCTTCAGTAAACTGAAGCGGTTTAAAATTTGGTTAGATTGGGTAATAATTATTTCACTCTTTGGCGAATCATTGGATTGGTAATCATTTTACAGTTTTTAAACGCCACTGTAATTACGTTTGAAGCGCCCTCACAAATAACTGTGTTTAACGTAGAAGCAATTATACAACTTGTACAAAGTGGCAAAAACAATAAGGAAATTGCTGCTGATTTGTTTATTTCAGAAAACACCGTAAAATATCACTTAAAGACTATTTACACCATATTAGAAATAAAACACCGAAACGAGTTATCGAATTTTACACATAAGAAAGATTAATCTTAATTCGTTTTTATCATTTGTAAAAGACAAACACATTAAAAATACCGATCTTTGATCACTAAAATTTAAATCATGAGTTGGATTATTTTAATTGTTGCCGGATTGTTTGAAGTTCTTTTTACAACCTGTTTGGGAAAAGCCAAAGAGTTATCTGGCACCGAAGCTTATGGCTGGTATGCAGGTTTTGTAATTTCATTGATCATAAGCATGGGCTTGTTAATGAAAGCTACCGAAACGTTACCGCTTGGAACTGCTTATGCTGTTTGGACAGGTATTGGAGCTGTAGGGACCGTAATTGTAGGAATTCTTGTTTTTAAAGATCCTGCTACTTTTTGGCGTGTATTTTTTATTACAACGCTTATTGGATCTATTATTGGTTTAAAAGCCGTTTCTGCACATTAAAAAAAGACTTCTTTTCAGAAGTCTTTTTTTAATTTTTGTTATATCAAACCCAACAACACCTAGTTTTTACCGAATTTACATATAAAATTTGTATATAAGGATTTTGATTAAGGACTATCACAATTATCGAAAATCTTGACTACACACCTTCTCTTTCGTTGTTAATAATAACACAAATATGTTAAAAAGGCTATAAACAGGTTGAAGATATTTACAATAATGAATACCTTCAGCCTGTTATTTATAATGCCGGATAAATCTTTTAAATTACAATCCTTATCAAACGTTGCACAAATGGTTTAACAAACAAAGCCTGTGACGCATTATGCTGACAAAACCAAAAAAACAACTTAGAAGTATTTGAAACGCTAGCGGTCATTACTTCTGTATAATTCACTATACATGAAATTTAAATTATTTGCTCTTTTTAAAATTAGCCTGATTATTAACAGCCTTCCAGGATTCGCACAGCGGCCTGCAAACCTTGGTTTCGAAATTCTTTCTTCAACAGACGCAATGCCGCAGTATTGGCAGCCAATGGGTACAGATTTTCAGGTGTTTCCAGATTCCATTCATAAAGTGTCAGGAAAGTATTCTGTATCTGTAAAATATATGTCAGACGAAGGAAAATTTGGAAGTATCGTCAATCAATTTCCAAATAAATACAATGGAAAAAAAATCACTTTAGAAGGGTATATAAAAACCAGAGAAACTAAAGATATTTCTGCCGGACTTTTTATCCGTTTGAACAAAGGGCAAACAATGGTCGCGGTGGATACCATGGCGGGACGTGAAGTTAGAGGAACTGCTGACTGGAAAAAATATTCAATAACTGTTGACCTTAAAGAGGCTGATTATATTTATGTTGCCGGTTTTGTAAAAGGACAAGGTCAGGCGTGGTTTGATGATTTTAGGGTTTTAATTGACGATGAACCGCTTCTTGATTTTGAAACGATGTCTAAAGAATCGTTTAAAGCAAATACAGACCACGAATTTGATGAAAGCTCTAAGTTTAGTATTGAAA
>Ga0308157_10002047_pt1 | contig 35920 bp, 24 predicted proteins | sample PhyBR1_FD_201035 | JGI IMG/M metagenome (GOLD analysis project Ga0308157, IMG submission 201035) | Phyllosphere microbial communities from UC Gill Tract Community Farm, Albany, California, United States - DLSLB.R1 | ecosystem: Host-associated > Plants > Phyllosphere > Unclassified | place: USA... | reverse complement strand
AAATTGTCTTGTAGCTTAATGCGTTCACAATAATATATTTTAATTAAACATTCCATCCCCAATAAAGGGGTTGCAAAAGTACAATTAATTATTTTAAATCCAAATAGCTTAATTGATTATTTTTTTAGTGAGTTTATGCTGATAATCAAATATATATTTGTTGATTGGGAAAATTGGCAAGGTTCGTGTTTCAATCTTTTGGAATAATTTTGATTATTTTTTTTTGGTGTTGCAATTTTTTTGTACTTTTCCGTTTTGTCGAATTAAATATCAGCTTTTTTTTATGTTTTTGATAAAAATATAGGTGAGTATTGTTAAAATTTGGATAAAATTTAATTTTAAGACTATTAATATAGCTGAAAATACCGCTCTCCAATGAAAGTAAAAGCAACATTAAAACAAATTGCAAAAGAACTTAATGTTTCAGTATCAACCGTTTCCAAGGCACTTAATGACAGTCCGGAAATAAGTGAACAAACAAAAGTTAGAATTAAGGAATATGCCAAATTAAAAAATTACAAACCCAACGTTATTGGATTAAATCTTAAAAATCGAAAAACAAAAACGATTGGAGTTATTATACCTAATATATTGAACTCTTTTTTTGCAAAGGTTTTTAGTGGTATTGAAAAGGTTGCAGATGAAAGAGGCTATAATGTTATTATGTGTATTTCCAATGAATCGTTAGACAAGGAGGCGCATACAATGGAAATGTTGAGTAACGGGACTATTGATGGTTTTGTATTGTCTATCTCAGAAGAAGCACAAAAATTAAACGATTACAGCCATTTTAATTCTATTATTAATGATGGTACACCGATTGTTATGTTTGATAGAACTACAGACGAGGTAGAATGTGATAAAGTGATTGTTGATGATTTTGATTCAGGTCAGAATGCGACCCAGCGCTTAATTGATTTGGGCTGTAAAAACATTGCCTTAATTTCTTCGTCTAATAATTTAAGTGTTGGTAAATTAAGAGCTGAGGGTTATTTAAAAGCATTGGAATTGAATAATATAGCAATCAATGAGAATATTATTATCCGGACTGAATCCGAATCAGATCATGATTTGGCGGAAAAAATTCATGAGTTATATTCTAATAATCTGGTGGATGGCGTTTTTGCATTGGAAGAGAGTGATTCGGTTGCGGCCTTAAAAGTTGGAGTAAGGAAAGGCTATAAAATTCCCAAGGATTTAAAAATTATTGGTTTTGCCGATGGAATTCTTGCTTCTAGAAGATTATCTCCTAGTTTAACTACTGTTAGTCAACATGGAATTGAAATAGGAGAAGAAGCTGTAAGATTATTAATTGATAGATTGGAATCTGACGACGAGCATAAGCCTTTTGAAACAGTGGTTATCAAAACACAGTTAAAGGAAAGAGAATCTACTAAATAATATCAAAAAAGGCAATCGAGAAATAATCTGATTGCCTTTTTTAAATTTAAGGTGATGTGCTAAAAATGGTTAGAATGTCAAAGTCAATAACATAACAAAAAAAAATAAATTTAAATATGAAACATATAATTTCAAGCGCCTATATCCTTTTATCGATACTTGGGTTTAGTGGCTTTGCACAAGAAGTTGTTCCAAAAGTAAAATTAACCGATGATGAAAAAACATTAAATTCACAATGGAAGGGTAAGTCGGTGGCATTTCTTGGTGATTCGATGACAGACAAACGCCGTGTTGGAACTACTTGTGTTTACTGGGAGTATTTAAATGAATTGTTAGGGATAGAACCTTTTGTATATGGTGTGAGTGGGAATCAGTGGAATGATATTTACAAGCAATCTGTGAAGTTACATGATGAAAAAGGAGCCAAGCTTGACGCAATACTGATTTTTGCCGGTACAAATGATTATAACCACAATATTCCACTGGGTGAGTTTTTCAGCGAAGTAACAAAACAAACAAATTTTAACGGAAAAGAAGTAAGTCGTAAATACAGAACACCAAACCTAAATGACACAACTTTTTGCGGGCGTATCAACAAAGCAATGTCATACCTAAAAAATAATTTCCCCCAGCAGCAAATTGTTATTATGACACCTATTCACAGGGGGTATGCTAAGTTTAATGAAAAGAATGTGCAACCAGACGAGAATTATGCTAACGGACAAGGATTGTATATTGATTCCTATGTTGAAGTTTTGAAACAAGCGGCTTCCTATTGGGCGGTTCCGTTGATTGACCTCTATTCGACAAGTGGTCTTTTTCCATTGGCCGATTCACAATCGCAATACTTTGCTAAAAAAGATACCGATAGACTGCATCCTAATGCACTTGGTGATTACCGTCTGGCAAAAACAATTCAATATAAATTATTGGCATTGCCTTCGGGTTTTGTTGTTGAATAAGCTAAAATTCAAGAACAAATATATTTTCTTCGCCAGAGAATGAAGGGGGAATTTTATATTAAACAGCTAAAAAAAGAAGATTAATTTAGGTTGTATTTGAATTTAGGGTTTTTATATTTTTTTAATTTTTCAAAGGAAACTAAAAAAGTTTCTTCGCAAGCTCTCATCGCATGTGGAAAAGAAGGTGTGAATTCAATCCCTTTTTCAGTATAAACCCATGTCTCATCACCCCACCAAATATCTAAGTTTGTCATATCACAAGGTTCTTCGTCGTTTTCTTTTGGTTTTACAAAATGTTGCTTGCTATTTACAATTGCATATAGTTTAGGAGCAAAATAGTTTTGTCTATATTTTAGCCAGCTATCAAAATTACTTTCATTTTTGGTTGTGACACTTTTGTCAAAGGCAATTATATCATCAATTTCATGGTTTTTGCCAGTATTCAAATCAATTAAATATCCTGTTGTGCCAGTATCTGGATAAGCTCCTCCACAGTACCAATCTGATGAGATTTTAAACCCTAATAAATTGCTGTTTAAAAAAGTTAATTCAGTATTGAAACTTATATTTCCTCCCGTGTTATAATACCAATCAGAAGAACAGTTTAATTGCCATATGGCGTTTTTAATCTGAATTTTTTCCAAAATTGGATTGACTGCATTTTTACTTTTTTCCGAAAAAGTATCTCCTAATCTAAAAAAGGGAGCATTACAATGTTTTTCGATGTACCAAACAATTTCTTTTTTTTTGTAAACAGTGGTTTTTTGTTTTTTGAATTCGAGGAATTTTAATTTTATAAGATTTAATTTTTCATCTTCATAATAATCTTTCGGTAAAGTTGATTGATAATTGGAAAAATCAATTGGAGATAGTTTTACAGGAAATGATTTTCCTTGTGCATTACTCCAAGTTCCTTCAAGATTGATATTATCTACTTTTTTTAAAATAAATTTTTCTTGAATCGTATCTCCTTTTTTAAAAACCAGAGTAAAAACATTGTTTTTTTTCGTCCCTTCCAGATGAATGTCTTTTAATGAATTTTGATAAAAATAAATGGCATTAGTATTAGGATCTTCAGCAGTTGAACCAAATACATTAACACTCATATAGATTTTACTTTTAGCCAAACTGCCTTCTAAATAATAGATTTTATCTTGGCTAAACACTAAAAGTGATTGAAATACAAAAAGGGATACGAAAAATTTTTTCATAAATTTTTACTGATTACTTAAAATTGAATACTGCGAACTAAAATCAGTGCGCCTCTAACCAATTTCTTCCCATTCCAATTTCGACATCCAGCGGAACATCCATTTTAAAGGCGTTTTCCATCTCGTACTTAATCATCGGCTGTATTTTTTCGAGTTCATCGTTGTGAACATCGAACACAAGCTCATCATGTACCTGTAGTAACATTTTCGATTTCCAGTTTTCGGAAACCAATTTTTTATGAATATTAATCATCGCAATTTTGATGATATCGGCAGCAGAACCTTGAATTGGCGCGTTTACTGCATTTCGTTCGGCACCGCTTTTCACCATCATATTTGCCGAATTGATATCATTCAAGTAACGTCTTCTTCCTGAAATGGTTTGTACGTAGCCATTTTCTCTGGCAAAATCCACCTGATTAGACATATACGATTTCAGTTTTGGGTACGTCGCATAATAGGCATCAATCAGTTCGGCGCTTTCTTTTCGCGAAAGCGATGTTTGATTTGATAATCCAAAAGCGGAAACACCATAGATGATCCCAAAATTTACTGTTTTGGCATTGCTACGTTGTTCTTTGGTTACTTCTTCCAGAGGGACGTTGAATACTTTTGCAGCAGTACTTCTGTGAATGTCTTCGTTATTTTGGAAAGCTTTAATCATGTTTTCTTCGCCAGATAAAGCGGCGATGATGCGCAATTCTATCTGGGAGTAATCTGCAGAAACCAAAGTATAATTTTCATCACGGGCAATAAAAGCTTTTCGGATTAATCGGCCTCTTTCCGTGCGAACAGGAATATTCTGCAGGTTTGGATTATTAGAACTCAAACGGCCAGTTGCAGCAACAGTCTGCATATAATCAGTGTGGACGCGTCCTGTTTTTGAGTCAACTTGATTTGGCAACGCATCAATATAAGTACTTTGCAGTTTTACCATCTGACGCCATTCCAAAATATCACGGACAATTTCGTTATCATTTGCTAAATAAGACAAAACTTCCTCGCCAGTTGCATATTGACCGGTTTTGGTTTTCTTTTGTTTTGCCCCGCCAATTTTTAATTTGTCGAATAAAATATCGCCAAGTTGTTTTGGAGAAGCCAAATTGAATTTCTCGCCGGCGGTTTCATATATTTTTTGTTCCAATGCATTGCTTTCGGCAGCCATGTCAATTGACATCGACTTTAAGAAAGGAACGTCAAGGTTAATTCCTTCCAATTCCATTGCTGCCAAAACTGGTATTAACGGAATTTCGATTTCGTCAAATAGTTTTTTGGTTTCGGCTTTGTCGAGAATCGGGCTGAAATTTTGTTTCAATTGATAAGTGATATCGGCATCTTCGGCGGCGTATTCTTTAATGTCTTCCAACGGAACTTCACGCATTGTTTTTTGCCCCTTTCCTTTTTTACCAATTAAATCTTCAATTGATTTTGGCGAATATTTTAAATAGGTTTCTGATAAAACATCCATGTTGTGGCGCATATCAGGATTAATCAGATAATGGGCAATCATCGTGTCGAATAATTTTCCTTTTATTTGTACACCATAATTCGAAAGAATTTTTAAATCGTATTTTACGTTTTGACCAATTTTTTCGATGTCTTCATTTTCGAAAAAAGGCTTGAATTTGTCAATCAGAGTCTGAGCTTCTTCTCTGCTTTCTGGAAACGGAACATAAAATGCTTTTCCTTTTTCGAAGGAGAATGACATTCCAACTAGTTCTGCATTTAAGGCATCAATTCCTGTAGTTTCGGTATCAAAACATACGGAAGTTTGTTGAAGTAAATTTTGCAAAAGCAGTTTTACAGCAAAATCCCCTTGAATAATCTGGTAAAAATGTTCGGTATTTTCAAGAGTTGCATAGAATGAACTGTGTTGTGCTTCACCAGTTTCTTCTTCGGAAAAACCAAATAAATCGAATTGCTCTTCGTTTGATTTTTTTGCTGGCGTTTTTTTGGCAGTTGATGTTTCTTGGCTAGTGCTTTCTTCTTCGGCAGATGGATTGTACAATTTGTCAAACTGCGCTTTCATCTGGCGAAATTCCAGTTCCTGAAACAGCGCATCGGTTTTTTCAACATCGGGCTTGGATAATTCATACTCAGCCTCGTTGAAAGTTACCGGACAATCGAGCAGGATAGTCGCTAGTTTTTTAGACAATAATCCCAACTCAGCATTGGCTTCGATTTTTTCTTTTATTGCTCCTTTTAATTGATGTGTGTTGGCTAAAAGATTTTCCATTGAACCATATTCGGCCAAGAATTTTTTAGCTGTTTTTTCTCCAACTCCAGGCAATCCCGGAATATTATCGGCGGCATCGCCCATCATTCCGAGGAAATCGATTACTTGTTCCGGACGCTCGATTTCAAATTTTGCCAAAACTTCCGGAACTCCCCAAATTTCGATTCCGTTGCCCATTCGTGCTGGCTTGTACATGAAGATATTTTCGGAAACTAATTGAGCAAAATCCTTATCTGGAGTTACCATGAAAACCTGATAATTTTGTTTTTCGGCTTGTTTGGCAATAGTTCCAATCAAATCGTCGGCCTCGAAACCGGGAACTTCAATGATGGGGATATGCATGGCTTTTAATAAGTCACATATATAAGGTATGGCAATTTTTATCGCTTCGGGGGTTTCGTCACGGTGCGCTTTGTATTCCTGATACATTTCGTAGCGGTATGTGCTTCCGCCTTTGTCAAAAGCTACGGCTAAATGATCTGGTTTTTCTCGTTTGATTACGTCCATCAAAGCATTCATAAATCCCATAATGGCCGATGTATCCATTCCTTTGGAATTTATTCTTGGGTTTTTGATAAAGGCAAAATAACCACGAAATATTAGAGCGTAAGCATCGAGAAGGTAAAGACGTTTTTGAGTTGACATATAAAAAAAATTAGTCCGTAAAAGTAGGGAATTGAGTTTTAAAAATGAATTTGTTGTTGAAAATTATAATTGGGAATCCCGCTTGAGTTTTAGTGCATAGTTTGTCATTCCGAGGAACGGGGAATCGCACGAGCCTATTATGTTATGCGATTCTAGTTGTGTGGAGAATCATCGTAGCAATTTCTGGTCTTATGAAAATAAAATGTTGTCTTTTAGCCCCGATTGTAGTGAAAATCCTTGTGAGCCGGTGTTCGGCTCACAAGATTGTAGCGAAAAGCGGGATGTTGTTTCTTGAAAATAACTAATGTTCTGCTCCAAAAAATAATCAAGAAAAGCGAAATTCGTTAAGGGAAAATTAAACTTTTTGTGAAAGGTAAATCTTCATTTCACGGTTATTTTTTAGGGAATAGTTAATCGGGTTATTGACTAAAAAACTTTAAAATTCGATTTTAATAGACGGAAAGGGGAGATAAAGAAATTTACTCCCTTTTTTGCGTTAAAATTATGATAATATAAAACCTTAACGTTTTCATTAGTTGTTACTTTGTGTAAAATTTTTTAAAATAATGATTTTACGTTTATTTTTTTTCGGAGCTGTTCTTTTTATTATTGAGCTTTATGCATTCCAGGTTGTCAAAACTTTGATTAAGATACGATGGATGTTGATTTCTTATCAAGTAATAAGCTTTCTTCTGTTTCTTTTTATTATTTACTCTTTCACGCAATTTGACCGTTCAGTAGGGCAAACTAAGCAAACTATGTTTACCATGGGGTTATTGCTGATTGTTTACGTCCCGAAAATTGTAACAATGATTATTCTTTTGGGTGAAGATGTGTTTCGTATAGCGGCTGGTGCAATCAATTATTTTATCGATAATAACAATAAAGCCGATTTTTTGCCTTCGAGACGTAAATTTGTAAGCCAAATAGGTTTAGGCTTGGCGGCTATTCCTTTTCTGTCGCTGATTTATGGGATATTTGAAGGTAGATATAATTTTAAAGTCATAAAACAAGCAGTGCATTTTCCTGATTTGCCAGATGCTTTTGATGGTTTTACAATAACTCAAATTTCTGATGTTCACAGCGGCAGTTTTGATAATCCTGAAAAAATCAGTTATGCAATTGACTTGGTCAATGAACAGAATTCGGATTTGATTTTGTTTACGGGAGATATTGTTAATACGCATGCGAAAGAAATGCATCCTTGGATTGAGACTTTCAACAGAATTAAGGCACACAAATACGGGAAATTTTCGGTGCTTGGGAATCACGATTATGGAGAATATGTGACTTGGCCTTCGCAAAAAGCTAAAGATGAAAATTTTGAGGGAATAAAGAAATTATATGGTGATATAGGTTTTCAGCTGTTATTGAATGAGCATACTTTTATTGAAAAAGACGGCGAAAAAATTGCATTGGTAGGAGTAGAAAACTGGGGAAAAAATTTCAAGCAGGCTGGTGATTTAAGGAAAGCTTCGCAACATTTGACCAAAGAGGATTTTAAAATTTTAATGAGCCATGATCCAAGCCACTGGAACGAAGTAGTACAGCATGATGATAAGCATTTTCAGTTAACATTATCAGGTCATACACATGGAATGCAATTTGGAATTGAAATTCCCGGCGTTTTCAAATGGAGTTTGGCACAATATGTGTACAAGCAGTGGGCAGGATTATATGAGAACTTAGGAAGATATGTTTATGTAAACAGAGGTTTTGGATTCCATGCTTATCCAGGTCGAGTTGGAATAATGCCTGAGATTACCGTAATTCAACTAATAAAGGGTGAAAAATTAGCATAATTCGTTAAAAATGCTAAATTTGTATTCTACTATCTCTTTTTGAAAGTAATAAAAATTAAATATTTTGGTTTTATGTCAAAATTTGGAGAACTTATAAATGCACAAGTTCCTGTGTTAATTGATTTTTACACAGATTGGAACGAACCGTCACTATCGATGCATCCTGTTATAAAAGATGTAGCGGCAGCACTTGGAGATAAAGTGAAAGTGATCATGATTGATGTTGATAAAAACAAAGAATTAGCCGAAGCTTTGCGTATCAAAGGTTTGCCTACCTTGATGATTTATAAAGAAGGCATGATGATTTGGAGACAATCCGGAGAGCTTGATGCCAATACCTTAATTGGGATTGTACAAGAGCAATTATAAAAGAATTTTATCTTTTATTCGATTGTTTCAAATGTAAAACCTCTCTCTTTTAGAATTTGTAATGACTGAGGGAGTGCATATTCCAGATTTTTATATGCTTTTACACTATCATGAAAAATGATTATACTTCCCGAAACTACATTTTGAAGTACATTTTTCAAGCATTTTTCAGGTGTTATGGTTTGATCAAAATCGGCACTGAGAACGTCCCACATAATTATTTTATATCCTAAACGTCGTAATTTCTTGGATTGCGATTTTTTTGTTTTGCCGTATGGTGGACGAAACAGTTTGTTATTTTTAGGATTTAATTTGTTGATTTCGGTTTGACATAGATATGAGTTTTCTAAATAATTATCTAAATCTGTTTTCCATCCGTTTAAATGATTGAATGTATGATTTCCTACCGTATGTCCTTCATTAATTATCTTTTTGAATAATTCTGGATTGCTAGCTATATTTTTTCCAATGCAAAAAAATGTTGCTTTTGCCTGATGTTTTTTTAATTCTTCCAAAACCCATTCTGTTACTTCAGGAGTTGGGCCATCATCAAAAGTAAGGTAGATTTTATTCCCTGTGTTGGGGATGTCCCATACATAGTTAGAGAATATTTTTTTTATAAATATACTTGTTTTGGTCCAATAGAATTTCATAATTCAATACTACAATTTAATTCAATTTTAAGCAAAAAAAATGTAGTGCATTTTCGGACACTACATTTTTAATTGATTATGAGTTAGCTATTTATTCTTTTTTACGTCCAAAACGTGCAAATATTTCAATATAAGTGTTGAATGTTTTTTTGCTGGAATTGTAAAATTGGGTATCGTTACTTTCCTGCATTACAGTTAACAAGCTTCTGTAACGCTCAAGGTCAGTAATGATTTCAATACTTACATTAGATTGTTCGGATGGAATTAATTTAGCATAATAATTTAGGTTTTCCTGATACTTGCCTATTAGTTTTCCTAGTAAATCATGTGCTTTCGCTTTTTCTCCAACATCATAATATCCTTTTGCAAATGGTTCAACTAATGAATAGTATCCGAATTTGTTCAATGGCATTTTTGTCATTGCCAATTCTATGATTTTTTTTGCTTTGTCAACCTTTCCTTCGGCTATGAGTTGTTTCATTAATCGAGCCAAATTCATACGGTAAGTAAGACTTTCTCGGCGGGTTTCTGGATCATGGTAAATTTTGTCGCTATCGCTATTGCCCCAATCCCATGCCATTATTTTGGCATACATGTTTTCGGAGTCAATTCGTCCCATATCCATTTGGCTTGAATCTTCAGGCAAAGCGGTTTTTATAGGAACTAATTTGTAGACCATTCCTTCCAATTGAAGGTATTCTTTCATCCATAAATAATCTTCGGGGTCAAATGCACCTCCACTAAAATAAACTGGTCTTTTCCAGTTATTGTTGTTAAGGAGATCTAGCATCATTAACCTGTTTTTGTAGATAGCACTTCCTTTTATGTCAATATCAATATAAGGAACAATGGAGTCATACAATTTTGGATTAACAACTTTATTTTTTATGATGTTGGCCTTGTCTATAGGGATTCTGATTTTATTTGTTGGATAGAAATGAATGGTTTGCCCATTTTGCATTTCTACGGTTGATTTTGGATTTTTTATAAATTCAATAAAATCTTTTAGATCCCAACGACTTTCTGTTTTTGGGATATGTGCCACGTAGTCAAGTTTGTCACCCACATACTCGTCATGTGTAAATGAAATAGGTAAGGCATTAGATTCGTATGCCTTTCTTTTCATTTGGTCAATATACCAATCGGTCATAAATAAACTGGTATTTACTATTTTAATATCGGTACGGATTCCTTCTATTTCTTGGGCATACCAAAGAGGGAAAGTATCGTTGTCTCCAATGGTAAATAAAATGGCATTTTGGTCACAAGATTGTAAATAGGCTTTTGCCATTGCAGTTGCAGTGTATTTGCCAGAACGGTCATGGTCATCCCAGTTTTGGTAAGCCATTAAGATTGGTGCCGCCAATAATGAAGCTCCTATGAATAGAGGCCCCGCAATTTTTGGACTAAGATATTTTTGAAAGCTTTCATATAAGGAATATACACCAAAGCCAATCCAAATTGCAAATACATAAAACGATCCTACTAACGCATAATCTCTTTCGCGTGGTTCAAATGGTCTTTCGTTTAGGTATATTTTTAATGCGATTCCCATAAAAAGGAAAAGTGCAAATAAAACATAAAAACTTTTTCTGTCTTTGCTTGCATGATGCATAATTCCAATCAAACCAAGTATAAAAGGCAAAAAGAAATAAACATTTCGACCTTTGTTGTTTAAAACATCCGAAGGTAAATTTTCTTGGGAACCTACATGTATGTTGTCCACAAATGGAATGCCACTTATCCAGTTTCCATCAAGATAGTCATATCTTCCTTGTTCGTCATTTTGTCTTCCAACAAAATTCCACATTAAATATCTCCAATACATGTAGCCAAATTGGTATTCAAACATATAGCTGAAATTATCTGCTGTTGTTGGCTTTTCAATAATTAAATAATCATTGTAGTGTTTTAAGAAAGCAACATAACCCTCATTGTCAATTTGTTTTTGAGCGTAGGCTTGTCTGAATTCTGCAACAGTTTTCTCTGTTTCATTTCTTAACTGTGCTATTGCTTTGTTATAATCTTCTTCACTTAGTTTATTTGGATCCAATCCATATTTTACCAAATCTTCTTCATAAGGATAATCAGGATTTATTTTAAATGCAGGTGGATTAGTGAAATTAATGTAGTTTTCAATATGTTCGGTACTCCACATTCTTGGCAAAATCGTTTTTTGACTATCATCCGAATTTTGTTCGGCATTTTTAAAGTTATTTACGATTACATATTTACCCGTTTTGTAATCTCTCTCGTAATTGGGAGCTTTGTCCAAATAAGGAGTTTTGGGATCCAGGCCTACAAAAGCTTCTGTGTACTGAGGTCCATAAAACAAAGGATTTACTCCGTATTGCTCTCTGTTGTAATACGCTAAAACTTCGGCTGCATCTGATGGTTTGTTTTCATTGATAACGGTATCCGAATTAGCGCGAATCGGTAACATTAGCCATGTAGAAAATCCGATAAGAATAAAAAGTATACAAAGAATAAGTGTGTTATAATGTACCAATCCTTTGCGTCGAGTGTAATTCAAGCCAAAATAGAAGAAGGCTATAAGAAGCAGTGTCACAAAAATGGTTCCTGAATTAAAAGGTAATCCCATTGAGTTTACCATGAAAATTTCGGTTTTACCAAAGAATGCCATGGTTAATGGCAATAATAATTTAAATATAAATAGTAAAACAGAAACCACTACAATGTTGGCAATTATGAAATTTTTGACTGTTACTACTTTGTAGTTTTTGAAAAAATATAAAAATCCAATAGCAGGAATCGTTAAAAGAGCCATGAAGTGTACTCCAAAAGACAATCCAACAACTAATGAAATTAATAATAACCATTTATGACCTCTAGGAGTATCCATGTCTTGCTCCCAACGCAAACCTAACCATAAAAGTAAGGAGATTAATAAGCTGGCCATTGCATAAACCTCGGCTTCCACTGCATTAAACCAAAAACTGTCCGAAAAAGTATAGGCAAGTGAGCCTACCAGAGAGCTTCCGAGTATTACAATTGAATTATCTTTGTTGATTTCGGTATATTGACTTATTACTTTTTTTAAAATTATGGACGATGACCAAAACATAAATAATATAGTAAAAGCACTGGAAAATACTGAAGTCATGTTTACCATTAAGGCAATATGTTCTTTATCCAAAGCAAACATTGCAAAGAAAGCACCAATCATTTGAAACAATGGAGCTCCCGGCGGGTGTCCTACTTCCAGTTTTGCGGCAGTAGCGATATATTCCCCGCAATCCCAAAAACTCATCGTGGGTTCAACGGTAAGTGTATAAGTTATTAATGCGATTGAAAAGGCAAACCAACCTGTAATGGTATTCCATTTGTTGAAATTGAATGATTTCATATATTATTCTTCTGTTTTTTCGTGTTTTAAAAAGTGTTACAAAGAAAATGTTTTTTTTTTTAAAGTTAAGTTGCATTATTATAATTTTATGGAAAATATTCAAAAGGGCAAATGCTTTGTTTATCAATTAATTAATAAGAAAGTGATTTTTAAAAACACCTTTTTTGATTTTTTTTTGAAGAAAAAGCGAAAAAAAGTTTGCACAACTAGGAATTTGTTCTAAATTTGCACTCGCTAAGCAGAAATGTTAGCAAGTTTGCTGGTCTATGGTGTAATGGTAACACAACTGTTTTTGGTGCAGTCTTTCTAGGTTCGAGTCCTAGTAGACCAACATAAAAGCCTCTCAATCGAGAGGCTTTTTTTATGGAATACTATTAAGTTGGTATTTTGTCAAATCAACAAGAGGCTGTCCAAAAAGTAAGGACAGCCTTTTTTTTTGCTGTTTTTAATCTAAAATAGTATCTTAGAGTTGCACAAAAAACGAGCAATGGCAAAAGTAATATTTAAATCGCAATCAATCAATACTCCGGAACTTTTTCCCATTAATATTTTTGATAAAATCCCAGAAAACCATCCTGTCCGCTTAGTTGATAATATTGTCAATTCATTGGATATCAGCACTCTTCTTAAGAAATACAAGGGAGGCGGTACCTCGGCTTACCACCCCAGAATGATGCTTAAGGTTTTGTTTTACAGCTATTTGAGCAACACCTATTCTTGCCGAAAAATAGCAAAAGCACTCACCGAGAACATTCATTTTATGTTTATTTCAGGCAACTCGACCCCTGATTTTAGAACAATCAACGATTTTAGAGGAAAGATTTTAAAAGAGAACATCAAAGATTTATTTGCCGAGGTAGTCAAAATGCTTGTGGAAATGAAATACATAAGTCTTGATATCCAGTATATAGACGGAACAAAAATAGAAGCAAAATCCAATAAATACACCTTTGTCTGGCGAGGTTCTATAGAGAAATACAAAGAAAAACTCGAAGTAAAAATCAATAGTATTTTATCCGATATCGAAAATAGTATAGCATCAGATAACCAAGAGATTAACAAGGAAGAATTACCAAAAAAAATAAACTCGGAAGAGTTAAAAGAAAAATTGGCTGAGCTAAATAAAAAGCTAAAAGAGCCAAACAAAAAAACAGCCAAAGAGCTTCAAAAGCTTCAAGAGGAACATCTGCCAAAGCTCGAAAAATACGAAAAAGATTTGGTGGTTTTAGGCAATAGAAACTCCTACAGCAAGACTGATCCTGAGGCTACCTTTATGAGAATGAAGGAAGACCATATGAAAAACGGACAGTTAAAACCTGCATACAATCCTCAGATATCCACAGAAAATCAATTCATTACCAACGTAACGATCCATCAGACACCTAACGACACTACGACTTTAAAATCCCATCTGGAGGAATTTAAAAAAAGGTATCAAAAACAAAGCAAGACAGTAGTAGCCGATGCTGGTTATGGAAGCGAAGAAAACTACGAAATGCTTCAAAGCAAAGAAATAACAGCCTATGTGAAGTATAATTATTTTCATAAAGAGCAGAAGAAAAAAATGAAGGACAACCCGTTTCTTGTCCAGAATTTGTTCTACAATATACAGCAGGATTTTTATGTGTGTCCAATGGGACAAAGAATGGAAAACATTGGCAGTGGAAAGCGGACATCGGCCAATGGATATGAATCGCAAGTGTTTTATTATCAAGCCAAAAGATGTCATGGATGCCCGCTTAGAAGTTTGTGCCATCAAGCCAAAGGAAACAGAACAATAGAAGTAAACCACCGTCTGAACCAATTAAGGGCCAAAGCAAAAGAGCTCCTTACCAGTGAAAAAGGACTCGAACATCGAAGCAAACGCCCAATAGAAGTTGAAGCCGTCTTTGGACAGCTAAAAAGTAATAATAAGTTTAATCGATTCACTTTCAAAGGTATAGAAAAAGTGGAAATGGAATTTCTATTGATGGCTATTGGACACAATTTTAGAAAAATGGTGGCAAATAACAATAAAAAGCGCAAGACTCCTATAAAATTTTCTGTGCGAGTTCGAAATAGAGTTATAGAGGTCGAAATTTACATTTTTAAAACCGTAACAGAATATTTTTTCATAAATCAGCCAACGAAAAATCAATCCCTAAAATTTACCGCATAAAAAAGGCTGCCCTTTTCGGACAGCCTCTTGTTTTTGTGTAAAATTATATTCTAAATGTTAGTACTGGTTTAGAGGAATGATTTACCAAGTCCTCGGATATGCTTCCATTGAAAAAATGACTCAGTGCAGTTCTTCCGTGAGTGCAAAATGCAATTACATCTCCATTAGTTTCGTTAGAATAATTTAAAATTCCTTTTTCAATATTGCTTTCGTTGTATATTTCAAAAGAGTATTCTGGCATATCAAATTCGGAAACGAATTCTGTTACGATCTTACGAGCTGCCGAAGTGCTTTTGAAGCTGTTAGGAGTGCAGATCATTACTAGATTTAATTTTGAATCAAATAGTTTAGTGAATTCTAGAACTTTCTTAAATGGTTTTTTGATTTCATTGGAAAAGTCGGAAGCAAAAATCATATTTGATGCATTGAAGTTTTCTATTTTGTTTTTGATTACCAAAACTGGGACTTCTGACTGTCTTACTACTTTCTCGGTGTTGGATCCAACTAGGATTTCGTTGATGCCTGTAGCACCATGTGATCCCATTACAATTAAATCAATATCGTTGTTTTGTTTGATGTAGTTGTTAATTCCGTTATAAGCTCCGTCGAGTCTCACGACTTCGGTTATTTTGATACCGGCTAGATAAGGTCGGTTTTTTATGTTTTTTAGGGTTTCATCCGCTTTTCGTTTAAATAACATGATTTCGGGTATGCTTGTTTCGCCAGATACGGCATCATTCATGTGGGTAGGTAATTCCAGCATGTGAATTAAGATGATTTCGCTATTATTCTTTTTTGCAATTTGTGCTCCAACTTCTATAGCTTCGTCAGCGTATTTAGAAAAATCAGTTGGGATAAGAATTCTTTTCATGATAATTTGGGTTTGTTTAAACTGTTTATTAATTATAGTTAAAGATATATTTTTTTTTAATAGCAATCAATTTTTTTTGATTTGTAAAAAAACACTATATTTGCACCGTTATTTAGTAAAGTTTTAAATAATGAGGGGACTAATGTCCCCTCTTTTTATAAAGATATGACATTTAAGGAGAAAGTAAAGCAAGTAGTAGAAGAGGCTCTTCTGGAAAAACCATCTATTTTTTTAATTGACTTGACGATAACGGATAGTTTTAAAATAATTATTGGGATTGATGGGGATAATGGAGTGGTTTTGCAAGACTGTATTGATATAAGTCGTGCTGTTGAAGGAAATTTGGATAGGGAAGAACAAGATTTTTCTTTGGAAGTTGCTTCGGTAGGAGTTGGTTCACCATTAAAATTAGTTAGGCAGTATAAAAAGAATATTGGCAGAACTTTAATTGTTAAAACCAATAATGAAAATATTGAAGCAGAATTAGTTGAAGCTAATGATCTTTTTATAATTTTGTCTTGGAAAGCTAGAGAAGCCAAAAAAGTGGGTAAGGGAAAAGAGACGGTTCAAAAGGAATTGCAGCTACCTTACGCTGATATTAAAGAAGCAGTTGTTACAGTAACATTTTAATTTAAAGAATTCGCATGGAAAATTTAGCATTAATCGATTCATTTTCAGAGTTTAAAGATGATAAACTTATTGATCGTGTAACGCTTATGGCAATTTTGGAAGATGTATTTAGAAATGCATTGAAGAAAAAATACGGTTCAGATGATAATTTTGACATCATCATAAATCCAGATAAAGGAGATATGGAGATTTGGAGAAGAAGAGTAATCGTTGCCGACGAGGATTTGGATTTTGAAAATGAGGAAATTACATTGACTGAAGCTAGAAAAATTGAAGCTGATTTCGAAATTGGTGAAGAAGTTTCAGAAGAAGTTAAATTGATAGATTTAGGTAGAAGAGCGATTTTGGCTTTAAGACAAAACTTAATATCAAAAATACACGAACACGATAATACTAATCTTTACAAACAATTTAAAGATATTATTGGCGATATTTATACTGCTGAAGTGCATCATGTTCGTCCAAGAGTTGTAATTTTGGTGGATGATGATGGAAATGAGATCATTTTGCCAAAAGAAAAACAAATTCCTTCTGATTTCTTCCGTAAAGGAGATAATGTTAGAGGTATCATAGAAAGTGTTGAACTAAAAGGAAATAAACCTCAAATTATTATGTCCAGAACTTCGGATAAGTTCTTGGAGAAATTATTTGAACAAGAGATTCCAGAAGTTTTTGACGGTTTGATTATGGTTAAAAATGTAGTGAGAATTCCAGGTGAAAAAGCAAAAGTAGCTGTAGATTCTTATGATGACCGTATCGATCCTGTTGGAGCTTGTGTGGGTATGAAAGGATCTCGTATTCACGGAATCGTTCGTGAATTAGGAAACGAAAATATCGACGTAATTAACTATACCAGCAATGTTCAATTGTATATTACGAGAGCGTTAAGCCCTGCTAAAGTTTCTTCTATTAAAATTAATGAAGAAGCTAAAAGAGCTGAAGTGTTTTTGAAATTGGAAGAAGTTTCCAAAGCAATTGGTAGAGGAGGTCATAATATTCGTTTGGCTGGACAGTTAACAGGTTATGAGTTGGATGTAATTCGTGAAGGTGATGTTGCAGGTACTACCGCTGATGATGATGATGTCGAATTAACCGAGTTTTCAGATGAAATAGAAGAGTGGGTTATAGAAGAATTTGCAAAAATTGGTTTAGATACTGCAAAAAGTATTTTGAAACACGATGTTGAAGACTTAGTTAGAAGAACTGATCTAGAAGAGGAAACAATTTTAGATGTAATGAGAATATTAAATGAAGAGTTTGATAGTTAACAGGCTGTTAATTCCTCATATAAAATAAATTTCTATTTTTAGTATAAAGTAAAAATGGAACAACGAATAAGGTAAAAATAAAAAGATTTTATGTCTGAAGAGAGAATTATTAGAATAAACAAGGTTTTAAGGGAATTAAATATTTCGTTAGAAAGAGCTGTAGATTATCTTAAGGATAAGGGGATTGCTATTGATGCAAATCCAAATGCTAAAATTTCTGACAATGAATTTAATATCCTACAAAGTCAGTTTGCAGGCGACAAGGGGAATAAGGAAGCTTCCAAGGAAGTTAGTGAGGAGAAAAGGAAAGAAAAAGAAGCGTTGCGTATTGAGCGTGAAAAAGAAGTTGAAGATAAACGCAAACTAGAAGAAGAGCGTTTGAAACAACAAGAAGTAATTAAAGCCAGAGCTACATTGTCTGGACCGGTTCAAGTTGGTAAAATTGATCTTAATCCTAAGAAAGCTGTTTCTGCTCAAGACCCTGTTGTTGCTGAAAAAGTAATTGCTCCTGTAGAGATAACTTCAAATGAAATACCTGTTGTTAAAGAAGAAGTTAAGAAAGAAAGTGTTGAGCCTGTTGTAAAAGTTGAAGCTCCAGTAGAAAGTAAAAAAGAAATTCCTACTTCCAATGACAATGAGGTTAAGGATAAACCGAAGTTTAAGGAAGTTAAGAATGATGTTAAACAACCGGAAGCTGTTATTGAGAAAAAGGCAGACGATTCTTCAAATGAATCTCCAGTTGAGGAATCTATAACTACTCAATACCAAAAACTTTCCGGCGCAACCTTAACTGGTCAGGTTATTGATTTGTCTCAATTTAATAAACCTAAGAAGAAAAAGGAAGATCCGAAAATTACGCCTAACAAGCCTGGTGCTCCTGGAGTACCTGGTGCAGGTAATGCCAATAAAAATAAGCGCAAGAGAATTGCCCCAAAACCCGGAGCGCCAAAACCTCCTGCAACTCCAGGAGTTCCTGGTGCGCCAAACCCTAATAAAATTACACCAAATACCGGAGGTGGCGGTTTTAATGCTAATAGAAGCGCAAGACCTGGTTTTGTAAAAGGGAATCGACCTGCAATTGTTGCAAAGGTTGAGCCTACGGAAGAAGAAGTTAAAAATCAAATTCGTGAAACTTTAGAGAAACTTCAAGGTAAAGGGGGTAAATCTAAAGCTGCAAAATATAGAAGAGATAAAAGAGATACGCACCGTCAGAAATCTGATGATGAGCAAAGAGCTTTGGATGAAGGAAGTAAAACTATTAAAGTTACTGAATTTGTTACTGTAGGTGAAATTGCAATCATGATGGATGTGCCAATTACAAAAGTGATTGGAACTTGTATGTCTCTTGGAATCATGGTTACTCAAAATCAGCGTTTGGATGCAGAAACATTAACAATTGTTGCTGATGAATTTGGATATGAAGTAGAATTCATTACTGTTGATATTGAAGAAGCAATTCAAGTTGTTGAGGATAAGGAAGAGGATTTAGTTTTCAGAGCGCCGATTGTAACCGTAATGGGTCACGTCGATCACGGTAAAACATCTTTGCTGGATTATATTCGTAAAGAAAATGTTATCGCTGGAGAATCAGGAGGGATTACACAGCACATTGGTGCTTATGGAGTAACATTAGATAACGGTCAAAAAATTGCATTCCTTGATACGCCAGGTCACGAAGCCTTTACGGCGATGCGTGCTCGTGGGGCTCAAGTTACTGATATCGCTATTATTGTTGTAGCTGCTGATGATGACATCATGCCACAAACTAAAGAAGCTATTTCTCATGCTCAAGCTGCCAATGTGCCAATTATATTTGCAATCAATAAAATTGATAAGCCAAATGCTAATGTTGAGAAAATTAAAGAGCGTTTGGCCGGTATGAACCTTTTGGTAGAAGATTGGGGTGGAAAAATACAATCACATGATATCTCTGCAAAAGTGGGGACAGGTGTAAAAGATTTATTGGAAAAAGTGTTATTGGAAGCTGAAATTTTAGATTTGAAAGCGAATCCAAATAAAGCGGCACAAGGAACGGTTGTAGAAGCATTTTTGGATAAAGGAAAAGGATATGTGTCTACGATATTAGTACAACACGGGACTTTGAAGGTTGGAGATTACATGTTAGCTGGAAAACATCATGGTAAAATTAAAGCCATGCATGATGAAAGAGGAAATATTGTGAAAGAAGCTGGTCCTTCTACTCCAGTATCTGTATTAGGGTTAGATGGTGCTGCTACTGCTGGTGACAAGTTTAATGTTTTTGAAGACGAAAAAGAAGCGAAACAAATTGCGGCTAAGCGTTCTCAATTAATGCGTGAACAATCTGTTCGTACACAACGACACATTACCCTTGACGAAATTGGACGTAGAATTGCTTTAGGTCAATTTAAAGAATTAAATATTATCCTTAAAGGGGACGTGGATGGTTCTGTTGAAGCTTTATCTGATTCGTTCTCTAAATTGTCTACCGAAGAAATTCAAATTAATATCATTCATAAAGGAGTTGGAGCAATTACTGAAACTGACGTTATGTTAGCTTCTGCTTCTGATGCAATTATCATTGGGTTTAACGTTCGTCCTGCTGGAAATGCAAGACAATTAGCTGATAAAGAAGAAATCGATATCCGTTATTATTCAATTATCTATGCTGCTATAGACGACTTGAAAGATGCAATGGAAGGAATGCTTGCTCCTGAAATGAAAGAGGAAGTTCTTGGTACTGCTGAAATCAGAGAATTGTTCAAAATTTCTAAAGTAGGTACAATTGCAGGTTGTATGGTTACAGACGGAAAAATTACCAGAAACGGTAAAATTAGAATCATTAGAGATGGTGTGGTAGTCCATGAAGGTGAATTAATTGCCTTGAAACGTTTCAAAGATGATGTAAAAGAAGTTTCTAAAGGTTACGATTGTGGTATTCAAATAAAAGGCTATAATGACATTGAAGAAAGAGATGTTATTGAAGCTTACCACGAAGTAGCTATCAAAAAGAAATTGAAATAATATTCAATTTGTATAATTATAAAAAATCCCAATTCGTTGGGATTTTTTTTGTTTGGAATATGGTTGATGATTGGTTGTAGGTCGTTTGGTTGGCAGTAGAAACATCGGGATATTTTGGTTGTATGGTTCCTGCTCTCCGTTTTGAAATGGTTCGCTAAATTCCAATAAAAATAAAAGTACAATAAAGTAATCTTGTTGTTTGAGCCCCAAACAACAAGGATTTTCACTTCGATCGGGGTTAAGGCTTATTATTGAAATTTTAGTTGTTATTGGCTAAGTATGTAAAATGATATTTTAGTATTAATTGTTGTAAATGTTTTTTTATTATGAGTAAAAGACGGATTGGAATAGTTGGAGCAATGCCCGAAGAAATTAACGGTATTGTTTCTCTTCTGGAAGATAAAAAAGAAATTATAAAAGGAATGCGCGCCTATTATGTAGGGACAATAAACAACATTGAAGTTGTGGTAGTGTTTTCTCGCTGGGGTAAGGTAGCGTCAGCAACTACGGTAACTCATTTAATTATAGAATTCGGAATAACGGAATTGATATTCACTGGAGTCGCAGGTGCTATTAATCAAGATCTGAATGTTGGAGATATTGTTATTGCAACTAGTTTGGTTCAGCATGATTTGGATGCTCGTCCTATAATGAAACGATTTGAAATTCCGCTTTTAGGTGTAACTGAACTCTTTGCTCCGAAAGGAATTTTAGACAGTACAGTTGAAAAGATAAGTCAATTAGTAGCCAATAGAGATTTAATTGATTCGCTTTCTCCTCAACAGTCTGAATTATTTTCGTTAGCCAATCAAAAAGTTGTGGTTGGGCAAATTGCCAGCGGAGATCAATTTTTTTCGAGTAATCTTGAAAAAGAGAATCTTTTGGTTGTGCTTCCGGAAGTTTTATGTGTCGAAATGGAAGGAGCAGCAGTAGCTCAGGTGTGTTTTGAATATGATATTCCTTATGTAGTTATTAGAACTATTTCTGATGCAGCAAACGAAAATTCTGTAGTGGATTTTAATGAATTTGTATCACAAGTCGCATCCAAATTTGGACTTGAAATTATTCAAAAACTTGTGAAATTGTAAGTTTTTCAGATGCTTGAAATTTACTTGCTAGGCTTAATTAAAAATACAGTCCTATATCTTTTTTTGATATCGACAAGATAGCGTTCGGCTTCCATTCTAGTTCTAAAATTTCCAACCCAAACCTTGTAATTCGGGGTGTTGAAAATTATAGTTCCGTCCAAATCCTTGAATTCCTGTTTGAATTCGGATAAGGTTTTTTTGGCAGTTTCACTCACACCATTGAAGATTTGGATTTTATAGCGATCGTTATAAGATAAATTGGGGTTGGATTTTCTTTTTTCTGTAAGTAATTGTTCGAATTTTGGATCCTGATTTAGTGTTAAATTCGAATTTTGAGCACCTATTTTTATTGTATTGCAACAAAATAATATAGGTATTAACAATGCTTGTGTTGGTCTTAAAAATCTCATAATCTGATTATTTATTTTACAAAAATAACATTTTAACAGGAAATGAAATTGAATTCATTATTTAGATTCGATATAAATTATAATTAAGATTATTTTAAGGTTTTGAGAATAGTTCTTAAGTCGTATTTTTGTCGCAGTTTTTAAAATAAGGAGGGTTTCGTCTTCTGATTTATTTAGATGATAAGCGAACAATTTTTAGTAGATAATCAATATATTAATATGAAAAAGGTGGGTAACCATAATTCGAATTCAAGGAAATTATTTTTAAGCTTAGCGTTAATGTTGAGTATTTCCGTTGCTTCATTTGCTCAGGATGCAGCTCCAGCGGCTGCGGAGGCTACAGCAGCTCCAGTGGCGAGTTCTGGAGGTGATGCGGCAAAAGGTAAAGAACTTTTTAACACCAATTGTGCTGCATGTCACAAGCTTGATGCTAAATCAACTGGTCCTGCTTTAAGAGGTATATCTGCTAAACATGATATGGCTTGGATTTACAAGTGGGTACATAATAGTGGAGATTTAATTAAATCGGGTGATGCTGCCGCTGTTAAGGTTTTTGAAGAAAACAATAAAGTTCCAATGACTCCATTCCCTCAGTTGTCTGAAGGAGATATTGATAATATCATAGCTTATACTTCTGAGCCAAAGGCGGAAGTTGCGGCTCCTCCAGCTGGTGGTGCTACAACTGTTGCCACTGGTGTTTCTCAAGAAGACGGTGTTTCAAATAATGTTATTTTAGGTGCTTTGTCATTGGTAATGGCAATACTTATTATAATGTTGGTTTTGGTAAACAGAGTATTGCGTAAAGTAGCTGCTGCAAATGGTATTGAAGTTGCTAAAAAAGAGCCAACATTGCCAATTTGGAAAGTTTTTGTAAAAAATCAATTTTTAGTTTTGGTATCGGCAATATTTATGTTGCTTGCAGGAGCTTATTTAGTATACGGATTTTTTATGCAGGTTGGTGTAGATCAAGATTATCAGCCAATTCAGCCAATTCACTACTCTCATAAAATTCACGCTGGTGATAATGAGATTAACTGTAAATATTGTCACTCTGCTTCTCGTGTAAGCAAGACTGCTGGTATTCCTTCATTGAATGTATGTATGAATTGTCATAAAAGTATTGGTGAAGTTGCTGAAACTACTGCGACTCCAGAATACAGCAAAGCTTTTTATGATGCAGAAATACAAAAACTTTACAAAGCTGTGGGTTGGGATGCAACTACACAATCTTATACTGGGAAAACTGAGCCTGTAAAATGGGTTCGTATCCATAACTTGCCTGATTTTGTTTACTTTAACCACTCTCAGCACGTTACTGTAGCTGGTATTGAATGTCAAACTTGCCACGGTCCGGTTCAGGAATTTGAAATAATGAAACAGTTCTCTCCATTAACAATGGGATGGTGTGTTAATTGCCACAGAAAAACTGATGTTAAAATGGAAGGGAATGAGTATTACAAAAAAATACACGAAGAACTTTCTAAAAAGTATGGTGTTGACAAGCTTACAGCTGCTCAAATGGGTGGTTTAGAGTGTGGTAAATGTCACTATTAAGAATTTAATTGTATCACGTAAAGTGGTTGTAATTAAAGGAAAGAACAAAAAAGAAATTATTAAGATTAATATTTATATATAATATGTCATCAAACAAAAAATACTGGAAAAGTGTTGAAGAGCTAGACGGAAATAGTTCTATTGTTGAGGCGCTTAGAAATAACGAATTTGTTGAAGAGATTCCTACTGATGAGTTTTTAGGAAATGAAGCGACTTTGTCTTCTTCTTCAACTACACGTCGTGACTTTTTAAAGTACGTTGGTTTTAGTACAGCTGCAGCTTCTCTTGCTGCTTGCGAGGGTCCTGTGCATTTATCAATTCCTTATGTTTTGCAGCCGGAACAAATCGTTCCTGGAGTAGCTGATTATTATGCAACTTCAGTTTTTGATGGTTTTGATTTTGCAAACCTTTTGGTAAAAACTCGTGAAGGGCGTCCAATTAAAATAGATAATAATACTATTGCTGGTGCTAAATTTTCTGCGAATGCTAGAATTCATGCTTCTATATTGTCCTTGTATGATAATATGCGTTTGAAAGAGCCTATGCTTGATGCTAAAAAAGCTTCTTGGTCTGCTGTAGATTCAAAAATTAAATCTAGTATTGTTGATGCTAAAGCAAAAGGAGGGCAAGTTGTGTTTTTAACGAATACATTGGCAAGTCCATCTACTGAAAAGTTAATTGCTGACTTTATTGGTAAAAATCCAAATGCTAAACATGTAATATATGATGCTGTTTCTTCTTCAGAAGCTTTAGATGCTTTTGAAGCTGTTTACGGAGAAAGAGCTTTAGTTGATTATGATTTTTCAAAAGCTTCATTAATTCTTTCTGTTGGAGCTGATTTTCTTGGAGATTGGCAAGGTGGTGGATATGATGCAGGTTATGCTAAAGGTAGAATTCCAACAGGTTCTGCTGGAAAGAAAACAATATCAAAACACATACAATTAGAGTCTAATATGACTTTATCTGGTGCCGCTGCTGATAAGCGTATTGCAATGTCAACAGCTAATCAAAAACAGGCATTAGTACAAATCTATAATATTGTTACTGGTGGATCAGTTGCTAGTTCATTGGATGCTGCTTTCAAAGCAGATGTAACTAAAGCTGCTCAACAGCTTAAAGCTGCTGGTTCCAAAGGGGTTTTAGTGTCAGGTATTCAAGATAAAAATGCACAATTATTAGTATTGGCAATTAATCAGGTTTTGGCAAGTGAATCTTTTAGCACTTCTGGAACTAGACAAATACGTAAAGGATCTAACGAGAAAGTTGCTCAATTATTAAAAGATATGAATGCAGGAAGTGTTCATACATTAATTATGAGTGGTGTTAATCCAGTATATACTTTGGCAGATAGTAAATCATTTGTTGAAGGATTGAAAAAAGTAAAAACTTCAGTTGCATTATCATTAAAAGAAGATGAAACTGCTTCTTTATCTACAATTGCAGCTCCAGTTCCTCATTACTTGGAAGCTTGGGGAGATTTAACTTTGACAAAAGGAACTTATAGTTTGACTCAACCAACTATTCGTCCATTATTCGATACAAAACAATTTCAAGATATTTTATTATCAATAAACGGAATTCCTGGAACATATTATGATTATTTGAAAGCTTTTTCAGCTTCAATAACTGTAGGTACTTCTTGGAATAAAGTTTTACATGATGGTGTGTATGTTGGTGTAGTTCCTGCTGCTGCAGGTGGTACTGCTGATTATACTGGTGCAGCAAATGCATTGGCTCAAGCTAAATCTGCTGGTTTAGAATTAGTATTGTATACTAAAACAGGAATGGGAGATGGGCAACAAGCCAATAACCCTTGGTTGCAAGAGTTTCCAGATCCATTAACAAGGGTGTCTTGGGATAACTATGTTACTGTTTCTAATGCTGATGCCAAAAAATGGGGATTGACAAATGAAATCGTTGCTAACGGAGGATTAAACGGTAGTTATACTACTTTGACTGCTAATGGCGTAAAACTTGAAAATGTTCCTGTAATTGTTCAACCAGGTCAAGCTGTTGGTACTATTGGTATGGCTTTAGGTTATGGTCGTAAGGCAGCCTTAAAAGAAGAAATGCAAGTAGGTATTAATGCCTATGCTTTATATGCTGGTTTCAATAATGTACAAACTGCTACAATTGTAAAAGCTGGAGGAGAACACGAATTTGCTTGTGTTCAAGGTCAGAAAACATTGATGGGTAGAGGAGATATTATTAAAGAAACTACCCTTGAAATATTTAATTCTAAGGATGCTGAAATCTGGAATGAAAAACCACAAGTTTCTTTAGATCATAAAGAAGTTCCAACAACTTCAGTAGATTTATGGGGTTCTTTTGACCGTTCTACTGGACATCATTTTAATCTCTCTATCGATTTAAATGCTTGTACTGGTTGTGGTGCTTGTGTAATTGCATGTCATGCTGAAAACAATGTGCCTGTTGTTGGTAAATCTGAAGTAAGAAGAAGTAGAGATATGCACTGGTTGCGTATTGACAGATACTATTCTTCTGAAAGCACTTTTGAAGGTGATAATGAAAGAAAAGAAAATATAGCTGGTTTATCTAGTTCATTGTCTACTTTCAATGAAATGGAAAAAGCTGGAGATAATCCACAAGTTTCCTTCCAACCAGTAATGTGTCAACATTGTAATCATGCTCCTTGTGAGACTGTGTGTCCGGTTGCTGCAACTTCACATGGCCGTCAAGGTCAAAACCAAATGGCTTATAACAGATGTGTTGGTACTCGTTACTGTGCTAACAACTGTCCTTATAAAGTGCGTCGTTTCAACTGGTTCCTATACAACAAAAACAGTGAATTTGATTATCACATGAATGATGATTTAGGACGTATGGTTTTAAATCCTGATGTTAATGTTCGTTCTCGTGGAGTAATGGAAAAATGTTCTATGTGTATTCAAATGACACAAGCAACAATTTTGAAAGCTAAAAACGAAGGAAGAGAAATAAAAGATGGAGAATTCCAAACTGCTTGTTCAAACGCTTGTTCTTCTGGAGCGATGATATTTGGAGATGTAAATGATAAAGAAGCTGCTGTCACTAAATTGGCAGAAGATGAAAGAAGCTATCATTTATTGGAGCATGTTGGTACAAGACCAAATGTTGTATACCAAGTTAAAGTTAGAAATACCTAGTACAAAAATTATTAATTAAGAATCAAATAAAGGATTATGTCGTCTCACTACGAAGCAGCCATTAGAAAACCCTTAGTTATAGGTGATAAATCATATCACGATATAACTGTTGATGTAGCCGCACCTATCGAAGGTAAAGCAAATAAACAATGGTGGATTGTATTTTCAATCGCATTAATAGCCTTCCTTTGGGGATTAGGCTGCATTATATACACAGTGTCTACAGGTATTGGTGCTTGGGGACTGAATAGAACAGTTAACTGGGCATGGGATATTACTAACTTCGTTTGGTGGGTTGGTATTGGACACGCAGGAACACTTATTTCTGCTGTACTTTTGTTATTCCGTCAAAGATGGAGAATGGCGATTAACCGTTCTGCAGAAGCAATGACCATTTTCTCTGTAATACAAGCAGGTTTATTTCCAATTATTCACATGGGACGTCCATGGTTGGCTTATTGGGTTTTACCAATTCCAAACCAATTCGGGTCTCTTTGGGTTAACTTTAACTCTCCATTACTTTGGGACGTATTTGCAATCTCTACTTATCTTTCAGTATCATTAGTTTTCTGGTGGACTGGTTTATTACCTGACTTTGCGATGTTGCGTGATAGAGCTGTAACTCCTTTTAACAAAAGAGTATATTCTATTCTAAGTTTTGGATGGAGTGGTAGAGCTAAAGACTGGCAACGTTTTGAAGAAGTTTCATTAGTTCTTGCTGGTTTGGCAACTCCTCTTGTACTTTCTGTACACACAATTGTATCTATGGACTTTGCTACTTCTGTTATTCCAGGATGGCATACTACAATTTTCCCTCCATACTTCGTTGCTGGAGCGGTATTCTCAGGATTTGCAATGGTAAATACTTTGCTTATCATTATGAGAAAAGTTATTAACCTTGAAGCGTATATTACTATTCAGCATATCGAATTAATGAACATCGTAATCATGATTACAGGTTCTATAGTTGGTGTTGCTTATATTACTGAGTTATTTATTGCTTGGTATTCAGGAGTTGAATATGAGCAATATGCTTTCTTGAATAGAGCTACAGGACCTTATGCTTGGGCATATTGGGCAATGATGACTTGTAACGTATTTTCTCCACAGTTCATGTGGTTCAAAAAATTAAGAACAAGTATTATGTTTTCTTTCATCATCTCGATAGTTGTAAATATCGGAATGTGGTTTGAAAGATTTGTAATTATTGTAACTTCATTACATAGAGATTATTTACCATCTTCATGGACTATGTTCTCTCCAACATTTGTTGATATTGGAATTTTCATCGGAACAATTGGATTCTTCTTTGTATTATTCTTATTGTACGCAAGAACATTCCCTGTTATTGCACAAGCCGAGGTTAAAACAATTTTGAAAGCTACAGGAGAGCATTATATTAAAGAAAGAGAAGCTAATAAACATTCACATCATGAGTAATAAAGTTATATACGCCATTTATAATGACGATGATATTTTGATGGATGCTGTAAAAAAGACACGTGCAGCTCATCATCATATTGAAGAAGTATTTACACCATTTCCAGTTCACGGATTGGACAAAGCAATGGGACTAGCACCTACGCGTTTAGCAATATGTGCTTTTATCTACGGATTGTGTGGTTTATCTTTTGGAACTTTCTTGATGGACTTCGTTATGATTCAAGACTGGCCTCAGGATATTGGTGGAAAACCAAGTTTTAGCTATATTGATAATATGCCTGCTTTTGTGCCTATTATGTTTGAAGAAACTGTATTTTTTGCAGCTCACTTAATGGTAATTACTTTTTATATGAGAAGTAGATTGTGGCCATTTAAAGAAGCTGAGAATCCAGATGTAAGAACTACTGATGACCACTTTTTGATGGAAGTTGCTGTTAATAATAATGAAGAAGAGTTAGTTTCTTTTTTTGAAGGTACAGGTGCAGTAGAAGTTAAAGTAATTGAAAAGCATTAATTGTAGATATGAAAAGTTTATATAAAATAACACTTGTATTTGGTTTAATGATAACGGTTTCATCATGTCATCATAATGATAGCCCTAATTATCAATATATGCCTAATATGTACGAGGCAGTGAGTGCAGAAACTTATTCTACAGCTCCCGTTGATGTATTTAAAGATGGTAAAGAAGGAAGACTTCCAGCTGTTGGTTCAATAAATAGAGGTTTTGAACCTTTTGAATATGCTAATACTCCAGAAGGATATGCATTAGCAAAAGCTAATTTAAAATCTCCATTAGATTCATTAGATAGAAATTCTGATAAAGGAAAGGCCCTTTTTGAAATTTACTGTATCAGTTGTCATGGTGCTGCTGGAGATGGTAAAGGTAAATTGGTTGAAAGAGAAAAATTTCTTGGTGTGCCTAATTACAAAGACAGAGACATTACGGAAGGAAGTATTTTCTTTGTTGAAACTTATGGTTTAAATGCTATGGGTTCACATGCTAATCAAATGAGTGCTCACGAACGTTGGTTAGTTGCTGACTATGTTCTTAAACTAAAAGCACAATAATAATTGTTGAACAAACTGATCGTAATAGATATGTATACATTTTCAAGTAAATTAAAAACTTTTTCTTTCGTCTTAATGGCTATTGGTCTTTTGGGAATTGGATATGGTTTTTTAACTGCACCTAAAGATATTCAAGCTGTTGAAAATATGCTTGATGCAGAAAGTAAAGAAGGGCATGTTGCTCATCATGAGTTGACAACACCTGCTGAACATGCAAAAGTGTTAACAAAAGAACAAGTTGAAGTTAAAGAGATTGCTGAGAAAAAAGAGCATGCAGAACATGTTTTTCATCAATTGCAAAATAAACCATGGTCTGCATTTTATGTAGCCTGTATTTTCTTTATGTTACTTTCTTTAGGAACTTTAGTTTTTTATGCTATCCAACAAGTTGCACAAGCAGGTTGGTCTCCAGTTCTTTTTAGAGTAATGCAAGGAATTACATCTTACTTACCTGTAGGTGCTGTTATTTTCTTTATATTTTTAATTCTATGTGGTTTACACTTCAATCATTTATTCATATGGTTAGATCCTGAAGTAGTTGCTGAAGATAAAATTATAGCTGGAAAATCAGGATACTTAAATTTCCCTTTTTGGATTGTAAGAGCAGCTATCTTTTTAGCTGGATGGAGTGCTTATCAATATTTCTCTAGAAAAAATTGTTTGGCTCAAGATGAATCAAATGATAATTCTTTCTACAAAAAGAACTTCAATATCTCAGCTGGATTTTTAGTGTTCTTTATTGTATCAGAATCTATTATGTCTTGGGATTGGATTATGTCTTTAGATCCACATTGGTCTAGTACTCTTTTTGGATGGTATGTATTTGCTAGTTTCTTTGTAAGTGGTATCACTATGATTGCGGTTGTTACCATTTATTTAAAATCAAAAGGGTATTTAGAGGCTGTTAATACTAGTCATATTCATGACTTAGCTAAATTTATGTTTGGAATTAGTATATTTTGGACCTATTTATGGTTTTCTCAGTTCATGTTAATTTGGTATGCTAATATTCCTGAGGAGATTACTTACTTCGTGATGAGAATTCAAGTATATAACTTGCCTTTCTTTGGTGCTGTTGTTATGAATTTCTTATTCCCGGTTTTAATTTTGATTAATACAGATTTTAAACGCATCACTTGGATTTTAGTTATGGCTTCTATCGTAATCTTGTTGGGTCATTATGTTGACTTCTTCAATATGATTATGCCTGGTACTGTTGGTGGTAGTTGGTTTATTGGTATTCCAGAAATTGCATCACTTTTATTCTTCCTTGGATTATTTATTTTTGTTGTGTTTACAGCATTAACTAAAGCTCCTTTGTTACCAAAAAGAAATCCATACATTGAAGAAAGTAAACATTTTCATTATTAATATTTAAAGAGAAAAACAGATGACAAGTTTGTTGGTAATTATAGTTTTAGTTTTATTGGCAGTTGCAATATGGCAATTGACGAAGATATTCGATTTAACTCAAGTTGCATCGACTTCGGACAATTCGCAAGTTGCGACCGATGATGATAATAATGTACAAGGATATTTGATGTTTGGTTTTCTTGCATTCATCTATATTTTTACAATATATGGGGTATATACATGGGGGCACTTAGTCCTTCATACCCCTGCTTCAGAGCATGGAGCATTAATTGATCGCTTGATGAATATTACATGGGTGTTGATTTTTACTGTTCAGGCAATCACTCAAGTTTTATTGCATTACTTCGCTTTCAAATACAGAGGAAATAAGGATAAAAGAGCCTTATATTTTGCAGACAATAATAAATTGGAAGCAATTTGGAGTATTATTCCAGCAGTAGTGCTTGCAGGTTTGATCCTTTACGGTCTTTATGCTTGGACAAACATTATGTTCATTGATGAAGATGACGATACTGTTGTAATCGAATTATATGCTCAACAATTTAAATGGACTGCAAGATATGCAGGTGAAGATAATGTATTAGGTAAAGCTAACGTTAGATTAATTGAAGGTGTAAATACTTTAGGAGTTGATTTGTCAGATCCATATTCACAAGATGACATCGTGGTTTCTGAATTACATATCCCTAAAGGAAAAAAAATACACTTTAAGATGAGATCTCAAGATGTATTGCACTCAGCTTACTTTCCATATTTTAGAGCTCAAATGAACTGTGTTCCAGGTATGGTAACTGAGTTTGCTTTTACTCCAATTTATACTACTGCAGAATACCAAGCTTTACCATACATAGTTGAAAAAGTAGCTAATATTAATGCTATAAGAGCTAAGAAAAGTATTGAATTGGTTGCTAAAGGAGAACCAGGTTTAGATCCTTACACTTTTGAATATTTATTATTATGTAATAAAATTTGTGGAGCTTCTCACTATAATATGCAAATGAAAGTTGTAGTTGATACACCAGAAGATTATAAAAAATGGTTGAGCGAAAAAGCAACTTTAGTAAGTGAAGTAAAAGCTTCTAAAGCTGAGCCAGCTGCACCAGATGCTCCTGTAAGTAAAGATTCAGCTGTTTCAAAAGATACTGCAGCTGTTGCTAAAATAGCAATGAAATAATTATTATTAAGAAAATTTAAAGTATAAATATATGTCAGCAGAAGGTCACGATCACGGACACGATCACGAACACGAACACCACCATAAAGACACTTTCATTACTAAATATATTTTTAGTATTGATCATAAAATGATTGCTAAGCAATATTTGTTAACTGGTATCATAATGGGTGTTATCGGTGTAAGTATGTCTTTGCTATTTAGAATGCAATTAGCTTGGCCAGAAGAGTCTTTCAAGATTTTTAATGTTTTATTAGGAGATAAATTTGCTCCTAATGGTGTTATGGCTAATGATATTTATTTGGCCTTGGTTACAATACATGGTACCATTATGGTTTTCTTTGTATTAACCGCAGGTTTGAGCGGAACCTTTAGTAATTTACTGATACCGCTTCAAATTGGAGCTCGTGATATGGCTTCTGGTTTTATGAATATGATATCATATTGGTTATTCTTTTTATCAAGTGTAATCATGATTTGTTCCCTTTTTGTTGAAGCTGGACCAGCTTCTGCAGGTTGGACGATTTATCCTCCATTAAGTGCCTTGCCTCAAGCTATTCCTGGTTCAGGATTGGGTATGACTTTGTGGTTGGTTTCTATGGCAATATTCATTGCTTCTTCTTTAATGGGATCTTTGAATTATGTTGTTACAGTTATTAACTTAAGAACAAAAGGAATGTCAATGACAAGAATGCCGCTTACTATCTGGGCTTTCTTTGTAACGGCTATTATCGGTATTGTTTCTTTCCCTGTTTTGTTGTCTGCAGCATTATTGTTGATTTTCGATAGAAGTTTTGGTACCTCATTTTTCTTGTCAGATATTTATATTGCTGGAGAAGTTTTGCATTACCAAGGTGGATCCCCTGTACTTTTCGAACACTTGTTCTGGTTCTTGGGTCACCCTGAAGTTTATATCGTAATCTTGCCTGCTTTGGGTATTACTTCTGAAATTATTGCTACAAATTCCCGTAAACCTATCTTTGGTTACAGAGCGATGATTATGTCAATTATAGCAATTGCATTTTTGTCTACAATTGTTTGGGGTCACCACATGTTTATCTCTGGTATGAATCCATTCTTGGGTTCCGTGTTTACCTTTACAACATTATTGATTGCGATTCCATCTGCTGTAAAAGCATTTAATTATATCACTACGCTTTGGAAAGGTAATCTTCAAATGAATCCAGCGATGTTGTTTTCAATTGGTTTGGTTTCTACTTTCATTACTGGAGGTCTAACAGGAATCATTCTTGGAGACAGTACTTTGGATATTAACGTTCACGATACTTACTTTGTTGTAGCTCACTTTCACTTGGTAATGGGTATATCTGCACTTTACGGAATGTTTGCAGGGGTTTACCACTGGTTCCCAAAAATGTTTGGTAGAATGTTGAATAAAAACTTAGGATATGTTCACTTTTGGGTAACAGCAGTTTGTGCTTACGGAGTTTTCTTCCCAATGCACTTTATTGGATTAGCTGGTTTGCCAAGACGTTATTATACAAATACAAACTTCCCACTTTTTGATGATTTGCAAAATGTAAACGTATTGATTACGACTTTTGCCTTGATTGGTGGAGCTTTCCAATTAGTATTCTTATACAATTTCTTCGTTAGTATTTTCTACGGTAAAAAAGCGGTTCAAAATCCATGGAAATCTAATACTTTGGAATGGACTACTCCAGTAGAGCATATTCACGGAAACTGGCCTGGTGAAATTCCTGAAGTACACCGTTGGCCTTATGATTACAGTAATCCTGGTCACGATGAGGATTTTGTACCTCAAACTGTTCCAATGAAAGAAGGAGAAGTAGTTTTACATCACTAGAATTTCACAAATTTTATAAATGCCTTTCATTAATGAGAGGCATTTTTTTATTGCAATCATTACTTTTTTTATCTTTATCCAATGAATGAGAATTTAGATCCTACAAATAATAATTTTAGTCCTGAAGAACTTGATATTGAAAAAAGATTAAGGCCATTATCTTTTGATGATTTTTCTGGTCAAGATCAGGTATTGGATAATCTTAAGGTTTTTGTTGCTGCCGCTAATCAGCGTAATGAAGCTTTAGATCATACGCTTTTTCATGGCCCTCCAGGCTTAGGTAAAACTACATTGGCTAATATATTGGCTAACGAATTAGGAGTAGGAATCAAAATTACATCTGGGCCAGTTTTGGACAAACCGGGTGATTTGGCAGGTTTGCTGACTAATCTTGAAGAGCGTGATGTTTTGTTTATTGATGAAATTCATCGTTTGAGTCCTATAGTGGAGGAATACTTATATTCTGCAATGGAGGATTTCAAGATTGATATCATGATTGAATCAGGACCCAATGCTAGAACGGTACAAATTAATCTGAATCCTTTTACCCTTATCGGCGCAACAACTCGTTCAGGTCTTTTGACTGCTCCTATGCGAGCACGTTTTGGAATTTCATCTAGATTACAATATTATACTACCGAACTTTTAACTACTATTGTTGAAAGAAGCGCAATGATTTTCAAGATGCCCATCACTATGGAAGCTGCAATCGAAATTGCTGGTAGAAGTAGGGGGACTCCGCGTATTGCAAACGCTTTGTTGCGTCGTGTTCGTGATTTTGCTCAAATTAAAGGAAACGGAACGATTGATATTGAAATTGCTCGTTACGCTTTAAAAGCGCTTAATGTTGATGCACACGGATTGGATGAAATGGATAATAAGATTTTGAATACTATCATTGATAAATTCAAAGGTGGGCCAGTTGGATTGTCAACTTTGGCGACTGCCGTATCTGAAAGTAGTGAAACGATCGAAGAAGTGTATGAGCCTTTTTTAATTCAGGAGGGGTTTATAATGCGTACTCCACGAGGTCGTGAAGTGACAGAAAAAGCCTATAAGCATTTAGGAAAAGTTAGAGCTAATATTCAAGGCGGGCTTTTTTAGAGTTTATTGTCATGTTGAAAAGCAAAAAATATGTATATCCAAAAAAGCTATCAATAGTTAGATTCTTTTTGGATGCTGAAAAAGTTCGTAAGAATCCAATACCAATTCATAGCAAGTATTTTGAAAGTTTAGGAGATACTTTTTCTGTTAGAATAGGTTGGACAATGCATTTGGTTTTGTCTAGAGATAATGATGTTGCAGAACATATTTTGCAGAAAAATCACAAAGTCTATTATAAATCACGACTTCAGACTGTATATCTGTCAAAGTATGTTGGAAAAGGCCTGTTGACTTCAGATGGTGACTTTTGGTTAAAGCAAAGAAGATTAATTCAGCCCGCCTTTCATAAGCAAAAAATGAATGAATTGGTGGGTAATATGAGTCAAATTATAGATTTACAATTGAAAGATTTAGTCGAAGATAAGCCTGTAGATATTTTTCCAGTAATGAGTCAATTGGCATATACAGTTGTAGCTAAATCTCTGTTTCATCTTTCGATTTCAGATGAAAAACTTAGAAGGATAAAGTTTATTATTGATGAAGTTCAGAATTTCTTGATCAAAGAGATAAGACTTCCTCATAAGGCTTGGTGGTTTTCTTTAAGCGGACAAGAAAAAAAGCATCTTCAATTATCATTAGAAAATAATACTATAATTCAAGAGATTGTAGAAGAAAGAGTCGCTTCGAAAGAGTCAACGAATGATCTGCTTCAAATGCTTTTGGATACCAGATATGAAGATTCGGGAGAAGGGATGTCGATAAGTCAATTGATTGATGAGATAAAAATTCTCTTTACAGCCGGTTATGAAACCACTGCAAATGCGTTAACTTTTACACTTTATCTTTTAGCAAAACACCCCGAAATTCAAGAAAAGGTTAGTAAAGAAATTGTAGCTATAGCATCAGAAACAGATGATGTTATTGAACAACTTCAAAAAATGACTTATATCAATGCTGTTATAAATGAATCTATGCGTTTGTATCCACCAGCTTGGATTACAGACAGACAAAATATTGCTGATGACAGTTTTGGTTCTTACCATATAAAAAAAGGAACTCTTATAGGTGTTTCTTTTTATGAATTACATCGTAACCCTAAATATTGGAATAATCCAGATGAATTTAATCCAGAGCGTTTTTTGGGAGAGGAAA
>Ga0308157_10002046_pt1 | contig 35944 bp, 39 predicted proteins | sample PhyBR1_FD_201035 | JGI IMG/M metagenome (GOLD analysis project Ga0308157, IMG submission 201035) | Phyllosphere microbial communities from UC Gill Tract Community Farm, Albany, California, United States - DLSLB.R1 | ecosystem: Host-associated > Plants > Phyllosphere > Unclassified | place: USA... | reverse complement strand
GCACAACGACAAGCACGCTTAAAACAAACATTCCTGGTACCCCTGAAAGAGCGAACATGGCAACCGTGATTACCCAAGACGACCTGATCGAATCGGTCGCGGCAGCACTGCAGTACATCAGCTACTTGTGAGACTGGCTAACAGTCGCATGCCAGTAGGGCTGCAGCGTGTCACAAGCCTCGCGTACAAAATTTGTACAAATTAGGTGAACCTGGGATGTAAGCAGTGCCAGATGTAGAAAAACCCAAGCTGTTTTACAAGCTTGGGTTTTTTTTTGGGTGCTCGCTTAGAAGCTGAACAGACCTGCTGTATCGACAAGCGGCATTGCATCAAGAGCTTCACGCGCTTTGCGCTGCTTTGTGGTCTGCGCTACAAGTTTGGCCTTTGGTACGAGCACTACTGCGCTGACCCAATCGAACCTTTGTCGGGACACAAGCTTTCTTGTCAGGCGATTACGGATCGGTACAAGCACCACCATGCTGCCTACGCGGTAACGCTGACCGACGACAAGCGTTGATGTATCGAACGTGCTACCTGTTGGGATCTTCCATTTCTCCGATTGTCCGTTCCGGTACAGGTCATACCATACGGTCTTCGGTGTGATCTTCGTAATGATGATGTCCAGAATTTGGGGTGTTAAGTTGGTTGCCATGTTGTTTCTCCTGTGAGCTAGGTTTATTCTTTCGCTCATCTTTATTTAGAATTCTTTTCAGGAAATGCGCTCATAGCGTCGAAAAATCAACGTTTTTTTTCGTTATGAGTGGTTGTCACTCTTTGCTTGATGAAGCCATCACCTGGTTGTCCAATTGAGGTACTGCATTGATGCAGCATACAACTGGAGAAACAAAATGGCTAAGAGCGCAAACGTCGTGGTAGAAGCAAGCGCAACCGAACAGCAAGCACCATTGGGCTTTTTAGCCCAACTGTCCACGCTTGCAACTGCAATCACGGATTTGTCGAGCGTTGCTGTTAAGCGTGATCCGCTGATCAATGCACGCACTAAGTTTGCTGCAAACTGCGACGAGACAATTAAGCTGATCAAAGCAACGGGCGAAACGGGCAAGTTTTTCCGCAAGCTCCCAGATGGATACCTAATTAACTTCAGAAACGGCAACAGCGCAATGACGCTTAACGGTGCAGCCCACTTCAAGGTACACGACGCAAATGCAGCCGTGGCTCTTGTGGAAGCCGCCAAGACTGCCGCAGAGGCCGGGGAACTGGACGCTGCGTTTAAAGAAAGCGCACGCACTCCAAGCAAGACGAAAACTGAAGCCGCGGCATAAATGAACTAGTTAAACAGAAGTACAAAGGCCGCTAACAAGCGGCTTTTTCACGGCTAAAAGAATGTCAGTACGAATGATTCTTCCGTTGATGAGCCAATAGGCAGAACGCATCATCTGGTTATGGAAATGAACATAACGGAAAACAAAATGACTAACGCAAACGACAACGCATTTCTGATGGAATACTTGGGCTACATCGAAACTGGCGCAACGGAAGCCGAAGCAGTAATGCAAGTCGCAGCAAGTAATGAAGTTGGTTGCTGTGAAGTGTTTGACGCGCTTGTGCGTACTGGCCTAACTAACCCATGTGGCCATTGCGACGCGTACGACTACTAAATTATCTTCAGACAGCAAAAAGCCCGCTATTAGCGGGCTTCGTTATTTCCGGCGTCTGGCTGCTTAACTGTGCGATGTACTACCTAACGTCAGGTGCAAGCGCCGCGTCGCATGGTGCGTCTTCTAGTGACGACGCAGGCTACTGGTGACATTAGTTCCCATACAGCTTGCAAACCCGTCGCCATTTCCAATAATCGGTATTTCAACCAAGCACCTGGGAAAAGAGCGATTGCAAATCTGAGCTTGCGAGTCGGTTGCTGTCCTTGACTTGCCAGATGCCTTCGTAGAAGCGAGCTTCGCTTTTGAGCAGAGCGAAAAAGTGTAAGCTATCTTATAGGATAACCACAAAGGCATCTAATAGAAGATAGCTTACACTTTCTGGTCGAAAATCAGGATAAATCGAGAAACTGGTATTTCGAGAATTCCGCCAGTTCTGCTTTCATTTCCCAGACAGGAACTTTGCAAGACGGGTTTCACTGAATGGCTTGCCCGTAATCTTCTCCACAAATCCGACGACATACCAGGCAATTGCTAACACTGCGGTGATCGCGGGAAGCAACTTGAAGATTGTCAGCACGGTCACACTAGCGGCAGCGGCCTCCCCTGCTTGTCGAACCGCTGAGACTACGTCGTGGTTCACATTGCACCTTCTTTACTTAAATATTTCATTACTCTTCTCCCAGCCAACTATTGGCCGTTCACCTATTTACCTTCATCTGGACGAGGTTCGGTACTCGCTTTAATTTTTACACCCGCAGCACCACCCGCAAGTAAGCCGCTGTATGCCATTGCATAGTTGACCATGTCGAACGCCCCCGTCTTATAGACTTGGAAGCCTGTCAATCCCAGGAAGGCGATAACGCCGACTACCCAGAGGACGCGTGCAACATCGACTGTTTGGTTGTCAACGCCTGTGATAAGTTGCTTAATAAAATTCATTTATCTACTCGATTAGCTGTTGTTGTACCAGTCACCGTGCGCAGTGATGCCTGTCAACGTGATCGAGTGACCTGCACTGTCAGCGACTACACATTGTAGTTCGACATCGAATGAACCTTGGCTGAGCTTAGAAAATGCACGGGATAGCTGGCAAGTTGCATTATTTGGAAATCTAAAAGTCGCGCTACCAAGGTTAGACAAAACTGTCCATTGGTAAGTAATAACGCCTGAGCCACCAATGGCTGTAATGTAAGGCGACGAATAGCAAGTCCCACCTGCTTGAATAGATGAAACCGATGTGTATTCGCTTGTCGCTGTAGCCTTGAAGATGCTTTTTCCGTAAAGGTCACTAAGGGAAATCGGTGGGCTACCCTTTCCCGCAAGTGCAAGAACGTCACCATCACCTAGCGAGATAACTCCAGAACGTCCGGAGTTCGCAATACGCAGTTCGTTAAGTACGTTTGTTAAGCTTATCGCGCCGCTTGCCTGTAGGGTCATCGTGCGCCCTCCAACTCAGCGATACGTGCTTCTAGCTTGAACACCAGCTTGGTCAGCTCAACAACCGATACCATTGCAGCTCCGCCATAGTTAACGGTCTTGTCGCCCTTATCATCGGTATGGACAGCCGCTGGCAACAATTTTTCAAGCGATTGCGCACCGATACCCAGACTGGTTTTTTTCGATTCGATCCAGTCAAACATACCGACGTTCTTGATTGCAGCGAGCTTCTGCAAAAAATTCGGTTCAACAGTTCGCCAGTTGTCTTTCTTTGTTTCATCCGATGACTGGGTAATAACGTTGGCCGAAAAACTACCGTTATTGTCAAGCCTGGCTATGAGCGCACCGCCAACGCTCATAAAGTTGTAGTAACCCCCTGTCGGCATGTTTACGTACAAGTTGTTATCACTTGCATAGACAAAGGTCTGGTGCGCAGTACCGCCAGTGTCTTTAAAGAACAAGCCAGTATTATTCCCAAAGACGAGGTTCCCATTAACTGAACCGCCGTCCTCGCTTAATAAACTCTTCCAGGCTGTCCAAGAGTTACCGCTATTAACGTCATAATTTCCGCAACGGAAGCGCAGATTAGTTCCGCCAATTGTCGGCGAATAAGGGGCGTATAACTGCATCGAGCCACCGCCATCGGCATAAGTCTTGACGTTTAACACTGATCCATAGTTAGGGAAACCATCGGAACCCTGTACAAAAAAGCTCTGGACACCAGCAGGGAAAGCGCTAGGGGTATGGGCCGCTGTGTAAGCGTAATTAGCTAGCGCATTAAGCGTCGTTGCTGTCGCTGCCGTGCCCGAAATTGATACCGGCCACGTGCCCGTTGAACCTGTCCCGTCAGTGGCTGGTACACCAAGAGTAGATCGAGCTACTGCTGCCGTTGAAGCACCCGTACCACCGTTGGTAAGTGATACGATGCCGACAACATTAGTCGCGTTACCTGAGAGGGAACCGCTAAAGCTGGGGGCAGTCACTACACCTGTAAACGTGGGGTTAGCAATTGGCGCCCGTGAAGTGTCAGCTGGGTGAACGTGGTCGCTTCTAGCAAATGTTCCACTGGAGCCGACAGCTCCAGTACCGTTCATCGCAGGTGCTGTGCTCGATGCAAGCGGTACAGAGGCGGTACTGGCGGCCCCCAACGCAGTCAGCGCACCAGCGGCGCTTGTCGCGCCCGTACCACCAGTTGCAATCGGCACAACCCCTGTCACGCTGCCGGCTGACCCGCTCACATTGCCTGTTACGTTTCCGATCAACGGCCCCGTGTATGAAAGCGCAGTGGATGCACCTGTAACGGCTAGAGCACCTGTAATCTTTGCCGGACCATTCACTTGTAGCTTATTTGTCCCGTCATCTACCGTCGAACCGATCATCACGCGACCAGCGTTGTTCAAGCGCATGACTTCCACTCCAGATGCGACCAAAGCCATCATTCCAGCTGACGGACGGTAGATGCCCGATGACGCTTCGCTGTTGAACGCGATACCAGGGACGCTGCTAGTTCCGTCCGTCAACTTAAGCTGACCGGCCATGGACGCTTGGCCGTCGCGCGGCAGCACGTTGTTAAACGTGTTTCCGATGTCCGCGATTAATGTGTTGAACGTGCTGGACTGGATCACAGTCCCTGTTACTACTGGCTGGCCAGCTGGTGGAACAAAAGTCCCTGACCCGTTGAATGACATGGGGTTATCCCTCTTATTATTGTTGTGGAGTTGATCCTTTATTTAGTACACTGGGACGCAAGGCCGATTTCGGCAACGACTAATGCTAGAAAAAATCTATTAAGGGCTCTTTATGGCTATCCAATTTGATTGCAGCATGGGCGGGTTAGTTGTAATTATTCAAGGCGTTACTTGCAATTGCAGTAGCGATAAGCACAAGCAGACGATTTGCGATACGATTCGCCAAATGAACTCCGACGAGTCGATCTGTATAGAACGGAAGCAAATGCAAAATCCTAATCTTCCACCTTACGACTGGCGTATTATTCCTACAAATGGCGGCATTTCTATCGCGAAAGGCGATAACATGGTTGTCGACATTTATGCGAATTCCCACGACTTGCCGCTGATTAATGCAATTTTCCAACAGCAAATCGACAAGGGCATTGCGTGGTGTAAGGCAAACGTCCTTTAGTCGGTAAGCGAACCTGCGCCCGCTGCGTTCGTTCCGCCTAATGCCTTCGCAATCGCACTTGCCAACACCGGGTCAAGCTGCTTGCCACCCGCCCCTGTCAACATGCGGATCATGGTCGCGTTCTGGGAAGTAGCAGCGCGTGCAAGAAGGTTTGAGATCATTTGCTTACCCACCACGCCAGCGGCCGTAACCGGACTTGGATGCATTATCATCGCCGCTGCATCCAGTCCGTGACCGCTGATCGCCTTGCCGATTACTGAACCCAACCCGTGACCACCTGATGCTCCGTAAAGGTCAGCCGCAGTGCCAGCCAATTCCTGATACGGCGCTTCGCCTTTCAGAAACGCGTTGCTGAACGATCCTGTCTTGGCAGCTTGGAGCATCTGTCGCGGGGTGACCGTGCCGGTGTCGTTGCTGGCCTTAACCATCTTCTGGACAGACAGTAGACTGCGGTACTGGTCGTTCGCGGCCTTAAAAGCGTTAAGCTGTTCAGGCGTCATGTTGTTGGTCAGCGATGCATTGATCTTGTCGATGACGTTACCCGCCAACTGCTTCTCGCTATGCGTCGTGCCTTGGTTGTACAGAACGCTCTTCAATTCGCTTGCCAGACCTTGGATGTCAGCACCGGCCACAGGCTTACCAGAATTGATGGCCTTGGTCAGGTTGCCGATTGCGGTCTTAACTACACTGTTATTTGCGATGCCTTCCGTGAGCGGGTTAGTACCTGACTTGACCAGCGCTTGAAGATCGGACCTCATCGACTTCGGCAAGGTGACCATGACATTGGTGGCGTCATCAAGTGCTTGCTTGATGCCTGGACGCGCTGCGTTCAGCATGTTGGTATCGATTGCGCCGACGTAGTTGTTCAAGCCCATGCCTTCTGCGACCTTGCCTGCGATGGCACCTTCCGCGTCAACTTGTGCGCCGATTACTTTACCGCTTTGTGGCATCGAGTCAGCGATGTTGCGCCAGAAGCCATTTGGCCCGTTGACGCCAGCTACGGTAGTTGGCAGTCCTTGAGCTTTCGCTCCCGCCAGTCGAGCAGTCGCAGCGGCATCACCACCAAGCGCCTTGCTTGCCATTGCGCTGAGACCCTTACCGGCAAAATAGCCAGCGCCACCACCGATAGCACCAAGCCCGGCTTCCGTGCCGATGTTCCCGAGGATTTGGCCGTCGCCAGTTGTTGGCTTCAACCCGCCAGACGCGGCACCAACCATACCGTTGGCAATGAGAGCAGGTATCAGCCCTTCTGGGGCCAGAACGCCAGCGGCAACATAAGGCAACGCCTTCGTGGCTACATTACCGATCTGTCCACCAGCAGTATCGCCAAGTGCTTGACGTTCCGGGTTCGCTTCTGCTTTCGCTTGTTCAGCTTGCAGATACTTAAGTTGCGCGTCATCCCCGACCGCACGGTTCGCCAACTGACGCGCACCATTGCCTATGTCAGATACAGCATTGCTTGCTCCCTGCATGAGGTTCGTTCCAAAGCTTTGCGCTTTGACCCGCTGTGCTGGATCAGTCGCCTTAAATTTTGCCAACGGAGTGCCGCCGATCACACTTAAAATTCGTTCTGGATCAGTGCCCTTCTGCAGAGCAGCCATCACGTCGGGACCAGCCAATTTCGTCTGCATCAATCCTTGGATGATGATCGATGAGTCAGTGCCCTTCGCGTAGTCTTCGGTCACTTGCTGCGCGAGTTGAGCACGCATGTCGTTCAAGGTCGGAACCTTACTGGTTTGCTTCACCACTTGAATTGCGCCTTGCAGCTTGCCGGAATAATTTGGGTCTTCCGCATAGCCGCCTTTGACTAGCCCGTTTGCGAATGACGCAGGATCTCCACTAGTGCCTTGCACGCTTCTGTAACGGCTACGCTGCAACAGGTCGGCATACGCTTGCGCGCCTTCCGCGGGCGTGTCGTACGCAGCGTATTTGCTGGTCGTCTTCAGTTGGTTATCGACGGCGCTGATACCTTGACCGTTCGTGGATTTGATGTTCCCCAGATTGTTCGATCCTGGTATGACACTTTTGCCCCAGCCGGTTTCAAGCCCCCATTGACCGAGTACGTGAGCCGGATCAGTACCCAACTGCGCGGCGGCAAGTTGCGCCGCTTGCAGATTAGATGAGACGAAGTTGTTGATGTCTGCCATAGCTTAGAAGTTGTAATTGCCGGGAGCACGGCCTGTCGATGCTCCTGATTGCATAGGCGCTTGCGCCTGACCTTGACCGAACGCCGCCGGGTCACCACCAAGCTTCTGGAAGCGGTTAGTCCGTTCAGACAGGATGCCTTGTTCGGTATCCAGCTTTCTCTGCATAAGTGCCACGCTCGGACCGACCAATCGAGCGACAGCCGCAGGACTAGTGAGCATGTTTGGAGTCGCGTCCTTGAATACGCCGATTTCCGTTTGCGTCATACGACCCTGACCCTGCAATGCATCGCGAGCTTCTGCAAGCTGGTTGGTGGCGTAGAGCTGTTTAAGTTGATCGACATCTGGGTCGCGATGACCGTACTGGCTCCAGAGCTGTGCAATCGTTGAACCTGCCGGATAGCGACTACCGACTTTCGCAGACAATGCGATCATCGTATTTGCGTCGTTGATACCTTTTTGCATGGTAGCGATGGTGTTACGCGACGTAGTGATGTCCGTTGCCACCTCACCTTGTGCTTTGCTCATTTCGAGCTGATGCGTTGCACGTTCAGGTGCCGTCTGCTGCAAACCTGCAACCTGTTGCGGCGTCATAGGTGGCTGACCAATAGACGCCAAGTTTTGGTTCAAGCGCTCCATCGCATCTGGATTGGTGTAGTCGGTGCTTTTTACCAAGCCCTGTGCAGCATCGATCGTTTTCGTGCCTGTGTTCGTGCCCTTGAAGGACATCGTCTGGCCGGGATCGCGCTTGTTGTAAACGCCGATGGTAGCGCCGTCAGCATTCTTGATCTCGCCCCATTCCCGACTGAACTGGCTGTTCATCATGGCTGTTGCCATTTGTTGGCCCATTGGACCGGTGCGTGACATTGCTTGCAACTGGGCGAGCTGTTCGGCTTGCGTCGGCTGTGAGTCATCCGGTGTTGGCGCGGCTTGTGGCTGCGGTTGCTGCAGCGGTTGTGGCTGCGGTTGTGGCTGTGCTTGCTGTTGCGGCATCGGCGTCGGTAGTGGCGTCGGTATGCTTTGTAGAGCTGGCGCAGTTGGCGGCACTTGTGGCAGCGGTGCTTGGCCCTGCGGGGGCATGGGAGCTGACACAGGTGCTGTGCGCACTGGTCCAGTCACGCCAGACGTCGCTGGTGCAGCCCTAGGGGATACGGCTGCACGCTGCGGAGCCGGCTGTCGAGAACCACCAAACATTTTTGACGCAAACGCAATTTCGTCGGCACTCATCGAGCCACTTACAGCAGGCGCGCTCGGTGGTGCGCTAATCTGTGGGCCTAATGCACGCGACAGACCACCAATACCGAAGCTTTGCGCGCCCCCTGTGACAGATTGACGCGGACGCGGAGTGCTTGAAACCGTCTGGCTTTCCGCACTTACCGGCTTCGCGCTCGGCCCCGGCTTTGGAGCTACATTTGGCGCTTGTTGCAGTGCTTGCGACGCTGCTTGTGCCAACGGATTGACTGCCGGGCTTACTTCATCAACCTGCAACGCTTGGACCTGGGCGTCTGGTAAGTCACCTTCCCCGCTGCCAGCTTCATCCGCTTTGCTTTTTGCCAGAAGTGCAGCAGCAACGCGTCTACCAGCCGGTGTGTTTTTTGGGTCCATCGTGTAACTGAGCGCGTCTTGCGAATCGAGCGACAACTGATTTTGCTGATCATCAGCGCTGCTGTGTGCGGTGTTGCTAACCAGGGAGGAAAGAACCCGCACTAATGTTGATCCCAAGGTGTTACCACCAGCGTAGCCAGTGAAATCGCCGCCCTTGATGATCTGACCCTGATTGGGCGTCATTGCCAGTTGTTGGAGCGATTGTGCGGCCGCTCGTTGACGCTGCACTTGTTGTGCCGCAGTGTCGTAATTAAACGTACTTGGGTCAGATGGCGACGTTGGTCCGCCGAGCCAGTTATTTGCCATTCAATGTCTCCTGTGCTTCGTTAAGACGACGAATGAACGGCTCAACGACTACTTTAATTTTCTTTAAACGTGCATTCACTTCCAGAGCTAATGCTGGGTGATGAACCGCAATGTATTTATGGGCGCCATGCTCCAACCAAGCTGTGCAATGCATACAGTCAGGTGTAGATGTCAACCCCGCTGCGTAGAACGGCGGTAGCGGAATGCCGTGATCTACGATGCACTTTTCCACCTCCGCTGTCGTCCAGTGTGCAATGGGGAATAGCAACTGGATGCCTTCGATTACTGACCCGTTGGCGACATGACTTTTAGTGCTGTCTTCGTCGCGCTGACCACGTATCAGCAACGTGATGCCGTCCGCTTTCATGCGTTCATGCATGGGCTTCATGATCGAGTGGAAGCAGCAGTTGTGACGATCGATAAGCGGAACGTAGTCGTCAATGTCTTCACGAGCAAATTGAAACCCTGTACCTGGTTGCAGCACGTCGCTAGGCCAGCCCATCTGTTCGTGAACTTCCTTGACTCTGCCCATAATTTCGACAAAGTGCGGAACCACGTTTCTGACGGCGTCGACCAGTGCTGTTGTTTCTGCAAATGGATCGCCGCTGTTCGTGTAGTAGACCGTGATACGGTCCCAATGCGGGCGCATCGCCAGCAGCATCGCAAGGCTGTCACGACCACCACTGAATTGAAGAGCGATGCGCGTGTGCGCATTTATGACGGAGTCGAATGCTGCGTTGGACATCAAAACGCCATCATTGCAGCCGCACCTAGTGTGCCAACTGTGCCCATTGTCGAGCTGCCACTCGCGGCCTGCTGCGCAGCGGCTGCTGATTCGTACGCACCTGTTGAACTTGCCGCACCTGAAAGATCGGCTCCCGGCGTGTAACCCGCAGCGGTGAAGCTAGGCATACTTGGACTCGCAACCTGTTGACCAGTGAGAACCGCGTTCATGCTGTTCAGTGGCTGCAAGTAGTTCTGATACGAGTTCTGGTAAGCGGTGGTGTATTGCTGCATCGCTTGCGCATACGCTTGCTGTTGTGCGGCATTGGAATTCGTTATCGCTTGCTGCTGCGTGCCGTATGTTCCCAGCGCCTGGCTGTAAGCCTGACCTGCCGCCGTGTTGTATGCAGACTGGTTCTGCAATGCAGCGCTGTTCTGCGCTAATCCGTTGCTCAAACTTTGAGTTGCGGCTGTGTTGTTGGCGTTAAAGGTCGACAGATCCTGGCCGTATTGCTGGGCCGCTGCGCTGTTGTTCAGATTCGCGTTGCCCATGTTCTGTGTGTACTGCTGACCTGCCGCCGTATTGGCAGCACCGAAGCTGCTAAGTCCTTGCGAGTACGCTTGGTTTTGCGCAGCGTTACCGGCTTGATAGCCGGACAGCGCCGACGCGTAGTTGGTATTGGCGAGCTGGTTGCCGGTGACAACGGCTTGATTGGCCAAGCTGTTTTTCTGCTGACCTTGCACGCGCAGCGTGTTCTGCATTGCGTTGTTGTACGCGACCGTGCCTGGTGTCAGACCTTGGGAGCGCAGCTTGGAATCGAGATTGGTTGTGTCCTGCTCCCATCCGTCTGTGAGCAAGCCGGTGGAAGCCTTGTAAGCCGCAGCCGTACCGGCATCTGCTGTCGCTTGGTTGAATTGAGGGGCATTCAGATCCACGGTACCCGCACCAGCGGTGTAAGCGTTCGGGTCGGTTTTCACAGCTGCGCTCGCTACCGAAGTTTGCAGCGGCTTCGCTGTAGAAGTCAGGTTCTGATCCAAGCCCTTGTAAGCGTTGGTGTACGTCGAAGGATCGATCTTCGCTTGGTCGATAGCACCAACGCCGCTACCTGCTGGATTGAAGCCTGTGTAGCCTGAGTTGATCGAAGGGACACCGCTTGTGTACTCAGCCATGTCGGGGGCGCTAAAGCCATCCTTCATCGTGTTTGCTACCTGACCTTGAAGGCCAGCAGCAAGAGACGATTGGTTTTGCTGAATGCTTTGTTGCGAATCGAGTGCTTTCTGCTCGGCGGCTGTCAACGTCAGGTTTTGCGTCCACGTCGCATTTCCATCAGCTCCAGGCGTACTGGTCCATGTCGACGTGCCCCATGGAGTGACTTGGTTAGGGCGATTGGCCGCTGTTTGGGCCGCTAGATTGGCTGCGTTACCTTCGGCTGTTGCTTGCGCTGCACCTGTGTAATCCGGCGCTGGTGGTGCTGATCCTTTCGACATTTAGGTACTTCCATAATGAATGTTTTCTTCTACTTATCCGACCGGTTCAGCGTGCGTTCGGATTGATAACCGTCCCGCCTTCAATGGTCTGAGTTGTCGGTTGCCCCGACATCTGCTGTTGCTGCATACCCGGCATGCTCTGCGCACCTTTGCCCATCTGACTGAGTAGCATCGAAATTGCCATCTTCTGTCTGTCAGTAATTGGGGCGCTACTTGCATCCGTTGATGCCGATGCTGCCGGCGATGCTGCCGGTGCTCCTGGAGTTCCTGCTGGTGAAGATCCGATGCCCATTTCATTTTTCCTTGTGATTTGAAGGCTTTGACCACGGGCCAGCCAACCATTGTTTTCGCGTTAGGCCGTACATCAACGCATCTTCGTTTTCACCAAACGCGTCTTCCAGACGAGCAGTAAAGACATGGCCTAGTTTTTCGTGCATGGTTATCGCGGCTGCGTTGGCAGTCGATACCGTGAAGTTGAAGCGGGTCTTACCAGCAGCGCGAAATACGAAGTCGTAAATCGTGAAAGCGAAGTCTCGAGTGAACCAACGACGCGTGCCATCGCTTGCAATGTTCCCTTCAACGCCGTACGGACTCCATCGGTTGAACGCGACCACTGCCAGGATTTCTGGTGGTCGATCTTCATGGACAAGTACATGAGCGATCGTTCGACAGTCTTGAGTCGAAAACTCGCCGCAGTCGCCAATGCGGTCTTTCATCCATTGCAGGAAGTAAGCAGCATGTGCCTGGTCTGTGATGATCTGGCGCTTAGGCAAAGGGGCCACCCGGCGCGACCAAGATGTCTGTTGCGCTCCAAAGCGTGTCCGTCGTAGCACTCACGGATACTGTCACCGCGATGTAAGTGCCTGGGAATGACGACACGCCAGTCCAGCGATTAACCGTCGTGAGATTGCCGACCCATGTCGTGTTCTGATCATCCCATCTAGCCGTATCCCAGACAGCGCCAGTGGCCGGGCTAACCGTCGCACTACCGACAATCGGCGTCAGGTTGAAGTCGGTATTCACGCCCACGTAGATGTTCGGATTCGTGCTGCCGGTAACGAAATACGGCTTTACTTGCTTGGCGTGTTTGACGACGCCGCTACCGAAGGCCTCTTGCATGTCCGTGAAGGCGCTCATGGCCGTGGCTACGATGTTGTTGCCCCCTGCCCCATTGATGTCGGCTCCGTCCTGATAGCCAATGAACGCAAGAGCGACGAAGCCGTCACCGCCAAAGTAGAACGCGTCGTTGAACAGGCCAAAGCATTGCACTGGCCAGCCCGTGAACTGCGTCCATCCCTGCGTGATCGTGTTGTAGCAAAACTGAAAATTATTGGCTTGTAAACTTTGCGGGACGTTCAACATCATGACGTTGGCGCCAGGATAGACCGCCGCTTCAAAGCCCGGTGTGTTCGACAACGAGGCTACTAGATTACTGATCGTTGGAGATATTTTGTACGTCAGTGACGACGTGTTGACCACGCGGCCACTTTGCAGGTATTTGCTCATCGGGTTCAACCCGTCCTGCGTCAAGATCAGCAAGTCGCCTTCGTACTGCGTTGTGCAGCGGCGACCAATTGGAGAGCCGATCTTGTAGGTTCCCATCATCGACCACGACGCTGCGTCGCTTGGGTTCGTGCCCTGAAATGCCACTACGTCGCCTTTGTCGGAGATCGCGACAAGCAAAGCCTGTATACCCGTTGAACCACCACTGTCCATCGTCCAGGTTGCAAGCTTTTGAAGTCTGCCGCCGGTTGTGAAGTACGGGCCAAAATCAATTGGATACAGCGGCCCGCCTACCGCACCGATGTCGCAGTAGTAGCCCACAGTCGTATTGTTAGCCACAAACCAAAGTCGCTGTTGGTGCAGAAGGACATCAACGAAATTGCTGATGCTGACAGCATTTTTGTTGAAGTCAGTCGCTGCAAACTGGCCGACACCTGACGGCGTTGCTGTCTGGGTGCAAGTGATCCAGGTGACGCCGTCAAACATACGCGGCGCATCAACACCATTAACAGCTACGAGAATGCTCGATGTGGCTTGCGTGAACGTCTGCACAACGCTTTGCCAATACGTGTTGGTCGTGCTTAGCCCAGACACGACAGCAGCGCCGACAGCACCGCCGTTGGTTACGTCATAGATGCCCCCGCCTGACACCGCGAACAGCTTACTCAAGGCGCTGACTCGGGTATGAAACGGTAGCAAGCTACTGACTGAACCCGGCAGGCCGGTGGCCCATTTGCGGTATCCCTGACGAACAGACAAGCCCTGGTTAGTCGCTACGAAATTCTGAATGCTTAAGCCATACGCGGGGTTCATAGCCTGCAGCGGGTCTAGCGTGTTAATGCCCAGGTACGGAGCTGGCAACTGGACGTTCTGCGCACTGCGTTGTTGTGGAGTGAAGTTTGTTCTACCCATTACAAGCCACCGAAGCCGGTATCTGGGATGTTGGCCGTTGAGAGCAATGGGAAGCATCCGTTGTGACCGCCAATGTTCAAGCGGCGTGCTGGACTGTCCGTACTCTTCGCGTACTCCAAGGCACGGGCGTAATCGACCAGCGCAGCAGTAGTGTCCATGTTCACACTCGCAAGCCATTTCAACTTGGCGCCGTAGACGACGCAGCGTTGGTCAAAGCGAATCTTGTCGCTGTCTTGCAGTAACGATGTTTGCGGCAAACCTGCATTGCTGGTGAAACAGGCGTTGCTCATGTACTCGTACAAGAACGTGTAGGGTGCGTTGCCCGGTACGGGATAAAGGTACATGAGGTTGTTCATGATGCGGTAGCGGACAAACGGACTTGAGGCAAGGTTCGATACCTTGACTTGCTCCCACTCAGGCCCGGTCAGTGGCCCCGACATAGGCCAGCGGTTGTTCTGATCAAAGAACGTACTGCCAATGAAGCGCTCTGTATCGGTTGGGAACGCATAGCTTTCAACGCCCGGACTGGTGGTGAAGGTGTATCGGGTGTTCAATACCTGCCAGTCGTACTCGCGAAGGATGTCATCGCAAGCCGCTTGAATCATTGAGAGCAGCTTGAGGATGTTTGTATCAGTAGACGAGACCACCGTTGTCGGAGTCGGGAAGCCGAGTTCTGAACAGATCGTCTTCGCGATTTCCAATAAAGTTTTTTGTGCCATCTGTTGTCTCGTCCATTAAAGTCTTATTTAGCCCAAGTCTTCGGTCGGCTTCGCTTTTTTCTCTTTCGGAATAACTTGTGCGAGCATCGCAGTAAAGCGGTCCTCCATTGCCTTCATTTCGGCCGCATGGCGCTCTGCTTGTTCTTCCATCTGAACACGGACAACGGCTGTAGCGTTCTTGTCCTTGGCATCGTCCAAGAATTGCTTTGCCTTATTTTTCATTTGATAGAATCCGCGCATTACCCCGGCAGCACTATCCGACAGCTCGGCAAGTTGTTCGATTGTGCGAATGCCTTGATGCTTCAGCTCTGCGATCTGTGCTGGCTGCATCGCTGGCCACAAACTCAACGGCGTGCCTGTAATAGCCGCATCTTGTCCTTTCTTGAAATCTTCGTACTCGTTTGGGAAGCGCCATTCGTAGAAGTCGGTTACAGGCGTATGGATCACCAAGCCGTTATCACCTGGAATAGTGATCGTGATGAAATCCATGTCCACGTATTTTGGAACGCCGCCAGCCAAATACGTTTCAAGCTTGCTCAGTACAGGCTCGACGCTAAACTGCACATTCAGTTTGGTGTCTGCGCCATAGTCCGCATGCTGGATAAAGCGGCCAGTGCGTTGATCGCGGACGCCGCGCTTTTCATCTTCTGCAAATCGGTTAGCGCCGTTACTAAAATTCGCAATGGCGATTTGCAGCTCTGCATCGGTCAAGTTGTTGTTCGTATTCATTAAAATCTCCTGCCGTGATCGGTGCGAGGTGCGCTTGTTATCGCGGCTCTCTGATCTGGCGGCGTACTGCGGCGCGCTATTGCACCGCGTCTTATTTACTCATCCAATAAAAAAGCTCCCGAAGGAGCTTTTTGTTTGGCCTTACACGAATTAAGTGTTGGAGTAGATACCGGAGAACTGTGGACCGTTCGAAGTCAAGTTACCAGCCCAGACCAAAGTCTTGACTGTGCTGTCTTGGTTGACGGCATTCTTGTCATCCAGAGCGATCATGTTGCGATCCTTGTGGGTGCGCCATTTCAGATAGTCGGTGTTCAGGAAGTACGCAGTTTGCGCGCCTATACCTGATACAGCGGTGTCGAACACAACCGGGATGCCTTGGAATTCAAGAGCTTGGAAACCAGCATTCGCCGAGTCTGCGCTGGCGAAACGCTGCAATGTCTGCATACCTGACTGCAACAGCGAGTAGATCGCTGGTGATGCCAAGATGACTTTCGGACGGTCGCCGCCACGTGTCAATGTGGTCAGGAAGATGTTCCACTGTGAGATCAATGCAGCGCCAGTTGTCGCCACGCCAGTGCCATCAACCGAAGCTTGGAACTTCTTGTTTTGCCAGAAGGTGTTAGTCAGGCGAGCGATACCACCGTATGTACCGGCAGTGTTAGCCAGTGGGAGTGCAGCAGCCAAGCCGGTCAAGTTCTTACCGCCGTTACCTGTACCATCCAGATAAAAGTGACGATTCAACAGGTTTTGCATTGTTGATTCTGCGACTTTCACTCGCGCTTCAACCAGGTCGATCAGGGCTTCTTTACCGCTGTTGATCAGTGTCTCACGGCCAGAGAAAGTCACTGGTACTGCGTACTGAGCAAACGAGTATTGTGCTGCAGAGATGACGTCCGAAGCTGCTGTAGGCAGTACGTCGTAACCGCTGTACGAACCGCCGTTACCGTTTTCGGCAAACGCCAGATTTTCGTTGATGTAGGTACCACCATCGAAAGTGGAGAAACCACCACTTTTTTTCATTGCGCGGAGTGCTGCGTTGTTTTGTGTGACGTTATCGGCGATGTCCTTCGAACGGTATTCGATGGTGGTTGCCGCGAGGTCACTAAGATTTGGAAATGCCATTTTTATTATTGTCCTTAGTAGACGAAGCGACCGTTTCTAATCGAGTCTTTATTCAGCACGGCCGGTTGCCACTGCATCTGTCTTACGGCTTTCGCTTGTGTTATCTGGATGCGCATCCAGGGCACTTGCGTTGGCGGCTCGATCAGCTTGAGGTGCTGGACCTTGGTCTTGTGTATCGACACGCGACGTGTACTCGATGTGTGCTGCCAATCTTGGATCGACAACTGGCACTTCGGCACCTCGCGCCACAGTCAAAGAGAAAAGCGAAACAGTCATTGGTCAAATCTCCTTGTGTGGTTTGTAATTTCCATCTATTTAGTTGAGTGGGATTGGGGATCTTGCATACGAGAAAGTGTGGTAAGCTAATTGTCAGCGCTTCCTGTAAACAATTTCGAGACTATCCCTACTTCGCGTAATTTATTTTTCCTGAAATTCTTTCATGGCGTCTTACGCTGTTTCTAATTTCTGCTTGACTGGCAACCATCATGAACCTCCATACACTCCTGCCCCTTCTCATTCCGAAAGCAATTGCCTGGGCGCACGAGCAGTCTCGTCTTATACTTCAGAGCGGCGCTCCCCTGACTGAGAAGCAAACTGCGCTCGCGATGCAAATGGGTGTGGCAAAGCCCGAGCTAGTCCGTATCCAGTTTGTCTCGGAGCTGCCGATGCCGGAAGACCCATTGCTGCGTCAGATCACCGATACTACTGGCGTAATTGGCCCGCACATGGCGGGGCTTACCCTTGGCTATGGCATTTACGTCGTGGAGAAACATGCAGATGTGCGGCTCATTTCCCATGAGCTGCGCCACGTACAACAATACGAAAGCCTCGGAGGTATCGAGGCGTTCATGCCTGTGTACTTGGCCCAGATCGCTTCCGTAGGCTATTACGATGCTCCACTTGAACAGGAAGCACGCGCCTATGAAGTGGATACGGTTTAACCTGGCTCACCTGTCCTTGGGCATTCGCTTCCCTACTGGTATCGATCCTCATTCCTTCTTTGCAACTTCTTGAGAGGAAGATGAAAGTCAAAAGCAATCCGCCGCCGCTGGCCAGTAGTGCTACTGACATGGGCTGGTCGGACCTGATGGTTAATCACCTGTGTGCTTATGCCAAGCCAGTTCAGCAGCTTCTCGCAGGCTTTTTGGGCGCGGTTGTGTTTGACCGCCGCGGCCACCAGACGCGAGTGAAGGTTTAACACTTTGCACAGGCTTGTTCGATTTCACTGCTGGAGCTGCCATTGCAGTGACGCGACCAGCAAGAATTTGTTTCACTTCTGGATGACGATCAGCAGCAAAGTCGTATGCGTTACGCAGTATTTCAGCCAAGTTATTACCTTCGATAAAACCGGCGTCAATCGCCTGTTTCATAATTGGCTTTAAGTCTTCCAAGTATTCATTTCGTGGATCACTGGCGAAGGACTCCAATGCTTTCGATGCATCAGCGGCTTGAACTTCTGTATCGCGGGCTTCAATGCCTTGGCGTACCAGTTCGTCCACGCTTGGGACTGCCGGTGCTAGTTGAGTTGCGTACAGCTGACCGCCGCTTGCCAAGTGACTTAGCACTCCAATGTCAGGCCGAAACTGCGTAATCAGTTCGTGGATTAATTGCGCCTTTTGCTCCGCTGTACCTGAGTGCAGTTGATGCGACATGCTGAACAAGTCTTTGGCGTGTTCAACTGCGCTAAAGCCGTATTTTCGAAACGTATCCTGATAAGGCGATGCCACTGTCTGGAAGTCCTTTGCAAGCTTGCGTTCGTCGGAGGTCTCTTGCAGTTTGGTTTGCATGTCGCGTTCGCGATCAACCCAGAACTTCTGCATCTCGCGTGGCACTGTGACCCACTTCTCGCGCAGCAGAGGTGTCATGGTGCTTGGTGCACGGATTGGTTCAATCTCGCGGCCACTGATCGGATCAATTTCTTTGGCATCTACAGGCGCCGTAACCGGTGTCGGTGCTTCCTTCTCCGAATTTACTTCAAAGGCTTTCGACACTGCATCACGCAGTGTTTTAGGTTCTGACGGCTCAACGGCTTCGGTAGCTGGTACTTCAATGTCTTCTACTTCCGGGACGTTGGTCGTGATCTCTTCATTAGGCTCGATGCCTTCAATGTTTTGGTCTTCCATGGTGTCTCTCTTATTTTTGTTTGCTCACATTTTGTGAACAGCTCCTTATTTACGGAGCGTGGTTTGTCACTGCCTTGATCACTGCAGCACGACGCTTCTTGTCGTCGGCGGCCTCGATGTTCTTCTTCTGGATGATAGCTTCGGCGGCAGCCTCACTTGCTGGCATCAGTTTGTTGGTGGACATGTATCGCTTGTAATCCTGACCGGATTCGATCCATGTACCTTTGCCGTTGTGCTTCCCGTCAGGCACATGAAAGCCCTTGTGGCCGCTGAACGACATCGCGCCAATGGCCGGGGTTGTCAGCCCCATGACTGTCGGAGTGCCGCAGCATTCAGGTGTGTCATGGCGGTCTGCGACCTTGCGTATGTAGTCATACGGCGTGTCGCAGGTTTGGCATGTTGAAATGTAGGTAGGCATCGCTTATTGGCCTGTGAACGGTGGGGTCGTGTTCATAAGCGCGGTCGAGTGATCAAGGATCGTCATCGACTGTTCATGTGCGACCTTCGCAGCCAGTTCGCCTTGACGTAGCTGAATCTGCGTTTCCCGCATTTGGTTGTCGCGTTCGCTTTCCTGCTGCTTGAACTGCAACTCCATCTGCTTGAGTTGGGCTTGCATTTGTGCGATCTGCATCTTGGTCTGCTCTTGCAACTGCACCGCTTGGTAGTCCATCTGCGCTTTCTGTGCGACGGATTGGGCTTTCATTGCATCAGGTGTTGGCGGCTTCTCTGCGCCCTGCCCTTGTTCATCAGGCTTCTGGGTTGCGCTCATCAACTGCTGCAAGTTCTGTTCGATCATGCCCTCGACTGCTTGTGCGCCCTTAAAGCCACTGACTGCCCACTTGATCAAGCTGAGACCAAACGGAGCAATTTCGGGCGTGTGCTGGACGGCTGGAAGGATTTGGCCCATCAATGCGGTGATCGCTTGAAGGGCGGCGTTACGTTCGGCTTTCTCGGTGTTCCAGTTATCCAGCTGCAAGCTGTCTACGTTCACGTTTAACATGAAGCTGTTCATTTGGTCATCGCGCAGCAGTTGCAACGCCGGGCCAATGAACTGTTGATCCGCTGGCTCCAAAGGCATTGCGCGTTTCGCCATTAGGTCAGGATCGTGGAACTTGCACATTAGGTGGGCTTTCAGGCGCAGCAGTTTTGCCGCGTACTCAGCCACAGCAGCCTGGCGCGCACCGAAACGACCGGACGACAGTTGCGTCTTAGCTTGTGTGGCCGTCGCCGTCTCGTATGGCGAAGCTTGGCCACGCATGATGTCGCTGATGCCCTCGACCTCGTAAATCTGCGCTTTCACATTGGCGATCTGCTGCGATGCTGCGGCCATGGTGTTCGCGATCTGCTCAAGCGGTGCGAACTGGATGCTGCCGGCCAAGCCTCCCTTCTCTCCTGCGAAGGATGCCCAGTTCTTGACGCCGATACCTGAGTTCTCAGAAAGCGTGGTGTACAGCTCCTTGATTTCAGGACTGGCCGCATCGTACACAAAGCGAACCTGCATGGCATTGGTCAACGCCGTCACGCGCTGGTTCAACTGGTCGAGTTCGGCGTACTTGCCTTTCACTAAGTGGTAATCGCTGATTGGGATAGTGTTAGCTGTATCGAAACGGCCAAGTGGCGGCATCGGCGTCGGATAGAACCCTGCAAAGTTGGTCGTATCTGCTTGCACATCAAGAGGCACTGGCGAGGACTCGGTCACCCAAAACACCAGCTCGCGGTCCTTGTCCCAGATTTCGTAAACATCTGTAGTCGGTTCAATCTGGTTTTGCGGGTTCAGCTTCGCCTTGCTGGAATCCTGCGACTCCGGCTTAGTCGAGTACGCGATCTCTTTCAAGTCCAGTTCGTTGGCGTCGTTACCGAACCTGGCTGTGATGGCTTCTTTCGTCATCGGGATACGGCGCGCAACCCAACTGCACATGTTCCAAGTTTTGCAAGGGCTCCAAAAGAAATCGTCCCAACCAACGTAGTCGGTGCAAGCTTCCTGATTGGTGATCATCGGCGGCTGCGGCAGCATTTCACCGGTTATAGGGTGCATGAGATCAGGTTGTGGCTCTTCGCTTTGTTCCAGACGCGCCCAGCTAACGCCAATACCAGCAACCACGTTATCGAACAGCACCTGTTTGTAGGTGCCATCGAAGTTACCGTTGTCCATTTCGTAGCTGAGATTGCGTTGCAGGATCAATGCGGCCACGCGAGAGACATCGTCCTTGCTGTCGTCGTTGCGGCGCTTGATGTCTGGCTGTGGCGTCTTCGCATACAATGCGGCAAGCTTGATGTCCGTATTCATGAAGTAGATGTTGTACATACTGGAGCCGCTGTATGACGCGCCACGGACATCGCCGTAGCGCTTGAGCGACTTGACCGCTTCTTCGTTGAAGCTCTTGCGCTCCTTGCGACAGGCTTCCAATCCCTTCTGCCACTTCGCTTGTTCTTCTTCCGTCTGGTACTTTGTCAGGACCGGATCTTGGTCAAAAGGCTCGTCGCTTACTTCGCTTTCCATCCCTTCGCGTTCGTTGCTGTTATCGGTTGTCATCTGTTCTCCGTGCGTCTGCGCGCACTTGTTGGTTCTAGTCGTATGCTCGACTCAGGTTGCTTGATCGGGCCGTAAGCTGGCGATCGCGCGCCGCCAATGCCTCATCAAGGGTTTGTCGCCTTGTATTTACCTGGTTGGGATTTGCGCTTCTGTAGGCGAGATCACGGGCACGTTCAATCGAACGTCCAATGTCGTCGCTGATAGACAGGACGGCATAGCGGAATGCATCTGCGCCGTGTGACCACTCGTTGTGATCGGCGTCGCTGCCGAAGGTGTTTGTAGAGCGATTGAACTTGCGGCTGTAGTTCTTCAGCGCCTCGACACCGCGCTTGCATCTATCGGCGTCGATTGCAAAGTGCCCAAGGCGCAGGAATTTTCTTACCGCATCGATACCGTGCATGATGCGACGACCTGCATCTGGGTCAGGTGCGATACGTGCCGGTAGGTCGTGTGCCATGAACGTGTCGATAACGGATTTCTTCGTCACGAACGTATGGTGCTTCGCATCGTGCGGCAGCCAAACGGTTTCATAGCGGTACGGCTTCAACGCAAGCATGTCGCAGACTTCTTCGGCATCGAAGCCGGTTTGCTCCCAGTAGTCAAAGAAGCGAACTTCGCCGTTGATCACTTGCCAGAACCAGATCACGGCCGCATCAGCACGACCTAAGTCCATCGCAAGCGAAACTGGCTCGTCGACCACATAGCCGTATGGGCAGTCTCTAGTAATGAACGGCCGGAACTTGTCCTGCAGCGCCGCCACCTGTATTGCCTTGCCATAGAACGACCCGCGGAATGCTGCGTCGAACGAGCATTCAAGCTCCTGTTCCCACTCCTCCGTCTCCATCTCCGACTTCATGTCCTCGATTTCAACTTCGTCCAAAATGCCGCTGTCGCTGGCCTTCAAGCAGATGCTGAAATACTCATTTGGTTTCTCGAGTGCGAGCTGCCACCGCTTATAGAAGTCGTTCTTTCCCTTCGGGGTGCCCATGAACACGATCCAACCCTTGCGGTCGGCTAGTGCAGGACGCAAGACGGTGCTGTACACCTCGGGCTTCATGTCGCCGTACTCATCGAGGACAACGCCATCAAAGTACTGGCCGCGCAGGTTGTCTGGGTTGTCTGCGCCGGCGAGGAAGATGCGTGCCCTGGCGCCGGTAACAGTCGGAATCTCAATCCACAGTTCGGTTTCGTTCTTCTTGATGCCAGGGATGTTTTCCGTAAACGCGACAAGGTATTCCCATGCAACCTTCTTGGCCTGGCCCCGGTATGGGCAGACGTATGCGAATACAGGCTTCGGGAAATACTGGCCGGTCTTTGGGTTCTTCTTCTGGAAGTTAAGCGCGCGGGCTACCAGGTCTTGAATGACGCTGTAGGTCTTACCGGCGCGGCGATGGGCGACAATTACCGTCTTACGCTTGCTGCGGTTGTGAAACGGAAGGAATGCGGCGCGCGGTACGTAATCGAGGGTGACTGTCTGAACGCGATTACTCATCGTCCGTCTCGTCCGCGTCAATGATGTCGGTCATGTCCAGTGCCGACGCTGGCACGTTATGAAACACCTGAACGACCGCCGGGCCTTGCTCTTGCTTCTGCGCTTCTGGGAGCAGTCGAGCAAACAACTTGATGTAGTCGCCGTAGTTCTCATGCGCGTACTTGACTAAGCGGGGCACGCCGCCTGTTAGGTCGAAAGCAGCATGTAATGCGTCTTCAACGAACTTGCGATCCCTCGGCTTGAACACGTAGTCCTTGGGAATTTGCGGCAAGTGCTGTTCAAAGATGTCGATAACGCCACTATTACGAATGTCCTCATCACGACTTGCGAGCTTTTCTAGCGTTTCGGCGCTGATGTCCGTTACCGCACTGGTCGGCTTGTTGATGTCATCCACTTAAATACCTCGTCGGCTCACAATGAGCCACGAGCTATTTATTAAGCGATTGGGGACTTATGAATTACAGGGAAAGGAACGCTCTACGTAACCGGAACAGGGACAGACTGCGCGATCTGGGGTTGCCACCTGATCTATTCTGTGAAGGCTTCAAACAGCGTGAAATGATAGCGAAGCGTCATGAACTAGCTTTGCTGGCCGAATTCGAACGTCGCTGGCAAGCTGGCGAATGGAACCACCTGTCCCTGCCCTTTGACCAGATTATTGCGCGCTGGCGTGCAGACATCGCCAGGCCAATGCACTTTGCAAGCATCGGCGCGCAGCCACGCTGGAAGAAGATGATGTTGCGTGCTGGCGGTGACTGGCGGCGCAAACGCACTGGCGCTTACCGGGTGGCTTGGCGGGATTACCGCCGGAAGCAGATTACGAAGAAGCGCGAAGAACAGGGAAAACCACCGCCGAAGTTCAGAGTGTGACATCATGGCGCTTTCACATAACGCCGGAGATTTAAATGGATTTGTCAAAACTGAACTTGGCCGAATTAAAAGACTTGTCAACACAAGTAGGCGTCGAGCTGAAGAGCCGCGAGAAATCGGAAGTTGCAAAGGCACGCAGTGAAATCGAAGCAATCGCCAAGGGTCTGGGCCTGTCATTACAAGACCTACTTGGCAACAGCGATACCAAAGGTAAAGTTCGCAAGCCGTCGGGCAAGGTCGCTGTGCAATACCGTAACCCGCATGACGCTTCGCAAGAATGGAGTGGCCGTGGCCGTCAGCCTGGTTGGGTCAAAGAACTTCTGGCATCTGGTAAGAACCTGATGAGCGCTAAGGTGAACAATTAATTCGCACTTCTCCTCATTGTTAATCTTGAGTACTACGATGAATGCTATTGCAGGCCACAAATGACGACACGAGAAGCAATTCAGAAAGAGCTAGATTCGCTGTATAACGATGGTGTGCGCATCTCGGAATCCCTTGGAAAAGAAGAAACTTCCGATTTTTACTTTGACTATCAAACTTGGTACACGAAGGCCCTCAAATCTGTTGCGACACTTGCTCCAGATCGTTATGCTGAATTCCGTTCTTACTATGAGATTGATCCGAAACGAAAAGTGATCGGCTACGGCACCTTCGTTATTCAAGATTATGTAAAGGGCGTAGCGCCCGCTGGTCGGCCGGAATTCAATACTCGCGAGCAAGCGCATGGATGTTTTTTGAATCAGCTTAGTCTTCTGCATTCAATGAATAGCCGCGTAGATTCTGTCCTGGCGAACATTGAAGGTGAACTCTATGCTGAGATTCGAGATAACGAAATAGCAGTTGCGAAGCAGCTAGTTAAAATTAGCGTGCGGGCTGCCGGAGCTTTGGTCGGAGTCTTGATTGAAGGACATCTCCAAAAGGTTGCAGATGCCCACAAGGTCAAAATTTTAAAGAAAAACCCTACAATTTCGGAACTGAATGATCCTCTCAAGGCTGCCTCTGTGACCGATACAGCAGCGTGGCGAAAGATTAGCTACCTTGCTGACCTTCGCAATTTGTGCTCACACAAAAAGGATGTCGAGCCGACAAAAGATCAGGTTAATGAATTAATAAGCGGAGCAGAATGGCTTACCAAAAACGTCTTATAAAAATCAGTGCTTTATTTGCTAGCAGACTCGCGAAATCTACTCAGAAGGAATACGCTTGGACCATCTTACGTTTATCAGCAAGGTTATCGAGTCGCTAGCATGGCCTATCGTCGCGATAGTGCTGGGAATAGCGTTCAAGAAGCGATTGCTGGAATTAATTCCGACGCTGAAAAAATTCAAAGCTGGTCCAGTTGAAGCAGAGTTCGAACTGGCCACAAAAAAAGTATTAGCGGAGGCTTCGCAGGAAATTGCAATCATTCCACCGACTACGATAGAAGAAGTACAACAAGAAGAGAACACGACCAAGACAATCGTCTCCGAACTTTTAAGTGCACGGACAGATCCGACTGGAATGATTCTGGAAGCGTGGTCAAAGGTAGATGGGCAACTCCACCAACTTGGACGGCAAATTGATGTGATCCATGATCCGTTCGAAAGTACAGGAAAAGTCTACAGCAAAATTATGGAAGCTGGTGTTTTACCGCCCGGAGCGTTGAATCTATTACGTGAACTAAAAGACCTTCGTAATAAAGTAGCCCACGCTAAAGTGATTCCTACAGTAAGCGCTGCACAAGACTATCTTGTTGCTGTGGATCGAGTTGTTGATCTTATTATCAACTACCGTAGAAAACTTTTGAATTATCGAGGGGGTAATCAGTAGTAATTTTAATGGTTAAAGGATTTTTTGTTTGATGCCACCTAACACTCAGCACCTGGCTTTGAGAAATGGTTTCCAGTCTACAACTTAGTTCAAGCTCGAACTAAATCGAAATCGCTTAAAAGGAATACTATGACTCTCAATGTACCTAAGCCTTCTAAGGGCGACGTCGCACACGCTTTAATTAAAGCAGGAATTTCAGCTATTCCTCTTGTAGGTGGCCCAGGTGTCGAACTTTTTCAATACGTGGTTCAACCACCCATAGAAAAACGCCGAACTGAGTGGATGGAACAAGTGGGCGAAAAGCTCCTTGAACTTGAACGCCGGGGAATCGATCTAGCAGCTTTACAAGACAATCCGCAATTCATCACGGCGTTAATGCAAGCAACAACAGCATCAATTCGCACCCATCAGCAGATTAAGTTAGACGCTCTGAAGAATGCAATTATCAACATCGCTTTAGGTGATGGCCCAGATGAGACTTATCAGCATCTACTTCTAGGTTTTATTGACGATTTTACCGAAATGCACTTTCGCGTCCTTTCGTTTGCTAAAGACCCACGTGTCCCGGCCGGAATGTCTATGGGCGGGATTGGGCACGTCCTTGAGGATAACATTCCCTCTCTTCGGGATCAAAGTACGCTATACAAGCAGTTGTGGAAGGACTTATACGTGCGCGGCTTAGTGAATACTGAAAGTGTGAACGCGACAATGAGCGGTAACGGACTGTCACAAAGTAGAACCACTGAAGTAGGCAATACGATGTTGAAACTGATAACCGAGCACTAAGAAGAGTTAGAAGTCGAAAATGACAACCGAAGCAAAGTGGCTATTAGAAGAGCTTATTAAGTATGGAACAGCCTTTACCATTATCGGGATAGTCGTCTATCTCCTGATAACACGGTGGCTTTCAAGTTATCTACATGAGAAAGGAAAAAACTTAGCAGACAAGGAAGACATCGCGAACATCACAGGTTTAGTCAGCGGGGTTGAGCATCAGTATGACTTGATCATCAAGCAAATCGATGCCAAGCAGCAGATGCGAATGGCGGCAGTTGACAAGCGGCTGCAAGCACATCAAGAAGCCTTCACACTTTGGCGTAAGCTGACCATGGAGGACGATCAAGGCGAAGGCCCTATAGCACTGCAATGCCAAGACTGGTGGGAGAAGAACTGTCTTTACCTTGAACCAGCCGTACGTAGCGCCTTCGTATCCGCGTATTCGAATGCCCATCTGCATGCGCACCTGCGTGCCACTCACGCCAGTTCAGTTGAAGTAGAGAAAGCATGGGATGCGGTTATGAACTTCCAGATCGTGCTGTTCAAAGCAATCCAACTTCCACCCTTGACGCAGGAAGAACTTAAAGAGATACCAGAAAACAGCTGAGGCATTAGCCAGTTTTCAGATGATGCCACCTACCATGCACCAGCTACGCAAGACAATAGCGTGATTTCGGGATCAAAAGTTCAGAAGTTATTCACAGCTAGCTGATCAAATGTGAATAAGGTGAGAATAGTCAGAAGAAACAGGAGCTTACGCGATTCAGCGTGAGCTGCTGCTGATGTGCGTAGTACACATAGTATTGCTTAGGTCTGGAATAACTCAGAAGATACAAGCACTTACGTGACGGTCTGCTATCGTGTACAAATAATGTACAAACGTAGTGTCGGTTTAACCGACAACTGATTGATGCCGAGAGCCTCATGTATAGCTGCGCTGGTGTGCAACATGCTGCCAGCGTCACTAGAACCCTCATGGCTGCGTCAAACCATTGCGTTCGACACTATGTAGCTGAATGATGCTTGACAGCGTGGTGCGTCATTGCTTTGGCAGCAACTATCTGTGAACAAGTTCATCTGCCCGTAGCATCAATTATTATGACTCGGCGTTCAGTGTATCGATTCATCCATCCATGCACGGTACTTCTTTCTACGATCAGTAAAATGTGCTAGCTTACTGTACTAACGGCAATTCACCACTTCAACGACGGAATACAATTCATGCGAATTACACGGATCCGGCTTAAAAATTTCAAACGATTCACAGATTTAGTTATTCGCGACATACCGATTACAGCAAAACTTGTGGTGGTGGTTGGGCCAAATGGGTGTGGAAAGTCTTCACTTTTCGATGCACTATTACATTGGTACAGAAATTCCACCGGCCTCGGCATCAACGGTGACTTGCAATACTTCCGAAAGCATGCAGATCAACCATTTGACTGGGTGCAGAACGTAGAAGTCACGACTGTTGGAGACGAGTTACCGAAAAAAGGCTGTCTCTATTTAAGGTCAGCATACAGAAATGACCCCGACTTCACTATTGCGGGGATCAATAAATCGAACTCTCCCGCAGAAACACTTCGCCTAAACCGTGTTATCGACAATGACCAAACTGTGTCTGACAACTACCAACGGGTGATCTACGACACCATGGCGGCAGTGTATGAGTCAAATAATGACGCCAAAACTGTAGGTGCTCTGCGTGAAGAACTAATCGGCGACATTCGCAATTCAATGAGAGCAGTTTTCGGCGATTTGATTCTAAACAGCATTTCGGACCCTCTTGGAGCCGGAGCATTCTTTTTTGGCAAAGGAAATGCGGGTTCTTATCATTATAAAAACCTTTCTGGAGGTGAGAAAGCTGCCTTCGACCTCTTGCTCGACTTGCACGTTAAAAAGAAGTTCTTTGGCGATGCAGTTTATTGCATTGATGAAATGGAAACTCACCTTCATACTCGTGTCCAAGGCACGTTACTTAAGGAAATGGTAAAGGTCGTGCCAGATGACGCACAACTATGGGTTACAACGCATTCCCTTGGCATGCTCAGAGCGGCGCAAGAAATGGCAGTAGCACGCCCGGGTTCGGTTGCAGTTATTGACTTTGACACGGTTGATCCTGATGTACCGCGAGAAATCTCTCCGAGCAACTTAGGCCGAATCACTTGGGAAAAGCTGCTTTCAGTTGCGTTGGATGACTTTTCTCAACGGATTGCCCCAAACTATGTTGTGGTTTGCGAGGGGTCCTCGACAGGAACGAGACGTAAGGATTTTGATGCGGAAATCTACAACCGAATTCTTGCATCGCAGATGCCAGACGTATTATTTGTTTCCGGCGGCTCATCAAATCAGGTCGCAACCAATGGAGTTTCCATAATGAAGACCCTTGGAGACATAGTGCCCAGTGCAAAGGTAATCGCACTGTGTGATCGCGATGACAAGTCTGACTCCGAAGTCGCAGAATTTGAGAAAAGCGGGAACATAGTTTTAAAGCGAAGGAATCTAGAATCTTATTTGTTATCCGACGACGTAATAGAAGCCCTCGCTCTTCGCCAAAACAAATTTGATTTGCTGTCCGAAGCCTTGCAGGTGAAGGCGAACGCAATTATGAACAGTGTCTCGCGCGGCAACCCAAGCGATGATTTGAAGTCTGCGGCTGGCGAAATCTACACTAACCTGAAGAAACTTCTTGCATTGGAAAGATCAGGAAACAATACCGACGCATTCCTCAGGGATACTCTAGCGCCGCTTGTACTACCGTCGATGGTAACGTACGAGGAAATGAAAATCTCAATACTCGATAGAATTCCGAGGATTTAACAAAAAGCATTAAGACATCTATTTCACATCCAATAGTGAATGGCATTTCGAGTAGAATGCGCCACTGCCAGTAAACGTACCTTCATCAAGTCGAATTATTATCAGAAAATGTGGCTGGCGCATTCACCTAACACTTGAAAACGCTCTGGCGTACTGAACGCAATTGCCGCGAAGCCCAGTGCAGTCGCTGCTCTTACTTTGTCTGGTACACGATCCCAGGAACAGGCGGTGCTCATTAGCAGCAACCCCTCAACCAGTTGCTGCACAGTGTGATTTGTGACAAAGGCTTTGGCTTCTTCCCTCTTATTCTCGTTAGCTGCATAGCTGAAATTGCCGTGTATGCCGTGCATTCGTCCTGGCACTAGCACCATGAAAAATCCTCTGTCATTTGGTTGGAACGGCAGCTCCAAAAAATCTTCGTCGTTACATAGGATCGGATGTTCAGACGGACTACTCATGATCAATTCGCGGAGCTTATTGGCTTCGTCGAACAAGCTAAAACACATCATACTAGCGCTCCCCTGAAATTCATTTAATCGGATCGCGAGTCTAGTGTCGTGCCTGGGGAGGATCAACTTGCTGCGACAATCTGTACGCGGTCGCTGCGCTTGGTGGCGAAATCCTTAGCAATCTGACCGACCCAAGCATTATACTGTACGTTTATACAGTAGTGCGCGTCGGGGGCAGTCATGCAGGTTAAGGTCGTTCGGATGCGGGACAAGGGCGTGGAGTACGATCGCCGGGTGCTGGGTCAACTGCCAGGTCATCGCGGGATGCTTGTCATCATGGACGTCAGCAATCAGGGACTACGCCGCCCTGCTAAGGTTGCGCGGCTGATGCAAGGTAGTGACCTACGCCACGAGCTGACCGATGTTCATGTGGTCTGGTGCAGTGATGGTCGCTTTACCCTCGCAGGATTTGAGCGACATGTGAATGCCGATGGGAAGCCAGTCGACTACGCGCAGTCATGGCTCTGTTCGCTAGATTTCGAGTCCCTGCCCGACCTGTCGCTGTCTAAAGTTCGCAACGTCAGGCCGAAAAGTTAAAGCTATCAAAATTGTGACCTTGCTTGTTTTCCTAACAATAACAAGGCATCAAGAATTGTCGGCAACTCGGGCAATGCCGTTGTGTGTCGCTCATGCATTGACAAGAAGCAAGCGAGAAAGGAAATGTCACGCGGCAAATCCTTGCTAAGCATTCCAGCCAGTAGCTCAAGGTAAAGTACCGACTCCGACCATGACAAGCCCGCAAGTGACTCGTTACCGTCATTGTTAAGTACGATTGCACCCTTGGCGTTCAGATAGTCCCGGTGGGATGCTTCAAGCGGTAGGTATTTCATTGCAGAACCCTTTCGCGACGTTAGCATTTTTACGCACGCGGCGTAAATCTCACGAGGTGTATCCTACCCTTTGACTTAGATTCTCTTCATCGGGCAGTAGATAGTGTTCCAATGTACCGCTGAATCAATACCTAAAATAACATTTTGACTTAATAATTGATCTACATCTATACAGTCAGCTGTTTTGTTGGCAAAGAATCACAAACATTCATGACGCGCATGCAAGTACAAATTAGAACAACCACATTTAATGACTTACACAAATTCTAGTTTTTTTCAATTCTAAATGTTGTGGGCGCCGAACGTGATCTTGAACATGGCGGCATCAGCCTTACTCGCAAACGCACGCGGGTACTTGGTGCTCACTTGCCAGACGTCACAGTGTGGCAAACTGCCATCGATGCTGTATTGATCGCACCACTTCTGGTGTTCAACGTAGTCACCGCTGTCGCAACAAAGAAAGTAGCCGTAGCCCTGTTCGCGCAGCTTCGGAATGATCTTGTCGCGGTAGCTGGCAAAGCGGTCGATCTTCTCGTACTCAAAAAGCGAATACAAGACGTTCTGGGTTTGCGCGGTCGCGTTTGTAGCCGTTACTGTAGGCGTCTTCGGCTTGCGTTCTACGCGTTGTGACTGCATCCTGCCGGCCAAGTGAGCTTTCAGCTGTTTCAGTAATGTGATTGTTGTCATGTTTACCTCCTAAGTTGTGACGCGGTATTTATTAACGACCCGTGAATCGTTAACACATCAGAAATTAGAAAAGGCCACGTGGAAATCCCTTTCCACGTGGCCTTTCAATTTAGGAGTTATGCAGCGTTCGACTACATCTTTTACTTAGCATTCGCTCAAGCGTGACCTATTCGCTGCCCGGTAGAGCTGCTGTCGTCTGCGGTTAAGTAGCCGCCGAATCCATCCAGGTAAGCGTAGTCTCATGCGACGTGCGATAAGCTCGACCGCAAATACTTGGTCGATGTGGCCTAGCTTGACCAGAATTATGTGAAGCAGATAGTGAACGCGTATCGGCACGTAGCACCAGTTCGACGGCGTATCTCTCCCGCCTAGCGATACCGGGATGATGTGATGACATTCAAGTTCTGAGCTGGTGTAGCGCCAATAGCCGCTTTGGGCTTTCCGTAAAAGTTCGTCATGTAAAGTTAGATAATCCATACTGCACTTACTTATAACTTCAATTCTTCAAAAAGAATTTCGAAGACAAATCGAGGTTCCAAGATCAGTATCGCCTTCAACATACTTATCAAAGAATGGTGACTCGCTTGATTGATCCACCATGCCGAATCCGTTCTCGAAGCCAACGTTTCCATAATCGCTAAGATCGCCTGGATGCTGTACTGGCTTTCCAATTCGGTCTGGCTTGCGCTTAGCAGCTCGTGCCTGATTGTCGTTGCCCACCCTACCTGCTTCGGAGTGCCCGTCAACTCCGGCCACTGCATCAGCTCCGCATGTTTCGCTAACTGCCTCATCACTTGTTGCTTCTTCAACGCTTGCGTTTTCGCTTGTATTTTCCATTGCGCTATCATCTGGTGCATGTCCGGCTTTGCCACGTTTCAACTCTTCAATCCGTTGTGTTAAGTCGTCTTCTGTTACTGACGGAGTCCAGTAAGCATACATAAGCGATTGATTTTCTACTGGGTTGACTTGTTCGATCATTGGAACGTCAATCAAGTGCCCTGCCCAGATAAAGCGCATCACGCTGGTGTTATCTGGAAGCACGAACCAGTAGACATAAGTTTTCGGGTCTATGGTATTTTTGTGGAACACCTGACCTGCTACGAATTTGTGGGGCAGCGCGTACTGCACTCGACGGAAACCGAAGAAAGCCGAAATGCCAGCTTCTTTCTTGAGCTGTTTGATTGTGGCCTTGACTTCGTCTTTTGCGTCTTCACCCAGATGATCTTTGACCAGCCTGTTGATTGCCTTGTTCTCGGTTTTCAAGTTAAACTTGACAACGTGTTGGTGATGCTTCTGACGCGCCTTGATTGGGTTATCGTTCGTTGAGTACGTGACTTGAACCACGTGCGATGCTGAGCCTTGACCGCATTCGTTGTGGTAGTACTGGACGTTGAAATGCGTCAGCTTATCTTTGTTAGGCAGTTCTTGAATCTTCATTGTATTGCTCCAGAAAGGAAAACCCCACGTAGGACAAGTACGTGGGGTTTTGGGTCCCGTTGAAGAAACACTTCTGCAACGACAACATGAAATCTGAAAACCTTGTTTGCAACCTTGTCCGCTGCGTACTTCTATTTAGCCAATCTATTGGCAGGTGCTGCATAAGTCATTATTTTTGAAAGGTTTCGAGAAATCTTTCTAGGTGACGAGTCAAACTGGGTGGCTTCGCTCAGAAAGTGTAAGCTATCTTCTATTAGATGCCTTTGTGGTTATCCTATAAGATAGCTTACACTTTTTCGCTTTGCTCAAAAGCGAAGCTCGCTTCTACGAAAGCATCTGGCAAGTCAAGGTCAACAGCCAATTCGCAAGCTCAGAATCGCATTCGCTCTTTTCCCAGATACTTGGTTGAAATACCGATTATTGGAAATGGCGCCACCGTGCCGCCATTTCCATTAGCCGAGGTGTGGCGTCTACCAACTATCTAGACTACGATTGGAACTATTGCGCCAGAAATAACTTCTTATTGATCCGCTTAAAGGCCCGAGGTAAGCCTTCAAAGCTGTCGTCGCTTGGGTCGAAGTGCCCGTCGAGATAAATTTCAATGGCTGGGTCTTGATCAAGTATCTCAACTAGATGCTCATGCGCTATCGAAGTCCATTTGTCGCAAGCATTCTGTTTCCGCTCATAGTGCAACGCAGCTATACGACGGGCTTTCAAATACGGCTTCAACTCTGGCGGAGTGTCGCACCGCTCAAGGAAGAAACAATAATTGCTCTCCGTGTCAGGTTCAGAAAGGCCCATCGTTACGGCTTTTTTGCAGCACACTCTTCCTCGGCATCTTTGATGTAAGCCTCCCGGCGGCGCTGCATTTCAGCAGTCTCTTCTTCGGTGGCCTTGCGGAAGGCGGCTGGATCAGCACTACCATCTGCAAGCTTCTTAGCCCATTCTTGGCCAGTCTTCGATGAATCCAGATTGCGCAGACTGCCGGTGTAACCCCACTTGAGATCGTTGTGCTCCGGCGATGCGAGGTACACAAAGACTTTCGGTGCCTTGGGATACTGGGAACGGCTCGAGCTGTTTGCCGTGCGCTTCTTACTGACTGGATGATGTTCGGTCATCTTTGCGTTGATCTCGTCCATCCCAGCGCCGTTCTCAATCATCCGCTTGAGTTCCGCAAGCATTGCCTGGTCTTTAGCGCTCTGTTGGATGGACGCAATGCGGGCTCTGACTGCTGTTTTCAATGCATCGATGGAGCTAATCAGTTCTTTAGCCGCTTCGTATTCGGCGCTTGCGTTTTCTGAATTTGCGGCGCTTTCAAAGCTATCAGTGAAGGTTTGTGCTGCTTGGGTGTACTGCTCGGCTACGTAGGTAAAATTGGTCGCTGAAGCAGTGGTGGTTGGTACGGGCGATTCGGTGTTGTTCATGGTGTCGCTTTCTTAGTCAGAGGATTATTTTTTCTGCAACGGCCATTGCTTACACCTAGATTACCAGCGTTTTTTGCAGCGTCAAAGTGCCCAAAAAAAACATGATTGCGCTATTTAGTGCCCTAATTTTTAATTTAAATGAACAAATAGTTCTGTTTATCGCTGAACGAAGCAATTTTTAACGAAATGCGGTAACCCCACCTTTCGTTCAGACTCGTTTCACGGTCTTGTTGCATTGCACCATTTCTCTAAATGCTACTAATCAATTACTTGCTCCGATTTTTCTTTTTTTTCGGCATGGAATGCTGCATCGCAGCACGTTGAATAATTTTAATTTTCTGAAAATAGTTTGTTGGATTCGCGCACGTTTGGGCGAGAGCAGCCGTTTCACGCGGTCAGGATAGTGTTCAAGCGAACCTGTCCAACAAAAAGCCCCTAACGAAATAGATCGTTAAGGGCTTTTGCACAACTGGAGGAACGGGAACATGACCACCCGTGCAAGTATTTAGTCGGCGTCAAACACTGACATTGCTTGCGCTGCAACTTCGCCCGGGATCGCGTGTAAGTACACTAAAGTACTCTGGATCGACTTGTGACCGAGGAAGTGCTGGACCTTACGAATGTCCATACCGGCTCGTAAAAGCCGGGTTGCAGCCGAATGCCTGAAGGTGTGGCTGGTGACCTTCCCAGCATCCAAGTCAATACCGGCGCGTTCGACGACATCCTTCACCCAGTTGGCGTTAGCTTTGCCGTCGCCTGACTTCGTTGGGAATACCCAGTTGTCGATCTTGGCCGCGCAGCGGCGTTCTAGAACAACGCGCAGTGCCTTCGTGATCATAAGCAGCGTGTCATCCCCGTTTTTGAGCCGACGCACGAAGATCGTATTGTTCGCAAAATCCACATCTGACCAGCGTAGGTTGTGCGCTTCGCTAATACGTGCGCCCAAGTGCAGCAAGCACACCAGAACATCTTGGTTGTCCTGCTTGCGCGCATCGTTGACCGGGTTTTTACCTGGGTACTTTGCGTTCGGACACGTCGCCGCAAGCATCGCGGCTTCCTCCTGTTCGTTGATGGTGCGGAACCGCGTGCGCTTCGGCTGAACCCGGTCTAAGGTTGGACCCGGCGTTAGCTTGTTCGCCTTGCAGTGATTGATTAGCGCGTTCCAGTACGTGGCGAACACCGAAATAGTGTTCTGCCCTGCCCCTTCCGCTAGTCGCTTGGTGACTACTGCTTGAACCTGGTGCTTGTGTAGCGCCTTCATCTTTTCATTAGGCAGCGCGTTCTTCCAGTGCCGCATGTGCAGACTAGCCGACGGGTAACTGGCCATGTGTTTGCGTTGCTCGAGAAAGCTATCGATTGCTTCGTGCAGCGCTACTGGACGTTCGCCGTCGTATTTGATCGTCTGGACAGCGTCATGTTCCCATTTCTTGACCAACTTCTCGGCAAGCTTTTTGTCTGCTGTTTGTGTCGAACGGTTCAACGTTACGCCGTCGATCATCTTGCGCCAATACCAGATTCCCTTACGTTGATGCAGTGCCATTTACGTCCTCCAGGGGTTGAAGCAGCACTTTTCATGTACAAACCATGTACAAAAAAAATTTGTACATGAGCGTAAAAAAACAGTACTACTGAGGTCGCGGAGGATGTATTCGTGGTTACCAGAGGTCAACAATAGAGTGACAGTCGCACTAAGCGTCGAAGCAGCCTAAGTGGAAAAATGCGGGCAGGTTCAGCAACCTTTGGGAACGTAGTCGCTTGATGACCCCTTGCGCTGCGAGGTGTAAAATGCCGGGTTGAAACTCGCCGCTCCCATAGGAGCGAACAGCATTTTTGCCACCCTGATCCACTTCGCGTTCCTGCTCTCGGCCATGGCGATTGCCTACACCGACCGCATCGTGATGAGCACACACAACGACAAGCATTCTTAAAACAGAACATTCCTGGTACTTCTGAAAGAGCGAACATGGCAACCGTGATTACCCAAGACGACCTGATCGAATCGGTCGCGGCAGCACTGCAGTACATCAGCTACTACCACCCTGCGGATTACATTCGGCACCTGGCGCGCGCCTACGAGGCCGAGCAGAGCCCGGCCGCCAAGGATGCGATCGCCCAGATCCTGACCAATTCGCGCATGTGCGCCGAAGGCAAGCGCCCGATCTGCCAGGACACCGGCATCGT